>Ga0065721_10008348_pt1 | contig 10587 bp, 10 predicted proteins | sample Mesricmetagenome_FD_59108 | JGI IMG/M metagenome (GOLD analysis project Ga0065721, IMG submission 59108) | Mesophilic microbial community from rice straw/compost enrichment Sample: eDNA_1 v2 (version 2) | ecosystem: Engineered > Solid waste > Grass > Composting > Bioreactor | place: USA: Davis... | reverse complement strand
TGATTTTGCTGCAAGATCGCACCTTAGCGCCCGCCTTGGCATCGAGCCAATGCGGGCGCTTTCGCAGGTGCCTGGGAGGCAGAAACGTATCGGGGGACGGCACATCAGGCCGCTTGTTGAGAGGAGGCCCGCGCCCCCTCCTCTCAAACTCTCCTCCCCACCCGGTTGAATTTCCCCAACAATAACGGGGGGTAAATCCTACTCTGGAAACGTTCCAGATTTCAGCGTGAACAGAGGGAAGACGCGGAAAAGCACGCTAAAAAATTGAAATGTCAGCGCTATTTCAGATGTCGGCTGAACCGGCGCAGCAGCGCGGAAATGTGTCAACTTGCATCAATTCGGTATCTCAGGCTACAAATCGTAACGAGCGGAACCGTAACCGATTCCGACTCACGCATTCTAACAGCTTTTTGGAGATCACACCCGGCCCAGAAAAGAAAAACCGCTCCCGAAGAATCCGGAAGCGGTCTGCAGTTCGGTAATAATAAGCCAAAACCGTTCTCGCAGACCTCCCCTCCGATGTCAATAATCAAAACACCTTTTCGGTGAACGGCAGAGCTTTGTCTGGCCTCTGACAGGAGACGGACGATGGGGGAACCCACACAACACAAGCGGCCGACAGGTCGCAGAATGACGAAGGAGCGAGCCGAATTCCGGCGACTGGCGCAGTCAACGGAAATCGGAACGGTGACGCGCGGGCAGCTTGCGGTACTTGCAAAAAACCTGATGACAATCGGGATGATTACGACCGCAGAATATGCGTTGCTGGAAGCAATCATCACGACCGCCAAGGCAGACGCCTTCGACAAAGGAGGGCGGCCGATCGTCTACAAGTCGAACCGACAGCTCGGCTATGACATCAACAAGTCGCCAGGGCGCGTAAGCCGGATTCTCTCCCGATTGTACGACCTCGGCCTTGTCACCATGCAGGACAGTGCGAATTTCAAGCGTTACCCGATCCGTGACGGCGAAGGAGATATTGCCGACGCCTGCGGCATTGATCTGCGTGTCCTGATCGCTCGGCACCATGAACTTGATCAGCTGGTGCGCCAGAAGCGGGAAGAGATTCGAGTTCGCGACAGCGCGGCGCGTCGCTTCCGGGACGCTCTGCGTGCCGCGAGATATGCTCTGGCGTCCTCCACCGATCGAGGGGAAGTCATTCTCGGGCGGATCGGGTCCCGTGTTGAGAAGATCGCTGCCTTCATCGGATCAGCCAGGTACGCACCGGCCCAAGTCCTCCGGAAGGCAACAATGCTTTTGGAGTGGCTTGCCGACCGATTGCGCAACGTCAATCGGATCCCGCAAGCTTCTGACATAGATGCAAATATGACATGCACGGATGTCGAAAACGACATGCACATACAGATTACAACTCCCAATCCTTTTGAACCTCGTAATAATGAACGGCGTTCGGCTAACGCCGAACAAGTCAGTTCGCTAAAGGCTGGCTCCGCCAGCAAGGGGGCTTTTGAAGAAAGCCTGGGGAGCCGTTCGCGCCAAAGCAATAGGCAACTGCAAGTGCGGCCTTCACTTGTGGCGCTGGAAGATGTGTGGCGGGCTACGCCAAGTCTTGCCGAGTATGGCTACCAGCCCCCGCGTAGTTGGGCGGACCTGGACCGGATCGCTCCCAAACTTTGCCGCATCGCCGGCGTGTCCGAGGATGCGCGCCAGCGGGCCGTGGACCGAATGGGCCAGCAGGCGGCTGCCGTTGCGATCGCTCTCACCTTTGAGAAATACACGCGCGCCGAAATCAGCTCGCCGGGCGGGTATTTGCGGGCCATGACAGACCGCGCCGCGAGCGGAGAGCTTCACCTAAACCGCTCGGTATTTGGGCTGGCAGCCCGCAATTCAATGGAGGCGCGCACTTGATGAATATTCGCTTGGTGGGAGCCGCGCTGGCCGCGCTTCTGTTCACTGCCTCCGCTGCATCAGCCGATTTTTCGGGCCAGGCGCGGGTGATTGATGGAGACACCTTCAGCATTCGTCAGCAGAGGATCCGCATTGCGGCTATTGATGCTTGTGAGCGCGATCAGACCGGCTTCAAGAATGGCGCGATATGGAGGTGCGGCATCGAGGCACGACGGTTCCTCGCCAGCTTGATCGATGGCAAGCATGTCCGCTGCATTGAAGTCGATCGAGACCAGTACAAACGCCTTGTCGGCCAGTGCTTCGTCGATGGCTCGGATATTGGCCTTGAAATGGTGAAGGCGGGCCAAGCCAGCCTCCTGTTGCGCCACCTGCCAAGATCCCACCCGATCGACCTGAGCCAGTACCGCCACGCCGAGGATCGTGCCCGACAGCGAGGCCAAGGCTTGTGGGGCGCTCAGGTTGAATCGCCCTCCTCCTATCGCCGCAGCCATTCCGGCAACTGAACGACTGGGGCGCTCATATGGGCAACAGATGGCGAGATCTCATGTTTTGGCGAAACCATCGGTTACCCCAGCCTCTTGTTTCAGGCTGCTGGTTCGGCTGCATTCAGCTCAATCCCGCCCGCTACCAGTGTAGATGTCCCATTTGTCGAGGTGACGTATTGCTGCAAGCGCTCAGGCCCCACACCTCCAAAGGGGTTGCTCTTGATGCCCGTTCGCACGGGGACGCGGTTGGCGCAAAGCCGTTCGTCTCCAAATTTTCCCCGCCTTCGGCTTCCTCGCGAAACAAAATTTGTCCCCGCCCAGCCTCCTTCGCTGCGCTCCGGCCTACGGTGCGCACCGCTTTACGCCGTGCCTTATGAACGATCATCGCAACCACCATAGAGGAGTGATTAACATGAGCATGACCAACTTCATCCAGTTCGACAAAGACGACATCGACAACGCCAAGGGAACCGGCCTCATCTCCACCATCGACCGGGACCTGGACATCAAGGTTACACCGTTCAACTCCACCAACGAAAAGGCTCCAACGCATCGCGTCTATGCCAAGTCACCTCGCGGCCACGACATCGAAGTTGGCGGCATCTGGAAGAAGACCAACGGAGAAGGGAAGCCGTACTACACACTCTCCATCAAGCGCCTCGGTTTCAACGCCAACTTGGGCCGCTACCCCGGCCAAGATGACCTGGCACTGCAGGCCATCATCGAATGGGAACCCCGCGATTAATCGCTCTGGGAGGCCCGATCTCTGATCGGGCTCCCACCATAAAGAGCCGCTTACCCCGCATTCGCTGGATATTCGGCTCTTTTTGTGCTAAGTTGAATAGTAACTGGAGGCTCTGCCAATGAACGTTCATGCCCCTCGCCCCGATCGCTCTCCGGAAGCTGTTGCAGCCCGACAGAAAGCCGTCGATCAGGCTCGTGCTGCCAATATGCGGCAGGGTTACACTGGCGATCCGGTTTTGGAAGAAGCAAACGGCCGTTACGTTGCGGGAGATATCACTTCCGAGGAAATGCGCCAAGAGTTGTTGGCCCGCTTCAAGCGGGCTTGATCATCACTTAGATATTTCTCGCGGCCGCCTGTGATCTCAGGCGGCTTTTTTGCATGAGGTTTCGCTTGGCCCGCGATGATGAAGCCAAAGGCTCCTACACCTATCCAAACACTTCAGAGGATAAGGATTTCAGGGATGTTCTGAAGAACAAGCTGGATATCAGAAGCCATTCGGCGCTGCGTGAGGCCGAATACGCTTTCACGGCTTTGAGGCAAACGGAGCTGGCTGAGGGAAAAGGTCCGACCGGTAATCACGACGCAGCGCATCTGAAGGCTCTGCACGGCTACATCTTTCAGGATGTCTATGAGTGGGCAGGACATACGCGAAATGAAAGTCCTGTCGTCGATGGCCAGCGGGTAGAGCCGGTAGGTGGGCTTTCGAAGGGCGACACAACTTTCCTCCCCGGCTCGCGCATCGAAATGGGTCTCAACGAGGCGCTGAGGCCCGCCAGAGACGATCAGGGCCTAAGAGCTGCGACACCTGAGCAATTTGCCGAGAAAGCGGCGCACGTCCTTTCTGAGCTGAATTACGTTCACGCTTTTCGGGAAGGCAATGGAAGGGCAAACGAGGCGCTAGTGGTCTCGTTGGGCCGCACCTACGGTCATGACATCGATCTTACCGTCATCACCAAGCCTCGCATGATCGAGGCATCCATTGAGACCACCAATGATCCGTCCAGTCCGGCGATGAAGCATCTCATCCAGGATGCGATGGATCCTAACCGCCGCGAGGCTATCCGCAGTGCCATGTCAGATCTTGAGCAGGCTGGCGAGAATCCGTTCGAGCACAACATCCGCACGGCCCGCCCGGGCGAAGTGATCGAAGGGCAGGTTCTCGGGCACGACAATCGCGTGGCAAGCCTCGTGACCGACAGGGGGATTGTGGCCGTTGACCGCGCTGACCTTCCCGAGCGGATGCCTCCCGACGACGAGGAGGTGAAGTTCACCGCTCGATCTGATTTCAAGACTCTGGGGCGGCCGGAACAGGTCCAAGATGCCCAATCGCCGCCAGGTCAGCAAAAGGCCCAAGAGCCTCAGTCGCAGCACATCAACGCCGAGCTTAAGGCTATCGAAGCGCAGCAGCTTGCCGATCGCCAGCGAAACCGCGACCAAGACGACCGAGAGCGCTGACCTGCAGCCCGGTCGCTGCAGTGAGGGCCTGTGTCATTGGCCGGGGTGCCGGAGCTCTGCGCCCTCCCCTGTCCGTTGGATGATTTGACGGACAAACTACGATAGCCCCTCCCCCATTCAACCGCTTGCGCGGTCCTACACTCCGTTGCGGCCCTACGGGTGCATGGGGTCGTTTCGCTATCTTCGGATCTTTGCCGTCAACCAACGAACAGGAGACGGCAATGCAGAGCGTAAAGGACACCTACCAGCGGATCACCGACACCATCATTCAGCAGCTCGAGGCCGGCACCAAGCCTTGGATCCGGCCATGGCGCGGAAACAGCCGCAGGTCGGCTACGCCGCTCCGCGCCTCCGGCGAAGCCTATCGCGGCATCAACGTGGTCATGCTGTGGCTCTCCGGGAACCTTGCCGGCTACGACGAAAACACATGGATGACTTACCGGCAGGCTCAGGAGCTTGGTGCTCAGGTCCGCAAGGGCGAACAGGGAACCCTCGTCGTCAAGTACGGCACCTTCACGCCGAAGGAGCAGGAGGCGGACGATCGTGCAATCCCCTATCTCAAGGGCTACACCGTCTTCAACGTCGAGCAGATCGACAACCTGCCTGACCGCTTCAAGAGCCCGGCCGAGGCGGCGCCGATCGAGCCGGTTCCGGTTATCGACCATGTCGAAACCTTCATTCGGGCCACAGGCGCAAAGATAGTCTACGGCGGAAAGCAAGCCTGCTATCGGCCTGGCCCCGATGACATCCAAATGCCGGAGCGCGGTCGGTTCCTCAGCGAGGTTCATCTTTGCAGCACGATTTTTCATGAGCTCGGGCACTGGAGCGGCGCAAAATCACGCCTTGATCGGGACCTTAGCGGGCGGTTCGGGAGCGAGGCCTACGCAATGGAGGAGCTTATTGCCGAAATCTCAGCCGCGTTCGTCTGCGCCGATCTTGGCATTGAGCATGATCCGCGAGACAACACCGCGACTTACGTTGAAAACTGGCTCAAGGTGCTGAAGCAGGATTCACGTGCAGTCATCACTGCCGCCGCGAAGGCTCAGGCAGTCGCTGACTATCTCCGACAGTTCAGCTCTTCTACAGGGTAGGGNCCCTAGCAAAACTGTCGGGCCTCATGCGCATCGATNCAAAACTTTACAACTGTAAAGTCGGGCNTCCTTGATGCGTTAACTTCTNGTTAACGAAAAACGNCTTGAAGAATCGGAGTCAGTCTGGCATCCCTGACGGAAATGATCTCGTAAAGTGATCAGGACCGTCAAGAGGATTGAATGTTGCAGCCAGCTTCTCAGAGCGTCAGAGACACTGCGTCGAAGATCGAGGTCTACACCTCGAAACTCTCTGCGGAGCTGAACGATATGCGTGAAGCTGTCTATCCACCCTCTGCGCAGAAAACATTTGGCCGGACATTCTCAACCCTTGACCTAGTGAGGCTACTCAAGGTTCCGGAAAGTACTCTTCGCCAGTTGACGCTGGAAGGGAAGGGGCCTTTGCCCGAGCGCGCAGAAAACAATAGGCGAACGTACACGATAGAGCAGGTCAAGGAACTGAGGCGATTCCTGGCCGAACTTCGTCCTGACGAAGCTGGCGAGCTGCTTCCGCATCGTCGCAAAGGGGAAAAGCTTCAGGTAATTGCTACGGCGAATTTTAAAGGTGGTAGTTCCAAGACAACCACTTCTATCCATCTCGCACATTTTCTAGGGCTTCAGGGTTATCGGGTCTTGTGTCTGGATCTTGATCCGCAAGCATCGATGACTGCGCTATTTGGTATTCAGCCCGAGTTCGATCTCGGCGAGAACCAGACAGCCTATGCAGCCATTCGATATGACAATGAGAGGCGGCCGCTCGCTGAAGTGATCCGGCCAACCTATTTCCCAGGTGTCGATCTAGTTCCTGGCAATCTGGAGCTAATGGACTTTGAGTTTGATACCCCGTCCTATCTGACCTCGAAAACAAGAGATGACCTGGGTTTGTTTTTCGAGCGGTTAAGCAGTGCCCTGGCCCGCGTCGATGATCGATACGATATCGTTATCATCGACACCCCACCGTCCCTTGGATACTCGACACTCGCTGCTCTTTATGCAGCCACGTCCTTAATCATTACCGTTCACCCGGCGATGCTCGACGTTGCATCGTGCAATCAGTTCCTGATCATGATCTCCGATCTATCGGAGGTGCTGGGGCAGTTTGGAGCTAAATTCGAGCATGACTTTTTCCGCTTCCTGCTCACGCGCGTGAACCCGAATGACGGGCCGCAGAAGTACATGTCCGGAGTCATGCGCCGATTGTTTGGTGATGATGTACTCGTTGCGGAGGCGCTCGAATCGACGGCAATCGCCGGTGCAGCGGTAGCGAAGAAGACCCTATACGAGCTTGAGTCAGGTGAGGTCGGTCGTGAAGCGTTGAAGCGCGCAATTGAGAGCGCTGACCGAGTTAACTCCGAGATCCTCGACCTCGTTCACAAAGTTTGGGGACGTAGCACATGAAGAAAAGCATCCTTCAGCGAATGGCGGCCGCCGAAAGCCGGACGGAATCTCCTGTGTTGTCGGACGCGTCCGACAAGCCCTCCCTGGCGCGGCGGCACTCTTCACCTGTCATTTCCAATGTGGGTCGGGCACTGACACAGCTCACAGAAGATAGTGTCATTTCACTCGATCCTGACCGTATCGACCGCTCCCCCTATAGAGATCGCTTTGGCAACGACGAGGACGCGGCCAAAGAGCTCGAGGCGCTTAAGATTTCAATCGCAAGTGAAGGCCAAAAAATTCCAGTTCTTGTTCGGCCGCATCCGACGAAAGCGGATCATTACCAGCTTGCCTACGGTTACCGTCGATGGGCAGCGATCAAGGCCATAATGGCAGAATCGGATCGCCCAGAGACCATAAAGATCCGAGCCTATGTTCGAGAACTTTCCGATCGGCAGTTGATTGAAGAGCAATCACTCGAGAATGGTGTTCGGGAAAACCTGACCTGGATTGAGCAGGCAATGTGGGCCGTACAGCTGAAAAGTGCTGGCCTTTCCCATCGCGCCATGTGCCCAATCTTGGGAGCTTCAGAAGCGGCAATATCGCATCTTTTTCGAGTGACGGAGGCGGTTCCCGAAGACATCATTCTTGCGATCGGAAGAGCAAAGGGAGTTGGTCGACCGAAATGGACCGCATTTGCCGAGTTGCTGAAAGATCCGAGCAGCGCAGCACGTGTTCGTAAAATAATCGACACGGTCGAGTTTCGAGGCGCTGACAGCTCCAGCCGTATTGCCCAAGCGATACGAGCTGCAAGTTCAGCGGCCGACAAAGTGACTACGGAGCCAGCTGAAGAGATTGTTGACTTCGCCGTGGGTGACCGAGTTTTTGGCCGCATGAAGAGTAATTCGGCTGGAACTACGGTCTCAATCCCGAAGCAGGAACGCGCTTTCGCGCGCTGGCTCGCGGACCGAATGCCTGATCTTCTAAGCGAATACAACAATCGTTCAGATCGAACTCACCAAGAGGTGTGATCGAGACACTCGTTAATTGGTCAAGAGGAGAGACCGCGACAAAAGAAAAAGGCCCCCAAAACGTTTCCGTCATGGAAGCCTCTCTCAATTCCTAGCAAGATCGAGAATCGCATTTCCATGAATCCCAGTCAAGAGTCTTTGGCATCGTTTTGGTGAGCGGATTTCTTTTGCCTGAAGAAAGGTGAAGGAATATGCAGACGGGAAATGTGACGACGCCCTTTGGGCGGCGGCCGGCTGTGCTTGCTCTTGTAAAGAGGCAGCTCCAGACGTCCGAGACGAAACCAAGCCGCCCGGTCGAAAAATGGAGAGTGTTTCGCGACGCTTGTGAGGCCCGTGAACGCCTTGGCCTCCAGGACAGGGCGCTGACTGTGCTGGACGCATTGCTGACGTTTTATCCAGAGAGCGAGCTCAACTGCGATAGTGGATTGGTGGTCTTTCCATCCAATGCTCAGCTGTCTGTCAGAGCGCACGGCATAACCGGAACGACCTTGCGGCGGCATTTGGCTGCCTTGGTCGAAGCCGGGCTCATCCAGCGCAAGGATAGTCCGAACGGCAAGCGCTACGCTCACCGGGACAAGGGTGGCGATATCGAGCAGGCTTTTGGATTCGATCTTTCTCCACTTTTGGCTCGCGCTGCGGAACTTGCAGGTCTGGCACAGGAAGTCGCTGCCGAGCGCCTGCAGTTCAGACGAGCCAAAGAGGCGCTGACTATCTGCCGGCGTGATGTACGCAAGCTAATTTCCGCCGCGATGGAGGAGGGGGCCGACGGCGACTGGGAAGCCATCGAAGACATGTATGTCGGCATTGTCAGCCGACTCCCCCGCAATCCTGACCGTCGCCAGGTGGAGGCAATCCTCGACGAGATGCAGCTTTTGCGCACCGAAATCCTCAACCTTCTGGAAAATCAGTTAGATTCTCAAAATATGGACGGCAATGCTGTTCAAAATGGCTGTCACATACAGAATTCAAAACCCGAATCCATCTATGAACTTGAACCTAGCTCTGGAAAAGAGCAGGGCGGAGCCGTCGAGCTGGAAGTAGCACCCAAAGCGGTTGCTCAGCCGTTGGCAAAGCCGGAACAGATGAAGNCGTTCCCGCTGTCGATGGTNCTGAAAGCCTGCCCGCAGATTTTGGATTACGGGCCCGGGGGGNNGATCTCCCATTGGCGCGAGCTGATGGGNGCCGCGGTGGTGGTTCGATCAATGCTTGGTGTTAGCCCGTCGGCTTATGAGGAAGCGTGTGAGGTGATGGGGCCGGAGAACGCGGCGGTTGCTATGGCTGCAATCCTGGAGAGGGCAGGGCATATCAATTCGGCAGGTGGATATCTCCGCGATCTCACGCGTCGAGCGAGGGCAGGGGAGTTCGGGCTCGGACCAATGCTGATGTCGTTGATGCGCGCCAATACGAACGGAGGCCGGAAAGCAGGGTGAGGGGCTGTGCTGACGCACTAGGGTGAGGTCTCGATGGAAAAGGCCTGAAGTCAGCCTTCCTACATTGACAGCACTTACGACCGGTTTCAGCTCTCATTCGTCTGTAGGTGTTTCGGTTGTAGATGACTTGCGACCTGGTGGGCGACCAGGCGGACGGCCTCTCCTGCTGGCTCTCGCAGCTTTTCGGTTCAATCGTTGGCGTTCAGCCTCAGCTTGCGCTTCAGCCTCCGCTTCCGCTTTCTGTCGAGCCTCAAGAACATCGCTTGGCGTCAATTGGCCAACTATGCCAATCAAACTGCGTATGGTGTCGTGGGGGAGGTCATGAATAAGTCTGAACAATTCAACCCGATCATCGGCCTCTTGAGGATCTTTGCCGTAAAGATGAGGTGCCGCAGCATGAATCATCTGCATTGGCAGGAAACCAAGGAGCTCGGAAAGGTGGATCATTCGTGATACGGTAAGGCGCGAAATGTTCAGTTCATAGCGGCTATAAACCACTCGTGCGAGACCAGCCAAGGTCGCGAAATCACTCTGGGTCAAACCAGTTTTCGCACGTTCGTCTAAGAGGAATGCGGAAAGCTTTGCGTCGATCTCCCCGAAGCTGACAATGCCGTCGAAGCCCTCCTGGCGGTACAAGGGTCTCTGGAAATCTGGATCTGTGGTCTCAACCAGTTCCCTTGAATTGATATAGTCGGATAGATTCCGCACCGTCGGTATTCCCTCAGTCCCCAAATCCGCCAGTGGCAGATATCACGCACCATAACGTGCCATTAAGGCACTGTCATCCTGCGCGCCAGTCACACAAACCTAACAATATTGGGGGGAATGATCTGTAACATTGCTCTCTTAGGATCGAAATGCGCAACTCAGAGGCGCGTTGTGCCTCGAGTCAAGTTTGACTGCGAGCATTCCTGTTCACCGCCTTCGCAGCAATAAGATTCCAGCTTCGGGCATTGGGTTGAAAAATGCCTTCGAGGATCCTCTCGTCGCTGACCCAACTCAACTTCACGCGCATTTCGCAAGCTAGGGAGAACTGGTCGATGCTGATGCATCTTGTGATCCGGATCTCAGACTTCGGTCCGTGTTCCTCGAAGTCCCACATTGCAA
>Ga0065721_10053077_pt1 | contig 10593 bp, 13 predicted proteins | sample Mesricmetagenome_FD_59108 | JGI IMG/M metagenome (GOLD analysis project Ga0065721, IMG submission 59108) | Mesophilic microbial community from rice straw/compost enrichment Sample: eDNA_1 v2 (version 2) | ecosystem: Engineered > Solid waste > Grass > Composting > Bioreactor | place: USA: Davis... | reverse complement strand
GCACGATCTGCAAGGCGAAGAACAGAGAGACACAGTAGAGCAGCGGCGAGACCGCGAGAAGGGCGAAGCGCGTGTAGTCGCCATCGAGCCTCCACTCCATCAACAATGTCCTCAAGCCGTTCCCCACAAACACCAACGCCATCCCTGCTGCAATGCCATTATAGACCGGCGAGAGCATCTTGACAGGGCGTTTACGCGCACGTGCAGGCGACGCAGGGAGAGCGTCCGCACCCCAAGCGTCCACACCTGGAAGATGCCCCTTCTCTGCGAGATCAGACGATCCGGCGTTCTCGTCGAACGAACCGACGTTCGAGTGTTCCATCTCGTACCCGCTTTCCCTCTCCTTCTCCCTGCTCTTCTCGCCTTTCTTCGTCTTGGAACTATGCCAAGTCCATCTTCCACTCCCTCTCTTGCTCTCCTTGTGTGTCTTCTTGGGGGTCCTCGGCACCTGGGCCTTCTCATCGTTGAGAGGTACCTCTTCCATTAGATCCCTGCCCAGCTCCCCAAAAACGCCCTTGGCCCTCAACGTCGCACTCCCATTCGGCGTTGTCGCGCCACTCCTGGCCATCCCCCCTCCCACCCCAAACGGATCCACCGTACTAAAGCCAGGACTCCCTGGCGAGAACAGCGCGCCAGTCTCACTCCCTGCATGGCCTGTCACGCTCCCATGGACACTCGACCCCCTGTCTCCCAGCCCATCCCTCGGACCGTAGCCTGAGGTGTTGCCCGAGGTGATAGAGGGCGGCGCGAGCGGACGGGAGCGCCACAGAAACTTGATGAGGCGTTCCTCAAAGTCGCTGCACAGGGGGATGATGCGGTCGATGGACTCGCTCCAGATGACCATCACGCGTTCATCGCGAATAAAGGCAGCACACTGCTCCCTGTCGGCTCGGGGAAGCAGGAGCATGGTATCGAGGATCTGTATGCGAGTCTCAGAGTCGACGTAGACGCATGTATCATCGGCGTTTCTGGATCAATAGAGAGTATCAGCATCATTGGGGCTTTGAAGAAGCAACGATACGCACGCTTCACTCAGGGCAGCGTGCACGGCTGCAGATCGAACTTTGACCGCGACGACAGGGTTCAGCTTGGCCACTGCGGTCTCGAAGGGCTCGAGACTAGCATTCTCGTACGGAAAGACGCGAAACTCTGGAGGGCCGCCATGGGCAGCGTCAGAGACTCTGAGGGCGACACCGGAGGAGACGGCCTCTTCGTTGGGCCTGAACCAGCTGTCGCCCTGGGTCTGGCGGAATATCCAGTGGAGTAGGGCGTCGTTGCGGTCGTAGTCCATGGGTCTGGGGGAAGGAAGGAGGAAAGGAAGGAGCAGCAACTGCCCTAAGTACTCGAACGAGATCTCAGATGTGAAAAGGGTCGTCCGGGGTCCTGCCACCAATAAACTAGCACCAATTAAATTATTGTTCTGACGTCAGGGGGGTTCTCTTTCCCAGCTTTATCTCGCCCTCTGCCAGAGAGACGCCGTCACCCAATGTCCGCTCCTCCCTCCTCCTTCCCCTTCCTCGCCTACAACGGCAATCCAGATCCAGGGACACGCATTCCTGGCCAGCGTCGGCGCTTCTCCTTCGACTCTGTCTCCAACGACGACCACCATGCTCTCCCGCCGCCCCAGGCGCCTTTCATGGGCAGGGAGGGCAGTGCCAGCCCAGCCACCTCTTCTGCCGAGACCCTCCCCAGGTCTCCTTCTTCTTCTTCTCTGTATAGGTCCAGCGCGGCTGCAGCCACTGCCATACCACGGGCAGCTTCCACACACTCCTTCCGCCCGCCCTTTCTCGCGCCCCCGTCGCGTCCCTCCTCGTCCGTCTGGACACCCCCATCAAGTACATTTGGCGGAGGCCTCCCTGGGCACGTCACCCACAAGCCTCCACAGCCCAGCACGCGTCTCTCTGCTCCCTTGACCAAAGAAGACAAGCCCTGGCTCGCCTCTCGCCCACCCTTCACCTACCGCTCCTACTTCTCCACCCTTTTCTTCATTTTCCTCGGCGCCTGCGGAGCAGCTGCCCTCTGCTTCTTCGGCTATCGCTCGGTCCCCCTCCTCCCTGACTCCTCCCTCTGCATGGTCCTCGACGAATCCTTCAGTAGCGGCTCCCTTGACGAGGGCACGTGGAACCGCGAAGTCCAACTAGGCGGCTTCGGAAATGGAGAATTCCAAATGACTACCGCAGACCCAGACAACCTTTTCTTCCGCAACGGCCAGCTCTACATCAACCCCACACTCACCTCCGACAAGGTCCCCAACACCCTCGACGGCGGTCGCTACACTCTTCCCGGTTGCACCCTCGCCCGCACCAACGCGAGCGCCTGCACCGCGGTCTCCAACGCCCAGCTCGGGCGTGTCATCAATCCCGTCATGAGCGCACGCATCAATACCCAAGGCAAAAAATCCATCAAGTACGGCAAGGTCTCTGTCCGCGCAAAGCTCCCCCGCGGAGACTGGCTCTGGCCCGCCATCTGGATGATGCCCGAAGAGAGCAAATACGGTCCCTGGCCGATGAGCGGCGAGATAGACATTGTGGAAGCGCGTGGCAACGCACCTTCCTACCCCGCCCAGGGTTCAAATGTCGTCCGGAGCAGCCTCAACTACGGGCCCCTCCCAGGCCTCTACCGCCAGATCTTTGGCTGGCACAGCATCAAGCGCGACTCGTTTGACAAGGGCTTCCACACGTACACCCTCGAGTGGACAGAGCGCTTCATCCGGATGTACGTCGACAAGCGCGTCACGGCAATGCTCGAACTCGACCATCTCAACACCCGCGGGAAGGGCAGCAAGAGCGGTGGCTTCTGGAACCGCGGCAAGTTTCCCAAGACGGCGCAGAACGGGACGGCGGAGGTCGTTGTGGAGAATATCTGGGAGAAGGCGGGCGGGGGCCACAATGCACCCTTCGATCAGCGTATGTTTCGTGTTCTCTTCTCGTTCGTAGAAGCGCGAATGCTGACTGGAACGTAGGCTTCTACCTCATCATCAACCTCGCCGCAGGAGGCACCTCTGGCTGGTTCCCCGATGGCAAAGGCAATAAGCCTTGGTACGATGGCAGTTTGAGCGCGATGCGCGACTTTGCGAGGGACGCAGATAATTGGAAACGGACGTGGCCGGAGAACGTTGATGATCGGGCGTTTAGGATGTAAGTCGCCTTCTGTCTATCCTTGTCAGTACCCTTGCTGATAGGGCCATCCTTGACAGCGATTCCGTAAAGATGTGGGAAGTGTGCAAGTAGATGTGCGTTGGGGATCGTCGTGGTCCGAGGTCAAGCTGCTGAGTGCTTGCTAATCTCGGCCTCCTGGCGTGGGAGTTTGGGGCCCCGCCGCTCCTGCCGGTTTGCTTGGACTGTTTGGCGACTTAGGGTGGTTACTCTTTTTGACCCTCTAGATAATTACTACATGCCCTTGATATATTTCGGTCCCTTTCACATTCTCTTAGCAGCATGGAAACTGTTGCTTTTATTCGCTTTGTTTTGCATCGCTCACGCACACGAGATTAAAAGCTTTGATAGACACATTCGCTTAATGACCATCCTTTTAAAACAAATAGCTCACGGTTTGTGATACAATGGATACAGCGATACTGGGGTGTCTGTAACCGATGGCATAAAGCCCTCAAATATTGTGCGGGTATTGGAGCAACCACCGTTTCACGTCTGTATTTGCCACACATCTAGGAGAAATGAATTAAATCACTCCACTCCAACGTGACGGGCAATAGAGCAGCAAGCGTGCGGTACAGTCAACTTTTGCACTGTTATAGCTCAGTGTTGTGCTTCCATAGTCTCTGGTTCCTGAGAATCGATACCGCGCCTTTGGGAAATCTGTTCTCCATGCACATGAGTCTCTCAGTTTTTGTGAAGGTGGAGGGAAGCGCGTTTATAGGTGAAAGACTTTTGCGTAGATAAAGTAAAGTCGGCATCTTATTGATATGCAATGTCGCGGGTAGTTTACCAAACCAGCAGGGACTCATGCCCGAGTCGCACTATCCCAACGGGGCACAACGCGATAGGCCTCTGAACTCATCCATCGAACAAATGTGCTACATCACTCTCGAATCCAATTCAACGCCTTGTTTCATCCAAGCTTGGGCAACAGCACCTAATCGGACAGCTGGGAATCAGTAGCACAATGCGATGACGCGACGACATAGCCAACTACTCACAGGTGCACGTCACGATCCCAGCGACCCGATCGAGGGTACATTATCCATCTCAATCTTCGAGTCTTCTAGCTATTGGATATTTCGTTTCCTCCCGAGTCTTCTTCTTGTAGGCTGTGGGTGCGGCATCGGAGAGCACAACAACGTTGTCGAAGCACAACCGGGCTAGATGCATCCTCCGTGTCAGGGGAAGCGGTGCCGGATGACCGAACGCACAACTCGTTTTGCCTCGGGGACAATGCTCAGCATTCCTTCTCACAAAAGACCACACTCGTACAGCCTTGATACTCTTCATTCTCGTATCACCCCACTTCACCATCCCAGCGAAATTAATTAGCCCCCCTAAATCGTCCCACACCCTTGAGTCGCACCAATCGTCGCTTTCAACCCCCATTCGCTCGCTCACTTCCCCCTCAATCAAGTCTCCGGGGTCCCATACTCCCTATTCAATTAAAACTGCCAATGCGCCGCCACAGACGATGGCCACGACGTAAGAAATCACGAATACCTCTCCTTCTCCCAACCTGTTAGCACAAACCCTGACTCCACGCACACGAGGATTGGAGCGTTCTTATCCGTTTCATCAACCATCGTGGCTGCTCTCTTGTTCGTCACCTCCTTCCACATCACATCAAGGCAAGTGCGACGATTGCGATCTCTGGGCGCTAAACCTAGCTCGGTCATGGTGGCGATGCACAGGCTAAGCACGAGGCAAGACGCGACGCGACGCGTCTCAGCGTGGGAGAAGCGATTCGCTGGCTGTGCCGTCATTACGCAGCCTGCACTGGCACTCTCTGCCATTCCACCTTTTGACGACCACTGTGAGCTCTCTGAACCTCTCCACGTTACTATCCTCACTGACCTGTACCCTCCTGACAGGTCGTTCAGGGTGACAAATCTACTGTGACCCTGAAGCCACCTCACAGGTGCTGATTCAATGTCTATCGACTCATTGGACTTTCCCGAACCCTCAATAGCGCCAACCATCCGGAGCGCCTCCTCCATCAATCGGACACTCACCCGCCAACTCCACCTCCCTTCTGCCTCCCCGTCTCCTTTACTCTGTCCCGACGCCCACCGCTTCACACCCTCCACGCCCCCGCCTCCTTCTGATCACTATGACAATGACGATCCCACCCCAGAGGCTCAGAGATTCCGCACATATGAGCGCATGCGCGAACTCCTCGCTCTCGCAACCTCCATAATCACCACCTCCACTCTCGCTTTGTTCATCGCCGCCACCACCGAACACACCCTCTCATCCAACAAGTTCTTCGCAAAGCTCGCAAGGTCCGATGCAAGCGCCATCGAACGAGCCGAGAACCGAGTCCTCCTCGCGGAGCGGAAAGTGATGCAGGAGCGTCTAAATCTCCAACGCATGAAAGAACAGATATCAAAGAAATGGGACGGCAAGAACAGGCGCAAGCGGAAGAGCACGCACGATGACGAACGTGAAGACGAGGATGGCACGCGCACTCCGACAATGTCAAAGAAACCTCGACTGATGTCTGCCGAATCCGCCTCCCCAACACCTTCCACCGACCTCGAATCTCTCTTCCTTGACTCGCTAAGTTCCTGGAACAGCGAAACGTATGACGCCCTAGTGCTAGAGGAAGTCGACCTCCCATCTCTGCGAAGGGCTGTCCGACAACTCGGCGATTCTCTAGGCTCAATGATGCAGAGCCTCGCAGCAGCCATGCTGCTCTTCCAAGCCGAGCCCACTGACATCGAATCAGTATGTGGTATCCTCAACGGAGAACACCTCTACACCCTCGTCGCGCAGCGATACGACGAAGAAATCAACGAACATGCACATGAAGATCCCCAAGGATATGAAGACATCAAGCACCTCTTCTCCTCCCTCTCCTCTCTGGTCTCAAGCCTCGTCCCTGCATATTCTGAGCAACTTGCTTCACTGGAAAGCATTGTTCCCCTCGACGACTCCAACCCCCTCAAACATCAAACCCACACATTCGCCTCACATGCCTACACCCTGCTACAAACCCTTGAAGACTTCCTTCCCCCAACACACACAACCCCCTCAGACGCAGACTCAGGCGCAGACTCTTCCTCTTCCACCAACTCCGTTGAATCCTCTCTCAGCCCGCTCTACACCACGCTCGCAACCGCCCAACACGATCTCAGGAAACTCCTCAGGCGCGACACCCCTTCCTCCCCCGCTACCCCCATCTCCCCACCCCCACACAAACTCACCCGCAAACTCACCGCCCTCCGCACCTCCGCGTCACGCGCCCTCCTCTCCCTCTCACAATCCCTCCTCTCCACAGCCTCTAGCACTCGTTCAAGCGACTCGGGCATTCTAAAGATCCACTTCCCAGGCGCTCCAGCGGACAAAGCAATCCTCAACCTCGATCGCCTGGTGCTCACTCGCTCAGAGAGCCTCTTGAAAACCTGCCAAACCGTCCTACGCGCCGCACTCGGCCAAGAAGCCCTCCAACAGGCCTCTCCAAACTCTCCGCCCGACGCCAACGAAATGGACCGACATGCAGGCAATGAAGAAACCAATGAAGAAGCTGATGAACTCGCAAGACGCGCTCGCCGCGTCTCGCGCGACAAGAAACTTGCCCGTGTCACTCGGTGGCTCTCGAACCTCGTTCCCTCTTCTCCTAACCCTCATTCCAATGATTCACGAAATCATAATTTGAAAGCCCTGCTCCGTGCCCGGTCCCGCGAGATACCTCAGAGCGTCCCGCCATCGCATTATACCCTAAAGTCCAAGCTTGCTCAAGCTCATGCCATCCTTCAAGCATCTGCCCTGCGCAGACGGACAGCTCGACATGCTTCTCAGAGACTCATGAAAAGGAAACTGCATGAAGGCCTCTTGGAGGGGAATACAACATTGGTGGATTGGATACCATTCTTGATGAGGAAGCTGAGGAGGTTAAGAGTGTTGAGGTTTGCTGGGAAGGAGAGTCAAAGGGGCGCCCGTACTGCGGAGACGGTGAAGAAGAGAAGTGCAAAGAAATGCACTCGGCAACGTACGCAGAGATCGGTTGGATGGCAGACCAGAGACCGATAACCCTCACAAACTGACAAAGTTCGGTCACTCTGCTCATCAATATATAAACATTTGGATATTTCATATTTTTGCTGGTGTTGCATGGAACTACCACCCAAAATCAGACTTCCTGTGGACTGCTGCTCCCTTATTTTCACTTCTTCCTACTGGTCATCTCCGCTCAGCTTGATCAACTCCTCTCGATTTCCGAATCTCAAAGCTGACTACAGCGCAGTGCTTGGGTACTTGTATGCTGAACCCGCGCCTCCCGGCGAAGGGATTCCTTCCGTAGGGTATATAATGTACAGCCAATTGTAAAACCTAGTCTGTCAACCAACCTTTTTGCTCCACACCTTGAATTTGTCCGTATGCCTCACGCCGAATTTATCCCGCATAACCCTTGTGCCACTCATGCCGGGTGATATTTCTACGCTCAGTTGCCTCGTTTCCAATCGTCTGATAAAGGAGCGCATTGACTCTGCAAACCCGCGGAAACGCATTCAAACTCGTATTAGCCTCTCCCACAGAAAAATTGCATCCAGGACCTTGCTGTGGGGAGGCATCGGATTTACCTTTCACCATCTTCTTTCATTATGCGTGGTGTCAACGTCAAGGAACAGACACTTCCGAGGTACCACCAATTATGTGCCGTCAGAGCTGTCACTCTGCCTTTGGCATCTCAGGATGTGACGCAGCATGGTTGCTTTCGCTGGTTGTACCCAGCTCTCAGACTGTTTAAACGCTAGGTAATTGAACGAGTGTATTTGAGGGGCAAGTGCACCATGGTATCGAAGTGACAGACAGATGCCGCAAGGCTTAAATAGTATCGATAGATATTTGAATAAGCGAACGAGCATGCTTTCCAGGTTTCTCGAATCGCGTCTAAGGACCGTTAGCGAGCGCCAGGATCTTGGCCACAGCCTGCTCAGCCATCGCCATGATCGAGCCAGTCGGGTTGCCCATGGGAATAGCGGGGATCTGAAAGCGAAGACACATGAGGTATGCATCCGACGAATGTGTCAGTAGGACTTACGATGGAGGCATCAACAACGAAGAGGTTGTTGGTGTTGAAAACCTTGGTGTTCTCGTCGACGACGCTACCGATACTCGCTGATCCAACCCAGTGGTTGGAGTTGAGCCATCCCTGAAGATTTGTTAGTTTGTTCGGTCTGCTTCGTTATGGCAACTACTCACCGAAGGATACGCGTTGACTGGAAAAAGACACGAAGTAATCAGTCTCCGGAGCTGCATGGAGAAGTCGCAGGGTTACACACCGTAGTCCCGAATGGTGGTCGTGTTGTCGGGTGTGATGAGCTTCAGACCAGGAACGTTGTTCATGGTCGACAAGAGAGTGGTGATACCTTGGATCAGCACCTCCTTGTCAATGGGGTCGGTGAACCACGGGTTCGTCAGCGCACGCGCGGTAAGGGCAGCATCAATGCCGATACGCCCACGAGAGGTGAGACCCGTCGAGAGGTAGGTGGTGATGGTGAAGATTTTGCTACAAACACCTTCAGTCAAAATTGAAGCGATTCGCAGAAGGATACTCACGTCTCATCGTAAGGATAGACTGTGTCGATTGACGCGGCACCAGGGCGAGCGGTTCCTTGCATCTAAATATTTTGGGTGAATGGAAAGGCCATCTTTTGCACAGGACGAAACTTACGTAGCGGGTCTTGCCATCGCTTCCACTCAAAGCGCGCCAGAAGTTGATGCGAGGAGAGGTGTGTGCAAAGACACCGGCACGGGTGGTCTTGTACTTGTTGGCATCAGCGGTGCGCGGGTTCGACCAGACCTGTCCCCAATTTTCGTACGCGTCGATATCGGGATGAGTGAAGACCAACTATCGCAAAAAACAAGCGTCAGGAACAGCCAGCAACACCCTCGTAGGGGAGAAAGCTCACGTTGATGGAAGGGTTGTCAGAAACGTTGGAACCAACGGGCAAGTTGATCCACTGGTTCTGGGGTGGCAGACCTGCTCCGGCGGTAGGGTGGTTTTTGACAATGTTCAACATATCTGAGGGGCCAATACCGCTCTTGAAGAGGAGCCTAGCACTACCGAACGCTCCAGCGCTCAGGATAACGCGACCCTTCGTGGTGAGAGGGACGAAACCGTTGGGTCCAATACTGGGGTTGTTGGTCTGAACGCCAGTGATCTGGGCACCGTTGCGAACGACATGCAAAACCTCAGTGTTCGTCACAAGTTTGAGGTTGCTGCGGGCGACGGCGGTCTTGTAGTAGTTGAAGGGACCCGAGCGGGTACCATTGGTGACCTTTTTGTCCAACGTAGTCAGTTGTAGGCTCATGGTATGCAACACAGGCGAAAAACACGCACAAGATAGGCACTGTAGCCGTAAACAGGGTCCTTGTAGTTGGGGTTGTCGTTGAGAGTGATCTGCTGGTATCCCTGGGGTTGCAACAACTTTTTCACGACGTCGAAAGACTGGGTAAGATAGCGCTGCCCATCAGTCGATGGCTTGTCTGTGCTGGGCATTCGCTGCTTCAGCTTGTTGGTGTATGTATTGTGGTTAGCCCACGACGAAGGCCAGCCGTTTGCAACAGAGAAGTCGGAGTCCGGAGGATACCAGTAGAGACTAAGAGATGTATCGTCATTGGCTGGTCTGCGAGGAAGATGGAGTTGCTACACACCCGCCGTTGATGGCAGCACCACCACCGATAAGGCATCCTGCGAAGACGTTGATATCCTTGCACCACCAGAAGGGGTCGCTGTCCTGGAACATGGTTTCTAAGAGACCGTAAGCCGCCAATTCCTCTTGTACCATCCCAAAGCCACACACCGAACAGGCCCGGAACATCGAATCTGGTCAACTACAGAGTGAGGTCAGATGAATGACACAGTGCTGTTGTTTGATAGGATTAAACATACGTTCGTTCCTGCCAACCAAGCGGGCTGAGATGTTCCGCCAGTGAAACCGAGACTTGGTCCACCGCGTTCAAGCAAAAGAACCTTCTTGCCAGCCTCAGAAAGGCGGTCAGCTGTGACCAGTCCAGCGGGCCCAGTGCCAACGACGATGTAGTCGTATGGGGTCGCCTGAAAGCAATCAGTAAAAAGTCACGTATCCCTCAAGCGGGAAAGTGCTTACCGAGGCGACGGGACCAGTAGAGGTGGAAGAAGTTGCTGTACTAGTCCGAGTCGACGAGGTTGATGACGAGGTGATCGTCGTCGTGGTCCCAGAAACCCAGGCATTGTACTGGGCTTGTGAGACGTGCGCCTCGGACCAGTCAATACCGTAGAAGCCGACTGCGCCAAGGATCAGCACGATTCTAGTAGGATTAGACAGTATGCTTACAGTCTTGATGTTGAGCAAACTCCGAGGACGGGCTGGAAGGGGTGTCGACTGCTACACTCGACCATGCCCACGCTGATGCTCCTCCCTGGGTAGTGTCAAAAGTAACG
>Ga0065721_10009340_pt1 | contig 10594 bp, 9 predicted proteins | sample Mesricmetagenome_FD_59108 | JGI IMG/M metagenome (GOLD analysis project Ga0065721, IMG submission 59108) | Mesophilic microbial community from rice straw/compost enrichment Sample: eDNA_1 v2 (version 2) | ecosystem: Engineered > Solid waste > Grass > Composting > Bioreactor | place: USA: Davis... | reverse complement strand
CCGCGCCATGAGAACCGGCAGTCTCGTCTTCTCCAGGATGGAGGCGGTGACGCCGCCGAAAATCCGTTCCCGCATCCTGGAGCGTCCATAGGCACCCATGACCATGAGATCGGCCCCGATATCGAGCGCNTGCTGCTGCAGGACCACCTCGACCGGGCGGCCGCCGCTTGCAAGTTGATCGATTACGGCATTCACCCCGTGGCGGGACAGGAAGGCCGCGGCATCGGCGCCCGGTTCCTCGCCATTTCGTCCATGGGTGGTGTCCGGATCGATNAGGGTAAGATGCACCTCATCTGCCTGGACGAGCAGTTCAAGCGCTGCCGTGGCGGCCTGCGCGGCCTCGGTCTTCGAGTTCCAGGCCAGCAGCACCCGCTTCGGCGTCAACGTTCCCTCGCCGCCTTCGGGCACCAGAACCAGCGGACGCCGCGCGTCGAAGATCACTGCGTCGACTACCGTTCGCTTCAGGTCATTGGAAACGGCGATGCCAGGGCCGATCATGGCGACGTCGCTATGGAGAGCCTTCTGGAACAGAGCGTGCTGCAGAAAGGCGCGCTCGGTGAAAGCGAGGTCGACGTCGTAGGATATGTCCGCTGCCCGGCATCGTTCGACCACTTGTTCCCTTGCCGCTTTAAGTGCCTTGAGATCCTCGTCACGGCGCTCGATCCAGCCGATGCCAACCGGATAGTCTCCGACGGTCGGAGGAGCGGCAATACCGGCCAGGAGGATGCTTNTATGTGCCCTGGTTTCCGATATGGCCGAAAGAGCTGCGGCAAGGTCATCCTGTGTCCGCTCATGNCCNAGGATGGTCAAGATGGTCCTGAAAGGCATGGAACTCTCTCCTCTTTGACAGAGCTAAACTAGGCGGTCGCCCCTCGGTCGCCCATGATCTTCAATCAAAGTAAACGAGCATGTGACATGTCGTTACCACATGGGGGGCGGCATCTCACAATGACCGGATTGACGGGCCTGCCCCAGGAGCCATTGCGCGTGAGGCAACGCTTGAACTTCCCGGAGCTGCCCTGCCTGGTTCGCGCGATAGGGAGAGTTAGCCCAGCCGCTTCTCTATCTCCGCCACCGGAAGGTTCACGAAGTCCTTGTCGATCTCCGCTACCACCAGATCGCGCAATTCGGAGGTCAGCGCCTTGCGCAGCTCGGCCAGAGCCCTGGGCGCTGCCACGAGTACGAGCGGACGAGGACTTTGCCCGGTATACAACGCCGCAAGCTCGTCTGCGACCCGCTGAACGAACCGCTGTTCTTCAGCCTCATGAAGATCGGATTGTCCCATGCTGCTGCGATGCGTCCCCATGGCCGCGCGTCCCGGCTTGTCCGTACCCTGGTCGCGCGTGGCCGGGTTCGACTTGGCCTCAATGACCCGTTCCGTCTCCAGTTTGGGTGACAGCAGCGGACCGCTGTTCCTGAGAACGATGGCCTTCCGGCCATCGGCAACAACCACCAGAGCGTTTCGGGGAACAGAAATCGTCTCGGCCATTTTGTGCACTCCTTATCAAATCTGACGGGATGCTATACCCACCGTGGCACCCTCGTTTGATCCGCATCAAGACAACCCTCAACATCCATGGATGTTGAGCCCATTATTGCCAAAACGTCTTGGTGAGTGGGAGAAAGTCACGGCAGGCCGAGCATAGATGGATACCGAAGCAGGAAACGGACTCGTTCGGTTCGCTTCCTGCTTCAGGGATTCGACAACTTCCTTTGGTGTCGTGGGACATTGCGACCAGTCTGTGCCGCGACCACGTTCCGTTTCGGAAGAGTACTGCTGGCGTCCTCAAGGCGACGTCNCTTGTCGCGCCGGTTGCCGGATCGCCATCCTCGAAGATCACGGTCCGTTCTTCCATGCCTGAAATAGGGATTTGCAGCCGGACTTAGAGATCGATGATCGTGCCGCGACCGTCGTTCCATATCCGCATGTCTTCCTTNCGGGTCTTCGCCCTGACCGGTACGGGCTTCAGTCGTGCAGAAAGAAGACGCCCGGCNGCGAGAACGCCGATGATGCCGGCAAAGGCCACCGNGAGGGATGCGGTCAGCAACGCAGCCAAGGCGAACAGGGCGATNCCGGTGGTGAACAGGACGAAAGAACGGATGTTTTGCATGGTCCCAAACCTTTCTCGTTGTGAATGTGGCCCCTCANCAACAGGCTTGCAAGGCCTTTTCCGTGACGGATCTATTGCAGCGCGTACAAAAGCTTGTCACAAAACCGCGATGACGGTTNCTGTGCCCCTTTCTCCNCCTCGCCGCTCCTGCCTCAGTGTCCCTGCGATCAACCAGCGGGCTCTCGATAAGGTTCATGGGCTGGACTGCGACGTGGTGATTTTCGATCTTGAGGATTCGGTCTTTCCCGAGAAGAAGGCCGAGGCACGTGACAATCTGCGCCGCTTCTTCCGGCAGACGTCGCTTGAGGCGCGGGAGACGGTCATCCGCATCAACGCAGCAAACTCGGAATTCCGCGCAGCGGACCTCGATCTTGTCCTGGAACTGCGGCCGGATGCAGTGCTCCTTCCCAAGGTGGTAGGACCACAGGAAGTCCGGGATGTGACCTCCTTCCTTGCGAGAGCTTCGGAAGGATTGCGACTCTGGGCCATGATGGAGGCGGCTGCGGGCGTCTTGAATGCGGCTGCCATTGCGGCTGCGGGACGGGAGGTCGGGGGAAGGCTGGATTGCTTCGTCCTCGGCCTGAACGACCTGCGCAAGGAAACTGGCGTTCCTCCGGAGCCGGGGAGGGCCTATCTGGTACCCTGGATGATGCAGGTGGTGCTGGCGGCCCGCGCCCATGGTATCGAAGTGATCGACAGCGTGTTCAACGATTTCCGCGATATGAATGGCTTGATCGCCGAATGCGCGCAGGGGCGTGCCATGGGCTTCGACGGCAAGATGCTGATCCACCCGGTGCAGATCGGGGTGGTGAACGGCTATTTCGGCCCGTCGCCCGAGGCGGTCGCGGAGGCGGAAGCGATCATCACCGCCTTCGCCGATCCGGCGGCGCAGGGCCTCAACGTCATCAACATGAACGGGCAGATGGTCGAGCGGCTTCACCTGGAGCAGGCTGAAAGGCTCGTGGCCAGGGCCCGTCAGATCTTCGAAAGAAAGAGGACAGCATGAGACTCTATCGTTTCCTCACCGGGCCCGACGATGCCTCCTTCTGCCACCGGGTAACGGATGCGCTGAACAAAGGATGGGAACTTCACGGCTCGCCGAGCCACAGCTTCAACGCTGCCGACAACAAGATGTATTGCGGGCAAGCCGTCACCAAAACGGTGGACGGCAAGGACTATCACCCGGACATGAAGCTCGGCGAGCAATAGCGGTCCTTCGAGCCGGTCAGCGGTCCGTCGCTTCCTCGGCGCTTGCCTCGATCCGCTCCATGTCGTCGTCGCTCAGACCGAAGTGATGGCCGATCTCGTGGATCAGAACATGGGTGATGATGTCGCCCAGCGTTTCCTCGTTCTCGGCCCAGTAGTCCAGGATCGGGCGGCGGTAGAGCCGGATGCGGTTCGGCAGTTCGCCTGTTTCCATGGTGAAGCGCTCGGAAATGCCGCGCCCTTCGAAAAGGCCAAGCAGGTCGAAAGGGGTTTCCAGCGCCATGTCCTCGAAGACGTCGTCGTCGGGAAAGTCCTCGATCTCGATAATGAGGTTCGTGGTCAGCGCCCGGAATTCTTCCGGCAGATTGCCATAGGCTTCGATGGCCAACGATTCAAAGGCGCTGATGGTCGGCGCGTGGCGATCCCGCCAATCGTCGGTCTGGTCAATACGGGCCATAGATGCTCCTTGTTGAGGCTCATATAAGCTATTCCAGAAAATTTTCGAGAGGATTCATAGGGGTCCCTGAGAAGCGGTCTTTCGCTTCAAAATGATTGTTGACTCTTCGGGNGAGCTCTGGAATCCATTAGAACATAAAGTGAACANATTGGAATGGAGCTGACGCCATGGCGGATCGTGCCACGGCGCAGGAGAGACTTTTTGTCCTGCGTAAGACGATTTCCAGACTGGAGGGAAGGGCGCCCATGCTGGTCGCGGAGGAGCAGCCGGAAAAGGGAAAAGGCTCCGCCATCTGCATGTCCTCCCGGAGGATTTCGCTTGGAATTGCGGAGGTGGATGCGGCCCTGGAGGGAGGGATCCCGCTTGATGGGATGACGGAGGTCCGCACGACCATGATGCGCGATGCCGGTGCGGGCAGCGGTTTGGTCCTGGCTCTGGCTGCCCTCATCCAGAAGCAGACCGGAGCCTCTGCTCTGCTCTGGATCAGTGACAGGGTTTCCAACGGTGAGACGGGGCCGCCGTATCCGGTCGGCCTGGCGCAATATGGCGTGCAGGTGGAGCACTTTCTCCATGCGGCGCCCAGAACGGTGGAGGATGCGCTGTGGCTTGCGGAGACGGCTGCAGCGAGCGGCGCTCTGTCTGCAACCATCCTCGAAATCAGAGGCAATCCTTCGTCCTTCGGCTTGTCCGAGAGCCGGAGGCTCAGTCTGAGGGCAAAGGCGGCGAGGCGGCCGATCTTGCTTCTGCGGCAGGCGGGAGAGGAGGAGGCAAGCAGCGCCGTCTTTCGCTTTCACGCCGCACCGGCACCCGCTTCGGAGCGGGTCCTTCACACCGGAGCCAGACTTGGCGGCAGCATCGGCTTTCCCGTCTTTCGTCTGACCCTCGAGAAGAGCCGCAATCCGGCTCCCCTCTCCCTTCTTCTTGAGTGGAATTCCCATGACCGTCAATTTTCCCTCGCCCGGCCAGAGCCGTCTCGCCTTTCCGCACACGCAGCAACGCATCCTGGCGCTCGTTTTNCCGTATCTGTCGACGGACCGGATCGCGCGCCGGCTGTGGGGCGCCTCCTGGCGTTCGACCGGGCGTCCTGACCATCCGCCCCTGCTCTGTTCGGGACGGCGCGACAACGGCACCCGTCTGGCGGCAGTGGACGAAGTGGCTGTCGGACTGGGGTTGAGGCAAGGACAGGCTCTCGCCGAAGCGCGCGCCATGTATCCCACGATCGATGTTGTCGAAGAGGATCCGGTTGCAGACCGGGCGCTCCTGGAAGCGATCGCGGACTGGTGCGACCGGTACACGCCGCTGGTGGCGCTCGACGGCAGCGACGGATTGTTTCTCGACATCACCGGCTGCACGCATCTGTTCGGCGGCGAGCAGGCGCTTCTCGACGATATTCTGCTGCGTCTGTTCCGGATGGGCTTCAAGGCGCAGGGGGCAATCTCCGGATCCCCCGGCCTTTCCTGGGCGGCCTGCCGTTTCGGAGCGGGTGGAGTGATCGCGGATGATGCGGCAAAAGAGCTGCTCGAAACCCTGCCGGTTGCCTGCCTGAGGATCGGCGTAGAAGCGGCCATGGCATTGAGCAAGCTTGGGCTGAAACAGGTGAAGGACCTGCTTTCGCTGCCGCGGGCGCCCTTGGCGCAACGGTTCGGAAGCCATGTCCTTCTTCGGCTCGACCAGGCTCTCGGACAGCAGGAGGAGCCGATTTCGCCGCGTCGCCCGGTAGGCGTTCTATCGGTTGAGCGAAGGCTGGCGGACCCCATCCGGGCGGAAGAGGAAATCCTGGAGCTTACCGTCCGCATTGCCCGATCGCTATGCTTCAGCCTGGAGGCTCGCGGAGCGGGAGGGAGGCTTTTCGAACTGGTGCTGTTTCGGGTCGATGGTCGTGTCTTCAGGATCGAGGCCGGGGCGTCCCGGCCCCTCCGGGATGCACGGAGGATCACCGGACTTTTCACCGAGCGGCTGAAGGCCGTCCATGACGAGCTGGATGCCGGCTTCGGGTTTGAATTGCTGCGGCTCAACGTTCTTCATCACGATCCTTTCGAAGCGATTCAGGGCAGCCTGGCAGGCCAGACGGGGGACGAGGCTTCCCTTTCGCACCTGATAGACCGCGTTGCAGCGCGGCTGGGCGAGGGAGCGATACGTGGCTTCCATTTCCGCCAGAGCCATATTCCGGAGCGGGCGGTGGTGGCCAGGCCGGCCCTTTCGCAAGGGTCCGATCCCGGCAGGAGCGCCGCTGCCGGTGCCATGACCATGGTCGAGCGGCCCTTGCGACTGCTCCCGAGACCCGAACCCATGGAAGTCTTTGCAGCAGCCATCCCGGAGGGGCCGCCAAGCCGGTTCCGATGGCGCCGCGTCCTTCACGATGTTGTACGGGCGGAGGGGCCGGAGCGCATCTCGCCGGAATGGTGGCTGGACGATGCGGCCGAGGAACGGGATTACTTCCGGCTGGAGATCGGTTCCGGACACCGCTTCTGGGTGTACCGGCAGGGTCGCTACCGGCCGGGTCATTCACCCAGTTGGCACATGCACGGGATCTTCGCGTGATGTCGGAAGAAGAAGCTTTCTTCGAGATCGGCGCCCGCACCAACTTCTCCTTCCTGGAAGGCGCCTCGAAGCCCGAGGAGATGGTGCTGACGGCATCCCTGCTCGGCTTGCAGGGCCTCGGCATCGCCGATCGCAATTCCGTGGCCGGCGTCGTCCGTGCCCATGCCCACGTGCGCGATCTGCGGGAAAGATATCGGCGCAGGCAGGAGGGGCATGCCGAGGAGAAGGATGTTCCCGATCCTTGCCGCATGCAGCCCGGGGCACGTCTCGTCTTTTCCGACGGTACGCCGGAGATTCTCGCTTATCCGACGAGCCGCAGAGGCTGGGGAAATCTCTGCCGTCTTCTCAGCCGTGGAAACCTGAGGGCGGAAAAGGGAGCCTGCATCCTGGAGGAATGGGACGTCCTGGAATGGGGTGGAGAGATGATGCTGGCCATCCTTCCCGATCCCGCCCGCGCCGGCGACGAGGTTTATCGGAAAAAGCTCGAAGAGGTTCTACCTCTGCTCCGCGAACGATTCGGCGAGGCTGTCCATCTGGTTCTCGCGCCCAGCTATGACGGTCAGGACAAGTTCGTCTTTGCCACTTTCGCATCGATGGCGAACCGCCACCGGGTGCCGCTCCTGGGGAGCAACCAGCCGCTCTACCATGTGCCGGAAAGGCGGTCGCTCTGCGATGTGGTGACGGCGATCCGCGAGCATGTGCCGATTGCCGAAGCCGGTTTNAAACTGGCGCCGAACGGTGAGCGGCACCTGAAGACCGGCCGCGAGATGGCCCGCCTGCTNTCGGATTATCCGGAGGCCATTGCCAATACCGAAAAATTCTTTAGCCGGCTNAATTTTTCTCTGGATGAACTGCAGCACAATTATCCGGACGAAAGCGTTCCCGGTGAAACCATGTCGGAAACCCTTGAACGGCTGACTTGGCAGGGCGCCGAGGAACGTTATCCCAGTGAAGTACCGGAGAAGGTCGCCCAACTGATCCGCTACGAGCTCGCCCTCATCAAGGAGATGCAGTACGAGCCTTATTTCCTGACGGTCCGCCACATCGTCTGGCATGCCCGTCATGCATTGAAGATCCTCTGCCAGGGGCGGGGCTCGGCAGCCAATTCGGCCGTCTGCTACTGTCTTGGAATTACAGAAGTGGATCCGACCTTCGCCACCCTTCTGTTCGAGCGGTTCATCTCGACGGAAAGAAACGAGCCGCCGGACATCGACGTCGATTTCGAGCACGAGCGGCGCGAGGAGATCATCCAGTACATCTACAAGCATTACGGCTTCCGCCATGCGGGCCTGACCGCGGCGGTCACGAGCTACCGGACGCGGATGGCCGGTCGCGAGGTCGCAAAGGCGTTCGGGCTGTCGGAGGACGTGCAGGCAGCACTTTCAAGCACCGTCTGGGGATGGTCGGAAGAGGGCATTACGGAACGCGAAGCGAAGGTGGCCGGCCTCGATCTTGCCAATCCCACGACCTGCAAGGTCATCGCCCACGCCAAGGAATTGATGGGCTTTCCGCGGCACCTGACACAGCATGTGGGCGGTTTTCTGATCACTCGTGACCGGCTCGACGAGGTGGTCCCGATCATGAAGACGGCCATGCCGGGCCGCTACATGATCGAATGGGACAAGGACGATCTCGACACGCTGAAGCTGCTCAAGATCGATATCCTGGCGCTCGGCATGCTGACCTGCCTGAAAAAGGCTCTGGAGTTGATGGAGAGCCACTATGATCGGTCCGAGAGCCTTGCCAGCCTGCTGCAGGACCAGAGGAGCGACGTCTACGACATGGTCTGCCGGGCCGATACGGTGGGTGTCTTCCAGATCGAAAGCCGGGCGCAGATGAGCATGCTGCCACGGCTCAAACCACGCGTATTCTACGATCTCGTCATTGAAGTTGCGATCGTGCGGCCCGGACCGATCCAGGGCAACATGGTACACCCCTACCTGAAGCGGCGAGAAGAGGCGGGGCGAGGAAAAGAAATCACCTATCCTAGCCCAGAACTGGAAAAAGTTCTGAGGCGCACGCTGGGCATCCCTCTTTTCCAGGAACAGGCGATGCAGATAGCGATTACCGCTGCAGGCTTTACACCGGCCAAGGCGGACAGGCTCCGGCGGTCCATGGCGACCTTCAAGCGCTCCGGGCGCGTGGAAGAATTCAAAGCCGACATGATCAACGGCATGCTGATGCGCAGTTATTCGCGGGAATTTGCCGAACGCTGCTTCAGCCAGATCCAGGGCTTTGCCGAATACGGTTTCCCGGAAAGCCATGCGGCCTCCTTCGCGCTTCTGGTCTATGCTTCGTCCTGGATCAAGGCCTATTATCCGGACGTCTTCTGCACGGCGCTGCTGAATTCNCAGCCGATGGGTTTCTATGCCCCCGCTCANCTGGTGCGCGATGCGCGAGAGCATGGCGTCGAAATGAGACCGGTCGATGTCAATCTCTCGGATTGGGAGAGCACCTTGGAAGACGCGGATTTTCGTCCGGACCGCGTGGACCCGCGGCATCGCGGGATGCGCGGGATCATCCGCACCCGAAAGGCCGTGCGGCTCGGCTTTCGCCAGATCAAGGGACTGTCCGAGCGCAGCATCCGCGACCGCCTGATTGAAAACCGTGGCGGCGGGTACGTCTCCATCCGCGACCTGTGGCTGCGTTCCGGCCTCGACAAGGCGGATATCGAACGGCTGGCGGATGCGGATGCCTTCGGCTCCCTAGGGCTTTCGCGCCGGGAGGCGCTCTGGCAGGTACGCGGTCTCGATGCCGGCAAGGCTGCCGACGAACTGCCGCTCTTCAACCAGGTGGTGCAGGGAGAGCTGCAGGTGGAACCGGCGACAAATCTGCCGGAGATGTTGCCGGGAGAACAGGTCATCGAGGATTACCGTTATCTGTCGCTGTCGTTGAAGGCGCATCCGACGACCTTCCTGCGCGAGGACTTCATCCGGATGGGGGTGATCCGCAGCGTCGATCTCTTGCAGGTCCGCAACGGCCGAAGGGTGACGATCGCCGGTCTGGTGCTGGTGCGCCAGCGCCCTGGCTCGGCGCAGGGGGTGATCTTCATGACGCTGGAGGACGAGACCGGAATTGCCAATGCGATTGTCTGGCCAAAGGTTTTCGAGTGCTTTCGCCCTATCGTCATGGGCGCCCGCATGGTCAAGATCTGCGGCCGGCTGCAGAACGCCAACGGCGTCATCCATACGGTCGTGGAGGAGATCGAGGATATCACCCCCATGCTCGGCCTGCTCCAGAAGGAGGGGCGGCGTTTCGGCTCCCCGCGCTCCGACGAGACGGCGGGATCCGGTCGCGGCAGCTACCGCAGACCGAGCGTGCCGGAACAGGCCGGCACGGCTGCGGGAAGGGGGCGAGGGAGCCTCATCCCGGAGGAGGTGCATCCTCAGGATGTCATGCCCAAGGGCCGCAACTTCCACTAGCGGCAAGAGTGGCTGCGGAGGTGCGGCATGTCGGCGCAGATCACCAGCTCAAGCACAAGCGAATGCTAATGGGCCGCGGATTCTATCTTGACAGAAGCCATCCTCTTTCGCAAAAAGCGGACGTGAATGGTCATGTTTGACGGGTTGACCGAAAATGCTGGTCTGCAGTTGCAATTACATAACCGACAAGGAAATCCGCGAGGTTATCGTCGAACTCCTCGATCAGGATTGCTGGCAGCTGATCGTTCCTGCCAAGGTCTATCATGCCATGGGCAAGCGCGGCCGCTGTTGCGGCTGCTTCCCCAACGTCGTCGATATCATCATCAAGACCACCGAGGAATATCACGCCGAGCGGCACTCGACGTCGGCCGAAGTTATTGATTATATGTCCCGCCTGAGACAATTCCATGAAGAAAACAGGAGAGCGGACATTGAAAGGCGACAGCAGCGTCATCGAGCGGCTTAACGAGGCTCTGTTCCTCGAACTCGGCGCCGTCAACCAATATTGGCTTCATTACCGTCTGCTATCGGACTGGGGCTATACCAAGCTGGCCAAGAAGGAGCGTGAGGAATCCATCGAGGAGATGCATCACGCCGACCGGCTGATCGATCGCATCATCTTCCTCGAAGGCCATCCCAATCTTCAGACCGTTGCGCCGCTGCGCATAGGTCAGAACGTCAAGGAAGTGCTGGAGGCGGACCTTGCCGGCGAATACGACGCCCGTACCGCCTACAAGGCATCGCGCGACATCTGTCACGCCGCCGGAGACTATGTCTCCATGAAGCTTTTCGAGGAGCTTCTGGCCGACGAGGAAGGGCATATCGACTTCCTCGAGACCCAACTCGACCTGCTTGCC
>Ga0065721_10053076_pt1 | contig 10595 bp, 10 predicted proteins | sample Mesricmetagenome_FD_59108 | JGI IMG/M metagenome (GOLD analysis project Ga0065721, IMG submission 59108) | Mesophilic microbial community from rice straw/compost enrichment Sample: eDNA_1 v2 (version 2) | ecosystem: Engineered > Solid waste > Grass > Composting > Bioreactor | place: USA: Davis... | reverse complement strand
CGAGCGGGCTGACGGCGTCGGCGGCCGGCTTCGTCGCGGTGCGGGAGACCTTGCAGATGATCGGCGACGACGACGTCTTCGCGGTCGGCGACTGCGCCGACGTTCTCGACCACCCGCGGCCGAAGGCCGGCGTCTTCGCCGTGCGCCAGAGCGGCCCGCTCGCCCGCAACCTGCGCCGCCGCCTCGCGGGCGAGAGAGCCGAGCCGTTCCACCCGCAGAAGCGGTTCCTGACGCTGCTTTCGACGGCGGACGGGCGCGCCATCGCCGCCTGGGGGCCGCTGTCGGCGGAAGGGCGCTGGGTGTTCCGCTGGAAGGACGCCATCGACCGACGATTCATCGCCCGCTTCGCGGCACGGGAGGGGTGAGGACCGCGCCCCTGCGCCGGCGGAGCGGGATGCCCGCCGCGCTCAGCGCGCCTGTTCCTCCGGATGCACCAGCGCCCGGGTCAGCCGGTGCTCGATGCGGGCGGCGTTGAGCGAGGCGCCGAACAGGAAGATCGCGGCGAGCAGGTAGAGGAAGACGAGGGCCGTCATCACGCCGGCGAGGCCGGCGTAGGTCGAGGCATAGTTGCCGAAATTGCCGAGATAGGTGGCGAAGATCACGGCGCCGACGATCCAGGCGGCGATGGTGACGGCGATGCCGGGTACGAGGTCGCGCAGCGCGCGGTGGCCGGAAGGCAGCCATTTGTGGGCGACGACGAGGGCGAAGGTGAGGACGGCGACGGTGATGACGTAGCGCACCAGGATGCCGATCTTCGAGGTGACGAAGGAATAGAACGACCACGACGACAGGCCGGAGCGGTCGGCGAGGCCGGTGAGGTCGTGGACCACCTCCTGGCGCTGGACGTAACTCCACACCACCGGCCCGACGGCGACGAGCAGGGCGAGGGTGAGCAGCGCCAGCGTGCCGATCAGCACGAAGACGATGCTCTGCAGGCGCAGGACCACGAAATTGCGGTGCTCCTCGGCGCCGTAGGCCCGCGACAGGCCGAGCCGCATCGCCTCGACGCCGTTAGAGGCGAAATAGATCGCGAGCAGGATGCCGATGGTGAGCAGGTCGCCGCGCGGCACCGTCAGCACGCTGCGCACTTCCCGCGTGATCGGCCCGGCGATGGTTTCGGGCCAGGCGTCGAACACCAGCGAGACGCTGGTCTGGCCGAGGTCGCCGAGGTCGAGGAAGCCGGCGAAGGCGGTGAGGAAGATCAGGAAGGGGAACAACGCCATCAGCGCCGTCATCGCCATGTGGCTGGCGATCGCCCAGCTGTCGGTGTCGTTGAACCGGTTGTAGGCGCGCCAAACGGACCGCATCATGCCCTTGCCGAAGGCGAGGAGGCGGCGACCGGAGAGGTCGGAGAGATCCATCGCGCCAGGGTCTCCTTCTTTCGCAGGAGGTCGCGGGGCCGTGCCGGCTGCGGCCGCCGTCTCCGGCCGCGGCCGAGATCCGAGACAAGATGCTGCACCGCCGCCGCTTCTCCGTATCGGCGAGGGTGCCCGTCCGCCCGGATCGTCCACGGATTTGACGACGGGTTCAAGTCTGCGGGACGCATTCCTGTTCCCCCGTGACGAAACGCGCATTGCACCGCACACCGGAACTGGAACACTGCCCGCCGGCAACAGGCGGGTGCCGTCGTCCCCGCTCCCGGTCATCGGGGCGGGAGGCGGCCGGACCGCCGATCTTCAGGGATGGAACGACGATGACAACGACGGCCGAACGCATCGAAGCCCCGCAGGATCCGCTGGACCGCCTCGCCGGCGCCCTCGCCGCGGTCGATGGCCTGCTGGCGCTCGCGCGCCGGGCGGTGGTGCAGCGCGTCAGCGTCGGCGGCCGGATCGACGGCAAGGCGCTCGACCGCGAGCAGCGTGCCGCCCACGGCCTCGCCTGGCTCGCCACCTACGTCGAATCGGTGCGCGAGCTCGACAGCTACCGCGCCCGGATGGCGGCCGAGGGCCGGCTCGGCGAGACCGAGCGGCTGCTGGTCCTGATCGGCGCCGGCGAGTATCTCGCCCAGGTGTTCGGCGGCATCCCCATGAACCAGGGCGAGATCGTCCGCCTGTCCGATCTCGGCGTCTCGCCCCGCGAGGCCGCCGCCGCCCGCACCGCCGACGTCGAGACGCTGATCGCGGCGGGCTGCGCGCCGGAGCCGCGCGCCGCCCTCGTCGCCGCGATGCGGCGCAAGACCGAAGCCGAGATCGTCGGTGATTCCGGCCTCGACGAGACCATGGAGGCCTTCCGCGCCGAGATGCGCCGCTTCGCCGAGGAGGAGGTGCTGCCGCACGCCCACGAGTGGCATCTGGACAACGCCTACATCCCGCTCGAGGTCATCGGCAAGCTCGCCGAGCTCGGCGTCTTCGGCCTCACCATTCCGGAGGAGTTCGGCGGCCTCGGCCTCGGCAAGGAATCGATGTGCGTCGTCTCCGAGGAACTGTCGCGCGCCTATATCGGCGTCGGCTCGCTCGGCACCCGCTCGGAGATCGCCGCCGAGCTGATCCTCTGCGGCGGCACCGAGGCGCAGAAGGCGGAATGGCTGCCGAAGATCGCCTCGGGCGAGGTGCTGCCGACCGCCGTCTTCACCGAGCCCAACACCGGCTCCGACCTCGGCTCGCTGCGCACCCGGGCGGTGAAGGACGGCGAGGTCTACAAGGTCACCGGCAACAAGACCTGGATCACCCATCCGGTCCGCGCCGACCTGATGACGCTTTTGACCCGCACCAACCCGGAGGAGCCGGGCTATCGAGGCCTGTCGATGTTCCTCGCGCCCAAGCCCCGCGGCACCGACGCGGTGCCGTTCCCGGCGGAGGGCATGTCCGGCGGCGAGATCGAGGTGCTCGGCTACCGCGGCATGAAGGAATACGAGATCGCCTTCGACGGCTTCGAGGTGCCGGCGGAGAACCTGCTCGGCGGCGTCGAGGGCCAGGGCTTCAAGCAGCTGATGCAGACCTTCGAGAGCGCCCGCATCCAGACCGCGGCGCGCGCGGTCGGCGTCGCCCAGTCGGCGCTCGACATCGGCCTGAAGTATGCCGAGGAGCGGATCCAGTTCGGCCGGCCGCTGATCGAGTTTCCGCGCGTCGCCGACAAGCTGGCGATGATGGCGGTGGAGGTCCACATCGCCCGCCAGCTGACCTACTATTCGGCGCGCCAGAAGGACGAGGGCAAGCGCTGCGACCTCGAGGCCGGCATGGCCAAGCTGCTCGGCGCCCGCGTCGCCTGGGCCGCGGCGGACAACGCCCTGCAGATCCACGGCGGCAACGGCTTCGCCCTCGAGTACCAGATCAGCCGCGTGCTGTGTGACGCACGCATTCTGAACATCTTCGAGGGCGCCGCGGAGATCCAGGCGCAGGTGATCGCGCGGCGTCTGCTCGACGACGCGTGAGGGCTCGGGGCGGGCGGGCTTACGGCCGGCGCCCGCCCCCTCGTCCGCCCTTCGGGACCGTTCTCCGCCGCTCCCCCCTCATCCGCCCTTCGGGCACCTTCTCCCGCGAGGGGAGAAGGGGGGCGGGCGGGGATAGGCGGCTTTCGAGACGAGAGTGAAGAGGACGGGGCAGGCGCTTGAGATGCCGGGCCGCAAAGGCATTCTGAGCGAAGAGCACCAAGCCTCGCCTCCCCACCCCCTTCTCCCCTCGCGGGAGAAGGTGCCCGAAGGGCGGATGAGGGGGCCCGCCGGAGGAAGCGCCCGAAACGTCGCGTCACAGCCCGTCTCGCGCGGCCTGTCCTCCCTCTCGCAACCTCGCCAGGTCCTCCCCATCTCCCCGGCACGGCCCGCGCGGCCCGGGCGACAATGGCGGAAGGGGAGATCATGAGGGTGACGCAGCCGACTTTCACAGGGCGGGACGTCGTGCGTCTCGGCCTCTCCGTGCTTCTCGTCGCGGCGGCGGGGGCGATCGGATCGGCGGCGACCATTCCCGCGATCCCGACCTGGTACGCCGGTCTCGACAAGCCGTTCTTCACGCCGCCGAACGGCGTGTTCGGGCCGGTGTGGACGGTGCTCTACCTGATGATGGCGGTGGCCTTCTGGCGGATCTGGCGGCTGCCGGCGGCGGCGCCCGGCCGCGGGCGGGCGATCGGGCTGTTCCTCGTCCAGCTCGCCCTCAACGCCTTCTGGTCGGTCGCCTTCTTCGGGCTGCGGGCGCCGCCCCTCGGTCTCGGCGTGATCGCCGCACTGCTGGTCGCGCTCGTCGCGACGATCCTCGCCTTCCGGCGGCTCGACGGCCTCGCGGCGGCGCTGCTGGTGCCGTACCTCGCCTGGGGCCTGTTCGCCGCGGCGCTCAACACCGGCATCGTCCTGCTGAACTGACGGCCGGCCCGCTCATACTTGGCGCATGAATTTCCGACTCGTCGGAAATTCATGCGGTTTCGGCCTGACCGGCCGACGCCCGGTCGGGCTTGCCTGCGCTCATGAAGTCCCGCCAGGTCTGGACTTCATGAGCTTGGTATCAGGGGTGGCGCCAGGTGTCCCGCCCGGTCGGTTCGGGAGCGGCTTCGGCGTCCATCTCGGCCTGCCGCGCCCGCCGTGCGGCGAGGGCGTCGACGGCGAGGACGCCGGCGAGCAGGGCGAGGGTGACGGCGCCGCTGCCGGAGCGGTGGCGGCCGCGGAACAGCATCACCGTGGCGATGTCGAGCGCGTCGCCGGCGACCCTGGCCGACAGCCAGGCCGAGCGGGCCGTGCGCGGCGCCGACAAGAGGCCGGCGCCGACCGCGAGTTCGCGCAGGCCGAACAGGCGGACGAGGGGCTCCAGCCCGCGCAGCCCGCAGGCGGTCGTGATCGCCCGGGGGGCGACGACCTCGACGACGCCGAGGGCGAGAGAGAACCAGCCGAGGCCGTCGGCGAGGTCTTCGCGGCGGGCGGCGGCGGGCGGCGCCGGGTCGGCGGCGACCGGGGGGCGGTGTGTGGAGGGGTGCGGTCGGAGCGTGGTCACGGGCATGGCCTTTCGGTCGTCTCGGCGTCCCGGTAACCGTCACGGGCGGGGGAAGTTCCGCCGGCCACGGCGCCGGGGGCTGCTGTCCCGTCGCGGCCGTCTCCGCCGGGGCTTCGGGGCGCACCGGATGGGAATGCGGGGCGCGATCGCCTATATCTTGCCGCGACGCAGGCCAGCGAGGATACCGCCATGACCGAGACACACGCCGCGGGCGCCGCGAGCGCGGACCGCTTCGACATCGTCATCGCCGGCGGCGGCTACGTCGGCCTGTCGCTCGGCCTCGCGCTGGTCCGGGCGCTCCCCGACGTTTCCGTGGCGGTGGTCGACGCCCGGCCGCCGCAGACCGATCCGGCCGAGGCGGCGAAGGACCCGCGGGCCTCGGCGATCGCCGCGGCGGCGCGGCGCATGCTCGCCGAACTCGGCGTCTGGGACGAGATCGCCCCGGCCTCGCAGCCGATCCTCGACATGATCGTCACCGACAGCCGGCTCGACGACAAGGTCCGCCCGGTGTTCCTGACCTTCGACGGACGCACCGAGAACGGCGAGCCCTTCGCCCACATGGTGCCGAACGCGGTGATGGTCGGCGCGCTCGCCCGTGCCGCGCTCGCCGCCGGCGTCACGCTGATCGCGCCCGACACCGTCGCCGACTTCTCGGTCTCCGCCGCCCGCACCGACGTCACCCTCGGCTCCGGCCGCCGGCTCACGGCGAGCCTGCTCGTCGCCGCGGACGGGGCGAAGTCGAAGCTGAGGGCGCTCTCCGGCATCCGCACGGTGTCGTGGTCCTACGGCCAGTCCGGCATCGTCGCGACGCTCGAGCACGAGTTGCCGCACGACGGCCGCGCCGAGGAGCATTTCCTCCCCTCCGGCCCCTTCGCGACGCTGCCGCTGCCGGGCAACCGCTCCTCGCTCGTCTGGTCGGAGAAGACCGCGGTCGCCCACCGGCTGATCGGCGACGAGATCCTGTTCGAAGCGGAACTGATGCGCCGCATGGGCCACCGCTTCGGCAAGGTGTCCGTGATCGGCCGGCCGCAGGCCTTCCCGCTCGGCCTCACCCTCGCCCGCGACTTCGTGCGCCCGCGCTTCGCCCTCGTCGGCGACGCCGCCCACGGCATCCACCCGATCGCCGGCCAGGGCCTCAACATGGGCTTTCGCGACGTCGCGGCGCTGGCCGAGGTGCTGGTCTGCGCGATGCGGATCGGCGAGGATCCGGGTGCGATCGACGTGCTGGAGCGCTACCAGCGCTGGCGCCGCTTCGACACCGCGGAGATGGCCATCGTCACCGACGTGCTCAACCGCCTGTTCTCCAACGACCTCGCCCCGATCCGCGCCCTGCGCACCTTCGGCCTCGGCCTCGTCGACCGCCTGCCCAAGCTCAAGCAGAGGTTCATCGGCGAGGCGGCCGGCGAGCGCGGGGACCTGCCGAAGATGCTGAGGGGGTTGCCGATCTGAGGGCCTGAGGCCGTCGGCCTGACCAACAGGTCGTATTGACAATGTCTATACGTAGCGACACATTCTTCCGATGTCGAAAAGCTCTCCCACCGCCGCTTCCGTCTCGGGTGACCCTGCATCGGCTGTCGCGCGCGCAACGCGCGGCAGGCGGGGCGGCAGCGTCAACCTGCGTATCGAGGCGGAGACGCGCCGGCTGATCGACGATGCCGCCACGGCCCTCGGCAAGACGCGCACCGAGTTCATGATCGAGAGCGCGCGGCGCGAAGCGATCGACGTGCTGCTCGATCAGCGTCTGTTCACGCTGGACGCCGAGCGATACGACGCCTTCGTCCGGGCGCTCGACGCCCCGCCCGCTCCGGGGCCGAAACTCGAAGCGCTGATGCGGCGGATTCCGCAATGGGACCGCTAGGCAAGGCACCGGCGCCTCTCGCGGCCGAGCACGAACTTTCCGCCTTTCACTGTGGCGACCCGATCCTCGACGACTGGCTTCGTCTCCGCGCCCGCAAGAACGAGAGCCGGTTTTCTCGCACCTATGTCGTCTGCAATGGTGACGCGGTCGTCGGCTACTACTGTCTTTCGGCTGGGGCGATCGAGCGGGCGTCGGCCCCCGGCCGGCTCCGACGCAACGCCCCGGACGCGATCCCGGTGTCGGTGATCGGCCGCCTCGCCGTCGATCGCAGCGTCGCAGGTCGGGGCCTCGGCACCGATCTGCTCTTCGACGCGCTGCGCCGGATCGTCGCCGTCTCCGAAACCATCGGTATCGCGGCGGTGCTGGTGCATGCCAAGGACGAGCCGGCGCGGCGATTCTATCTCCGCTGCGCGGAGTTCATCGAATACCCGCAGGACAGCCGGATGCTCTTTCTCCCGATCGAGACGGTCGCCGCGGCGTTGCCGCTCGTGGAGAGATGAGTTCGCTGCGCCGATGACCGGAGTCCATCGGCTTGCTCAGGTAGAAGCGAAACGGTCGTGATGAGGGCGAAGAGAGGTCGCTTCAAACGATCGCGGTATACGCTCGGCGGGGGTGCTTTCCCCGGTTCCGTCGTGACTGCAAAGAAAGCGCCCGCGAGGACCGGCCTCGCGAGCGCCTTTCATCTCAGCGGAGCACGAAGGCCCCAAATCCTCAGGCGGCGGCCTTGCGCTTCAGCAGGCCGCGGTTGACCAGAACCTCGGCGATCTGCACGGCGTTGAGGGCCGCGCCCTTGCGCAGGTTGTCGGAGACCACCCACATGGCGAGGCCGTTGTCGACGGTCGGGTCCTCGCGGATGCGGGAGATGTAGGTGGCGTCCTCGCCGGTCGCCTCGTAGGGGGTGACGTAGCCGCCGGCCTCGCGCTTGTCGATGACGAGGCAGCCGGGGGCCTCGCGCAGGATGTCGCGGGCCTCGTCGGCCGAGATCGGGTTCTCGAACTCGATGTTGACCGATTCCGAATGCGAGACGAAGACCGGCACGCGCACGCAGGTGGCGGTGAGCTTGATCTTCGGATCGAGGATCTTCTTGGTCTCCGCCGTCATCTTCCACTCTTCCTTGGTGAAGCCGTCCTCCATGAAGACGTCGATGTGCGGAATGAGGTTGAAGGCGATGCGCTTGGGGAACTTCTTGGCTTCGACCGGATCGGACACGAAGATCGCGCGGGTCTGCTCGAACAGCTCGTCCATCGCCTCCTTGCCGGCGCCGGAGACCGACTGGTAGGTCGAGACGACGACGCGCTTGATGGTCGCCTTCTCGTGCAGCGGCTTCAGCGCCACGACGAGCTGGGCGGTGGAGCAGTTCGGGTTGGCGATGATGTTCTTCTTGGTGAAGCCCGCCACCGCGTCGGCGTTCACTTCCGGCACGATCAGCGGCACGTCCGGATCCATGCGGAAGGCCGAGGAATTGTCGATGACGACGCAGCCGGCGGCGCCGATCTTCGGCGACCAAAGCTTGGAGGCCTCGCCGCCGGCCGACATCAGGCAGATGTCGATCTGCGAGAAGTCGACGAAGTCGAGCGCCTGGACCTTGAGCGTCTTGTCGCCGAAGGACACCTCGCGGCCCTGGCTGCGGCGCGAGGCGACCGCGATCACCTCGTCGGCGGGGAAGCCGCGCTCGGCGAGGATGGAGAGCATTTCCCGGCCCACGTTGCCCGTGGCGCCGACGACGGCGACCTTGTAACCCATTGTCGTTCCCGTTCCTTGATGGGGTCCCGGCGGGTGCGGCGCCGATGCCGACCGATTTCGCGGAGCCCGAATGGCCATCGCCTCCCCGGCCTCACCGGCGGGGCTGATCGGAAATCTCGCTCTGGGAGGTGTCCGAGGCGCCGGCCGGCTCGCCCTCCCGGCCCGGGAGAAGCGATGCGGGCGCGAGAGGGTCGTTCAGGTCGTGGTCGTTTTCGTCGTCGTGGCGAGCGCCATCGAGCGGACGAGACGTCCGGCGGCGGCATTCGGCATCGGGGCGACAAGACGGTCCATCGACCGGTACCTCGTTTCGATGGCCGGGTTCTTCCGCCAGATCGGCGGAAATGTCAAGATGTCGCGGGAAAGAGGGACGATTCATCAGCCGGTCGCCGCGCCGTCATCACTTCCTTTGATTGGAAATCGGGATCGGCGCGCCGCATGCTTCGCCGCTCTTGCGTCCGCCCGGAGCCGCCCATGTCCGACCTCGACCGCTTCCGCCTCCTTTCCCGCTACAATCGCTGGATGAACGGCAAGGTCTACGAGGCGGCCGCGCGGCTGTCCGCGGAGGAGGTGGCGCGTGATCGCGGGGCCTTCTTCGGCTCGATCCTCGGCACGCTCAACCATCTCGTCGTCGCAGACACGATCTGGCTGAAGCGGCTGGCGCGGCATCCGGGCGCGGCGGCGCTCGCCCGCAATCTCGACGATCTCGAGATGCCGGCCGCGCTCGACGCGGTCGTCGAGACCGAGCTTTCCGCGCTCAGGCGCCGGCGCGACCACCTCGACGACCTGATCGACGCGCTCACCGAGAGCCTCGTCGACGACGACCTCGCCGTTCCGCTCGCCTATCGCCGGATCAACGGCGAAGCCAACCACAAGCGGCTCGGCGACGTTCTCGCCCACCTCTTCAACCACCAGACCCACCACCGCGGCCAGGTGACGACGCTGCTGACCCAGGCCGGCGTCGACGTCGGGGTGACCGACCTTCTGGTGCTGCTGCCCGACGTCGCGTGATCCTCACGGGGCCAGGGAGGCGCGGGAGACGGGGGCCGGAGCGGGTCGCGGGGCGGCCATGCGGCGGGGCCGGTTCCGGGCGGCGGGGCGAGGTGCTATGGACGGCCGCACCAGCCAGCCCGAGGGAGCCCCATGACCGACGTCGCCATCGACCGCCGCTTCGAATTCGTCAGCGATCTCGTCCGCGACGCCGGGGCGCTCGCCCACGACTATTTCCGCCGGCTCGGCACCCTGACCGTCAAGGTCAAGGGCGTGCAGGACCTCGCCAGCGAGGCCGACGTCGAGACCGAGCTGCTGATCCGCGCCCGCATCGCCGAGGCCTTCCCCGAGGACGCCTTCCTCGGCGAAGAGACCGGCATGAGCGACCTTGCCGAGGGCCAGGGCATCTGGGTAGTCGATCCGATCGACGGCACCCAGCCCTTCATCTGCGGCCTTTCGAGCTGGTGCGTCTCGGTCGCCTTCGTGCGCGGCGGCGAGATCGAGATCGGCGCGCTCTACGCCCCGGCCCGCGACGAGCTGTTCCTCGCCCGGCGCGGCGCGCCGGCGACGCTCAACGGCGCGCCGATCGCGGTGTCGACCTCCGAGCGGCTCGACCACGGCCTCGTCAGCCTCGGCTATTCGACCCGGGTCGGGCCGGAGCCGTTCTATCCGCTGGTGCGCCGGCTGCTCGACCAGGGCGGCATGTTCCACCGCGAGGGCTCGGGCGCGCTCGGCCTCGCCTACGTCGGCTGCGGCCGGTTGCTCGGTTATGTCGAGCGGCACATCAACTCGTGGGACTGCCTCGCGGCGATCGCCGTCGTTCGCGGCGCCGGCGGCGTCACCAACGACTTCCTCGCCGGCGGCGGGCTCACCGGCGGCAACCCGGTGATCGCCGGCAATCCGGCGGTCTATCCGGCGCTGGAAGCCCTGCTCGGCTGATCCGGCGACTGTGGCCGCAAAGCCGCAGTCGGTCCGGCACCGCGTGCCGCAGCGTCCTGCGCCGTTTCCCCGGCGGCGCCGGCTTCCTATCCTTCTCCACGAGACCGACCCGACCCGCCGGCCCGACACCGGCCGGACCGGGTGCGGACGGCAGG
>Ga0065721_10053075_pt1 | contig 10597 bp, 6 predicted proteins | sample Mesricmetagenome_FD_59108 | JGI IMG/M metagenome (GOLD analysis project Ga0065721, IMG submission 59108) | Mesophilic microbial community from rice straw/compost enrichment Sample: eDNA_1 v2 (version 2) | ecosystem: Engineered > Solid waste > Grass > Composting > Bioreactor | place: USA: Davis... | reverse complement strand
GCCCGGGTTCTACGACCGGCCCGTCTCCAGCCCCGCGCTCGCCGCCGCGGTGCGCCGCGGCATCGTCGTCATCCAGTTCCGGCGCGACCTCGACGGCCGCGGCAAGAACTCGCTCAAGTCGCTGCAGGCGGCCGTGCCGACGGGCACGATCGTCGCGCCCAACGGCACCAACATGCGCTTCGAGCTCGCGGTCACGGCCTACCGCCGCCTGCTCGGCTGTCCGCGCTTCACGGATCGGACGCTCGACGCCGTGCAGCTGTTCCGCGGACGCTTCCTCGGCTCCGGGCCGGACACCACGTAGCGCAGTCGCGCCGGCCGTGCCTTGCGGGCGCGACCGGCGCTCAGCGCTCTCCTCCTCTGCGAGCCAGGCTCGCGATGTCGGAATGATTACCAGCGCAGCCGGACGGCGCGATGGGGTCTGACCACCATTCGTCCGCGATCGGGGTCCTCGTCGCCCGTGACACCTTCGTCCGGGCCGTACTGCGTGCTCGAGTCCCGGATGCTGCCGACCCGGGGCGAGCGCGACCGCCAGCGTCCCGCTGCACGTGATGCGGGCGTGGGCTCGCGCAGCCGATAAACCGCACATCCAACGGGGAAACCGAACATGGCGGCGGTCCATCGGACGAGAGGAGTGTTGGACGGTCAACCTTTCCTTGGCGCCTGCCGACCCCGTCGGCAGATGCACCTCTCCGGACCCCTTACTGTGCGTCCCGTTCCGCGGACGCGTGGCCCGAGACCCAAGCTCTCCACTCCGGGCCTCCTTGACACAGAGTTCTTCCACGCGCTCCACGGCCTCACGACGAGCAGCGACCCGCACCACCGATCGAGCGTTCGCGATCTCGTGCTGCAACCTCGACTCGACGAACTCCAGCGCCTGATCGAGGCTCGATCCGACGGCGCCGGTCTGCCGGCCCGGCTGCACCGGTTCTCACTCTCTGACCTGGACCGCAAGACCGCGCCCGACAACCGCTACGACCAGCAGGTGAGGCTTCTCCGAGGCAAGTGGACGGGGCCGGGTGACCTCAAGTTCCTGGTGCATCTGACCCCTTACGGGTTTGAGGTCTCGTTCGGCTGCTGGATGGCCTCGGAGGAGGAGTCGCTGCGGTTCTCGCGCTGGATTCGGCGCGAATCGCTGAGTGTCCGCGACCAGGTCCTCGCCGCCGACAGCCGCTTGGATGCCGGGCACGGACTCCGCATCGACCTGCGCTACACGAATCGAGCGGACAGCATCGATCCTCGGGCGCGGCTGTGGCCGGAACGCGAACGCGACTGGCGGGTCTGGACGGGCAACGAGCAGCAGCAGGCCACGCTCGGCGTGTGGTGCGAACGACCCGTCGCCGTGGACACGGTCCTCCGCGAGGTCCGCGCGTCTGCGCTGCCCGATCCGTGGGATGCGGCCGGCCGGGTGCTGGGAGGCGCCATCGGGCGTGAGCTCGCGGAGTTCCGCGGCCGCGATCTCGAGGCCACGCTCGAATCGGTGCATGAGCGTGCTGACCGCGAGTTCCTTCGCCGTCGGGACCGCGGCGACATGACCGCTGACCTGCTCGCCGCCGTTGACGCGTTGACGCCGATCTGGGAGCGCTTCCAGCGCTCGGGCCGCCGGAACGCGCCGGTGCCTGTCGAACTACGCTCCTGGTCGGCCTCTCTCACCGATCTGGCCACCGCCGTCGTTGAGCTCACCGATCAACTGACCCCGGTAGGAACTCCCTCGCCCACGATCACGCCCGTGGGACGGCGCGTGCAGATCGGTTGGGAGCCAGAGCGTAAGACTCGTGCACCACGGGTCGTAGTTCAGCGATCGGGCCGCTCCGGGAGCGTGCAGCTGGCGTTTCATGCCGCCTCGGCGTTGCCGGCGGTGCTTCGGCGCGCATGCTTCCGGTGGCGCGGGTCAACCTGCGACTGGCGCTCGACGGTCCGGCCGGCGACGACCTCCTGTCGCTCGCCCGCGGCGCCGGTGCGGCGTTGGTGTTCGATTGCGGGGCCAAGGAGTGCGCCCTGGAAGGCCGGTGTCGGATCCACTCCGGCGAGGCGCTGGTCGGGCACTGGCTCGCCGCCACCACCGACCCTGCGCTGCGCTGGGTCGTCCCGTCCGCGGCCGGCCAGGCGCGTCCGTTCGACGCTCCGTTGCAACTTGTCGCCGCCCTGCTCGCACAGTGCGTCTGGGAGCCGGAGCCGATGCCGGTGCCGACGATCGAGGGAATCCGCTGGGACGTCTTCGTGTCCACCTGCTCCGACAGTGGCTCGTTGGGCAGCGTCGTCGCGGAGGCGCTGCGTGACGCCGGCCTCAGCACTTGGCACATGGAGGACCACCAGCTGCCGGGGCGCAAGGTCCGCGAGAACATGCTCAACGGGCTCCGCGGTTGCGGAGCGATGCTCGCGCTCCTGTCCCGCGGATACTGGCAGTCGCGGCACTGCGTCGAGGAACTGACGACCGCGCTGAGTGAAGGGCGCGCGGTGGTCGCCGTCCGCGTGCAGCAGGACGCCGCACTCACACAGGCCGACGCCGCAGGGGCGCTGGACACGACGCTGAAGGCGCTGAAGGTCGAACCCACGGTCGCGGAACGGACGCGGACGTGGTTGGCCGGGACCTTCGACCCGGAGACGATCTACGTGCCGCTCTCGACGAGCGGAAAGCTGGAGCCGCGGACCGTTGCTGCGATCGCCTCCGAGGTGCGCGACGCCGCCTCCATCTCGCCGCAGAGCGAGGGCGGCGATGCCTGAGCAGACACTCGGGGAGATGCTCGTTGAGCTGGGACAGACGTTCGAGCAGGTCGCCCGGCAGCGCCAGCGCGCTTGCCCCAGTTGGCGTGAGGCGAGTTCGGAGCTCGGTGACCTCGATCCGAAAGCGCAGTACGGCGCGCGGATCCGCGAGTTGCGACGGGAGATCAACGCGCGCCTCGCGGGGCTGGTCGGCGACCGGGGACGGCGCGGGACGTGGCCGGCTGGAGACCACCTGCGCCGCCGGCTGCGGTTTGTCGGCGACGCCGCCGAGGGAGCGGCGGCGAACAGCTGGTACCCGCAGACCGTGGCGAGCGAGTACTTCGTCCGCTACCCGGCGCCGCCGCCCGGCTCGCCGACCCATCTGCCGTACCTCTTCATCCATCTGCGCGCAGGCGGGAAGGGGCTATGCGGTCGCCGAGCGTGCTGTGACCGCTGGCACCACGCCCCGATGGAGTTCATGTACGGCTTCAGCTGCTTCGACACCCAAGACGGCTCGACGAAGAAACTGAGCCCTTCGGCGGCCATGGCGATGAAGAGCGCGGTCGCACACCGCGCGGAGCGGCTGTTGGCCATGCGGCGCCATTTGGAGTACCACCAGCAGGGCGCCCTCGTGGAGGTCAACGCCTCGCAGGCGTACGGCGAGACCGTCGGGACGCTGGATCAGCTGGACGAGGCGGACCTACGTAAGTGGGTGGATGGAGACGATCCCGGCATGCAGAGTGAGCTCAGCCGCGCCCAGCTGCTGAGCCTCAGCGACGAGGAGCTCCTCGGCCGCATCGCCGAGCTGTACGACTACATCCGCGGGTTCGGCGAGCAGGTGTGGGAGCTCTCAAGGCGCACGGAAGAGCCGTCCGTCTTCCTGTCGTACCGTCGCGCCGACTTCGCCGCCCATCCGTCGCGCCGGGTCACGATCGGAGCGCTGGCCCGAGCGATCGAGGCCCGGCTCGGGAAAGGAAAGGTGTTCTGGGACGACGACCTCCGTGACGGTGACGACTATCGGCTCGAGCTCACCAAGCGGGCCGAGGGCGCGTGGTTGTTCGTGACGCTCCGAGGCCGGCAGTACCACCCATGGCGTGACGACCCGCGCGGCAGCGACTGGTGCCGGAACGAGAACGACGCGGCCCGGATCAACGGCGTGCCGTTCCTCGAGGTGCTCGTCGACGGCGCACCTCACATCGACGAGCGGACACGCAACGTGGACGGTCTGCCGGTCGTGACGACGACGCTGAACTGGCATCCCGGTGGCTCAGGCGCGTACGCCGAAATAGACGCGATCGCAGGCGCTGTCGCGGACGCCGCCGCGCGACAGATGCCCCCGGCGACGGACAAGGCTTGACGCCGTGAAGCTCGTCAGGTTCAGCATCGTCGCCGCAGGCCTGCTGTTCGCCACCACCGCCATCGTGGCCTTCTGGGGTTTCGTCGCGTACAGCCCGCCGGCTACGGCCTCCGGGGTCCAGAACCCCGACGCGCTCGACGCGCTCTGGGGCACGATCGCGCTGTTCACGGCCGACCTGGGCGCGGCGGACCCGAGGTACCTGCCGTGGCAGCTCGACGTCGCCCGAATCGTCGCTCCGGTGCTCGCGGCCGGTGGCCTCGTCATTGCCGGCTGGGTCGCGTGTCGCCGGACGTTCCGGCGGGCCCGCCTGCGCTACTGGTCGCGCCGGCATACGATCGTCTGCGGGGCGGACGAGCGGAGTGTCGCGCTCGCCCGGTCGGCCGCCACAGGCGCTCGCGTGGCGATCGTGGCGCCCGAGCTCGACGACACCGCGCTCGAGCTCCAAGGACTCACCGCGCTCCAGGGGGATTTCACCGATCCGGCGCTGCTCGCATCGATCGCGGCCGCGCGGGCGGCATTCATCACCGCCTTGGGGCCGGACGAGGCCGAGAACACCACGATTGCGCTGGCGGCTGCGGACGCGGGTGCACGCCGGGCCGACCGGATCACGCGGATCGTGGTCAACGTGCGCGACCCGCAGCGACGCGCCGTGCTGACCGCCGTGGGCGAGACCGCCGGGATCGAACTCATCCCGGTGGATCTGGACGAGCTCGCGGCCGCGCGCGTGCTGCAGGATCTCAACACGGAGCGGCGGCTCCCAAGGCACATCGTCGTCGTCGCCGACAGGGTGCGGGGAGTGGCCATCCTCCGCCGGTTGGCGGTCCTGGCCGGCATCCACAGCGTCGAGTTCGCGGTCGCGGACGCCAAGCCGTGCGTGACGCTGGTGGGCACCGAGGCGCAGCAGGCACTCGCCGACGCGACGACGTTTGCGCCCCAGCTCGGGGCGTTGCTTGACGTCGAGGCGGTCGACGCCGAGGCCGAACGCGTCACCGCCGACGCGTGCTGGAGGCAGCGGATCGCGGCTCGCGGGCACGTGGAGCGGGTGGTCATCTCGAACGTGTCCCCGGTCGAGGGCCTGATCCTGGCCGACGCCATCGGACGCCTGCTCGACGGGGGTACGATCACGGTGGATGTCGGGAACCCGTCGGCCACACTCGACTCCCGTGCGCGCGCGATCAATGCCACGCTGCGCCCCGCAGCGATCGTGCGTCTCGTGGCTTCCGAACCCGAGATCCTCACGCTTGACGCGCTTGCGGCGCAGGCTCGCGTCCCTCGGCTCGACGCGGCGATCCGAGACTACGGTCGAACGCACGAGCGAGCGGTCGACGAGCTTCCGAGCGGCGACGCCCTCGTCGAGGCACTGGACAAGGCACAGGAGACGCTTGAGGACTGCGCCCCTGGGGGCGCGATGGACCCCGTGCCCGCCGACTTCTGGCTCGACCTGCTCGGCGAGGCCGGAGACGCCGTGGCCGGGATTCTTGGGCGGGCCGGCATGCGGTTGAGCGACGCGAGCGCGGGGTACTGGCTGCGCGTCGCCAAGGTCGCCGCCGGCGAAGGCGACGACGACGCCGCCGTGGTGGCCCTGACCGAGGCGATGGTCCGAGCCGTCGATCCGCAGCTGCTCGAGTCGTTCTCGGCGGGGAGTCAGGACGTTCCCGCCAACCGGCTCGCGCGGGTGTGGAGCGATTGGAAGCAGGGCGCGGTGATCCCCACCGCCGAGCGGAACGGACACCTGGCCGGGGCGCCGCCGATCATGATCGCCGGTGGTGTGCAGTCCCTTTCCGCTCCTGAGCTGAAGCTAGTTGAGGCGCTGTTGAAGACGGCGCTCAGGGCGAACTCGCGAAGCCTGATCAGCGGCGGGACCGATACGGGAGTGCCCGGCATCGTCGGACGAGTCGCCTCCGGCAACGCCACCACTATCGGGTACAAACCCCTCGGCGCACCACAGGGCCAGTACGACCGGATCGTCCCCGCCGGAGGGTCGGGCTTCAGCACGCTGCAGCCGCTACAGGCGTGGGCCGACGTCATCGCTGCCGGCCATGACCCGGCGGAGGTCCGTCTGCTGGCGTTTCCCGGCGGCGCGATCACGTGCCAGGAGGTGGCGATCGCGCGTGCGTTCGGGGCTCGCGTCGGGGTCGTAGCGCTCGGCGGGCTTCCCGCCCCCGGAACCGCCGACGGCACGGGCGCCGTCGTGGCGCTGCCGGCCGATGCCGCGACCATTCGAGCGTGGCTTGATCCCGCCCTGCCCCTGGCGGAAGACGTTCGGCTCGACCTCGCCCGGCGCGTCCACGCGCAGTACGCGAAAGATCAGGCTGGGCGCAAGCTGGATGACGACGCCGCGATGGCGGCCTTCGACGCGCTGCCCGAGTCGTTGCAGCAGTCGAACCTGCGGCAGGTCGACGACCTGCCCGCGAAACTCGCGGTTCTCGGATTGAAGCTCGCCGCCGACGGCGCGGGTCTGCACCTGGATGAGACCATGATCGAGAAGCTGGCCGAGCACGAGCACGGGCGCTGGAACGCGGAACGTCTTGACGACGGCTGGTTGCTCGGGCCGCGCAACGTCGCGCTACGGACCAGCCCTCACCTTGTGGCGTGGGAAGACCTCGACGAGACCTACAAGGAGTACGACCGCGAGGCCGTACGGGCGATTCCCGAGATCCTCAAGAGCGCCGAGTGGGGCGTCTGCCGGTGTTGAGCGACACCTCGAGCTCGGTTAGACATCGACCTTCGCTCGACGCCCGGGCGCGCCGGCCCTGAGGCCGGCGCGCGGAAACGGGGCTACGGCCGGGTCGTCGAGAGCGTGAGCGTCAACGACTTGGCGTAGGTGCCGGTGCGCAAGGCGTCGGCCGCGCCGATCGACTGCCGGAAGTTCACGCTCACCGGGTCGTTCGAGATGGGCGCGGCGTACGTCTTCAGCGGGGTCGGCGCGGTACTCCCGCCGACCGGCTCCAGCGTGTCGCCGAGGCCTACGTGCAGGGCCTGCGGCAGCACGAACTCGCCGTTGACCAAGTGGCCCGGGGCCGTGGGGCTGGAGTCGGCGATGCTGAGCGTCGCGTCGGCGGCGCTGGAGGTCACGCTGGCCGCCAGCGACGCCGTGTAGTCGCGCGCGAGCCCCGGCACGAACGGCGAGAACGCCACCGTGCCCTCCGTGTCGAGCGCGAGCGTCGGCAGCACCTCGCCGCCGACTTCCGCCGGTGCCGCCGGCACGGGCCCGTCGCCCGTGCGGGTGTTGGTCAGGATCGGGAACAGCTCGGTCTGGTCGAGCGTGCCGACCACGTCGGCCGCGCGCGGCCCGTTCGCCAGCACGGGGACGGTCACGCCGGTGTGGTTCATCGAGCCGGCGGCCTGCGCGGTGGCGTACGAGACGCGGATCGGCGCCCCGTCGACTGTCTGCAGCGTCGCGTACAGGCCGCGCGGCGTCACGTTGGGCACGACGATCTGCCCGGTGTGCGCGTGGTCGGCGGTGACCATGATCAGCGTGTCGGGGTTCTCGGCCTGGAACTCCATCGCGGCGGCCACGGCCTCGTCGAGCGCGATCGTCTCACCGATCTGGCCGCACACGTCGGAGTTGTGCGCGCGCTTGTCGATCGACGCGCTCTCGACCTGCAGGACGAAGCCCTTCGGGTTGCCCTTGAGCAGGCTGATGGCCTTCTCGGTCATCTCCTTCAGGGTCGGCTCGTTGCCGCGGTCCTGCGGCGTGCACTTCGTGGTCGTCGAGCCGGCGCCGTTCTGGGCCGCGATCAGTGGCGCGAACGTCGTGGTCATCGTGCTGTTGTGGAACAGGCCGAGCAGGCGCTCGCCCGGCGCCAGGCTCGTCACCTCGGCCAGCTCCGCGCCGGTCGCGACGTAGCGGTAGCCCTTGTCCTCCGTCGCGTACTGGAGCGCGGTGCGGGTGCTGTTGTCGAGCGTCTGGGTGAACCGGCTGCGGCCACCGCCGAGGAACAGATCGAAGCCCGAGTCGGCCTGCTGCTCGGCGATCGAACCGAGCCCGCCGGCCGCCTTGGTCTCCCGCGGGCAGAACTGGCGCGTGTTCTGGGGACCGTGGCAGTCACGGCGCGAGATGTGCGACGACGGCGCGGACGGCGTCGCGTCCGTGATCTCCGCGGTCGAGACGACGCCCGTGGACAGGCCGCGGTCGCGTGCGATCTCCATGTACGTCGGCACGTTCACGCCGGGCACCGACGAGCCCGAGCTCGGGCCCTGCCCGACGCGGCCGTCAAGCGTCTTGATGCCGCTCGACCACGCGGCAGCGGTCGCCGAGGAGTCGGGTACGTAGAGCGGCGGGTACGGCGGCGCCGCGGCGGGCGCGAGGCTGTGGGTGATGACGTCGCCGCGGAAGCGCAGCGAGTCCAGCGCCAGGCGCCCCGAGGCGCCCTTGGCGTAATAGCGACCGAGCGTGAGCTCGGAGTCGCCCGTGCCGTCGCCGATGAACAGGATGATGTTCTTCGGCTTCGAGACGTCGATCGCCGCTTTCAGCGAGACGCTCTTGTCGGGCCCGGACTGCCCGACAGCCACGGCCGTCGCTCCGACTGCGAGCACAACTGTTGACGCGATTCCTACGCGCAGACTACGCACCGATTCCCCTCCTGGTTGAGTGCGGACCGCGGCGGAGATTAATCGAAAGTGAGAGTGACCTGAGTGTCCGCGTGTTGACACAACTAATTAGACGCTCGAACTGCTGAATTGACGCTGAGTCAATGCAGCTATGCGGGATCGCGAGTTCGTTGTGTCGAACGCCTAAGTGGGGCCATGGCCGGGGGTGACCTCGAGCGTGCGCCTGGTCGTGCGCGTGGTCCCGTTGGCGGCGACGAACTCGACCTCGAGCGTGTGCCGTCCTGGGGTCAGTCGCCCGCGCGGCGTAGCCGCGTACGCGACACCGACGAAAGTCGCCGGGCCACGCTTCAGGCCCCAGAACGCGCCGGGCGGGATCAGCACCGACGTCTGCGGAGACACGAGCTGGAAGCGCTCGTTGTGGATCTCGGTGGGCGGGCCGCCGTCCAGTGACAGCCATGTCGCGACGACCTCGGTGGAGGAGAAGAACTCCACCGCGCAGGCACGCTGCTCGGCCTCGGTGATGGCCCAGTAGGGCGGCTCGTCGGCGCTGCTGCACATGTTCGTCCCCGCGGCGACGAACACGGGCGTGCCCGGCTTCACGGTGCACGTCAACGGCGCGCTGGCCGGGGTGCCGGCCATGCCGAGCACCTTCCCGTTCCCCATCGCCAGGCAGCAGGCCGGGCTCGGTAGAAGCAGTGGATTCTCGGCGGCGGGGATGGCGAGCACCTGCGCCCACCACTCGCCCGTGAGCTCGCCCCCGCTCACACCGACGAGGTTCTTCACCGGCACGAACGCCGGCTGGCTGGCGGCCGCAGGGGCAGATGCGGCGCCCAACAGGATCGCCGCGGCGACGACAACACGCTGCGCTCTCATCCCGCCACTCCACCGCCGACCGTCTGCGACTCGCAAGGTGTCGACGAGACCCGGTTCGTCACGCCCGGTAGCACCTCAATGGTCAGCGACGCGCCGGGGCGGGGCTTGGGTGCGTTGCCCACCAATCACCGGCGGCTGTGCAAGGTCCGCACCCGGACAGCGTCAGCGCACGGGCGGATGCAGCCAGACCCACCGCGTCCGGACACGGTCATCCGTCTGCACCCGGATCGTCGCCCGCACCGCCTGCATCCGGCGCAACAGCGCGAGGTGGTCCTTCGAGAGCCGGAACGTCACGTCGGTCGTGGTGCCGGGCCGCAGGTCGACGTCACGTTGACCGAAGCGGACGATCCGCGGGCGTGCGCCCCCGAGCCACCGTGAGGGGATCCGCCACGCCGAGCGGAGCGAGACCGTCGCGCGACCGCCACCGCGAACGCCGATCACGACCTCGCCGGTCGGCGTGGCTCGGACGTGCGCGGTTCTCGAGGTGCGTGCCATGTTCATCCCGAGATCTACCGCGCGGACGGCCGTTCCACATCGGGGCAAACCGCTGCGAGGGTGCGGGGAAGCCGCAGGTCAAGCGGCCGCGGCGAGGCCCGTGATGCGGATGACCAGGCGTCCGCGCGTGCGCGGTCGGGCGTCGACCACGAGCGCGTCGAGCCGCTCGACCGAGCCGGCGTGCCAGCCGGGCACACGGCGGACGGAGATGGGCGCCGAGAAGCGCCAGCGGGCGCCGAACACGGTGACGTGGCGTGTGCCCCAGCGGCCCTGGCCGGCGGGGGTGAAGATGTGCAGGCGGTAGCGCTCGCGGGCGCGGACGGGGCTGACGGTGAGCTCGGCGCCCGCGGGAAGTGCGCGGAAGCCGAAGCGGGCGGGGCGGGCCCCGAGCGTGCCCTGGATCCGGATCGTGCTGGCGGTGGTGGTCATGCGCGTGCCGCCGGGGACGCTGCGGCTGGGTGCGGGCGTGTAGGGCGCGCCCTTGGCGAACGGGCGGGGCGCGAGCAGATCGCGCCAGCCATCGGCCGTGCGGGTCTTGAGCGCGAGCAGCCCGAAGCCTGAGCGCAGGTCGCGGTTGCCGCCCCGCCGCACGGCTCGGACGGCAAGCCAGGTCTGGCC
>Ga0065721_10006066_pt1 | contig 10598 bp, 15 predicted proteins | sample Mesricmetagenome_FD_59108 | JGI IMG/M metagenome (GOLD analysis project Ga0065721, IMG submission 59108) | Mesophilic microbial community from rice straw/compost enrichment Sample: eDNA_1 v2 (version 2) | ecosystem: Engineered > Solid waste > Grass > Composting > Bioreactor | place: USA: Davis... | reverse complement strand
AGGGTCGTCATTCTCCAGGTCGGCAAAGTCGTAGCCGTCCGAGCCGTTTGATGAATCCGAATCATCGCCATCGTCGAGGACCCTCTTCCGCCGTGCCATGTTCTGCTGGAAGGTGTAAGACAAAAGAGCTGAAGGAGTTGAGTAACCCGTGGGCGTGATGGAATGTTACAGAGATGCGGCGAGCGCGGCAGGTGTTTGTTACCCCATCTGGATCCAGAAACGTCAACAGCTTGTATCTGCAGCAGTGCAGCCACCAACTTGTGGCATCCATAAACGCCCACATCGGTCCTCCAGGACAATCAACTTGTTCGATATCAGTGCTTCCATCTCCCCCTGACCCCCTGATTCTTCTTCTTACTTGGCAACCGCTGCTTCATCCATGCTACTGACCCCTGAAAGGGCCCAGTCAGTGCACACTCCATCAGATTCCACGATGCCAAACAATTATAGGAGCTTTAGTAGGGCCGAACGCTTCATGACGCCCAGAGATTTACCTGTGACTCTGATGTCGGCCCTGCGAGGTGCTGTTATTGTTCACAAACTTGTCGTTTATGGCATTTCTCCGAACTGGGGCGACAGGTCGCATATAAGCGATCAGCGCGAATGTGCCGCCTCCCGACACCCACCGCATCTTCCTTCCTCCCCCCTTCGCCACACTTCATCCAACCAACACGATGAAAAGTGGCAAGGCTCTTGTTGTGTTCTGTCTCGCCCTCTTTGAGGTCGTAGCTGCCCAGAGTTGGCCTCACAACTATCCTGGAAAGCCATCCGGTCCCCTGGGACCCAACTGGCAGAACTGTACGTGTATCGATCCCTCTCAGTCTTAGGATGTATTTTACATCTCCCCTTCACTGCAGACTACCGGGTTACCGACCGCTTGCCTGGCGTGAATTTCCCTCTCCCCACCAGCTACGCCGGGAATGTTCCTGTCGATCGAGGCCCCAACAACACACTCTTTTTCTGGGGATTCGAGAAACGGCCTGGTTCCCTGACGGCGCCCGCCAGTCCTCTGAACAAGGACCCCTGGGGAATTTGGCTGAATGGAGGGTAAAGGCCCCAGTTCCATGCCCTCACTAACCCCGCTCTGATCTCCACCTCGTAGCCCGGGATCCTCGAGTTTCTACGGCCTGTTCTTTCAGGTAATTCCCGCTTTCCTCAATGTTGTTATTAGAGACACCTGACACGATATGCTTTGCGTGACTCCAGAATGGACCACTCTCGATGAGCTCTAACTCTAACAAACTCTCGAGAAATCAGTACAGCTGGGATAATCTCGCAGACTATTTTTGGGTGGACCAACCAGTGTAGGTTTCCCTTGTTTTCATACACCTCGTGATACCCAATTTGACGCCCGATCGTGCAGTGGTGTTGGATATGGAACCGCTGCCAGTGATGGGCTTGGTGCGTCTATCTAATTAAGTTAGAGACTGGTTCTTGTTCTGAATTCGAGTAACAGTTGCCGACGAAGATCAAGTGGGCCGCGATTTTGTGCGATCACACTTCATGCAATTCGGCGAATCTTGACTAACCTGAGCGGCAGATGGCATTCTTAGGGAACCTGGCCAAAGTGTTCCCCAGTCTAAAAACACGGCCACTCCATATCACAGGCGAAAGCTACGCAGGAGTATACATCGTGCGTTCTTGCTGTGTAGCACTGTCTTGGTGAAAGGTCTAAAGATCCCGGTAGCCTTACATCCTGAAAGCCTACCTCGCGATGCCCAACCCGCCCGTCAAGATCGCCAACATAGCGATTGGCAACGGCAACATTGGAGAGGGTGCTGTGTGGAACCTTGTGCCTGCGGTACGAATTTCCCCTTCTCTCCCTGTTTCTGTCTATTCACACTCTCTTCCACAGGTCTCTTTTATCGAAACGTTCCCCCAGATGATCGGTTATGACCCTCAGGTGTATAAGTACTTCAAGGCGCAGTAGGTGTTTCATTCAATGTCACAGACAGCTAGCACTCAACTGGAACCAGAGCGAACCTCTGCGGATATGATTTCAACCTGACGTACCCTCAGACAACACCCCTCCCTTATGCCGCCATTCGCCAGCCGCGTGACCGCATCATCCCCTGGGAGGTCGACTCTCAGCGGAAGTTTGGCAAGCACACATTTATGCAAGCGTTGCAGAAGCGATATGAAGAGAGTGTGGCTAAAGGACTTCAGCGCCGTGATCGAGAGCTTGCTCGCGAAATGTGGAAGCGAGATCTGTCAGGGAGAACTAATGGCACGATTGACACCTGGGTATGTTGTTGCCATGAGTCCCTTGGCATTGAAGTGACTCAATGGTTTCGCCCACAGTATGGTTGTTTCCAGTGGGACATGTTGATGGACTATGCGGTTAATTTCACGTACCCTTGGAGTAAGCACGATTCACCCCGTCCAGCCGTGACACTGACTACATGATATGCAGCCCAAATGGAAGATCCCTGGGACATGGATGTGTACAACATGGCAAACGTAATCAGCCCCCAGCCTATTCAGGACCCTTCAGACTTCCTGAACAGTGCGCCAATTCTCATGTTTGTGAGGTGTGATTCCATCTCATCATCATATTTGCAGACCCGGCCACTCGGAAAGCCATTCATGCCCCAACAAGCAAGGATTGGGCGCAATTCACCTATCCAGTGTTCAGCGGTGGAGGAGGTGAGTATAATTGCTTCCTTTTCGCCATCGGGATATCCATCTAATCTACCATTCTGTATAGATGACCCGAGTGCGTTTTGAATCTCGAAGTTTCGGCGTTAGTGCCCTCACTGACAACGTTATTTAACCGGTTGCCCGTTCCGTTACGATAGGCCCTCCGTAAGTTCCACCAAATCGCATCTCATGTGGTGACCTCAGACTGACATTCCCCCTGCCCATTCAAGTCCCTCTAAATTTTTGTCTGATCTCGCCACCAAGGCAGCTGCGAAGAACGTCGGCATAATTCTCTACTCCGGCAATAACGACTTCCTCATTCCTCACCTAGGAACAGAGAGTGAGTCCATCATCTGTCTGGCCCTATCCCGGCCGCTTACTGGAGGCTAACCACGATGGCTCAGTCGTCATCCAAAACACAACATTCGGTGGCGTTCGAGGCTTTAGCACGAAGCCTTCGACACCATGGTATGACGATGCTGGCAAGTTTGCTGGAATCATCCACCAGGAACGCGGTTGGAAATATGCGCTCTTCTACGGGGCTGGTCATATGGTGCCTTCGAACGTCCCCCGAGCAGTACGTTCACACTTTCTCCTTTCGCGTCAACACAGCTGAACGCCTTGCAGGCTTTCAAGTTCATTCGAGACTTCGTCCTTGGGAACAATCCTCTGGGCACCGTCATCCCCACACCGATCGGCCCACCTATTGTTGTCGGTGGGCAAGATCCCAAGCTTGCAGGCACAGCGGTGCAAGCTGGCGATGAGCTTTATCTCGGGGCTGGGAAGACCCAATCAACATATGTATTCCCCGCAAAAACGAGAGCTGCGTGGAAAGGGTTCATTGCGACAGAAACTGCGAAGACGACACCTCGCCCGACTCCGACGAAGAGGAAGTGAAGATTATAGGTGGACTGGAACTTACTGTACATCTCATGGTGCCCCTTCTTGGCTCCAACCCTAGTTAACCTTGATACCCTGTAACATAATCTTGTTTACTAACCCTTCCTATCTATGTGAGATGAAGGGTGATCATTGTTGATATAACTTCTTTTGTGAGGAAGAGGGTGTGTCTAATGGATCGTGTATTCTAAGACATGATATGTTGCATCTTCCACAGGTAGATTGCTAACCAGCAATCGCCTTGTCGGCGCCAGACTTCAAAGTCCAAATCATCTACAAAGAGCTTCCCTTTATCGATTGTCTCGTTGAGGAGGGTAGCATAGTCCATTATCCAGTGCTCCGTGGACAGCAATGCGCTTGGCCTATAATAGAGCGTCTGAGGGTCGACAATCCTCTGCATGCATTGCCAGAAATTTCTGAGGCGACTTCCTGGCTGATCGTCTTTTGACGAAGCCTTGCACTCCCGCAGAAGCAGTTTCTCAACCTTCATACAAGGAGGGGTGCGTCGGACGACCACCTCGGTCTCACGAAACCCGGATCTATAACGAACGCGACATTCGCCGAGGAAGAAGGGGACAAGTGTAGAGCGGAGAAGAACGATCATAGCCCCAACCAGAATCGCGTTTTGTGGAAGCGCGAACGCGACGCGCATGGACGTTGGATAGGGACCTCGGACGTTGTGACGGGATGGTGAGGACAGAGAGTATGGCGAGGAACAGAAGAAGTCTTGCGTTCAGGGCCAGCGCTTTATAGAAGTCAGACCTAATAAATATGAGAAAACTCGAGCTGGCTCAAGGTGGGAGCTCACTTTTTTGTGCTGGACTGAATCCTGGTCGAGGCGAGTAATGAGGCCGCTTGATTGATGGTCATCGTTTTTCGTGAGGAAGTCGTGAAGGGCTGAGTCAGGAAAAACAGGGCGGACGAAAGACGAATTCATGGCAAGGGCCAAACCTGCTGGCGATGAAGGAAAGGAAGGAAGAGGACTACAAAAAGACAATTGGCCTTGTCCAGATTACAAGGACAGGGGGGCCGGGGATCAGCGTAGCCCTAGTGTTGGGTTTAACCACGCTCGAGCTGGCTGGCGACATCGGCGCGACCTTGACCGCAACACCCAGAGGCGATCATGCCTTTCTACAATCTCAAAGGTCCTTTTCTATTCAATTCACTGCTATACCAGTAACTCACCGTCCTGCAGCGCTCATTAAGGGCATTCGCGCATGCAAGGTCCTTATCCCGCAACCACACCCTGTGCATCTCATCTCAATCTGATCTCCCTCCATCTCCCCTAGACCGTTGCGGACGAGCGGGCTCTCATCCAGCAAGAGTCGGCGGCCATTCGCGCCTCGTTCCGTGAAGAAGACAACTTTCAACGCCATAACAATGTCGCCAAGTTACTCTACATCCACATGCTTGGCTCTCCTGCGCATTTCGGCCAGATCGAGTGTCTGAAGCTCGTGGCCAGCCCCCTCTTCGCAGATAAGCGCCTAGGATACCTGGGGATTATGTTGCTATTGGATGAGAACCAAGAAGTGTTGACGTTGGTTACCAACTCGCTCAAAAAGTACGTCCATACAGATCGTCCTCAAACCACCCTTTGACAGCGAAAATCCAGCGACATGAATCACTCCAACATGTATGCCGTTGGGTTGGCTTTGTGTACATTTGCAAACATCGCGTCTGAAGAAATGTCGCGCGATCTGGCCAACGAGATTGAGAAGTTGTTGGGTTCCAGCAATACGTATATCCGGAAAAAGGTGTGCTGTGTTATGTTCATCTCGCTACCAACATGTCATAACCGTTATCCAGGCAGCGCTCTGCGCCCTCCGAGTAGTCAAGAAAGTACCCGATATTGCTGACCACTTTATTGGAAAGGCCAAAAACCTCCTCACAGACCGGAATCACGGGGTCCTGCTTGCTGCCATTACATTGGTCATTGAGATGGTTCAGATCGACGAGTCAATCCTCAACGAGTTCCGCAGCGTACGACCCCTTCCCTGCTCCAATACATCCTTGGCTGAAATCTCGGCAGGCCGTCCCTCTCCTTGTCCGCAACCTCAAATCTCTTGTAACAACAGGCTACAGTCCAGAACACGATGTGTCCGGCATTACAGACCCCTTCCTACAAGTCAAGATACTCCGCCTAATGAGGCTGCTTGGAAAGGGAGATGAGCAGGCCAGCGAGGCGATGAACGACATCCTCGCTCAGGTGTGTGCTTGAACCCATTCGGAAGCCTGAATGATTGTTGTAATACACCAGATAGGTCGCTACGAACACTGATGGTTCGAAGAACGTCGGAAACTCGATCCTGTACGAGACAGTGCTCACTGTTCTTGAGATCGAGGCGGACACAGGCCTTCGTGTTATGGCCATTAATATCCTTGGCAAGTTTCTGAGCAATCGGGACAACAACATTCGGTGCGCAAGCCTTGCTTCCTCCTCTGTGTGACGGGACTCATTGGGATCAGCTACGTTGCTCTGAACACTCTCAACAAGGTTGTGACGATGGACACCAACGCCGTACAGCGCCACCGTAACACCATTTTGGACTGTCTCAGGGATGGCGATATCTCAATCCGACGACGAGCATTGGAACTTTCATATGCTCTGATCAACGAACAGAATGTTAGGATCCTCATTCGAGAGCTCCTCGCGTTCCTAGAAGTTGCGGACGACGAATTCAAACTCGGTTTGACGACTCAGATTTGTCTAGCTGCCGAGAGGTTCGCTCCTAACAAACGATGGCACATTGACACGGTGCTGCGGGTGCTCAGGCTGGTGCGCAACATCCTGTATTTGGTTTTTCCCCTTCTGACTCGCATCAGGCAGGGAACTTTGTGCGGGAAGAGATTCTCTCCGCTTTCATCCGTTTAGTGGCCCACACCCCGGAGCTCCAGGCCTACACAGCATCCAAGCTATTTCTGGCTCTCAAATCAGATATCTCACAGGAGTCTCTGACCCTCGCTGCTACCTGGATTCTGGGAGAGTACAGCGATGTACTTCTGGAAGGAGGTATTGTAGACGATGAAAAAACGACGCCTGTGAGTACGACCCTTTCGAGGCCGTGAACCATTCTCATCACCACGACAGGTCCGGGACTCCGAGCTCATTGATCTCCTCCTCTCCTGCATGGACTCACCATACGCGAACTATCTCATTCGCCAGTTCCTTCTCGCTGCCCTTACGAAAATTGCTGCTCGTTCGACCACCTCGCAGTCAGAACAGGATCGGATTGCTGAAATTCTCGCCAAGTACACGACGAGCCCAGAGCTGGAGTTACAGCAGCGGGCTGTTGAGTTCGCGAGCCTGTTTACATTAGGTGACCTCCGAATTGGAGTGCTCGAACAAATGCCACCGCCAGAGCTGAAGACCACTGTCATGGGAGTTGGTGAGTATCCGAACTTGTGCCAGCCGAAGTGCAACGTCGTTGATGATGAACTCAGTCAGCGAAAAGAAGCCAGTTGGTTCTACCAAAGCCATGGATGTGTGTGCCCTCTACAAGACGCGCTTGTTGTCAGTACTAATTTCTATCTAGGCTGACCTTCTGGGTGACGATATCCCTTCGGCACCCGCAACTGCCACTCCTGCCCAATCCGCTGCTACCGCTCAATCCAACCAAGACCTCCTTGCAGAGATCTTCGGCTCCTCAGCGCCCTCGACAACTGCGTCCCCTCCCCCTGAGCAACAGCGGCAGTCTTCCGTCAACGACATCCTCGGACTCTTTGGCTCGACGCCATCGTCGAGTGCAGCGCCTATTCCTCAGACCCCCTCTGCCCTGCACTCTGTCCCACCGACACCCGCCACGGCTGTTCCATCGCTGTTCTCCACCGCTGCAGCACCCACTCCCGCAACGCCTGCACCTGCGCCTCAGCGCCCAGAGTACACTGCGTACGAGAAGAATGGGTTGAAGGTGACGCTCACGCCCCAGACGTCTGCGGCTAAGCCAGGGATTGTGATGATTCTGGTCAAGTTCCAGGCGTTGACTGGGTCTCCAGTGTTGGGAGTGAACTTCCAGGCAGCGGTGCCAAAGGTGAGTGCCAAGTAGAGAGAAAGGTATAAATATAATTAAAACTGATCTACAGACCCAACAACTACAAATGCTGCCTATGTCGAATCCTACTATCAACCCTGGCGCGACGGAAACGCAGCAGATGCGTGTTATCGCTCCAGTTGGCGTGAGTCATACCTTTCTTCATGAGTATTGAGGCTTAACCACTGATATGGATGCAGAGCAACGTCAGGCTGCGCCTTCGGATTGGGTACACAGTCAATGACCAAACTCTTCAAGAGCAGGTAGACTTCTCTGGCTTCCCACCTGGGTTGACTGGGGGACAGGCATGACTTGCTTTGCAAGTAAACTGACATATCCAAGATGAGTCTATACTATAATACAGTGTCTTATAACGATACACCTTTATTGGCTGGGAGTCGAGCCCTGGACGGACTTTTGAGTTTCGATTAGGGTTGTCCCCATCCATAATTCTCAATGACGGCAGTCCATCATCCCGATATGTCAGGAAGATCAACTTAATGGCCATCATACCCGCACTTTCCGAAAGCCCAAGTGGTCCTTCATCGTATCCACTGTTTCCGAAAAGCTCCCAGCGGTTTTGATGGTGACAACACCACCCCCATCCATCTTTCCTGGATGTGAGGTATAAGAGCATCATAAAGCGGTCAAACGCTTGGAGCCCCTCCTTTTTCCGCACTCCCAGCATGGACGATCTCCTTCCACCAACACTGAAAACCATTTTACAACACCTAACCCGAACCGACGTAGCTGCAGGCGCCATCTTCTTGATCGTTGTGGGGCTTTACACCCGGGCTGAACGGGCGCGAGTCCTCACAACCCAAATCCATGGCCCACTCCCCCCAGTTGGTTCTTTGGGTTTTTCGGTGTTCTCCAGAAGTCAGATGAACCAGCAGAGCTGGTTGAGAGGTGGGTTAAGGAGCATGGTCCAGTCTTTCCCGTTCCTTTGAATGGCCCGACGATGGAGCTTATCCTGATCGCGGACCTGAAGGCCACGATGCACTGCTTGTCGCGAGATACCTGGGGATACCACCAGACCAAGCTGGCCAAACTATTCATTGGGAATTTGGTTAGATCTCACTGTCACTGCACTCCTCGCACTGGTTTCTCATGCTGAAATTGGTTTAGTTCGGCAGGGGTGTTTTGTGGCATGAGGGTGCGGATCACCGTCGGTCAGGAGTGAATGATAGTCATGTCGCTGAATCTTCATTGACCAGATATTCGTTTGCAGGCAGCGCAAAGCGCTGAGCCCAGCATTTACCCCCACTACGGTTAGAAACTACTTGCACATTTTCTATGACTCTGCCCATAAGGTGCGTTTCTTCACATCTACGCTCATGACCAGAGCCAATCATGCACCTTGTAGATTAAGGCGGGCTGGGAGGCCCTCCTGGAGGGTGGAGTCCAGGTTATTGATATTCAAACATGGTGATTCTTTCGAACCTCGACATGGACATATCAACTAAAGAGGGTTCTCCATGAAAAGGGCTAATCATGCATCGTGCGTCCCTCTTTCGGCATGGCGACAACGTATTGACCAGTCTTGAAGAGTGGACAGCCTTGGGCTTGCAGCATTCGGTCATTCATTTGGGGCATTGGACGGTAAGAATCCCAAGGTGTTCAGGATCTTTGATGGCTTCAAGATCCCCAGCGATACAAACATCTTCTCCAAGATCGTATTCCTTGCCTCTGCCTTTTTCCCCATCTTGCGTCGTATCCCTACAGAGGCCAATAGACTTTCGAGAGATGCGAAGAAGTCGCTTGAGGCTGTGGCTGACGTCCTGCTCGCGGAGGCGGGTCGCGGGACAGATGCCATGATGGACAGGTCTGTCATGGGACTGCTACGTGAGCTACCTGAAGTTTGAAAAGCGATAAAGACGAACTGACGCGAGTTCTAGTGAAAGCGGAGAGGGCTGAAAAGGGTGGACTTTCAATGTCAAGAGACGAGATCTTTGCCCAGGTATTTGCGCCCTTCACCTCACATCCTCAGTTGTGGCTGATTGATGCTACAGATGGTTAGTGCCTTTATATGCATTCAGGAAAAGAAGGTCTCACGTCTACCCTTCTCTAGACGACAATTCTGCTCGCTGGATACGAGTCGTCTTCTAGTTAAGTTTCTCCCCTTTCACAAGGTTCATTGATCCCGAACGAACCCCCCGACTCTAGTTACTTTGACGGTGAGTTAGGTTAAGGCATGTCCTAAGTTTACTGACTGAGCGAATCCACCTTGAAGTGGGGGTTGATTGAACTGGCGAAGAACCCAGAGAAACAAAGACTACTCCGCCAAGAACTCTCCCAATTCGAAACAAGTGACCCAACATGGGAACAACTCATTTACAAGCTCCCCTACCTCAACGGCGTCATACAAGAAACGCTCCGCCTCCATCCCCCTCTAGACCATCTGATCAGAACAGCGACTCAAGACGATGTCCTTCCGCTCTCCAAGCCTATCAGGACAGTGGAGGGCAAGTTTGTCTCTGAGCTTGTTGTCGCTAAAGGGACGGCCCTCAACCTGCCACTCGCGTACTTCAACAGGGCATACGAGATCTGGGGACCTGATGCAAAGGACTTCAAACCTGAGAGGTGGGTTGAGGATGGGCTCACGGACAAGGCAAAGGGGATTCAAGGATCTCATAATATCATGAGTTTCTCTGATGGTCCACGTTTGTGCCTTGGAAGGAATTTCGCCTCGGCAAGCTTGAAGGCGAGTCAAGGATTCAGCGGCCAGAACTGAAGGGCTGACCACGCTGCACAGGCATCACTCGCCGTCTTGGTTCGCAACTTCACATTCGAGTTTCCGGGGGGTGTAGAAACCAAAATCACGAAACACAGGGGCATGCTTGGTCGCCCTAAGGTTGCTGGGGAAGATGGGCCATTTGTGCCCATGACTATCAAACGCGTAGGGCAATAGGGGTTTTTTTCGATGGCGTCCATATACATTGAGCAACGGAATATCGTATTAGTGGTTACAGATACAAAAAGCGGAAGTACAGAAGGGGAAACACCAACTCGAACGAAAGGGCCGGCACG
>Ga0065721_10053062_pt1 | contig 10600 bp, 10 predicted proteins | sample Mesricmetagenome_FD_59108 | JGI IMG/M metagenome (GOLD analysis project Ga0065721, IMG submission 59108) | Mesophilic microbial community from rice straw/compost enrichment Sample: eDNA_1 v2 (version 2) | ecosystem: Engineered > Solid waste > Grass > Composting > Bioreactor | place: USA: Davis... | reverse complement strand
GGTTGCCCGAAGGCGGCAGGGGCGGCAGAACGCGGCCGCCGCTGGACTGCGAAGCGTTCGACGCCGCCGCCGCTGCCGCGGCCGCGGCAGCTTGAGCGGCGTCTCTCTCGGCGGCCAGCCGGGCCACCTTCAGCTCGGCTTGGCGAATGGTCGACGCCAGCATCGTGCCGAGAATCGGAAATACGAGCGCGATCGCGAAGTTGACGTAACGAAAAGCAATCAGGCCCGCGACATAGCCGATGATGATCGAGGCGAGCCCCCATTTCGAACGAAGCAAGTCAAGCATCCTCCTTTTCCGCTAAGCAGGGTTGATAGATATTACAGGTCGGTTCCTTGGTTCCGATCGGCCGCTTGTCCGTCTATGGTTTTAGTTTATGGCTTATCTCCGCTCCCGTCAATTTTTTGTCGACGGCCGGGCCGCTTCGTTCATCAGGATCGGCAGCTCCAGATAACTCGCGCGGATGCCGAGCTTCGGCTCCGGCTTAGGGAACGTCCGCCCGAGTACCGTCTGCACGGCAAGGTAGGGCACGTTCACGCCGGTTAAGCAGGACAGGTACAAGCCGCCCGACATTCTCGGATTGATCTCCAGCAGCTTCGGCACGCCTTTGTTGTATTTCACCTGGATGTTATAGGCGAACGGGATCCGGCATTGCTTCGCGACTCTGCGGGCGATCTCGGCCAGCTCCGGCTTGTCCTCCATGACGTAGATGCGTCCGGAAGATTTGCGCCGCGGAATGGACACGATCAGCTCTCCGCGGGAATCCGCCAGACAGTCGATGCTGACCTCCTCCTCTTCCAGCAGCTCCATGACCATCAGCTTCGGAAAACGCTCCGCCCGCGACAGCGCCTCGTAGGCCTGGGCGAACGGAATCGACAAGCTGACCCAGCCGTACAGGCTCGCGAACGGATCGATCTCGTCGTCGATGATCCTGAACCCCATGCCGCCTTCGGAATTGGTCGGCTTGAAGCAGACCTTGTGCCCGGCCTCGACCAGGCTCTCGTAAGCCCTCTTGAATTGCTCCGCGGTCTCGACGACCTCGTAATCCGGAATCGGCACGACGTCTTTGCCCGCGAGCGACTCGTAGAAACGGTCCTTCTCGATCATGCTTTCCAGCAGCGGCACGTCCCTGCAAACCATGACCTTCGTGCCGAGCTCGTCGAAACGATGGGCTTCCTTGGCGATATCGAGCATGTTCAGCCGCGGAATGAACACGTCGATCTCGTTGCGGCGGCAAAATTCCAAAGCGAAATCGGCGTACTCCTTACCGCCGATCGCCGGTTCCGTCCCGGCGTGGTCGTAAGCCTGAAGCGACAGATGGTTCGGATCCGGGTGGGTGCCGTAGAACGTAAACCTCTCGCCGTCCGGATTGTCGCGGATCATGTTGACGTAATGGTAGACGGTCGAGAACCACCGGTTGAAATAAATGTTCGTCATCGTCATAACGCTCTCCTCATCTCCAAGCGGCCGGCCAAAGCTTGCAGAATGTCTTCCGAAGCCCGGATCCCCGAGCGGCGCGCGAACCGGATCAAGCCGTGGCGTCCTCCGTATTTGCGAAACAGCTCCCCGTGCGCGGGAGCCATCGCCTCGTCGGCGATCAGCAGCATGCTCTCGTCCAGCAGGCTGTCTCCGGCGGCGAACACTTCGCGGGCTCCCGCCAGCTCCTTCACGTAAGCGACGGCCGCGCCTTTGTTGACGGGATTCGGAACAAGGTAGATCTTGCGTCCCTGCAGGGAGCAGCTCCATCCGCGTTCGTCCAAGCCCGACGCCAGCTCCTCCATCCATCCGGCCGGTATCGCGTCCCGATGCACGACGATGGAATAAAACAGATCGTCGCAGAGGCGGTCCTTGACGATCCATGCCGGATCGGCCAGCCGGTCGAACCGTTCTTTGGCTTCGGCGCGGGATGCCGACTTCATCCGGATCTCCTCCCGGATGAACGCGTCCCATTCGCCGTCCGGCTTGCCGTCGACGAGCACCCGGCCGCCGTTGCTGACGATGGCGAAGCGGCAGCGGAACCGCTCGGACAGCCCGTGGATCCGGTCGTATTGCTCGACGATCCGGGTCGTCGTCGGCACGAAGTAAAGCCTGTCGCCGACTTGGCGAAGCAAATCCAGAGCGGATCTCGTCATGAAGCTGAGGTCCGCCCCCTCGTATTTCTCCACGGGGATCAGCTCGTCCTCGTCGATCTCTCCCATCGAATGGCGGGAGTAAATCAAGGTCTGGTCCAGGTCGCAAGCGAATAGCAAGCTTAATCCTCCCTAAGCGGCTTAATGATGCCGCAGCATGAATAAGTCAAACCCGGATACTTCTCGACGGGCACTCCACGGTCGGACGCCAGGAGCAGAATCGGCGCCAGGTTCGGATTCGCTGGATCGTCGACGAGAATTTTCCACGGAATTCTCCGCAGCAGCACGCGGGTCGTCTCGCCTACGCCCGGCTTCACGAGGTTGATGTCGCCGATGCCGAAGTCCCGCTGGATGGCGCGGATATCCTGCTCTCCCTGCCAGGTGACCCGATCCTCCTTCGCGGACAGCAGCTTCGCGGCGGCCGTCCGGGCCTTCTCCCGGACGGCGGAGAAATGGCGCTCGATCTCGTCGACGTAATCGTTGGACAGATCGTCCGGCTCGAGCTCGCGGTAATATTTCGCGCCGTGGAAGTCGTCTGGGCCGATCAGGTCCCCTCGCAGCACCGTTCGGCTGACGAGGCCGGACACCGTCGAATTCAGGCAAGCGCTCGGGATCAGGAAATCCTCGCGCGTGCCGTACGTCGCGGAGCAGCAGCCGGGGTCGGCCAATACGGCCAGATCGTCGTTCAACCGGACTCCGTACTTCACCGCGAAGCTCCGGCAAGCCTCGATAAGCGCCTTGCGAATGGCGCCTTTTCCCGTCCACCCGTCGACGAACTGGATCTCCCGGTCGGGGTGACGGCGCAAGATGTAGCGCAAGGCGTTCTCGTCGATGCCTTTGCCCCTGATGATCGACAGGCTGTAATGAGGCAGGGTAACGCCATGGAACCGCTCCAGGTACCTCTTGATCAGTACGCCGATCGGGGTGCCCGCCCTGGCCAGCGACGCGAGGACGATCGACGTCCCCCGCTTGGCGGCGATCTGCTCGGACACCGTCGCGACCGCCTCCGCCACCTTCGCCGCGGACAGGCTCAGCGTTTCTTGATAAAGCCGAAGATACGCCTCGGATGGGCGGTATTCGATCGGCAGCATTTCCGAATAGTGGGTTCCCGACTGGATCGCTTCCTCGCGGTCCTCCGTGCCGCGCTCCAGGGCGACGTGGCTGAGATCCTTCAGCAGAAACACGACGTCCCCCGGCTTATAGCTGCCCATCCGGGACGGCGCGGCAAGATTTCCTTCGAATAAAGTCGACTTCATGCGACTGACCTCCGATCTATTCATTTTCCGAAGACGACCAGATGCACGATCGGAACGCCGATTCGGGTCAACGCCCGTTCGAAGGAAGCCCCCCTTCGGGCGTCGTATTCCCGCTCGACGAAGACGAACGCTTCGTCGTACATGCCGGGTTCGACGTTATAGATGAAGTTCGGGACGGCTTCGCCGTCCGCGGCTTCGAACGGATACGCCGTCGTTACGGCGTATCCTTCCTTGCGGAGCGGATGGATCGGGCTTCGCGTCGTCGATTGGCTGTACACGCCTTCCCCCATCCGCTCGGCGATTCGCATCGGCACGTACATGAATTCCCCGGTGCCGAGACAGAGCACCCGCCGCCCGGTTCTCCGCGACTGCAGATAGTCGGCCGCTCGCGAGACCTCCGCGTCCAGCGCTCTCCCTTCTCCGGACGTCATGCCGAACCGGCCGGTATGCCTTAAGTAGGCCGTTCCGCTCCCTTCCCCGGATCCGGATTCGGCGTCCGGCGCCCGTTCGTGCGCGAACAGCCCGGATAGATCGTGGCGGCGGATCTCGCACGGACTTCCCGTATCCTCGCGCGAAATGGCATCGTTCTCCTCCGGAGGCATCCCCCGGGCCTCGATCGAGCCTTCTACGAGAGACAGGCAGCGAATTCGGATACCGAGCCTGCGCTCCGTCTCCGCGAATCTCTCCCGATCCGCTTCCGACCGCCAATCGAGCAAGCTCGCCAGGACGAACTCCCGCTGTCCGAATCGCTCGTGCAGCACTCCGATGATGTTCAGCGCCGTCTTCCCGGTCGTGATCTCGTCGTCGACGAGCACGATGCGGGCCGCGTCGCGGAACAGACCGGGATCGCGAACGTAGCAGCGATGCGCGACCGCGTGCGAATGCTCCTCTTCGAAGTCGACCGAGGACGAACGCCAAGCGATGTCCTCTCGAGTCGTATGCAGGAACCAGGCGCTCCCTTCGAACGCTTCGAACATGCTGTGGCCGAGCGCGGTCGCCGTCTCCGCGAAGCCGATGAACAGCGTCGGCTCGTCGATGCGGATTTTGCCGGCCATGCGCTCCCGATAGTAGCGATCCGCGCCTTCCCGGCTCTCGAAGGCCTCGCGCAGGGCATCGCCGTCCGCTCCGGCGACCGAACGTCCGAGAATCCGCTCCGCGTAAAGAACGCCCAACATCGCGCCGGACGCCAAGGAGAGCGAGGGATGGACCGGAAGATGTTTGCCGAGCAGCTTGCTGACGAACAGGAAGCCGCGCTTCTTGTTCTTCCGCGCCGCCATTCCGAACAGGCCGTCCAGCTCCAGGCCATAGGGATTCGCCGATACCCGGACGTCGACATTCAGTTCTCCGACGATGCTATACGAGCGCTCCGGCCCGGACGGAGTCCGCGAGAAGGCAGGTGAAGTTATGTTTTTCATGCAGCACCCCGAAAATCTTTGATCGATTCATGATCCTTCTGGACCAGTTCAAATGCGGCTTGATCTCGTTCATTTTGTTGGCGTATTCGCTCTTCATCACGCCGAGATCGCCTTGGTTGTTGGCGAGAATGCTCGCGGCGTCGATATATTCCTCGTGCGTGACGACGTACATCGCCTGTACCGGCTGCAGGTGGGACGGGTGGATGATCGTCTTGCCGATCATCCCGTTTTCCTTGTCGTAGGCCACTTCGCGAATCAAGCCGTCGACGTAGCGGTCCAAATAATTCATGCGCAGCCGCAAGCCGTCCTTGCCCATCGTTTCCTGGAACGGCGTCATCCGCAGCTGGGGCTTCAGCACGCGGTCGCTCTTGAAATATTCCCAGACCGGCCCGGAGATGACGTAACCGTTCTCCTCCCGGCCGAACGCGTTAATGATGTCCGACACGCAATCGCGAAGGACGCCGATATCGTAGATCGTCATGTCCGGATTGCGCCGCAGCCCGAAAATGCTCGAGAAGTCCGTCGCCCCGATGCGCACGTTCAGCACGTGAGGCTTATGCTCCGTCAGCAGCGCCTGGATATCCATCAGGGCGGATTGGCGGGTTTCGCGGTAGATGATGTCCGGCGTCTCCAATATCGGCATGCCGTAGAGAAGCGGCATATCCGCCCCTCTTCTCCGGTTGTACTCCCCGAGAACGCGGAAATAGCTTTCGCCCGCGGAGACGTTGAACTTCGGAAATGCGAACCCCGTCAGCAGGGCGAGCCGATCCTCGAGCCGGTCCAACAGCATGCGCAGCTGTTCGGGAGAGCGGACCCGGATAAAGACGAGCGGCAGCGAGGAGCGTTGCAGCCGTCCCCGGTCCATGTAAAGCCGCAGCTTGTCCAACGTCGCGAACAGATTCTCCTCGGCTATCAGAAGCTGGTTGTCTCCGACGGCGTCCTCGAGATCGATGACGAGAGAGACGAGACCCGGGATTTTCCGGTTCGCGATGTCTTCGGCGATCGTCGGCCGGACGGCCGGCATGTACAGTGCGGCTCCGACCGCATAGGCTAGCAGTTGTTTGTCGTCGCAATTGCTGAACTCCGTCGGGAGGTGATGAAAGATGTCTTGTTCCTGCTCCGGGGTCAGATAGTCGAAATAGCGCAATGTCTCACCCTCCTGAATGCTTCTTGACTTTGCAAATTATTCCATATCGAATTCTAAAAAATATCCCCCATGCGGCCATGAGGGATATTCCGACGGGTATGCGACATTACATTCGATCGTTAGGAGCGGGCGGAGGAGTTGGACGACGCCTCTGCTTTTTTCTTCTTCATGGTGCTGAGAACCATCGCACCGACGAAAATCACGATCAGGATGCCGAAGAATACTCCGTGAGGAACGTGGAAGCCGTATGCGCCGGCGATCATCTTCGCGCCGATGATGACGATCATGACGAATGCCGCTTTCTCCAGCTCCGGGAACTTCTCGATCAGCTTCAGGAACACCTGAGCGACGCCGCGCATCATCAGAACCCCGAGTATACCGCCCAGGAACAGAACCCAAACTTCCTCGCTCACGCCGAACGCGGCGAGCACGCTGTCGATACTGAAGGCGATATCCATCATCTCGACGGCGAGTACCGTTCGCCAGAAGCCGTAGTTCTTGTTCTCGACCTCGTGCTCCTGCTCTTCTTTTTTCTTGCGAATGTAGGGAATCAAGGGGATCCCGCCGACGCGATACAGCGCGAACTCCAAGTCGAATAGATGACTTAAGGCTATCCATAATAGATATAGCCCGCCGGCGACCTTAACCCATGTGATCTTGACCAGATACGTCCCGATCCCGATCGCCAGAAAACGGAAGACGTACGCGCCGAGAATCCCGTAGAACAGCGCCTTTCTCTGCTGGTCTTTCGGAAGATGCCGAACCATGACGGCCAGCACGAGCGCGTTGTCCGCGGACAGCAGCCCTTCGAGGACGACGAGCGTGCCGATGATTCCCCAAGTCGAAGGTTGCGATAAAATCTCGCCGATGTGTTCCCAGTTAAAAAAGCTGGCGAAGTTGTCTATAAAACTTTGAAAAAATTCCGCCATGATGATGGCCCTCCTGCCGAAGCCTCGCTCCGATAATCAAATGTAGGTGTTACTTCCTGCCTCTTGCCCAGCGCAGTCCCCAGTCGTAAGCGACGTCCATCTTCTGCTGGTCGTCGAAAAATTGAACCAGCCTTTCGATGCTGAACGTCTGGTCGTTCACGTTACGGATCATCGCGATCGCGCAAAGCCTCTTGCTGTTGTTGTACTCGTCCATCCGGACGACGATATCCGGCCCCCCGGGCTGGCTGACGGTCACGACGCCGTCGGCCTGTCCCCAGTTCGCCACTCCCTCGTAGATGAACGCGTAGATGACGATCCGCTTGATCTCCGAAACCTTCGCCCCGTTAATCCGCAGATTCTCTCCTCCGGCGCGTTCTCCCGTCCGGTCGTCGCCGTCCAGAGAGACGTACGGCGGTCTGGCGAAATCTCCGAAGGCGTTGCCGAGCGCCTGGACGCCGCCCTTCGTGCCGTCCTTCAGCTCGTACAGGCAGCCGAGATCGAGATCGATCCCGGTAGCCGCCCGGAAGAAGCCGCCTCCCGACTTTTTGCGGTTCCAGTTCAGGTTGACGAGAATCTCTCCCAGCGAGCCCGATTTCTTCTCCAGGTTGATGACGTCGCCCTTCTTCTTCAACTCGATCTTGTTCAGCCGGATCGAAGAAGGAGCGGCCGAAGCCGGGGATGCTTGTCCGGCCGCTTCCGGAGGCTTTGCCGGCGCGGGCGGAGCCGACGGCGCCGGCGGAGCCGCGGGCGGCTTTGGCGGAGGCGCGGCCGCGGAAGGTTCTTCCTTCACTTGGACGCCGAAGCTTCCGCACAAGGCGGCCAGGCCTCCGGAATACCCGGAGCCGATGGCGTTGAACTTCCATTCGCCATTGTATCTATATAATTCTCCCACGACGATCGCCGTCTCGACAGGAAAGTGGTTGCCAAGTTCATACCGAAGCAGCTCGCTGCCCGTCGCCTCGTCGACGATGCGGATGTAGGCGCCGTTCACGAGCGAGAAGTTCTGCTTTCGGGCGTCGCCTTCGTAGATCGTCAAGGTAAAGGCGATTTTCTCGATTTCCTTGGGCACTCCGCCCAGATCGATGCTCGCTTGCTCTTGGTCCGATTGGTTGCCGTAGCTTTTCCTGTTCTGGCCGACGATGCGGACGGAACCGTCCGCGCTGGCCGGATTCGAGTAAAAAATCAAGTCCCGGTCCGAGCGGACTTTGCCGCTTCCTTGCAGCGCGAAGACGGATAGGTCCAAGTCCACGTTCGCGCTCGCTCCCCAGCCCATCCCGACGATCACGCGGGCGGCCGACGGACGGTTCTTGGTCACGTCCGCTTTCTGGCCTTTGATGATGGATACAGACATGAAAGACGAGTCCTCCGTTATCGTTGAGTTACTTGGCGTCCAAGCCGTAGTTGCGCGCGAGCGCCGACAACCCGCCCGAGAAGCCCGAGCCGACCGCCTGGAACTTCCAGTCCGCGCCGTGACGGTACAGCTCGCAGACGACGACCGCCGTCTCGATCGAGAAGTCCTCGCCCAGATCGTAGCGCAAAATTTCGCTTCCCGTCTGCTCGTCCACCAGCCGGACGAACGCGTTGGACACTTGTCCGAAGTTCTGGTGCCGGCGGTCCGCCTCGTGGATCGTTACCGTGATGCCGATCCGGTGAATCGAATCCGGGATCTTCGTAAAGTCGATCTTGATCTGTTCGTCGTCCCCGTCTCCTTGCCCGTCGCGGTTGTCTCCCGTATGGGCGACCGCGCCGTTATAGACGGACAGGTTGTTGTAAAATACGAAATCCTCGATGCCTCCCGCCTTGCCGCTGGCGTTCAACAGGAACGCCGAAGCGTCCAAGTCGAAGTCGTCCCCTCCCGTATACTTGTTCGTATCCCAGCCTAGACCGATAATGGCTCTCTTCAATCCGGGATTCGTCTTCGTCAGGTCGATGCGTTGGCCTTTCGAAAGGCTGATCGTCATTCGTATTTCCCTCCTATACTTGTACTCCGAAATCGCGGCACAATCCGCTTAATCCGTCGCGATAACCGCTCCCGACCGCGCTGAATTTCCATTCTCCGTTATGCCTGTACAGCTCGGCCACGACGACCGCCGTCTCGATCGAGTAGTCTTCGCCGAGATCGAAGCGAAGCAGCTCTTCGTTCGAGGCTTCGTTCAGCACGCGGGCGTACGAGTTGGCGACCTGTCCGAAATTCTGGTTGCGGGCCGTCGCGTCGTGGATCGTGATGCAGAAAGCGATCTTCTGAACGTCCGCGGGAACTTGCCCCAGCTCGATCGTGATCGTCTCGTCGTCGCCCGCGCCTTCCCCGGTCAGGTTGTCTCCGGACAATTGGATGGAACCGTTCGGATTCGTCTTGTTGTTGTAGAAAATAAAATCGAGGTCCGAATTGACTTTGCCCGATGCGTTCAGGCAAAATGCGGACGCGTCAAGGTCGAACGAGCTTCCGCCGTCGTATTTGTTCGTGTCCCAACCGAGCCCTACTTTCACTTTGGTCAGCCCGGGATTGGATTTCGTCAGATCGACCTTCTGGCCTTTGGATAAGTTCACCGCCATGATCGGCAGCCTCCTTTGAATTGGAAAAGGACCGCGATCCGAATGAACACGGTCCCGCATTACGGGTAACTCGGCTTACATCAAGCCGAAATCTTTAACCAGTCCGCCCAAGCCGTCTCTGTAGCCGCTGCCGACCGCGTTGAACTTCCATTCGCCGCCATGGCGATACAGCTCGCCGACGACGACGGCCGTTTCGATCGAGAAGTCTTCTCCGAGATCGTAACGGATAAGCTCCGCGCCGGTGTCTTCGTTCACGATGCGGACGAACGCGTTCGTCACTTGGCCGAAGTTCTGGCCTCTTTCCGCCGCTTCGTGGATCGTGATGCAGAACGAAATCTTCTCGATCTCCGCCGGAACGGTAGCCAGGTTTACCTTGATTTGCTCGTCGTCGCCGTCGCCTTCGCCGGTCAGGTTGTCGCCCGTGTGCTCGACGGCGCCGTTCGTGCTCTTCAGGTTGTTGTAGAAAATGAAGTCTTTCTCGGATGCGGCTTTCCCCGCGGCGTTAAGCAGGAACACGGAGGAGTCGAGGTCGAAATCCTTGCCTCCGTCGTATTTGTTCGTGTCCCAGCCGAGACCGACAAGCACCTTCGTAAGACCCGGATTCGTTTTCGTCAGATCGATTTTTTGACCTTTGGACAAGCTGATGGACATGGAGATTACCTCTTTTCCTGTAATTTAGTATTTGTATGTTTCAAAAATTACTGATACTCGCGGGCGAGCAGATCGACGTGCGCGGCGAAAGAGCCTTCGCCGATCGCGTTGAATTTCCATTCTCCGCCGTGGCGGTAGATTTCGCCGACGATGAGAGCCGTCTTGCCCGAATAGTTGTCCGTCAGGTTAAAGCGGACGAGCTCTTGCTGGTTGCTGGCGTTAAGTACGCGAATATACGCGGACGAGATCATGCCGAAATCCTGCTTGCGGTTGATGCAGTCGTAGATGTTCACGACCATCAGAATCCGGTGGATGTTGGCCGGGACCCGGGGCAGATCGATATGAATCTGCTCGTCGTCGCCGTCGCCCTCGCCGGTCCGGTTGTCTCCGGAGTGAACGACCGAGCCGTCCGGGCTCTTCAGGTTGTGGAAGCAAACGAGATTCTTCCCGGTCAGCTTGCCGTTCTCGTCGAGCAGCAGCGCGGATGCGTCGCAGTCGATGTCGACTTTCTTCGAGCCGAAG
>Ga0065721_10053073_pt1 | contig 10601 bp, 18 predicted proteins | sample Mesricmetagenome_FD_59108 | JGI IMG/M metagenome (GOLD analysis project Ga0065721, IMG submission 59108) | Mesophilic microbial community from rice straw/compost enrichment Sample: eDNA_1 v2 (version 2) | ecosystem: Engineered > Solid waste > Grass > Composting > Bioreactor | place: USA: Davis... | reverse complement strand
CCGGTCCGCGGCCGCCGCTGCGCCTCGTGGCAAGCGATCGAATTGGCGAGCAGGTGATCAGGTTGACTTACGTTCCAGCTTAGTTTTGCGGTTGACCCAGCGGCCTAAAGGGTACGATAGCTGAAAATTGTAAGTGGGAGAGCCCTCATATTCTGATGGCTCTCCTTGTTAACTTGCTGGCTCTATTTCGTTAACATCATGGCTTTCACCAATTAACCAAGTGGCTCTGCCGCACCGAAATATTCATCTGAAAAAAAGGAATGAACATTTCTGAAAGATGATCTAAGAAAGATAAATTACTCAATTGAGAAATTCATTCGAACGACTTGGACACTATCAGCTACGGAATAAATTGAAAAGGAATTTGATAATTCAATTTGGGAGGTTGATTCAATGAGTACTGTAAAGGAAAGGTTTAAAAATCATCTTAAACATAAATATGAATATCTATCTGTTACTGCAATAGAGAAATTGTTTAGTTGCTTTAGCTATGACTGGAAGTAGAATAAAGTGCGTTTTTAGATAATTCGAGGTAGTCGGGTACTTCAGATAACATCATATTCACGCATCGCAGCCTTATGGCTGCTCGGTCCGCCCTGGGCATTTTCGAGGAAGTGGATCCTGGCGGACAACCCTGCGAACCTAACCGCGTCGCTGCCGGCCCCGTTGGGGCCTTAAGGTTCTCGGGTTCGTGAATGCGGGAACGTAATCGGACATTTCAGCTGATTAAAGTACGAGGGTGAAACGATGAATGCAAATGATTTCTTAGAGCCTTGGCAAAAAACTGATCAAAAAATATTTGAAGAAGAACTGAAGAAGGAGATTTCTCCGAAGCACACCTTATTTGGAAAGAAGCTAACTGTAATTGCCCGAAGATTAGACCAGGATGAATACCTGTTTGAAATTGATAATGAAGACAGATTTGCACAGGTGCATTTGACATGGAAGGGAAAAGCAGAGATAGAAAAAACGTGGCCGAAGACTTCAATATTTTATTCATTAATTGAGTGGAAAGAACAAGTGATGATTATAGATCACAAGAATTACGATGACTGAAATTGAACGAAACTCGAAGAAGGCGAAAACATCCGATAACATCGTATTCACGCTGCAGGGATTACGCCCCTAAGTTGTCAGATGTATAATCATGGAAGTAGCTCAGACAACACACGACCCGGCCTAAGATAAGAGCTATCTAAGGCCGGGTCGCGCTGTGAATACGAGGAACGTTAGCTGAAACCACTAAATAAGTTGAAGATCAATATTTTTTTCTATTCCTAATTAAAATCAGGAGTGATATTTAATGAATTCATTGATCGAATTACACAGACCATCACAATTTATAAATATATTTAGAAAATACAAGATAATATATTGAACGAAACTGAATCGGGATCAATTGAAGACGGCGGGATGCATAAGATTATTTTAGAACCAGGAGACTATGAAATATATTTAGTAATCGATTGGTGTAGAAGTAATAAACTCAAAATATCAATAAAAGATAATGAAACAATTAGATTGAAGTGTGGTAGCGAATTGACTGGATGGAGAATTTTTTTGGCTAATTATTATATAAAGTATAAAAAAGATAAGTACTTGTATATAAAGCAAGAAGAATAGTGTTGGATTTTCCAAGAAGAGGTGGCATCAGCTAACACGTCGCTAATATAACAACGTTAGCTGAAATTACTGTTAAAAATCATTAAGCGACGAATAGTGATGGAGTGTCTAGGATGTCGAATAGTAAAACAATTAGAACCCGAAGTAAATATTATTTATGAAGACAATCATATAGTTTGTGTTTTAGATATCGCCCCTTTTAATGACGGGCATCTATTAATTCTACCTAAAGCACACTACATGGAAGTAGAAGAAATAGACGAAGCAACTTTAAATGCAATAATAAATGCATCCACAAGGATGTCCAAACTACTTAAGAAAGTATTTAAACCTGATGGAATAACATTTTGTCAGAATGGCGGGGTGTTCAATGACTTGAAGCATTTTCACATGCATGTTATCCCGAGATATGTCGGAGATGGATTTAGTTGGTCCGAGCCAAAGGATGAGTATAAGACAGACAGAACCCTGAAAGATGTAAAAGCAATATTAGTAAAGGAACTTGAGGGTAACTCAGGAGGACAGTAACTTCAGCTAACATCGTATTCACGCGGCGGGCCGGCTGGCGCCGTCCATTGGTCCGCGAGAGGCATTCTCGAGGGAGTTAAACCAGGCGGACAACCCTGCGAACCTAATCGCGTCGCGGCCGACCCTTTGGGTCCTAAAGGTTTTCCGGTTCGTGAATACGAAGAACGTTAGCTGAAATCGTCGAAATTAGGTAAATATGTTTTTTTGGAGGTCGGGCATATGAAGCTTCATGAAATCGTTCCTATTTTCCGAATATTTGATGTAAATAAGGCAAGAGAGTTTTATTTAGAATTCTTAGAATTCAAGCTCGACTGGGAGCATCGTTTTGAGGATAGTTTGCCTTTATACATGCAGCTATCTAAGGATGATATTAAGATACATTTAAGTGAACATTATGGAGATTGCAGCCCGGGAGCTGCAATTAGAATCAAAGTAGATGGAATTGAAGAATTTCATAAAAAACTATTGGCGAAACAATTCAATTATTCAAGACCTGGATTGGAAAGCATGCCATGGGGAAGTAAAGAATGCTGTGTAATTGATCCATTTGGAAGCAAAATTATATTTTATGAATATCAAAAAGAATAGCTGTAATACAAATCAATTTGTGAAGGCAATCCAAGGAGTCGACGACATCATCTAACACCGTATTCATGCATCGGGCCGGCATTCGCCGCCCCTCGGTCCGCCCGAAGGGTTTGATGAAGCTAACTCAGGCGGACAACCCTGCGAACCTAACCGCGTCGCGGCAGCCCGCGTTGGGGCTTAAGGTTCTCGGATTCGTGAATACGAGGAACGTTATAAGAAATCGGCATCAAGACAAAAAATGAAAGGAGACCAAATGAAAACAAAAAAAATTATTATCGTTTTGTCTGTTTTATTAAACATCGTATTGATCACATATCTGTTTCTAAAAGAAAATCATTTAACAAGTGTTTATTCCAACTTATCTTTTGGACTTCAGGGCGATTTAGTTCAATTGGAAAGTGCAATAGATTATCAAATAAAGAATAATTGGAGTGAAGAAAATACTGTATTAGAGAAGATTGAAGACATTCAAGAAAGTATTAATTATTTGATGGTTACAGGAAAAGATTCTGGAATAATCTCAAGGAAGCAAGAAGAGGACTTGTGGAAATTGCATAGATATTTTTCAAAATTTCCTACGTATTCAGGTTTTCCAAACACCAACTTAGATAACAAGAGCATAAATGACCTTATTATGTTAAAAGATGATTTAAGAGCAGCTGGATGGGGAATGAATTTAGGTTACAGTAGTGACTGGAATAGCTTTTCAGAAAAAATAAATAACTTAATCAAGTAAATTTTTTGAGAGCTATTCAAAGGTGATGCCGACTTCTTATAACAAAGCATTCTCGCGGCGGGCCTTACGGCCCTTGGTCGCCGAGAGGCATTTCGAGGAAGTAGATTCAGGCGACAACCCTGCGAACCTAACCGCGTCGCGGCCGCCCCGATGGGGCATAAGGTTCTCGGGTTCGTGAATGAGGGAAACGTTATATGAAATACGAGCAAATCAAAAAATATAAGTGGTCATTGAACGGAGGTTCGAATATGAACTCCTTATCTGTTCGATTTGAAATAGAAGAATTATGCAAGAACAATCAGATTCCCAGAGATAAGTTTTTTGAAGTAAGAAAAGACCAATGGAAAAGTATTTTAACCAATATTGAAGATCGATTTATAACAAAAACACATTATTCACAAGGATTACATTGGGGATGGAATAGACTTAAAGAGCCCAGTTATGCAGTTAGACTTGTGGACCCGCCGTATAAACATTTTGATTATTTTATTGAAGATGATCATATCTGGTTTATTGTTGAAGATATTTATGACAAGATGTGGATTTATGAAGGCGAAAGCAGATTAATTTTTGATCAAGTAATTCCCGAATTATATCAACTTAAAGAATATTACTTGGTTTCTAAGAAATATAAATGGATTATTTGTGAAGACCATCATGGAATTACTCATTTTTCTGGTAAGGAAATCATTGGTCGAATCAAGACCTTTGAACAAGAGAATAATGAAGAAATAATTCAATGAAAGTTAATTCAAGATGGCTCGTACTTCGTATAACACTGTATTCACGCGGCGGGCCGACATTCGTCGTCCCTTGGTCCGCCCGAGGTAATTTCGAGGACAATCCTGCGAACCTAACCGCGCCGCGACCGCCCCATTGGGGCTTAAGTTTTTCGGGTTCGTGAATGCGGGAACGTTATCGGAAATCAATGCAAATCTGAATTAAAAAACTATATTATGTAGGATTGTTTTGAAACTACAAATACATATCTAGAGAAGGTGTCATCATGGCAAAGAAGTCTGTAAATAGGTCAATCATTATTGAAGACATGGATAAGAATGTTGTTCATAAGACAAACAGCTTCTATTGGGATACAAAAGGCAATGACTTCTTAAGAGCAATCGTGCTTCCTTACTATGGAGCGTTTGTCTCAGAAGAAAAATACCAGCTTTTTGGCGATATTTCAGGGAAAAAGTTATTGGAGATTGGCTGCGGCAACGGTCAATCCCTGCAATATCAAGCGGAACGTAACGCATCAGAACTATGGGCTGTGGATATATCAGAAAGACAAATTGAAAAGGCAGCGCAGCATTTGGAGTCACTCGGTGTATCGGCAAAATTGATCTGTTCTCCCATGGAAGAAGAATGCGGCATACCGGCAGATTATTTTGATTTTGTATATTCGATTTATGCCATCGGTTGGACACCGACCTTGATGGTACCTTTTGCCGGATCGCTTCTTACCTTAAAAAAGAAGGTGTATTTATCTTCAGCTGGTCTCACCCTATACACAGATGTGTTACTGAAGATAATGGTAGGTTTGTTTTTAAAAAGAGTTATTTCGATGAAGCTTGGTATCCGGTAGCTGTTGAAGGTGAGCTATTATTAGCGGACCGTAAGCTTTCAACTTATGTGAATGCATTGGCGAAAGCGGGATTTGTAGTTGAGCAAATGATTGAGCAAACTGATGATGAGATTATTCATTCGAGGGACGATAACAGCGATATGGCAAAAAGAGCAAAGATGCTTCCTGTAACTTTTGTAATTAAGGCAAGAAAACTATAATTCCTGATGTCAAAGCGAAACATACATATAGATCGTGATCATTAATCCTTTAAGGAGTTGGGGAGAACGGACAGTTATTGGAATCATAATGTTGCTTTTCATGATTTATTAGTTGCCGATGTAAAAAGTCGCGGTGGGCGAGTGCTTGATATTGGATGTGGTGAGGGATTACTCATCCAACGCCTTATACCTGTTGCTACACATGTTGTCGGTATTGATCCTGATGAGGCAGCAATAACGCGAGCAAAAAAACGGCTTGGTTTGACTTCGAATGTGACACTCATTAATACAGATTTTCTTACCATGCCAGTCCCAGCGCTACATGAACGCTTTGATACCATAACTTGCGTAGCAACTTTGCACCACATGGAACTGAGAACAGCTTTGTCAAAGATGCGCGAATTTCTCGCTCCTGGAGGAAGACTGCTAGTCGTAGGATTGTCAGCCAACAAATCGATTTTAGATTTTATTATTTCTGGGTTGCTCGTAATTCCTATTCGTATTATGGATCGGTTTCATGGAGGGGTAAAAGACTTCGGCGTAAAGATTGCGTCTCCCAAAGAATCCTTGAGTGAAATTCGGCAAGTTACGTGTGAGGTTCTACCAAGGGCAAAGATTCAGCGCCGATTCTATTACCGATATCTTCTTATTTGGGATAAAGAAATGGAAAATTAATGGCATCAGATAAAACACTGCATTCAGACTTCGAGCCTTACGGCTGCTCGGTCTGAATAATTTGTAGAGGTCCGAATGGTGGATTTCTCTACGACATTGGGAGGAATCCGAATTTGATTAGTTTAAGAACTGTTGACCAGAGCAACTGGGAAGATTGTATTCAACTGAAGCCGAAGCAAGAACAACAAAAGTTTATTGCATCGAATCTATATTCCATCGCGGAATTTCAGTTTTTACCTTGGTCCACCTGAGGCATTTCGAGGAAGCTGGATCAGGCGGACTACCCTGCGAACCTAACCGCGTCACGGCCGCCCCGTTGGTGATTAATGTTCTCGGATTCATGAATACGAGATACGTTATGCGTAATTACAGAATTGAAATAAATAAAATCCTAGGAGAACGCAATGGGATATATAACTGATTTGAGGAAAGTGGTTGGATCACGGCCTTTAATTATGGTTGGGGCCTGCGTTCTTATTTTCAATGCGCATGGTCATTTGTTGTTGCAAAAGCGAACAGATAGTTTGACTGGGGAACAATTGGGGGATCGCTAGAGCTCGGCGAATCGCTTGAGGAAGCCGCCCATCGGGAACTGTTTGAAGAGGCTGGAGTAAAGGCACAATCACTTAAGTTCATCACTATACTTTCTGGAAAAGACATGTATTACAAATACCCTCATGGTGATGAAATTTTTAATGTCACAGCAGTCTATGAAGCAATGGGTATTGAAGGAAGTCCTAAAATTAATGATGATGAAGGCATAGAACTCAAATTTTTTTCACTCAATGAACCGATTCCGGAATTAAACCCCTCAATTGAAACAATTCTAAGAAAGTCAGGTTATATTAACAGGTGGTAGAGAATTCGGAGATGTCTGTGACTTCATATAAAAATTGCATTAACGCATCGGGTCGGCATTCGCCGCCCCTCGGTCCGCTCGAGGTATTTCGCGGAAGCTGCGACAGGCGACACACCCGACTCCCCAAGATTAGAACTATCTAAAGGAGTCAGGGCTTTTATTATTTAACTGACAAGCTGATTAACTTTGGTATTGAGATTTCTAAATGAGAAAAGACATAAAAGATGAATTTGAAACCATTGAATTAAACAAATTTAGAAGAGTAGAAGATTGGCTTGATTGCACTTTATAAATTGACCGAAAGGCGGGAAAGACATTAGTAACTATACTAAACCAACATTAAGTTTAATAGGATTTGGATTATTTATAATAACATTAGCAATTCATCTATCTTATAGATTTATACAAATATCAGATGTAGGAAGAGGCATGCTGCTGTCTCTTGCCAATGCGCTATTTTTAGTATTCACTTTGTTATGGAGTGTAATGGGGATCATTGAATTGCGTTTGTTATTGAAATCACACGGGGATATCAAGGATAAATTAGATACTGGAAGAATAAATAACAATGAGTATAAGAATATTTCAAGAAGACTTAAAGTTTGTTTAACCATAAACATCAGTTATTTAGTAATTGTCTTATGTCAGTTGGGATATGTGATTTTTAACTGGGATGAAGTAAATATATAAATTGGATCTGGGCGGAAAACCCTGCAAACCTAACCTATTTCGAAAGTTGGGGCAATATTGATGGAAACTGAGCAAGGTTAATTAAAGAAGATGAGTTAGAAGATTTATTAATTTTATATAAATACCCTCAACCCAATGATCCTGAGTTAGCAAGAAACCAGGAATTGTATACGCTTTGGAATAACATTTTGAATGACAAGAATATGAATATAATCGTGGTGGAACATAAGAGAACAATTGTTTCCTCATGTGCATTGATAATTATTAAGAATTTAACACGAAACGCAAGACCATATGCGCTAATAGAGAATGTGGTGACCCATGAAGACTATAGACGAAATGGATTTGGTCGAATGGCATTAGGGAAGGCAATTGAAATAGCAAAGGAAAATAATTGCTACAAGATCATGTTAATGACTGGATCGAAAAGAGAAGAAGTTCATAAATTTTATGAAGAAGCAGGATTTGTAAAAGGAAAGAAGACAGGATTTATAATAAATTTCTAGAAATCTGGATGGACTCCTTAAGAGAAGAGCTATTAGAGGGAGCTGGGTATCGTCAGTACGGGAACGTTATGACTGGGATGCAGATAAATATTGAGAGGTGCACAAAATGTTTGGATTTTTAAAGCGGAATAAAATCATATCTCTTCATGAACAAATCGTTAGGTTAGCAGAGCTCGGAATTAAATTGAATTCCGGAATTTCTATCGATTCATTGCTTGATGAATTTTCACAAGAACAATTTGAAAAAGATCCATATCAATTATTACTGATCTCCATGGGTGGGGAGATATTTAAGGACGATCATTTTTACGTAGCTTCTGATCAGATTTGGCATTTAGATACAGAATGCATTGAGGATCATGGTGACTATATATCGATAATTGAAAGATTAAAAAAGATGACAGGAATTGATATCAATCATATTAAGGACTTTGTTGATGTCGAGAACGAAACTGCATGGGTATCTTTTGAATACAACAACAAACAAATCAAATGGGATTTACAAATCAATGATGATTGGTTAGATCCTGAAATCTTCGATAAATTCAATCAGTTAGTCAGAGATGTAACATCAAAGAGATTAGTGATCTCATCATTAGGACAAGATTGTCTAATTGCTTACTTAACACCAGAACAACTAAGAGAGATAAATAAGCTTGTAAAGTTTAAATTCGAATAACCCTGAATTTCGATCGAAGAGGAATACGAAAAACGTTAACCCCATTCTAAGTTGTTGCAGCGGGCGGGAGAGTGAACGATTGAAGAATGTAACTCGATCATTTGTAGTGTTGGTTATTATCTCTCTATTAATAGGTTGTCAAAGTAAGAAAAGCGAACCTTATATTTCATTCAAGGATGATAAGGGAAATACCATACTTACAGATCTTGACCTAGACTCAATGAAAGTGATATCTCTTTTAGATACAAACAACCGTGGTTTTTATATCGAATTCAAAAAAGAAAGCCAATTAGAGGAAATTACGAAACAAAATCTAAATAGAACAATTCAGATTTATTACAAAGACGAACTCGTATTTTCATCGTCTATTGAACACATCATTAGAGGTAATAATCTTGTTTTTGATGATATGGAAGAAGAGGCATTAAAAAGACTAGAAGTAATATTACAAGAAAACAAGTAACAGAGAATAGTTAATAACTGATTTGAGGAAATCGCCGCCTGTCTAAAATCAATTTGAATCGAGGTGTTGAGACTTGTCACACGTTCGAGTCAGATGTACGGGATTAATTGTAGAGAATGATTCTATACTTCTAGTTGAATATGATGATAACGGAATCCATTATAATTTGCCTGGCGGTGGTTTAGAACCGGGAGAAACCATAATAGAAGGCGTAGCGAGAGAAGTTTATGAAGAAACTACAGCAGATGTTGACGTTGGACCACTGGCATTAATTTATGAATTTGCTCCTCATAAACAGTCAGGTGATTATGGGATTAATGAAAAGCATGGGTTACATCTAATATTTGAATGTACCTTGAAGAATAATACTGTGCCGCAACTGCCTAAAAATCCAGATCCACACCAAACAGCTGTTAAATGGATCCATACCAATGATCTTGACTCCGTTTTACTTATTCCGAACATTAAAGAACAAATAAAGAGCTATATGAAAAACAAGTCGAATATTGAATTAATAGAAGATTATCAACTTGATCGACTGAAGACAGTTGAAAGGGAATAAGTGGCGGAGCCACCCGGCGACTTCGACGTTGAGCCTCTCGAACGTTAGATGAAATCAGTAGAAAATTTGAGGTGAGTCATGGAAGCACATATTATTAGCACAGCTAAAGACGTTGCTGTGAAATTAATTAAACAAGCCGGACTTATAGCCAAACAAAAGTTTGATAACTTCGAACATATAAGGTCAAAGGATAGCTTTGGTGATGTCGTAACGGAAGTAGATCACATGGCTGAGGCCATCATACTTAAAGGCTTACAGAGTACTTTCCCCAGTCATCAGATACATAGCGAAGAAGCAGGGGACAACGGAAAAAGTTCGGATTGGTTATGGCTAATTGATCCATTAGATGGAACAAACAACTTCGCAATTAGTCTACCCGTGTTCACCACTTCTATCACTCTGATGTATAAAAGGGAACCGGTTCTTGGTATCGTATACGAACCAATGACGGACAGACTATTTGAAGCATCTATTAATGAGGGTGCTCATTGCAACGGTAGAGAAATGACAGTGAAAAGTAGTAACAGTTTCAAAAGAGGGAATATAGGCTGGATTCAAGGACATAAAGTCCAAAACGATCTTAAGGCAGTCAAATTAAGACAACATATTGATTTGAATTTTAAGAGAATGATGAGGTTATGGGCACCGACATTACAATGGTGTATGCTCGCTAAAGGCGATATTGATGGGATTGTCCTTTACAATTCTGAAGGCGATGACCTTTACTCCGGAATTTTAATGGTAAAAGAAGCAGGAGGAATTGTTATTGATTTTGATGGCAATCCGTTTACAGGAATGAATGAAGAACCATTTATAATTGCATGTCATCCTGATCATAAAGATGAACTGATCAATATTGTCAAAGAAGGTCTGGGGCAAATCGAGGAAGGCAACTGACTTCATCTAA
>Ga0065721_10053072_pt1 | contig 10601 bp, 9 predicted proteins | sample Mesricmetagenome_FD_59108 | JGI IMG/M metagenome (GOLD analysis project Ga0065721, IMG submission 59108) | Mesophilic microbial community from rice straw/compost enrichment Sample: eDNA_1 v2 (version 2) | ecosystem: Engineered > Solid waste > Grass > Composting > Bioreactor | place: USA: Davis... | reverse complement strand
GCGCCAGCGCACAGGCCAGGTTGCCCAGGGTGAACACCACCATCAGCGCGACCAGCACCGCCTTGCGCGGCAGGCGGCCGGTCGCGGCGGTCAGCAGCGGCGCGCCGGCGAACACGCCCAGCGCGTAGCCGGAGATCAGCAGGCCGGCGCTGGCGATGGACACCTGCAGGTCGGCGGCCACCTGCATCAGCAGGCCCATGATCACGAACTCGGTGGTGCCGATGCCGAAGGCGCCGGCGGTCAATGCGTACACGCCCACGGGCATGCGCCGCGGGGAAGGGGAAGCCATGTCGAACGCTCCGAAGAAGAGGCGCGCAGGATGCGACTTCCCGGTTTCGCGAAAAACGGCGAATATGCCGATTCACTTTCAATGAAGCATTGAAAATGGACCGGATCGGCGACCTCAACCTGTTCCTGCGCGTGCTCGACCTGGGTTCGATCACCGCCGCCGCGCACAGCCTGAACCTGTCGGTGGCGGTGGCCAGCCAGCGCCTTCGCCGGCTGGAGGATGGCCTGGGCGTGCGCCTGCTCCAGCGCACCACCCGCAGCCTGCATCCGACCGCGGAGGGGCTGGCCCTGGCCGAACAGGGCCGGCCGCTGATCGAGGAATTCGACGCCCTGGCCTCGGGCCTGAGACGCGCCGGCTCGGAGGTGGCGGGCAACCTGCGGGTGACCATGGGCGCGACCTTCGGCCGCATGTTCGTCTCGCCGCTGCTGCCGGAATTCATGTCGCGCCATCCGCTGGTGCGCGTGGTCGCCCACCTCAGCGACCAGACCGTGGACCTGGTCGGCGACGGCTTCGACCTGGCCATCCGCATCGGCGAACTCGACGACTCCAGCCTGGTGTCGCGGCGCATCGCCGCCAACCGCCGGGTGCTGTGCGCCTCGCCGGATTACCTGCGCCGGCACGGCGCGCCGCAGTCGCCGCAGGACCTGAGGCAACACAACTGCCTGCTGCTGTTCGACAGCCATCGCCGCCGTGACCACTGGCATCTGCGCCGCACCGACGGCGCCGAAGCCGACGTGCGCGTCACCGGCCGGCTGGAAAGCACCCTGGGCGAACTGCTGCGCGACGCCGCGGTGGCCGGCGAAGGCATCGCGATGTTCTCGCACTGGCACGTCGCCGCCGACCTGCGCGCCGGCCGTCTGCAGGAAGTGCTGCCGCAATGGACGGTTCCGGAAACCGGCATCCACGCGGTGATGCCGCAGCGCCGCTTCGTGCCGCCGCGGGTGCGCGCCTTCGTCGATTACCTCGGCGAGAAGTTCGGCGGCGCGCCGCCGTGGGAAGCAGCGAACTGATGTTCGACTTCCCTGCTGGGCCACGCATCCGCTTACGGACGATCGGCTATTCGAATACGGCCTTCCGCCGCAAGCGGCCGCAGGCACGCTCCATGGCCAAGGGACATCGGCCGGTCAGGCCGAGTCCCGGTGCCCGGCCTTCAGCATCCGCAGCATGTCCTTGCCCAGGCGCATGACAACGCCCGCATTGCGGCCGGCCAGCGTGGCGATGCGCAGTTCTGCCGCGGTGCCTATGACCAGCGATGCCTCGCGGTCGTCCAGGCCGTAATCCTGGTGCAGCCACTGCACCATGCCGGCCGTCGCCAGGCGCACGGCCTCGTCGAGTGAGCCGGCTTGGCCCAGGGTTGCGATCGCGTCGTCGGATTCGATGCGTGGCGTGGCCAGCGGCCTGGAAGGGAGGATCTCGACGCTGAACTCCACGTCCAGCGAGGTTTCCAGCGCCCACTGCGTCGTTTCGCCATCGCCCTGCACGGCGTGCCCGTCGCCGAGATAGAGCAGGGCGCCGGGTTGGAAGACGGGCAGATACACCGTGACGCCTTCCACCATGCCGTTGTAGTCCATGTTGCCGCCGAACTGGCCGGTGTCTCCCGCGGAGAACGGTGCAAACCCGAAATCCGGGGCCACGCCGATGCCGCCCAGCATCGGGCGTACGGGAACCACGTAGTCCTTCAACGCGGCTGGCGCATCTTCCAGCGTCGCCGTCCCCGCCTTGCGATCCAGTCGCCAGCGCACCCGCTTTCCCAACTTGCCCATGCGTGCGGCCATGCCCTGGCTCGTTGCGCGCGGCGTGAATCCGTCCAGGCTGTCGGCGAAGTCGCGATTGAGGCGGATCGTTCGCAGTTTGATCGCCAGGATATCCCCCGGCTGTGCGCCCCACACATGGAATGGGCCCGTCTGCGGATTGCCGTAGAGGGCCCGGGTTGTTCCGTCCCGGTCCACTCCGCCGGAATCGACCGTCGACGTGGCGATGATCTCTCCCGGACGGATGACGAGCGCCGGCGGCGCGTCCGCAGTAAAGGCATTGGAAAAGGTCCGGGGCTCGAACCTGCGGACCCCCGCGCTGGCCGGCGGCGGCTCCAGCAGGCGGCCGCGCACGGCATGCCACACCCGTCGATGCGGGTCGTTCGTGTCCGGATACTCGACGCGGCCATCCAGCACGCCATCGCGGATGCGGCCTTCAAAGCGGTAGCCATCCTCGGCGGGGTCGCCGGCGGTGAACAGCAGGGTTTCGCCTTCCAGCCGGCCGCTTACGGTGCGGCCGCGGAAGCTCCCGCTTAGATGGGCGCCGTCACGAGACAACGTCAGGGCCCGGTATTCGGAATTGCCCCAGCGATCGATGGAAAGCAGCCACACGGCGTCTTCGGCGCGCGCGGCAAAAGTAGACAGGAGCATGATCAGGCAACTGATGAGCAGGCGCATGGAGAGTCCATCCGGTAAAACCAGAGAGATGCAGAAAGGAACCATTTGGTCGCAAGTTCCGGCCGGCATCCCTGCGGTGGCGCCGCAGCGCCGCTTCGTGCCGCCGCGGGTGCACGTCTTCGTCGATTATCTCGGAGAGAAGTTTGGCGACGTGTGCCGCCTTGGGAAAATAGGGACGCCTCTCCGGCTCTCGACTCGAACAGTTATCGAAGGACAGCTTCGGCCAGAAGCGGACGGTGATCTATCTACAAGAAGCTGACCTATCCATCCCTGTCTATGGGAAGCCGATCCGTCCACCAGCCTTGGGGGTTTGCTACCATCGCCAATGACAGGCATGGGGCAGGGGGTTGCGGCCATAGTCACAGGGGAACTGATGTAAAGAAAGACTGAGTGCACCAAGATGCGCTCACCCTGCCTGTGCCTTCCTACCCGCCCTCCGAGAATCAAAGAAAGGACTTGGGCATGGCCGAGGCACCCATCGACAAATTTTCAGCCGGCGAGCAGGGGCTGGGGTACATCTACCAGCCACGGCTGGCCCTGCTTCACCTGTTGCAGTTGCCGGAGAACACCGCTGTCTTCTTGGAAAAGGACGACGACCTCGATTTCGTCGACGGCGACGGCGGCAAGTCCTTGGTCTCGCTCAAGCACAAGGCAGCCGGCGACAGACTGACCGACTTGTCGACCGACTTCTGGAAGTCCGTCAACATCTGGCTGGCGCGGTACAAACGCGATGGCCGCGTTGCATCGAACCTGCGGTTCTTCCTGTTTACCACTGCCACGGTGTCGGCCAGTTCCATTCTCGCCCGTCTCCTCCCCAACCAGGCCCTCACTTCCGGCGATGCGGCAACGCTGACCGATCTGGCTGATGCCGCGCTCGCTGAGTCGACATCGAAAATCATCACGCCGATCGCCGCGGCGTTCAACGAACTGAGCGATCCCGAGAAGCAGGATTTCCTCGAACGAATTTTGATTCTCGACGGCAGCCCGCGCATCGACGACATCCCGGCGCTCATCAGGGACAACCACATGCGAAGCGTCCGGCGCGAGCACCGCGAGTTCGTCTATGAGCGGTTGGAAGGCTGGTGGATCGATGCCGTGATCAAGCAGTTGACCGGCGCCAAGCCGGAAGGAATATTCGGCTACGAAGTCTCGGACAAGCTCTCTAGTTTCGCCGAGGAATACAAGTCGGATAACCTGCCCATCACCTTCCGCGGCAAGGTGCCCGCCGACGAGATCGATACTGATACCGATCCTCGCCTGTTCGTGGCGCAACTGCGCGAGATCGGCGTTTCCTCCAACCGGATCAGGAGCGCGATTCTGGACTATTACCGAGCGTTCGAACAACGCTCGGCTTGGGCGCGCGAAAACCTGCTTGTGTTGGGAGAGGTCGAGGAGTACGAAGATCGCCTCACCGATGAGTGGGGGCGCTACAAGGATGTCGCTTTCGAGAAGCTGAAGGACGACAGCGCAGAGGAAGCGCTGCGTGAAGCCGGCGCTACCCTCTACAACTGGGCGGAATTTGAGACTGGAAAGATCGAATCTCTACGCATCCGCGCACGGGTTACGGAGCCCTATGTCCTTCGCGGCAGCTTCCACATCCTGGCGGATGCCACGCCCGAACCCAAGGTCTACTGGCATCCCAGATTCCTCGACCGTCTTGGCGGGGTGCTGGGGGTGGCCTCGTGAAGCGATGGGATCAGCGCCCCTTCGAAATTCGGAACCTATTCAACCCTGCATTCTGTGGCTTGGTCTTGTTCCGCGCCCTGCACGGCTACGAGGAGGAAGACACTCGCGGCATACCCTTCTCGCTGTCGCTGCTTGTACTGCCCCTGTGCCTGCACAAGGATTCGCGCGAAGCGATCGCCGGCAGTCCACGCAGCTACCTGCTCAAGACCGCGGAGAAGAACCAGCAAATTATGGTGGGCTTCGCCGACCGGGTTACGCAGATGCTGCCCTATACCTTCGAGGGGTTCGGCCTGCTGATGGAAAGGGGCTGCATCGCCGTCGCGGACGACGGTCGCATCCAGACCATACCCAAGAAAGTACGCAAGACCGTCGATGGAACCGCCGAAACCGTCGCCTGCCAAAAGGTGGCACGCATCGTCGGAAAGGAATTTGCACGTATCGCCGACCGGGCGACCGTTTACACGACTTTCGGGGTTCGACCATGAAGATACGATCCATCCACATCTACAGCCATGACGGCCAGCGTCGTGATCTCAGTTTCAAGGTAGACGGACTCAACGTCATCACCGGTCGCTCCTCTACCGGCAAGTCTGCGCTCTCGGAGATCATCGAATACTGCATGGGACGTTCCTCGTTCAACGTCCCCGAAGGCATCATTCGCGACAAGGTGGCCTGGTTCGCCGTGATCTACCAGTTCGAGAAAGAACAGGTGCTGGTTGCCAAGCCAACCCCGCCCAGCGGCGGTGCCAGTTGCAGCACGGTGATGCTGCGAAGGGGCGCTCAGTTGCAGGCCCCTGAGTTCAAGGACTTGGCGGTCAACACCGACGACGACAGCATCGTAGAATTGTTGTCGCGCCTGCTCGGCATTCCCGAGAACCGCACCGAAGTCGCGCTTGAACACAGCCGCGACAGTTACGACGCGAACGTCAAGCACACGTTCTACTACCTGTTCCAAAAGCAGGGGCTGGTTGCCAACAAGGACCAACTTTTCTATCGCCAGAACGAGCAGTTCCAACCGCAGGCGATCCGCGACACGCTGCCGATCCTGCTTGGCGTTTCCTCCCACGACCGCTACGAACTGGAATCCAAGTTACGCATAGCGCAGCGGGATCTGAGGATTAGCAACAAGAAGCTGGAGCAGGCGCGCGACGCCGTCGATACATCGCATGAGCAGGCTATCGGCCTCTACTCGGAAGCAAAGACGGTCGGAGTCATCGGCAACACTGACGAGAATCCGAATGCCGACGGGATCATCGACGCACTGAGGTCGGCGATGTCGTGGAATCCCGAAACAGTGCCAGACGACGACGGCAGCCGGGTTTCGCTTCTGGAAGATGAACTGGTCAGACTGCGCCAGGATCGACGTGATACCCAAGCCCGGATCGACGCGGCACGACAGTTCGCCAAGCGGGCGGGCGGCTACGAAAATGAGGCCGCCGAACAGATAGATCGGCTGACCTCGATCAAGGCGCTCCCGAAGAACCCCGACAGCGGGGAGTGGCAATGGCCGTTCAGCGAACGGAACCTAGCGTTGGAATCCCCGGTTGCCGTCATCCTGCTCAACGAACTGGAATCTCTCGACAAGGAGCTGCGCGTCGCCACTGGCCAGCGCCCCAAACTCGACGCCTACCTGGCCGAACTGACCAGCAAGGCGGACGGGATCGCGAGCGAAATCAAGCAGAAGGAAGCCGAGCTTTCCGCGGCGATCTCGGCCAACGAGATCATCGCTCAGATGGGCACCCGCAACAACGCGGCCGCGCGCGTGGTAGGCCGGATCAGCCTGTTCCTAGAAACGCTCCTCCCAAACGAAGACTTTGCCAAACTTGAAGCAGAGAATCGGCGCGTCGGCAACAAGGTCAAGCAGCTTGAGGAGCAGATTGGCGCTGACGATAGCAACGAACGCTTGACCTCGGTCCTCAACAACATCTCCGCACAGGTGTCGCGGTACATCCAGAAGTTCAATGCCGAATTCGGCCCCTACCCTGCGCGACTCAATCTTCCACAGTTGACGGTCATCTTCGATCGGCCCGAACGTCCCATACCTATGGGCCGGACCGGCGGAGGCGAGAACCATCTGGCTTACCACCTGTCGGCACTGCTCGCTCTGCATCTGTTCGCGGCGCAGAACAACCGTCCGATCCCTCGCTTCCTGCTAATCGACCAGCCGACCCAGGTCTACTTCCCATCAGAACAGGTCTACAGGGATGCCGATGGCTCGGTGCAGAAGACCGAGGCCGACGCCGATCTCGATGCAGTGCGCCGGCTGTTCGAACTGCTGCTGAAGTTCACTCAGGAGGACGCCCCTGGCTTCCAGTTGATCGTCACCGAGCATGCGAACCTGCGCGACCAGTGGTTCCAGGACGCGCTGGTCGAAGAGCCGTGGACCAAGCCGCCCGCGCTGGTTCCCGAGGATTGGCCACCGGAAAGGGCGAGCTGATCGACTCAAAAGGAACCCGTAACTGATGCGGGCCAATTTATGTGCAAACGAAATAGATCCAGAAATGCCTTCCGAAAGGAGGCGCACCCAAGGGGTAACGGATATCCGATGCTGTAACTAGCTGCAATCCGCAACGTCAATTTGGGAGGGGAGTTGAAATGCGAATTCCTGCAGAAGCACTTCGCTATGTGCCAGCAACCAGAGATCACCTCAAGCCCGGCAACCTCTTCCGCCAAGGAGGGGAATGGTGGCTGATAACGGAACACCCCGATGGAAAGGAGAGCGATCCATTCGGGGTTTGCCTCCAAGATGGAGTAATGAGCTACTTGAACACCGACGCTGGACTGACGCTTTCAAGAGATTACAACTGGCGGGTAGCACTTGACACACTCGATCCGGTACAGGCAGCGCCGCAGTGCGGCACAGTTTCTTTAGGCCTTGATGGTCATTTCATCTTTGGTGGTTACCACGAAAAGAAGGCTGCCTTCTCCTTGCCCGACGGCAATAGGCTTACCAATGTCAGAGGGCGAGCCGCCGTTTATCCAAGATGGAGTGCGGAGGTTTTCCGCCGCGACCACCCAGAATTTACCGTGGCCGTGCTGTTCACCATTGATCGGGGGGCATCCAAGGGGTTGGCAGCGTGATGGGTCGCTTATGCGAGCGGCACTCTCCGCGCACTAGCGAACGCTCTACCGCTCCAACATAAGAAACCGATCGGCAAAAGAGGCTTGCTGTGGAAGTCAGGGTAAGCGTCGAAAACTTCCCGGCAACACGGCCCTAGCGACTACGGAGACACAGCGCATGGCTTGCGCCGTGTGGCGCACCAAACACGAAACCGATCCGGTCCCGGCCCCATGGAGTGTTACGGACTCGCTTTCGACCAGCCTGCACTTGGGCAGGCGCTTGGCTAAAATCAGGAACCAGGACCCTCAGCTTCCCGGAGCCTCTCTTGCCGACTGTCTTTTTCTCCTACTCCCACGCCGATGAAGATCTACGCAACCAGCTAGAAACTCAGTTGGCTATGCTGAAGCGGCAAGGAGTCATCGAAACGTGGCATGACCGTCGTATCGGGGCAGGTCAAAACATTGACCATGTGATAGATGATCATATCAACACCGACGATATCATCTTGTTGCTGGTTAGTCCGGACTTTATTGCTTCCGACTACTGCTATGAAGTCGAGATGACCCGGGCCTTGGAGCGTCACCAGACCGGGGAGGCCATTGTTATCCCTGTCATACTGCGGGCTTGCGATTGGCATCCGGCGCCATTCGGAAAGCTTCTTGCTACGCCTAGAGATGGAAAGCCCATTACTCAATGGCCAGACCGAGACGAGGCCTTTCTCCAAGTTGCCAAGGCAGTACGGGACGCCTCAGCCCGTCTATCAGGAACTAAGAAAGCATCTAAGAATGCCATTATTTCGGCACATCCAAGCAAGACTGTCTCTTCGCCATCAACGCAGGGGCCTCGATCTAGCAATTTGCGTCTCTCAAAGAGCTTCACCCAGAGAGACAAAGATCAGTTCAAGGCCGACACCTTCGAATATATCGCACGCTATTTTGCAAACTCTCTGTCCGAGCTGGAAGCTCGAAATCCCGGCTACGAGGGGACTTTCCGCCGTGTTGATGCCAATCGCTTCTTCGCGGCCATCTACAAGGACGGGAGGGACGTAGCCCGAGCGACGGTGTACCTTGGTGGTATGCTAGGTGGAATCAACTACGTCCAGGGCGAGACCACCAGCAGCAACTCATCAAATGAGTCCCTTTCCGTTGATGCGGACGACCAGATGCTTTTCTTGACAAGCATGGGCGTGTCGTCATTTGGGCGAGGGCAGGAGAAGCTAACTCAGGAAGGCGCAGCAGAACTCCTGTGGGGATTGACTATTGGACCACTTCAGCAGCGTCATAACTGGTAGGAGCGATCTATGCTTTCAGCAGGCGAGTTCACCGTCGGCAGTATCGGGCAAGCCAATCCTCTGTCACTAGTTCTTCCGCGTCATGACGGTGAAGAAACGCTTCTAATCGCACAGACTCCCAAAGGGTCGCCCGCCGCGTTCTTTCTAAGCGAGAATAATCGATACGGATGGTTCGAATCAGCAGACAATGGGTACTGGCATGGTCTGATCATTCCGAACGTTCGCATTGAGCTCGACCTGAGCAGCATATTCGAACCACGTCGTACAGGGCATAAGCCAGGGACCGCCGTTCGTCGCGGAAGCCAATTGATTGTTCAAGCAAAGGCCAATTCCATTCACTCATTCAACGGCCTGGAACCCATCATTCTTGAAGATAGCCTGTGGCTCACAACAGAGGAGGAGGAGATTGCAGGCTTCCACCGTTGGCAGGTGGTGCTTGGTTCCGGGCAAGAGAAGCGCATATTGCATACAGTTTCAGCGGGCTAATTGGGGTTCATTGAGCGAAGCTAGGTCGGATTTCTAACTCGGTCCAACCGGCTACCCGGGATCCTTAGAATCGTTGTAACCAGATACTCGGAACGTCTGCTCCGGGGCCAGGCGCAACGACCGCTTTGGGTCGAAAGCGGAACGCAAGGGCCCGATCGGATCACGCGCGGTGCGCGCTGGCCAGATATTCGGCGCTCTGCATCTCGATCAAACGGCTGGCGGTGCGCTCGAACGCGCCCTGCAGCCGCGAGCCCGAATACAGCGCCGGCGGTGGGACGGCGGCGGTGCAGACCAGGTTGACGTGGCGGTCGTAGGCTTCGTCGATGAAGTTGACGAAGCGGCGCGCGGCGTCCTCGTTGTTCGCGTCGAACTTCGGGATGCCGCCGAGCAGCACGGTATTGAACTCGCGCGAGATCTCGATGTAATCGGTGGTGCCGCGGGGGCCTTCGCACAGCGTGGCGAAGTCGAACCAGACGATGCTCTTGCCGCGACCGCGCACCGGGATCTTGCGCGCGTCGATCTCGATGTTGCCCGGATGCGCGTCCTCGCCGCCGGACAGTTCGCGCCAGCGCTGCGCCAGCCACGCGTCGTCGTCCGCATCGGAAAGGCGATAGACGGGCGAACGGGTCAGCGCGCGCAGGCGGTAGTCTTCCTGTCCGTCGCTGCGCAGCACGGTGCAGTGCTTCTGCAGCAGCGCAATCGCGGGCAGAAAACTCTCCCGCTGCAGGCCGTCCTTGTACAGGTTCTCCGGCGCCGTGTTCGACGTGGTCACCAGCGCGACGCCCTCGGCGAACAGGCGTTCCAGCAGCCTCGCCAGCAGCATCGCGTCGCCGATGTCGGTGACGAAGAACTCGTCCAGCACCAGCACGCGCAGCTTGCCGCGCGCCTCGCGCACGATCTTCGCCAGCGGGTCGGCCTCGCCCGCATGCGCGCGCAGGCGTTCGTGGACCATGCGCATGAAGCGGTGGAAGTGGGTGCGGTACTTCTCGGTGATCGGCAGGTTTTCGTAGAACAGGTCGACGAGGAAGGTCTTGCCGCGGCCCACGTCGCCCCAGTAGTACAGCCCGCGCACCGGCTCGACGGGCTTGTTCAACAGCCTGTCGAGGAAGCCCTGCCTCGGCGGGTCGAGCAGCGCCGCATGGATGCGGTCCAGTTCGCGCAACGCGGGGTGCTGCGCCGGATCGTCGCGCCAGCCTTCGTCCGCCACGCCCTGGGCGTAGCGTTGCGAGGGAAGCCGCACGATGCTCACGCCTGCGGCAGCCACGCCTTGACTTCGTTCTGGATGGCGCCGCGCAGGTCGATCAGCCTGCGGTGGAAGAAGTGGCTGGTGTCCTGCATGCGCACCAGCTGCGGCTGCCG
>Ga0065721_10007143_pt1 | contig 10601 bp, 10 predicted proteins | sample Mesricmetagenome_FD_59108 | JGI IMG/M metagenome (GOLD analysis project Ga0065721, IMG submission 59108) | Mesophilic microbial community from rice straw/compost enrichment Sample: eDNA_1 v2 (version 2) | ecosystem: Engineered > Solid waste > Grass > Composting > Bioreactor | place: USA: Davis... | reverse complement strand
GCCTGCCCTCGGCGTCGTCTGCCTCGAAGATGGCCGAGGCGTCGCGTCGGGCGCGCTCGACCCAGCCGCTGATGCTTTCTCCGCGCGATAAGGTGAAGGCGGCCGGATCCGTGGCCGTCAGGATGTTCCCGGCGCCGTCGGTCAGGGCGGCCTGGGAGCCCTCGGGCAGGGCGCGGTCGGCGATGTCGGGTTGCAAGGCCGCCAGCGGAATCACCGCCACCATGACGCCGTCGAAGGCGCCCAGCGGCCGCTCCAGCCGGATGGCAACGATCAGTCCGGGGGCCTCGCCGGGCCGGACGGGCGCGCGGGCGAGAACCGTGTCCTCGCCGCCGCGCAGCCGCTGAAACCAGGGCGAGCGGCGCGCCTCGGTCAGCCATGCGGGCGCGGCTCCGGCCAGCGAGCGCGAGGCGCAGGCGGTCTGGCCGGTGGGGCTCAGCCGGGCGAGGCCGTCGATGGTCTCCACGCGCTCCACGAGGGCCGAGAGGCGCGGCTCGCAGTAGAGCTCCAGCGCCTCCGGCCGCAGGGCCTGGAGAAGCACCGTGGTGCTGTCCAGCCGGCCCTTGACGCTGGCGGCGGTGCGTTCGGCGGCCAGCTGCAGGTCGTCGCGGCGTTGCCGGTCCTGGACACGGAACTGGGCGTCGGCCTGGAAGGCGCCAAGCGCGAGGATGGGCAGCAGGGCGAGCGCCAGGGCCGCTCCGAGCCGGAAGCGGATGCCGTGGAACGGGGGCGGCGCCAGCCCCCGACCGAGCGTTCGCCCCAGCCGGACCACCTCAGCCCCGGACGCTGCTCAGGCGGTCGGCGTCGGCAAGGATGGATCGCATGGCGTCTCCGGCCGCGCGGCCGTCGCGGGCGTAGCCGCCCCGTTCAAGCGTCGCCTGCAGCGCCTTGCGGGCGCGCGAGACGCGGCTCTTCACCGTCCCGACGGCGCACTGGCAGATCTCGGCCGCCTCCTCATAGGCAAAGCCGCCGGCCCCGACGAGGATCAGGGCTTCGCGCTGCTCCTCGGGGAGGGTGGCGAGCGCCAGACGCAGTTCGTCGAGGGCGACAGGCGACTCAGGATCGTCGACGGCCACCAGGGTGCGCTCGGCCGCTTCCTGATCCAGCTGGGACTGCCGCCATGAACGGCGCTTTTCCGAATAGAACTGGTTGCGCAGGATCATGAAGGTCCAGGCCTTCATGTTGGTGCCCATCTGATAGCTGGCCCGGGCGTCCCAGGCCTTCATCATGGCGTCCTGGGCCAGGTCGTCGGCCGCCGTCGGGTCGCCCGTCAGCGTACGCGCGAAGGCCCGCAGGTGGGGAATAAGCGCGACCAGCTCCCTCTTGAAGGCGGCGTCGTCGGCGGAGGGGGGCTTGGGCGGCGAGTTCGAGGCGCCGCTCATGCGCCGCTCCCGCCTGAGCGTTCGTCCGCCCGGCGGAGGATGTCGAGGAACTCGTCGGGAACGGGCTCGTTCACGACCTCGTCGAACATGTGCCGAAGCTTCACCCCGATCGCCTGCTGACGAAGGCGCGCTTCCTCGAGGGCGGAACCGCCTTGAGGCGCCGCCTTGCGGGAAGGTTTGGTGTTGTCTGTCATAGAAAGAACGGCCGCCACCCTGACGCTGTTGTTGCGATAGCCGAGAACGCCAGCCCTCGTCGAGGGTTCCTGGGTTACGACGGATTAATGCTCAAGCTTTGATGGCGACGCGGGAACCGTGGCCGATTTGATACGTTGACCCGGCCTGCACAGGTTCCAATCTGTATGGAACCGCCTTCATCTGTCGGGGAATACTGCATGAGCCTTCTGGCCCGTCTTGCGCCGCATCTGCCCTACGTGCGTCGGTACGCCCGCGCCTTGACCGGGGATCAGACCACCGGGGACAATTATGTGCGGGTGGCGCTGGAGGCGCTGGCCGCCGGCGAACGCCAGCTGCCCCCGGACATGACGCCGCGCGTCGCCCTCTATCACGTGTTTCACGCCATCTGGGCCTCGACGGGCGCCCAGCTGGAGGACAAGAGCGGCATCGAGGGTCGGGACGACGCCTCGCGGCGCCTGATGCAGATCGCGCCACGCTCGCGCCAGGCCTTCCTGCTCACCGCCCTGGAGGGCTTCACCCCCTCGGAGGCGGCCCAGATCCTCGACGCCGACGCCATGGACGTCGAACGGCTGATCGCCGAGGCCCAGTCGGACATCGACGCCGAGCTGGCCACCGACGTGCTGATCATCGAGGACGAGGCGATCATCTCGGCCGACATCGAAAGCCTGGTGAAGGAGCTGGGCCACCGGGTGACCGGCACCGCCACCACCCACGACGAGGCCGTCGACGCTGTCGCCCGCCACCGTCCGGGCCTGGTGCTGGCCGACATCCAGCTGGCTGACGGTTCGTCGGGCATCGACGCGGTCAAGGACATCCTCAAGCGGATCGACGTGCCGGTGATCTTCATCACCGCCTTCCCGGAGCGTCTGCTGACCGGCGAACGGCCCGAGCCCACCTTCCTGATCACCAAGCCGTTCCAGCCCGAGACGGTGAAGGCGGCGATCAGCCAGGCCCTCTTCTTCCACCCGTCGCGCCAGCGCGAAGCGGCCTGACGATCGCTTACTGCACGTGAAAAGGCCCCGGTCGGAAGACCGGGGCCTTTGTCATGACCGCGAGGTCCTACTGGGCCGAGGAGGGCTCGGCGGAGACGGTCGGGGCGTTGCGGTTGGGAGCTTCCCCCGTGGGCGGGTTGGTCGGCTCGCCGGTCGGCGTGGTGGGAGCGTCGGCCGCCGGAANCTCGACCGGGTCGGTCTGGAAGGCGGCGGCGTCGACGGCCTGGTCGCCGTCGTTGGCGTTGGTGGCGGCGAAGCCGCCCTGGCTGACGAACCACATGCCGAGCAGCAGAATGGCGACCGCGGCGAGAGAGACGAGCAGCAAGGTCAGAATGCGTACGCCGCCGCGACCGCCGCGGACGTACTGGGCCTCGACCGGGCGGCCCTCGTGGACCGCGTCTGCGGCCTTGTCGTGCGGAGATTCATGGGTCATGGCGGGCCTCCCGGCGGGCTGTTGCGCGATGCAGGGTGAACGCCGACGCGAGCGGAGCCGTTCCGGCCCTCGCCCGGCGCGCGAAAAAAGTTGGGCGCGGGCGGAACCGGGCGCGAGGCGCGCCGTTATCGGGTGTGCGGAGGCGGCGACGCCCCCCCGACTTGAGACTGGCGAAAGCCGGTCTGTCGCCTCCGCGCCTCATTCTCGATGATGCCACTTTCGGCGGGCCCAGCGGCCCGCCTTTTCTTTTGCGCCCGACGCTGGACAGCCGGGCGGGCGCGGGCATGATGCCCGTCCACAAAGAAAACCTGCGGAGATCACCATGGCTCGCGTCAATCGGCAGTGGGTGCTGCGTCAGCGCCCCAAGGGTCTCGTCAAGCCCGGCGACCTTGAGCTGGTGGAGGCGCCGGTCCCGGCGCTGAACGAGTCCGAGGTGCTGGTCCGCACCATCTACCTGTCGCTGGACCCGACCAACCGCACCTGGATGAACGACTCCGAAGGCTACCTGCCGCCGGTGCCGCTGGGCGGGGTGATGCGCGGCCTGACCCTCGGCGTGGTCGAGGAGAGCCGCTCGGCCCGCTTCCGCGTCGGCGACATCGTCACGCCCCTCTCGGGCGGCTGGGCCGACTATGCGGTGGTGCGGGAGATGGAGCTGCGGCCGGTGCACCGCGCGCCGGGCCTGCCGCTGACCGCCAACCTCAGCGTCCTCGGCATGACCGGGATGACGGCCTATTTCGGGGTCACCGACGTGCTCAAGCCCCAGGCGGGAGAGACGCTGGTGATCTCGGCCGCGGCCGGGGCGGTCGGCTCCATCGCCGGCCAGGTGGCCAAAGCCCGCGGCGCGCGCGTGATCGGCATCGCCGGCGGACCGGACAAGTGCCGCTGGCTGACCGAAGACCTCGGTTTCGACGCCGCCATCGACTACAAGAACGAGGACGTCGGCGACGCCCTCGACCGCCTCGCCCCTGACGGGGTCGAGATGAATTTCGAAAACGTCGGCGGCGACATCATGATCGCCGTCTTCAACCGGCTGAAGGTGCATGGCCGGATGGCGGTGTGCGGCCTGATCTCGGCCTACAACGCCACCAAGGCGCCGCCGTCGCCGAACTTCGCCCGGATCATCACCCACCGCCTGAACGTGCAGGGCTTCCTGGTCCTCGACTATGCCCACCGGGCGCGCGAGATGGTCGCCGAGATGGGGCCGTGGCTGAACGACGGCACGGTCAAGTGGAAGGTGCACGTCGACGACGGGCTGGAGGGGGCGCTCGACTCGCTCAACCGCTTGTTCACGGGCGATCACGACGGCAAGCTGCTGGTGCGGGTGTCCGAAGAGCCCGTCGGCTGAAGGCGCGCCCGATGAGCGAACCGCTCCACGTCCATTTCGAGGATCTGGCCGTGGGCGAGGTGGTGCCGCTGGGCGCCTGCGCGGTCGACGCGGCGGCCATGGACGCCTTTGTCGAGCGCTTCGCGCCCGGCTGGGACGTCGCCTACGGGGCCCCCGACGCCATGGTCTACGCCCTGTGGAGCCGGATGTTCACGGACAAGGCCGCCGGCTGGGCCCAGTCCAAGGTGCTGGCCGTCGACGGCCTGCGCTACCTGCGCAACCCGCCCGCCGGCGAGCTGATGCGCGGCCGGATGACGGTGATGGGCAAGGACCCCGTCGGCGACGAGAAGGGCATCGTCATCGCCCAGCACGACCTGCTCGACGAGGCGGGGCGGCTGATCTTCTCCTGCCTGACCCGGGCGCTGCTGGCCCGGCGCTGACGCGGGGAGGCAGTAGGCAATAGGCAGTCGGCAGTAGGGGGGCAGGGCCGCGGACGACTACTGCCCACTCCCTACTGCCTATTGCCTAGATCAGGCGTTGCCCGCCGTAGCCTGCGCGGCGGCGGCCTTCTGGAAGGCGAGGGCGACCAGACGGTCCCAGCCGGCCAGCGAAACCAGGTGGGCGTAGATCTGGCCCAGGGCGCCGTTGTCGCGCAGTTCGACCAGCTTGTCGGCCGGCAGGGCCTTCAGCTTGTCTTCCGAAACCGCGTAGTACTCGGCGATCTTCTGCGGCGCGGCGGCGCTGCCGTCGGCATTGCGCGGCGTGAAGGTCGCCTCCCGGATTTCCAGCAGCTCCAGCTCGTTGAGCAGCTTGACGAAGGACTCGGTGCGCAGGCGCTCCTGCTCGAAGTTGTTGCAGAACTCCATCGCCTGCTCGACGTAGGGCGAGGGCTTGCCGTCGACGAACAGCGGCTGGGCGCCGCCTTCCTTGATGAACGGAGCCGCGCGGTCGATGCACAGGATCAGGCGCTGCTGCGACTCGTCGTTGGCGAAGACGAACGGATAGCGGCGCACGAAGGCCGGGATGTAGGCCTCCGGACGGAAGGCGCCGTTGGCCTCGACGAACAGGTTTTCGCCCTGGCGAAGGCCCATCACCGCGACCGGCTGGCGGGTGTCGCCGACGAAGATCACCGGATAGCTCAGGGCCGACGGCGCGAACTCGGTGACGGTCAGGGGCACCAGGTGGGTGCTCGCGGCGAAGGCGTAGGGCTGTTCGCTCGGATCGACCCCCACATTGCCGTGCGCCTCGACCGAAAGCGGCTCCGGCTTGCCGTAGAACAGGACGTTGCCCGAAAGCGGATTGTCGTTGGCGGTGGTGTCGGTCATGGACGCGAAACGAGCTCTGGAAGGAAAAAGGGAAGCGCGCTTCTAGCCCAGACCGCCCCGGGCGGCAAACGCGGTTCCCCTCACGCGGGCGCGGTCAGAATCGCCACGTCACTCCGGCCCGCAGGCTGCGTCCGGGCAGGGGGGCGATGTCCTTCTGGAAGCTGGCGTGCTCGCGCGCCTCGGCGTCGGTGAGGTTCGAGGCCTCGGCGAAGACGGTGACGTTGCGATCGGCGAAAGGACGAATGGCCGCGCTCACATTGACCAGGGTGTAACCGTCCGTCGGCCGCTCGAAATCGGCCAGCCGGTCCTGCTCGCCGACATGACGCACCTCGACCCCGGCGTCGAAGCGGCGCGAAGTCCAGTCGAGGCCCAGCGTCGCCGACCACGGCGGAATTCGCGCCGCCGGCCCCAGGTCGGTCGAGGCCCTCACCCAGTCGGCCGCGCCGGTCAGGGTCAGGCCGCGGTCGCCCCTCTCCCACAGCCGGTACTCGGCCTGGGCCTCGAAGCCGCGGAAGTCGGCGTCGGTCTGAACGTATTCGAACACCGGCAGGCCGCTGTCGACGTCCTCCGCCCCGGTCGGCCTGAGGTCGATGAAGCCGTCGTACTGGGCCGCATAGGCATGCAGGTCGGCCTCGAACGGACCCCGGGCGTAGTGCACGGTCGTCTCGATCGAGGTCGCCGCCTCTGACTCCAGGCCGACATCGCCGATCTCATAGGCGCCGGTGGCCACGTGGGCGCCGCGGGCGAACAGCTCGACCTCGCTGGGCGCGCGCTCATTGCGGGCCAGGCTGACGCCGAGGAACAGCGGCCCGCTCGGCCGCACGAACAGGCCCGCCGAGGCCGAGACGTTGGAGAACTCCCGCTTGCCGCCCGCGCTCTCCAGTGAGCGTCGGTCCAGCCGCAGGCCGCCCTCGAAGCCGAGCCCGCCGCGGTCGAACCTCTGGACGGTGAAGACGCCCTGCTCGGCGATGTCAGTCTTCGGCACATAGGCCTCGTCGCCGACGGCGTCGAAGCTCCGCTCCAGCAGCTGCAGGCCGACGACGCCCTGCCAGCCGCCGCGCCGCCGCTGGATCAGCTCCAGCCGGCCCTCGGTCCCGTCGGAGAAGAACTGCGTGCCGACCTCGTCTCCCTCGAACTCGGTGTGGGCGTAGTCGGCCCGGCCCGCCGACAGCCGCACCGCGCTGAACGGCCCGGAATCGAAGGTCAGCTCGCCGCGCAGGTCGTAGCGGGTCTGCTCCAGCCCGATCGAGACGCCCTCCTCATGGTCGTGCGGGTCCAGCGGATCGGGCTCGTGCTCATGACCCGGCACGCCATAGGTCGTGTCGACGTGCTTGACCGAGAGGCCGACATGGCCCCGCGAGCCGATCCAGCTGGCGCCGGCGCCGTACTGGTCCAGCCGTACGAAGGTGTTGTGCACCGTTCGCTCGTCACCCGGGGCCTCGCCCTCCTCGTCGAGCAGCCGGCGCGACTCCGGGAAGACCGGCACGTCGTAGTCCGAAGCGTCGCGGGTGAAGCCGTCGACGGTCAGCACCAGCGGCCCGGCGCTGGTCTTGAGCCGGCCCCCGAAGGCGACGCCCTGATCCACCGTCGAGGCCTGCGCCGAAACGTGCCCCTCCGGGCCCTCCGGCCGTTCGGTCGGGATCCGGTCGTCGAGAATGTTGACCACCCCGCCTATGGCCGAGCCGCCGAATACCAGGGTCGAGGGTCCGCGCACGATCTCGATGCGCCGCGCCTCGCCGGGATCGACCGCCACCTGGTGGTCGGGCGACACCGAGCTGGCGTCGATCATCCCCAGGCCGTTGGTCAGGACCTGCACCCGCGGGCCCGCCAGTCCGCGGATCACCGGCCGGCTGGCGCCGGGGGCGAAGCTGGTGCTGCGCACGCCGGGCAGGCCGCTGACCAGATCGCCGAGAGTGGCGGCGGGGGCGACGGCCAAGTCCTCCTCGTCCAGCACGTCCACGGCCAGCAGGCTGGCGCGGTCGGTGACGCCGAACGGCGCGCCGGTGACGATGACGTCCTCGACGACGATCTCGGACGACGGCGGCGGGGTCTGGGCCGCAGCGGTCCCGGCCAGGGCGCTGCACCCGGCGGCGGCGAGAAGGAGGGGGCGGGAGGAGGAACGACGCTGAAACATGATCGAGGTGTTATGAAATAACATCACGAACAGTCAAGCCCGCCCGTTGCGGGTCGGGACGCGACCGATTAGCTGTGGCCCATGGGCGACGCCTGCAACCACCATCACGCCGAGGGTCCGCCCGCCGCGGAGGAGGTCGCGCGCGCCCTCGCCGCGACCGAGACGCGGCTCACCGCGGAGGGCGAGCGGATGACCGCCGCCCGCAGCCGCGTGCTGGAGCTGCTCTTGGCCGCCGGCGAGCCGGTGAAGGCCTATGACCTGATCGCCCGCTTCGGCGAGGACGGCCAGCCGGCCAAGCCGCCGACGGTCTACCGCGCCCTCGAGTTCCTCGAGCGTCAGGGGCTGGTCCACCGCATCGCCTCGATCAGCGCCTATGTGGCCTGCACCTCCGGCGGCCGCGACCACGCCGCCGCCTTCCTGATCTGCGACTGCTGCGGAGCGACGGAGGAGGTCTCCTCGCCGGTGGCGGGGGCGCTGGGCAAGGCCGCCGACGCCGCCGGCTACGCCATCGAGCGGACCACCATCGAGGCCCACGGCCACTGCCCGGCCTGCCGGGCCGGCTGACCGCTGGCGCGGCCCGGCGCGAGGGCCTATCTGCACCCCATGGACGCGATCCGGCTCTCCCCGCCCCGCCGCCTGACCCTGCCGGTCGACAACCGTTGGGGCGCGGGCGAGATGAGCGTGCTGGACTTCGGTCCCGAGGACCGGCCCGTGGATCTGGTCTTCGTCCACGCCAACGGCTTCAACGGCCTGACCTACCGCCGCCTGCTGGCGCCGCTGGCGGGAACCCTGCGCATCTGGGCGCCTGACCTGCGCGGACACGGGCGGACGACCCTGCCTGCTGATCCTGCGAACCGGCGCGGCTGGGCCGACCACCGCGACGACCTGATCGCCCTGCTGGAAGCGCTGGACGGACCGCCGGTGGTCATGGCCGGCCACTCCATGGGCGGGACCTCGGCGCTGCTGGCCGCGGCCGAACGGCGCGACCGGGTCGCCGGGCTGGTGCTGCTGGACCCGGTGATCTGGCGCCGCTGGGTGGTTATGGCCTTCCACCTGCCGCTGCTTGATCGCATGGCCTCGCGCATTCCGCTGGTCAGGAGCGCGCGTCGCCGTCGCGCCGCCTTCGACAGCCGCGAGCAGGCCTTCGCCGCCTATTCCGGCCGGGGCGCTTTCCGCGGGTGGCCCGAGGCGGTGCTGGCCGACTATCTCGCCGACGGCCTGCTCGAAACGGACCAGGGTTTCGTCCTCGCCTGTCCCCCTGAGTGGGAGGCCTCGAACTACGCCGCCCAGAGCCACGACCCCTGGCGGGCGCTGAAGCGGCTGGACCGGCCGGTGCGGATACTGAAGGCCGAAACCGGCTCGACCTGCGCCGTGCGGGAAGCGCCGCGCGGCTTGACCCACGTCACCGTCGAGACGGTCGCCGGCGGGACCCACTTCTTCCCCATGCTGCAGGCCGACGCGGCCCGCGACGCCCTGTTCGACGCGGCGGTCTGACCCGCCCCGCGGCACTGGCGCCGGCCCGTGCATGGGTCTAAACCGCCGCCAGCCACAACAACCGACCGAGGAACCGCTTCAGCATGCGCGACATCAACCACTTCATCGGCGGCGCCTCCTTCACCGGCGCCTCGGGCCGCTTCTCGGACATCTTCAATCCGAACACCGGCGAGGTGCAGGCGCGCGTGCAGCTGGCCACGCCGACGGAGCTGGACCGGGCCGTGCAGGCGGCGCAGGACGCCCTCGAGGGCTGGTCCTCGACCAATCCGCAGCGCCGCGCCCGGGTGATGTTCGAGTTCAAGCGCCTGGTCGAGGCCAACATGGACGAGCTGGCCGAACTGCTCTCGTCCGAGCACGGCAAGGTCATCGCCGACGCCAAGGGCGACGTGATGCGCGGCCTCGACGTGATCGAGTTCGCCTGCGGCATCCCGCACGCGCTGAAGGGCGAATACACCTGGGGCGCGGGCCCCGGCATCGACGTCTATTCGATGCGCCAGCCGCTGGGCGTCGTCGCCGGCATCACCCCGTTCAACTTCCCGGCCATGATCCCGATGTGGATGTTCGGCGTGGCCATCGCCTGCGGCAACACCTTCATCCTCAAGCCGTCGGAGCGCGATCCCTCGGTGCCGGTGCGTCTGGCCGAGCTGATGATGGAGGCGGGCGCTCCCGCCGGCGTGCTCAACGTCGTGCACGGCGACAAGACCGCCGTCGACGCCATCCTGACCCACCCGTCGATCCACGCCGTCAGCTTCGTCGGCTCGTCCGACATCGCCCACTACGTCTACCAGATGGGCGCCCAGCACGGGAAACGCGTCCAGGCCATGGGCGGGGCCAAGAACCACGGCATCGTCCTGCCCGACGCCGACATGGACCAGGTGATCAAGGACCTGTCGGGCGCCGCCTTCGGTTCGGCCGGCGAGCGCTGCATGGCCCTGCCGGTGGTGGTGCCGGTCGGCAAGCAGACCGCCGACGAACTGCGCGAGCGCATGGTCGCCGAGATCCCGCGCCTCAAGGTCGGGGTCTCGACGGACCCCGAGGCCCACTACGGCCCGGTCGTCACCAGGGCCCACCGCGACCGCGTCGCCGGCTGGATCGAGAAGGGCGTTCAGGAAGGCGCCGAGCTGGTCGTCGACGGCCGCGACTTCAGTCTGCAGGGCCACGAGAACGGCTACTTCATGGGCCCGTCGCTGTTCGACAACGTGACCCCGGAGATGGAGTCCTACAGGGAGGAGATCTTCGGCCCGGTGCTGCAGATCGTCCGCGCCGCCAGTTTCGAGGAGGCCCTCGCCCTGCCGTCGAAGCACCAGTACGGCAACGGCGTCGCC
>Ga0065721_10053066_pt1 | contig 10603 bp, 6 predicted proteins | sample Mesricmetagenome_FD_59108 | JGI IMG/M metagenome (GOLD analysis project Ga0065721, IMG submission 59108) | Mesophilic microbial community from rice straw/compost enrichment Sample: eDNA_1 v2 (version 2) | ecosystem: Engineered > Solid waste > Grass > Composting > Bioreactor | place: USA: Davis... | reverse complement strand
ACAACCAGGCCACCACCAGGGCGACCCATCCCGCCGCCAGCTGCGCCGGCACGTACTCCGCAGGGCGATGCCGCCACTGAGCGCGACGCCACAACGCATTGGTTGCCATTCCCGCGAACACGGCAATCAACGTAACGTGGGAGCCACTGATCGAGACGAGATGGGTCAAGCCGCTACGGTTGAAGGTGGTCCAGTCTCCCGAGGCGACACTTGCCTGATCCCCTATCGCGAGGGCCAGCAGAACACCGCCCCACCGCAATTCCTGTATGTGAGGCAACATGGCAGCTCGCACATAGTGCCTCGCCCTTTGGGCTACGACCGAAAGACTCGCCCAAGGCTCATCCCGAAGGAGGACCGGCGTGCCTCGCACCGTTCCCGTCGTCCGGATACCTTGCGCGAACACATGGCCTTCGTAATCGAAACCGTGAGGGTTGCGGGAACCATGCGGTGAACGAAGCACCAAGGCCATGCGCCATACTTGCCCCGGCAAAATGTCGGGAAACTCGGCCGGCTGATCGTTCGGTCGCGGCCCGTAAGGCCCACTATATCGCCCGGCATTCCACCGTACCTGTATTCGACTTGGCACGCCTTCCGGGAGGGACGACAGCACTTCCGCGGTGAAGCCCCGACTTTGGTGTCCGAGCCGCGGAAGCTCCGCAACCCGTAGCACCACGCGTGTGACCTTGTCCTCGTTGACGGGATCTAAGGCATCGGCAAGACGATGCTCTACCCGGAGCGTGCCGTAGAGCATGCCTAACGTAAATGCGGCGGTCCACGCGATAAGCTTGGACGCATTCGTCAGGACACGGTTCTGTACTGCACCCTGCTGACTCCGGTAAGAAAGATGCCAGCAAGCTGCTGCTAAGGTCCCGCCCGCCACAACAAGCATGCCGACCAGCGGCCACGTCGATGGCATGATGGGCGACATATGAACACTGCCCACACCCGCGACGAGACTCATGAGACTGATACGCACTAGCGCCACGCCACGCCCTATGAAAAAGGATCAGCGTACCCGCGCTATCGCGCAATTGGACAAAGGTGTGCTGGACAAATCTCTGACGGTTATTACCGACGTTATCCCAGCGACTTAGGCATCCGACGAAATAGTGGGGGAAGTGGAAATCAAAGGACTGCGTGCTTCGCGAAATGCCTGAGAGATTTCGCGGCGTAACTCTTTTTCATCCCAGGGCTTGGTGAGGAACCGGTAAATTGAGCCCTTATTGACTGCATCAGTAACAGACTTCAGATCTGTGTACCCCGAGAGCACTAAACGCACCGTTAACGGGTACATCTCCTTAACTCGACTGAAAAATTCAGTCCCGGTCATCTCAGGCATACGTTGGTCGGAAATAATCACTTGTACGTCGTTCTGAGCGAGCAATGAAAAAGCTTCCGTCGGCGAAGATGCGGTCAAAATCCGATACCCGTCCCTCCGCAAACATCGCGAGAGGGCCCTCAATATGTTTGCCTCATCATCCACGAGCAATAGAGTGAGATCGGAATCGTTCTCACCGGTTGAAACAGGAAGCCGCACCCGATTCCCTTGGGAACGGAGCTGCAAGCCCAGAACGTCCAAGGGCATAGGTTTCCCGAAAAGATACCCTTGGAACTCATCGCAAAAGTTCCTTTTTAAAAACCAGAACTGCGCCTCAGTTTCTACTCCCTCCGCTACAACCTTGACGTCCAGGTGATGGGCAAGCGCAATAATCGCTTTCGTAATTGCTGCGTCATGCCGATCGGACACGACATCCTTTACAAACGAACGATCGATCTTTAACTTATCGATGGGAAGGTTCTTAAGGTAGTTCAGGCTGGAATAGCCAGTGCCGAAGTCGTCGAGCGAGATTCTGAACCCTGCCGCTTTGAGCTGGTGTAGTTTGACAATAACTTGGTCCATATTGTCCAGAAGAATGCCCTCGGTGACTTCAATTTCTATATATTCTGAGCGGAGTCCATGCCTGCTCACCGCATCGAGCAAGGTTTCAACGAAATCGGAACGCTGAAATTGCGAAGGTGAAAAATTCACCATTACAGGAAAGTCAGATGCATAACGCGTGTGCAGTTCTGCAATGTCGCGGCACGCGCGATCGAGAATCCAGAGCCCGAGAGGCACCATCAACCCACTGTCCTCTGCAAGTGGAATAAGGTGGCCCGGCGCGACGTCTTTGCCATCAGGGTCTGTCCAACGCAACAGGGCTTCCATTCCCACGAGCCTGCCCATATTTCCGTCCACGAGTGGCTGATAATGCAGCGCCAGTTCACCCCGGTCTATGGCATTTTGAAGTTCATTGCGAATGATTAAGCGCTGCTCGACTTCATCACTCAGTTCATGCGTATATTTGTACCATGTGTTGTGCCCAACACGCCTGGCCCGGCTAACGGCAAGGTCAGCTTCTCGAATCAGCTGCACCGCATCCTTTGTACTGGTATCACTAGATGCGACACCCGCATTGGAAGAGAGTCGAAGCTCGACTCCATCCATTCTATAAGGTCGAGATATCACTAGAAGCAACCTGTCTGCGACGTCTATGGCGCCCACGAGCGACATCTCGTCTAAGACGACCATGAATTGATCGCCGTCCATTCGGGCAACGAGATCTGTGTATCGAAGGCTTTCACGGAGACGCATCGCCACATGTTTCAGCACACCGTCGCCCGTGTCGTGACCCATGGAATCATTGATCAATCGAAGCCCGTGCACGTCCAACAACACAACAGTTATATTTTTGCCGTCATCCAACATCTTGCCGAGTTGGTTTGTCAGCTGCTTCTTGTTTGGCAAGCCCGTAAGGGTATCGTGTAGGGACCGGTAGTAGAGCTGCGCCGCCTGAGCGCGAATACTTGATGCAAGTCGCTGCGTACGCGACAAAAAATAAGTGAATAGTAGGCAGACAACGAGAATAATGTCCGGAAGGCTGCCCGACACAGGATGTAACCCTTTTTTTGCGTCCCACGCGGTAAGAGTCCAGACCTCATGACTATGATCCAGAGGTATGGCGCGTGCGCTCACCATCGAAGAATCGCGATCGTCGTCTGCACCGCGATACAAGGTACGCGCGCCGTCGTGCAACTGAAAAAATACGCGCACTTCGGGTTCGCCCAATGTGTCCTTTAGAAGTTGCCGAAGGTCGTACACTGCGAGAACGAGCCAACCGCTATAAAGCTTTCCATCCATCGGCGCAGCCGCAAAAGCATAGACATCAGCATCCTTCTCAAATTTCTGCGATGACAGATGTACGGTTCCCGTTTCCCTCACATGGGACAACCACTGATGCGCAGCATCTGTGAGCAAGGCGTTTTGAAGCCAGAGCTGAGTCTGAACCTTACCGTCTCCCCAACGAACTTGATTTTGACCGTCCAACACAACGAGCGTGCGCATGGCGGGCGTATCGGAGATATAGCTCGCGAACTCCTTCTGCGCATATGAGTCTGAAAGACGCGTAATCGTGTCCCATGACTCCGCGACACGTCCTACCATGGATAACTGTTGTGAGAGCGTTTTTCTTACCACGGTGACTATACGGTCGCCTACCGCTTCAGCGTGTTGCTTCGTCATACGGTGATCAGCGCTGGTTAAAGTGAACCAACTCAGCACGGCCACCAAGGTGCCACCAATAATAATAGGATTGCGAACTTGCGAACCCGCGTCGGAACGTTTGCGCTCGCGTCTGGTATAAGCCAGCACTGCGCCTCCGACAATGAAACTCACCAACAAGGCTAGGTTCTCAGTGGTTAAGCCATCGAATCCAGTGTCAACAAAACTGAACAAGGCCCCAAACCGAAACACCACTGCTAGGGCGACCCCTGAGTAGGCGAGCAACCGCGCTACCCTCCGTGCACTTAATGAGCCTGTCACCAGGGCGCTCGAAAGCAATACCCCAACCACGAACCACTTAAAAATCCAAAAACTGTAGACGCTACTGCCGTTTCCGATTGCTTCGAAGGTAGGAACGTGTACGAGTGTCAAGAAAAGCAATGACCCAATGCCGGCCACCGAGGCCAGACCCGCGCGGACATGAAAAAGAAGCAGGCTAAGACCAACGGCCAGAAAATACGAGCCTCCAAATAGTCCTACGATTGGTACACCGGATGCTCCGAGGCTAGCGAACAAGGCGTCGCACACGCTTATAGCACCCAGCCAGATTATGGTCCACGACGCAATGGCAACGGGATACCTAAGAGGCCAACGGTATAACCATCGTAAGCCTCGGAGTATTGATTCCAACGTTCCGCCCATCGCCCCACTAATTGCCAAGACCTGGTGCATCACGCATTCACACTGGGTGCTGGCTGCGCAACATGGATGGCGTACTTCGAGCCTTCGTTCCGTTCAAAGTTAACCAAACGATCAATCAATTTTTCGGTCAACACCGTCCCACTCTTCAGTAGAAGAACACCGTTCGTGCCGTGAAGTTGGCGCTGCAGCACCATCCCTTCAGACAGTTCATGAGTCCCGATGACCTTCACGTTTTCTTCTAGTATTGCTTCATTCGCTTCACGCTCGAAATCGGCCGCATAATCGAGAAAGGCTAGGCAAAGCTCCGGGTCATACAACCGCCCGGCATACTTCGACATAATTCCCACCACCTCTTCAGTGCTGAGCTCACGTGTCAGCACAATGCCCATATGCATTTCGGAAAAATCAACCGCGAGTCTAAGGATGCGGGCGCCCACGGGAATATTTTCTCCGGCCACACCGTCCGGATATCCCTTGCCATCCCAGCGTTCTTGGTGATGCCTGATGTAGAGGGCCGCTTTCTGCGCAGGGTCCAATGACATTAATAGCGCTTCACTTAGCGCGGGATACTGGCTGTAGCGCACTTTCCTTTCTTTATCCAATTTCTCGCGCGGCAGCATCAAAAGATCATCGCCCCAACCTAACTTGCCAAGGTTATACAAAGCCCCCGCCATAGCAAGGTCATTACAGAACTCTGCCTCCATATTCTGCTTTTGCCCATAGCCTTTCACGAGTGCAATGACTTTGTCGTTGGGCCTGCGATTCTTTGGCAGCCGCTGATTCAACATGGAGGCAAACACTTCAGTTGCAGTGACATAGCCTTCACGCAATCTGTTATGCGCGGTCTCTAACCGCCGTGCCGACTCAGCAAGGGCTCGGGTACGTTGGACGACCAAGGCCTCCAAAGACGCATTGAGCCCCAACAACTCTCGGTTCTGCCGCTCCGTCAGCGACCGCAGCCTCTCCCTATCGAGCTCCAGCATTCGGATATGCAACGCATGCTCAATCGCGTCAATGAGGTCAGTCTCGGTCCATGGTTTATTGATATACCGAAATACATTACCGTCGTTGATTGATCGCGCCGCATCCGCAATGTCGGCGTACCCCGTCAGAAGAATTCGTATCGTGGCAGGCCACCTTTTCCGGACCTCAGACAATAGTGATGGCCCGTCCATTCCCGGCATGCGACTATCACTGATGAGGACGTCTACAGTGCACCGTTCCATCACGGCAATCGCTTCATTGCCACTCGAGGCGCTCAACAAGCGATAAGGACGGGCCCGCAATGCACGGTGGATGCTGTGCACGATATTCGGCTCGTCATCCACCAGCAAAATGCTCGCAGCGGCCACTGAGTCAATTTGTTTGGTCATATTACGCGAGCTCATGGTCTGCACTTGGTATAGGCTGCTCTACTGGCAACCAGACGCGCATCACCGTCCCGTCACCCGCACTGCTTCTCACAGCAATACGGCCCCCGTGCCTACGCACAATACTGTCCGATACAGAAAGCCCCAGCCCTGTGCCTTCTCCTTGTGCCTTCGTCGTGAAGAACGGCTCGAATATGCGCTCTTTCACGGCTGGATCGATGCCTTGGCCTGTGTCCTGGATCTCAAACCACACCCAACTTTCCGAATGACCAGTTCGAACGGTGATCACTCCGAAATCATTTAATGACTGAACGGCATTAATCAGCAAGTTCATTACCACTTGGCTGATCTGCGAGACATTGCACTCCACCATCGGTAAGTCACCGTAATACTTCTTTACTTCAGCGCGGTATTTGATTTCGTTGTTAATGACATTCAAGGCAGTGTCGATGGCGCGATGAACGTCTGCAGCTCGAAAGCCTTCTTCATCATGATGTGAAAAATCCTTTAGCGCAGAGATAATGTTTCTGACTCGGTTGATACCCTCCTCCGACTCTTTAATCAATGCCCCAATGTCGTTCTTGATGTACTCGTAATCCACCGTACTCTTGATCGCATGTAATTCGTCTACCGCACTGACATAATCGGCTGCATCGATGATTCTCATCATGTCCTCCAAATAACCTGCCATTGTCCGCAAATTGGAAAACACATAACCGATGGGATTATTGATTTCGTGCGCGACCCCTGCGGCAAGCTGCCCTATTCCCGCTAGCTTCTCTGATCGAACCAAGTGCTGATTGGTCTGTTCAAGCTTTTCCAACAGTTCGTGTTGGCTGGTCTGCGTTTGCTGCAACCACATCACCGTGGCGGCGAATCCAGCATGCACTGCAGTAGGATTGCTGGCATTTAGAAATAGCAATGCCCAACAATCTTCCTCGTCCAGCCAAGTGATGGGGAAGCAACTAATACACGTGTGCCGTAGACCTCCAATAACAGCCTCTATCACATTGCTGGTAGAGAATTGACGATCAATCACCGGCAACAGATGGGGCGCGCCCGCAGTCGACGACTCAACACCCAGTGGGCATGCAATCGGGGAAGTAAACGTCACGACATCAGTTAAGTGGCTGCCCACCCAGTCCATTGGGCCGGAACCTAACCACAGCGACATACGCTGGTTTATGTACCGAACACGTTCGTCACCTGCCAAAACGATCACACCCAGTGGCACATGACTGTCAACAAATTCGAATAACGCGTTCATCGATATCTATCCTGCTGATGCAGGCTACGTAAGTCCAAATAATCGGCGCTGACGGGCATACCCGTGGTAGGCTCGGGCGAGCGACCAGCGACGAGCAGATAGTCTACGCTGCGAACGTTCAGCGACTTTTGATGCAGCACCCTAAACCTTTGATTCAGCGCATCCCTCATCATTCAAGCCACCGTCCCGATTTCCGAAATTTACAATTGGAGAGCTGCTCATACCGAAGGGCATGGACTCTGCTTGATGACGCTTCTCGAGCACCAGAGATCTTTATTGCGACCCCGCTAGCCGTGCAGGGACAGTCACAGAACGTTACTTTGTCGTTTCGGATGCTGGATTGGCAGCGGGTGCAGACGCTATTCTGTAAGGCGCCGGGGAATCTGGCGTGCGCATCAACGATAACTGCTCACTATTAATGAATTTGTTCTTGTTGCTACCGAAGGAGGCGCCCCGGCTCTTGATCTGCCGGGCGCTTTTCTTAGTTATCATTTTTGTATCCTGCGCAGTCAAAGCAGCGCCCGTCACCTTGTCAGCTGAAACGGCCTGGCCGCTCAGACTGGATGAAAACACCTACGTCTTGGTCGATGTGGAAAGCGAATATAGTTGGGAGGAGGCACATGCCATGCGCGGCCGGCAGCCTTCCAAATTTGTGGTGCTGAGCTCGCCAAAATCAAACAGGAATATGCGCGCGACCCGTTGGCTGAGTCTAGAACTACAGAACTCAAGTACGGATTCTTTAAACCTTGTACTCATCCCGGGAAGCAAGAACGCCCGGCACATTGACTATTACCTCTTTCGGTCGAGCGATTCCCGCCCGGAACATTTTGCGACGGGGGAAGGAATTCCCTTGGCATCGTCTGCAGCTTACAACCGCCAACAGGGATATTCCTTTAAGTTGGCCGAGAAAGAGACCGTCGAGTTGTTGGTCCGAGCGGACAGCAGCCGCCCACAGCTTCTGAATCCGGTTTTATACACTGAGGTGAGTTTTCATTCGCACGAGCGACGTATTGCCCTGTGGGACGGCATATTGTTCGGAGGACTGCTACTGCTGGCATGGGGTGCACTGATCATCGCACTGCTTACCCCAAACCTAAACTTCGCCATCCTGGCTGCCTTGTGCATCACAGTCGCGCTGTATGAAGCCGCAGTGCGAGGGTATGCCAAGCTTTACTTGTGGCCCGGCTCACAGATATGGGCTTTGCGCAGCACAACAACGCTTAGCTTCCTTGCGATGGCTCTATGTCTGGCGTTCATTCTGGGAATCACGCGTCAGGAGCGCATTCATTTACCATTCCGGCGCACATTTATTATGTTGACCGGCATCTTGGTCTTATTCATTGCTTTAGCCTGGGCAGACTTGTGGCGTTGGATCGCGCCCTTTGCCGTGCCATTAAACCTCGTGTATACCGGTACGTTGTTCGCAGCCGCTATTCTTATCCTGAGACACGGAGCTCCCGGAGGACGCCTTATATTCCTCACGGGACTGTATCTTCTTGGCCAGGCGATACTCCGACTTATGACATGGAATAACCTGCTGCCCGATTTTTTTGTGACGTTGGACATGCATTATCCGGCCACCAATCCGGTGCTGGCTCTGACGGGGCTAGCTCTCAACATGGGTATATTGGCGACGTGGATTATTGAAGTCGGGCGTCAACGACGGCGCGTCTTTGAAGAACTCGTGATCACGAAGCAACGGGAAAGTGAACGCTTGAAGGAACAAGTTGATCGCCAGACTGAAGCGTTAAAACGCTCTCTCCGATATGCTCAAGAGGCAGATCGGCGGAAAACCGAAATGTTGGGATATATTAGCCACGATCTCCGGGCTCCTTTAGCAACCATTGTGGGGTATGCACGATCCCTCGCGCAGACCGGCGGCCAAAACCAGCTGCAGAGCATTAGGGCAATTGAACGAAGCGTAGACTTCCAACTGGCGCTAATCGATGACATTTTGCAATACGCAAAATACGAACTGCGGCCGCTGGACATCCATGCCGTTGCTACCCACCTGCCGCAGCTACTCCAAGAGTTTTTAGACCAAGCAAGGAGCCAATCGGCTCTACAATCTAACAACTTTAGATTCGATGCGTTGACACCGCTGCCGACTTGGGTGCGGATGGATGCCAAACGCCTGCAACAAGTTTTGAGCAACTTAGTTGTGAACGCGGCCAAGTTCACGAGGGAAGGTAGCATTCGTATATCCACCGCTTTCACGGGAACCGATGGTCAATGCACATTTGAAGTTACGGTGCAGGACTCCGGCCCGGGCATCTCTCTTGAGCACCAGAGGACTTTTCTTAAAGCCTTTGAACAAGGTAAACCGGGGACTGGGAGTGTTGGACTCGGCCTACATATCGCACATAGCATCGTACGCAACATGCGAGGCGAATTAAGAGTGACGAGTGACCTTGGAAAGGGGAGCACATTTCACGTTAGCATCCCCGTCGTACCGTTATCCGGCGAAAAATTCATCCCGGACCCGATCGTCATTGAGGCGCAGAAGTCGTCCGGTCAGTCTAACCTTGAAGTGCCGTTGGATCGCGACGCACGCCCTCTTCCTCCTGTGGAGGCACGCGTTGACTTGGCAGAGTACGCACGAAACGGGCAGCTGACCGACATAGAGGCCTGGATTGCAACGCTTAAAGCGAAGGAACCCACATATTATGCTTTTTGCGATCAGATCGAGAGGGCGCTTGAGGAACTGGATTTCCCAGCAATAGAATCGTTAGCCCTACGAGACCTAAAATGATATGTGACACTGAGGAACGTACACGTTGACTCGGCCCCATATTCTGATTGTAGATGACAGGATCGAAGAGCTTCGTTTGCTGATTCCTCTGATACGCGAGGAAGGCTTCCGGATCAGCGTCGCTTTCGACGGAGCAGAGGGTTACCGGCGGGCGCAAGCCCTACTACCTGATCTAATCATCATGGACGTACATATGCCTGTGTTGAATGGATTCAATGCAGCCAGGTTATTGCAGAGCGACGTGGCAACCGCCCGCATACCGATTATTTTCCTAAGTTCAGCGAACGATTTGAAGGACCGCCTAGAAGGGTTAGAAAACGGCGGCGTAGACTATATCTCTAAACCTTATGAGCCGGAAGAGGTAATCGCCCGCATCCGCGTCCACCTTCGCGTTGGCCGTCATGCGACAACCTCAACTCCACGCGCGGAACAAGCCGGTGAACTTCTGCCGCACAATTTCGATAGAACATTGACAAATGCGGGTTGCGGCTATATCCGTTCCCGCCTTTCACGGCCGCCGAGCATGGCGCAGTTAGCACAAGCATTGAACACGAATGAAAAACGCTTGTCTCGTGCATTCAAGAACGAGCTGGGTATGACGGTGTTTGAGTTTTTAAGACAAGAACGACTGAGACAAGCTACCCGGCTCCTGATCGAAACACCGCTCTCTGTATCGCAGATTGCGTACGAACTTGGCTTTTCGAGCCCGGCCAACTTCGCTACATCTTTTCGATCCCACACGGGCCAGACACCTTCCGATTTCCGATCACGGAAAAATGCTGGCCCGTAGCCGTGTGAACACTTCAACGGCCCGCCGCCAGTGCAGACACACCTCCCGCCACACCCATATCCGATTTGGGGATGTCGCACACGACCACGCGTACATCCTGGTTTGAAATCCCGAGGCTTCGCTCAGCCGCTTGGCTCAAAGCGGCAATGAGTGCGCTCTTCTGCTCCACCGTCCGCCCTTCGAT
>Ga0065721_10053069_pt1 | contig 10604 bp, 7 predicted proteins | sample Mesricmetagenome_FD_59108 | JGI IMG/M metagenome (GOLD analysis project Ga0065721, IMG submission 59108) | Mesophilic microbial community from rice straw/compost enrichment Sample: eDNA_1 v2 (version 2) | ecosystem: Engineered > Solid waste > Grass > Composting > Bioreactor | place: USA: Davis... | reverse complement strand
GCCTGCCGTGAAAGCAGCAGACGGAGGAAGCGAGAGATCGGCCGTGCAACCCGAAAATATCGGGTTAGCCGAGGCTCAAAGCGAGAAATCGGCCGTGCAATCCGAAAATTTCGGAGACGCAGCCGATTTCTTCTTAACGGTTTCTTCGTCCGAGAAAGTCGCGGTAAATTCCCGGAGTGGAGTCCGGAATCAGTTGCGCGCCGACCGCTTTCTCGTAAAACTCGGCGGGCCCGACGCCGCCGATGATCGCATAGACGTAACCGGCTTCCCTCATGCTGTGCAGGCTCTTAAGCAGCAGCGCCTTGCCGATACCCTTGCCTTGCTCCGAATCCAGTACGCGGGTAGGGCCGAAGAAATTCAGCGCGGTCGCGTCGTAGCAAGCGAAGCCGAGAATGTCCGCGCCTCGCGTAGCCAAGTAGCAGGTCACCGGAGCGCGGGAGAAGCAAACGTCCGCTTCGCTTGCGGCGTTGCGGGTCGAGTTAAGCGCCACCCATTCGATGACGCGGTGCTTATCGGGCGCTAGAGCTCGGTGGATGCGAATACCCTCCTGTTCCAGCCGGGCGAGAAGCTCTTCTTGGGGAGGAAGCTTCAATAATTGGACGAGCATGTCAGCCATGACCCGTTCCCTCCTTTTATATCTGGCATCTTGCCGAAAATAATGGGCATGTAAACTGTCGATTAGGCGCACGTAGCGGGGAGATAAGCGGGAAATCGGCTTATCTCAACCGAATGAGCCGAACGTGGCCAGGGGATAAGCAGGAAAACGGCTTATCTCGGGCGAATTCGTCTCTACAGTACTTTAACTGTCGGCTTGCCGACGGCTTCCGACCGGCCTAGCAGCACGTTTGCGACGGCGTCGAACGATTGGTCGGTATATTCGTAAGCGGCCAGCGACCAGACCGACGGGTCCAAGTCTCGCAGATCGTAAGGATTCCTAAGGGCGACGGCGACGACCGGAACGCCGACCGAAGTCAGCCGGTTCACCAGCTCCAGCTGGCCCCGGTACAGGTGACCGTTGTAGGTTCCGACGACGATGCAGCTTGCCCCGGGCGCCCGCTCGACGATCGCCGCGATCTCGTCCTCCGTCGGATTCGAAGATGAGGCTTCGGCGCGCCCTCCCAGCTTCTCCGCCATATATGCGGGAAACGTCAAAGGATCGTCGGCGAGATTGGATACGTTAGTGGCCCGGAAGATCGGGCAACCCACGAAAACGGGGCTGTCGCCAAGAGGAGGAAACCGCCCGCCCGGCACGCGGATCGGCGTTAACGTCCGTTCCAGCAACCGTCGGTTCGCCTTCTTGTGCGCCTCGCTGCCCACGACGGACGGATCGGCCGCCGGACGGTTCAAGTAATCCCTCTTAAGCGCGGAGATGCGTTCAAGCGACCGGTCCCACTCGGTTCGGTCGATTTCGCCCGCTTCCAAAGCTTCCCGCAGCGCCTTCGCCGAATCCGCGGCCAAGGAGGCGGTGTGGGAGACGAGCAGCAGATCGGCTCCGGCTTTGGCGGCTTCGACCGTTCCCTTCACGGTGCCGAACGAATGCTGGATCGCCTTCATCTCCATGCAATCCGTCATGATCAAGCCCTGGAAGCCCATCTCCTCCCGCAGCAGTCCGGTCAATATTTTACGAGACATCGTCGCCGGCAGATTGGGATCCAGCTGGGGAAATACGATGTGAGAAGACATGATGGCCGGAATGCCCGCATCTACTGCGGCGCGGAAAGGCTCCAATTCGATTCCGCGAAGCTCGTCCATCGGTTTATCCACGACGGGAAGCGCGAGATGCGAATCGACGCTCGTATCTCCGTGTCCCGGAAAATGCTTGCCGCAGCTGAGCGTACCGCCGTCATCCAGCCCGCGCATCATGGGAAGGGCGAAACGAACGACCGTCTCCGGATGCTCTCCGTAGCTGCGCACGCCGATGACCGGGTTCGCGTCGTTGGAATTGACGTCCAGCACGGGCGCCAGGTTGAAGTTAACGCCGAGCGCTCGCAGTTCGGTCGCGGTGAGGCGACCCGCGGCGTAGGCGTTCTCAGGGTCGCCCGTCGAGGCGATGGCCATGGCGCCAGGTATTCGGGTAGCGTCGCCCGGCAGTCGGGAGACGGCTCCGCCTTCCTGATCGATGGCGATAAACGCCGGCAGCCCCGTTTCCTCCAGAACGAGCTTCTGAATGTCGAGGCACAACTCCCGCAGCTGATCCTTGCCCGTAATATTCCAAGCAAATAAAATCACGTTGCCGATTTTCCATGTTTTGATCAGATCGATGAATTTCTCGTCCAGATAGGGGCCGTCGAATCCGGCCATCATCCGTTGCCCGATCTGATGGGCGAGAGAAAGGTTGTTCGTATTCACCCTCATGTCCTCCAGGTTCTGGCCGACATGCGGCCTGTATGCTGGCGAGGAGCGGCTATCCGGCCTGTCTCCCCGCGGATCGTTGTCGCTCAATCGTACCGAATCTTTAACCTAGCGGATCCTATTCATGTCTACCCAAGTTCGTCCGACGCTCCGTCATGGCAACCCGTCGTCGACTGTACCGCAATGGCACTCGTAGTCGACTGTTCCGCCATGGCAACCCGTCGTTCGACACTCCGTCACTCCGCCATGGGAACCCGTCGTCCGTCGCTCCGCTACTCCGTTATTGCAGCCCGTCGGCCGGAGCGCCGTTGTCGCCGCTTCCGATGGCCGTGCGGGCCTTTCCTTCGCGAATCGCGGCCTTCAGCCGGCCTTCGTGCCTCTCGAGCAATGCCGTCGCTTCGCCGGCGTCCTTGCCGGTCTCCAGCATCAGAATCGCGGTTTTGACTTGCAGGCCGGCGCTTTGCAGCGTCTCGGCGGCCTGTTGCTCGGATACGCCGGTCACCTGGCGCACGATACGAATGGAGCGGTCGTAAAGCTTGTTGTTGCTCGCCTTCAGATCGACCATCAGGTTGTCGTATACTTTGCCCAGCCTGATCATGGCGCCGGTCGTCAGCATGTTCAGCACGAGCTTCTGGGCGGTGCCGCTCTTGAGCCGGGTGGAGCCGGAGATAACCTCCGGGCCGACCAGAGGGGCGATGCAGATGTCGCATATCTCGCTGAGCAGCGATTTTTTATTGGTCACGACGCCGACCGTGGCCGCGCCGATCTCCCGAGCCTTGCGAATGGCGCCCACTACGTACGGAGTCGAGCCGCTGGCGGTTATGCCGACGACGACGTCTCCCGCCGAGATCCCTTTATCCAGGATGAGCTGCGCGCCGCTCTCCGCGTCGTCCTCGCAGCCTTCCACGGCGGTTCGGATGGCGGTGTCTCCTCCGGCGATGTAGGCTTGAACCAGGTCGGGATCGGTCCCGAAGGTCGGCGGGCATTCGCTGGCGTCCAGCACGCCCAGCCGGCCGGAGGTGCCGGCTCCTACGTAGAACATTCGCCCTCCGTTTTTCAGCGATTTCACCAGCAAGTCGACCGCCTCGGCGATCGCGTCGATCTCCTCGCGAACCGATAGGGGAACCCGCTGGTCTTCCTGATTCATGAGCAACAGCATTTCCCGGGTGCCGACCTCGTCGATGGATGCGGTCGCGGGATTGTTCATTTCCGTTGTCAATTGCGCGTAATTCGAAGTCATATGTCATCCATCCTTTTCTGGACGCGATAGAGGTTTGATTCTGTCGAACGCTCTGCGTATAATGAGAATAATTTTCCTATTCCTTACTAAATGGAAGCGGGTGAACTCGTTGACCAATATTGAAATCCGCATACGTAACGTGTATGACGCCTTAAGCAATTCGGAAAAAAAAGCGGCGGATTATTTTCTTGCCGATGTCGAAAGCCTGTTTCATCAACCGATCGCCCAACTGGCGGAAAACGCCGGCGTCAGCCAGGTCGCCTGGGTCAGGCTGGCGAAGGCGCTCGGCTTCGAAGGCCTGAAGGACATGAAGCGAAGCTTGTTCAGCGAGCTGAACAGCAGCGCGACGGAGGACGAAGACAAAAACCGCTTTATTTTTACGGATATTAAAGACTATGCGGGTCTTCCGGACGTGTTCATGGCGGTCAAGAGCAGCAGCATGCAATCGATCGAAGATACGGTCAGCCTGCTGAACGCCGACGTGGTCGACGCGGTGGTGCAAAGGCTGATCGACGCGCGTTCCGTCAAGCTGTTCGGCGTGGGCGCTTCCGCGCTCGTGGCCGAGGATTTCTACAACAAGCTTCTGCGGATCGGCAGCAACGTCTGCTTCAGTCACGACGGTCATATCCAGTTGACCTACGCGGCCAACACCCGGGAGGGAGACATCTGCTTCTTCATCAGCCATTCCGGCATGACCAAGGAAGTGAACGAGGCGTTCGACATTGCTTCCAAAACGGCTAAAGCGACTATGGTTTCCTTGACGAGACTAGGCAAAAACCCGCTGGCGGCGAAAGCCGACTACGAGCTGTATACGTCGTCGCCGGAAACGAATCATCGCAGCGGGGCGATGAGCAGCCGCATCTCCCAACTGATCATTATCGACGTGCTCTTCACGGCGATGGCGAACCGGAATTACGACAACGTCATTCAAAACCTCGTCCGCAGCTCCGAATCGTGCCGAACTTACCGAATGATCTAAAAAGTCCTCGACCGGACCTGTTTAGCAGGAAAGCCGCGCACGGAGGCTTTCTTGCTTTCCCGTGTTCCCGCATCGCTCAGGCAATGTGCTAACGCGCCGCATCGCTCAAGCAATGTTCTAAACGCTGCAATACCCGGGCAGCTAGGCTAAGCGAGCGCCGGTTTCCGAGGGCTTCCCGGATCGCTTCCGCAATTCACCAAAACGCTGCAGCAGAGCGCCGATTTCCGAAAGCCTCTCGTAGTCCGGAAGTTCTCCGAACGGTGCCCGGCGTCAGCCTTTGACCGATCCGACCGTCAGCCCGGCGACGAAGAAGCGCTGCAGCAGCGGGTAAAGAATGATGATCGGCAGCGTCGACGTGATGATGACGGCCGACTTGATCGACATCGCGATCGTGCTCTTGTCCGCGGCCCCGGCTCCGTCTCCGACCATGGCCGTACCGTTGACGATGTTTCGCAGAAACAGCATGACCGGATACTGGTTCGTATTCAGGTAGATCAGGCCGTTAAACCAGTCGTTCCAGAAGAAGACGGCGGTGTACAGGCCGATCGTGGCCAGCGCCGGCGTGGACAGGGGCAGGATGACCCGCTGCAATATACCGAAATAGTCCAGGCCGTCGATAATGGCGGCTTCTTCGATTTCCGACGGGATGGCCCGGAAGAAATTGATCAGAATGATCAGGTTGAACTGGTTGATGGCGAAGGGGAGCAGCATCGCCCATACCGTGCCGGTCAAGTGAAGGTTGGAGATCAGCAGGTAGGTCGGGATGAGCCCGCCCGAGAAAAACATCGAGAACACGATAAGCATCATGACCAGCTTGTGTCCCTTGAGAAACCTTTTCGACATCGCATAGGCGAACAGGGCGCTCATGAACAGGGAGATCAAAGTTCCCCCGACCGTGTAGAAAATGGTGTTGCCGTAAGCTTTGAAGAAGTTCGGGTACGTGAAAATTTGCTTGTACGCTTCGAAATTCAGGCCGACCGGATAAAGCGAGACTTTGTTGTTGATGATCGCTTCCGGACTGGACAGGGACAACGCGAGCATATAGACGAACGGGACGAAGCAGACCAGGACGACAAAGATCATGATGATATAGATGAGCACGTCGCCGGTCGTCAGGGGCCGGAATTTTCGCTTCGTGGACATGTAGGTGCCGCTCCTTTCCGGTTAGTAGATGCTTTCGCCGGACATTTTTTTGCTGAGCCAGTTGGTGCCGGAGACGAGAATGACGCCGATGACGCCGCTGAACAAGCCGATGGCCGTCGCGTACGAGTAGTTCTGGTTGGTCAGGCCGGTACGGTAGACGAGCGTGTCGATGATGTCGCTGACCATGGCGTTGGACGGCGTATAGAGCAGCAGCACCTTCTCGAAGCCGAGGCTCAGGAGCGAACCGACGTTCAGGATAAGCATGACCATGATCGTGGACATGATCGAAGGAATGGTCACGTAGATGACTTTCTGGAGCCGGGTGGCGCCGTCGATATCCGCGGCCTCGAACAGCTCCCGGTTGACGCCGGTGATGGCGGCCAGATAGATGATCGCGGTCCAGCCCGTGAACTGCCACGTTTCGGACAGGATATAGATCGGTCTGAAATATTGAGGCTCGTTGACGAAATAGATCGGATCCATGCCGAACAAGCTTCCGAGAATCCGGTTCAAAAGGCCGGAGCTGGGGGAAAGCAGTTCGCCCATGATCGCGATGACGACCACCGTGGAAATAAACCGGGGCATGTACGATACGGTTTGGACGAACTTTTGGAACCGTTTCGAGCGCACCTCGTACAGCAGCAAAGCGAAAATGATCGGAATCGGAAAGTTGATCAGGATGTTTCCGAAGGACAGGATGAGCGTATTGTTAAAGGCCCGCCAGAAGGCCGGGTCCTGCAGAAAGCGTTCGAAATAGGCCAAGCCGACCCACTCGGTGCCGTACGGTCCCATGCCGGGACGGAAACGGCGGAAAGCGAGGACGTTGCCGATGAGCGGCGCGTATTTGAACAGCAAAAAGTGGCATAGCGGCAGCAGCATCATGACGTAAAGCTGCCAGTAGCGGCGAAAGTGGCGCCTCGACGATGAACGGAGCGCGACGCTATCGCGAGGAGATTTGGAGACGAACGTCGTATCGGACATTATGCTTCACCTTCTTCGCTGGGTTGAGAAATTTTGCCGGGCGCGCGGTCCCGGAAGAATAAGAACCTGCCGAGAAAATGTCGGTCAACCCGTGACTCCATTTTACCTGGCAGGTCCTTATTCAGTTATTCGGATCGCAGTCGAACGTTCTCGACGGAATTACTTCTTCAGATTGTCGTTGTAAAGCTGGGCGAAGCGCTCGATTTGCAAGTTTTTCATTTCTTTGACGTACTGATCCCAATCCTTATCCAAGCTCTTCTTGCCGGTCAAGAAGCCGTCGGCCCAAATTTCGAACGTATCGGCAAGAGGCGTCTGCAAGGAAGCGGCTTCTTCGGCGACCATGTCGTCGAACAGCGGCGTCGGCGGAATCGGTTGGATCGGATCTTGCATCGCGGCGACCGTGGCGTTGATTTGCGCGTAATTTTCGTCGTACTTGGTCATTTCCTGCGCGTTAATCCATACCAGCTGGGTCACGTCGGAGCCGGAACCGTATTTCAGCTGCATTTCCTTGTAAATGCCGTTCGGAGAATTGACGATTTCGTCCGCGTACTTGATCTTGTCGCCCTCCATCGTGTAAGTGACGCCTTCTACGCCAAGGCCCCAAATTTTGGCGCCTTCTTCCGAGAAGAAGATTTCGTCGACCTTCTTGACCAGCTGTTCGAAGTCCGCGCGATCCGCCGTTTTCTTCGGGAACAGGATGCCGGAGCCGGTTCTGCTCTTCTGCTGATGGTGCGCGCCCGCAGGACCTTCGAGGGGCGGGAACATTTGCAGATCGAAGCCGGATTCCGTCGCCGCGCCTTCTACGCCGCCGATTTGATCGTAATAGGCATAGGATGCGAACGACTTGCCGGTGGCCAGCTTCTGGGACCACTTGTCGCCGTCGATCGGTTCGGCCATTTCCGGATCCAGCAGGCCTTCCGCGTACAGCTTCGAGAAGAACTTCATGTATTCCTTGTATTGGTCGCTGATCGCGCCGGTGAAGTACGTTTGGTTGGCATAATCCCAGCTCAGCGTCTTGGTGCCGTCCGCGCCGTTCTTGCCGACGCTGATGCCGAAGGAAGGCATCGTCATGCGGTAGAGCACCCGAGGTCCGGCGAGAATCGTGAGAGGGTAAGAGTCCGGATTTTCTTCCTTGAATTTCTTGAGCACTGCGTACAGGTCGTCGAACGTTTTGGGCGGTTGAAGCCCGTATTTGTTCAACAGATCTTGCCGCAAGATCAGGCCGCCGTCATAGAACGGCTTATCGTAAAGAGAAGGCAGGTAGTAGCGTTTGCCATCCTTCAGGGTGAGATCCTCGACGTCTTTCTCCAAGCCGAATTCCTTGACTCTGGCATTGAAGTTCGGCGTCCAGTCGGCGTAATCGCTGATCGGAACGATCGCGCCGTTCAGCGCGAGAGAAGCGTTCTCCCCTTTGGTGGATTGGTACAGGATGACGTCCGGCGCGTTGTTGCCCGTGTTCAAGGCGAGAGAAACTTTCGTCTGATAATCGGCGATCGGGATGACTTCGAAGTCGATATCCACGTTAAAGCGCTTCTCGACTTCCTGGACGACCAGCCAGTCCTCCTTGAACGGCAATGTCGCGTTGTCCGAATAAAAGACGGAAAACTTCAAGGGTTCTGCTGCTTGGTCCGGCGTCGCCGAGGCTTGCGGGCTCGCGCTCGGGCTGCTCGACGGAGACGGGGATGCGCCGTTGTTGTTGTTGGAGCTGCAAGCGGCGAGCGAGGAAGAGAGCGTGACGGCCGCAAGAGCTAGCAATGCGCTTTTTTTCTTGAGCATACGGGTGATGACCTCCCAGGTTTTGATGGCAAAGCAGATTAGACATGAAGATTTCCGCCGGTCTTAACCGTTCGGCAGAGCAATGAAAGCGCTTGATCGAATGATAACATACTTTATTTCAATGGTCAACGAGTTATTGTGAAACTTTATTTCAGATTAGGGCGAGAAATGTCGAGGGGAGCTCGAAGCAAGCTCCTCTCCCGATTATTTATTCCCCGAAGCCGTCTCGAGAAAACGGCTTTGCGCGCGCCAATCGAGCGGAAGCTCGATCGAGAGCACGCTCCCGCCGCCATCTCCGGCATCCATGGACAGATGGCCGCCCAACCGTTTGACGTTCTCTTGCATCGCCGATAGGCCGAAGCCGAAAAATCCCGGTTCGTAAGCTTTCCCGTCGTTGGCTAGCCGGAACAGGATTCTCCCGTCCTTCGTTTCGAGCGCGAAGTCGAACCTGGTGCAGCGTCCGTGGCGTATTCCGTTGGTCAACCCTTCCATGAGCGCGTGGAACAGCGCCCGCTTCTGACTCGAGCCAAGCGCGGGCAAGCTCCCGATGGTCCGGTCGACGCGCACCCCGGCCGTCTGCTCGGTCTCTCGCAGAAGCCGCTCCAGGGACTGGGCAAGATCCTCGTCCGTGCTTTCCTGCTTCAACAGGCGCACCGTTCCGCGAATGTCGTTCAAGCCTTTGCCGACGAGCTCGCGGGCGATATCGAGCTTCGACAGAGCCTGTTCCATTCGGTCGCGGGCAATGAGCATCTTGGCGGCCTCCATCTGCACGATGGAAGCCGTCAGGGAGTGGCCGACCGTATTGTGGATGTCGAAGGCGATCCGATTGCGCTCCTCGAGCACCGAAGCTTCCGCCAGCGCTTCGGCGGTTTCCTGCATCGACGCTTGCAGCTGCAGGTTCGTCTCCTCCAGCGCCAGCGTGCGCTCCCGCACTTTCCATTCGAGATCCCGCGACAAGCCGGACAGCTCGAGATGCAGGGCGATGCGGGCGAGCAGCTCCCGTTTCTCGACCGGCTTCGTCAAATAATCGTTCGCGCCCGTATCGAATCCCGCGACGAGGTCTTCGGGCTGGTTTTTCGCGGTCAGCAGGAGAACGGGCAGCTCGCTTGCGGTATATCTATTGCGGATGGCGCGGCAAAGCTCGTAGCCGGTCATCCTCGGCATCATGAGATCCGTGACGATCAAGTCGGGCTTTAATCCGCGGTCCAGATGCCCGAGCGCTTCCGATCCGCTCTCCGCCTGGACGATCCGGTACGGCTCGCCTTGAAGGAAGTTCGACAAGACGCGCAGATTGACCGGATCGTCGTCCACGAGCAGCAGCACGGGCGCCTTCCGGACGCCCGCCCCGGGACCGGCGGAGGAACCCGGTCCCGCCGACGGGTTCGCGGATTCATCGCCCTCGGCGTCGAGGAATCGACCCGATTCCCTCGGGACCGAGGGCAACCAACGGGAAGCGCGCAGCATGCCTGCCAAGGCTTCTTCGTCCGACTCGTTCCGGTTTTCGTCCGCCGCGCCGAAATTCGCGCGGTCGGAATCCGCATCGTCGGATACCGGCAGCGTAAACGTGAACGTAGAGCCTTCTCCCGGAACGGAACGGACGTCGAGAACGCCTCCGTGAAGATCGACGAGCTTCTTCGTAATGGCGAGGCCGAGGCCCGCGCCTTCGTATTCGCGCGAGGCCGAGCCTTGGCCTTGCTCGAACGGCTCGAAGATCGCCCCGAGTTTGTCCGCCGGAATGCCGATCCCGGAATCCGAGACCGATACGATCAGCCGGTCGCCGTCTTCCCGCGCGCTTAATCGTACTTCGCCGCCGTCGGAAAATTTCAGCGCGTTGCCGATTAGATTGTACAGGATTTGCTGGATCCGGTTCTCGTCGGCTTTGACGAGGGGCAGCTTCTCGTCCAGCGCGTTCACGAGCCGGATGTCCTTCATCACGGCCAGCGGCCGAAGCACGTTGACGACGAGTTCGGCCGTACGCGCGAGGTCGACGTTGCGGGGCGACAGCGAGATGCCCGAATGCTTCAGCTTGGAGAAGTCGAGAATGTCGTTGATGAGCGAGGACAGCCTTTTGCCGCTGGAGACGACCATCGACAGGTTCCCGCGGATCGGCTCGTTGAGCGGTCCCGCCGCGCC
>Ga0065721_10006933_pt1 | contig 10604 bp, 9 predicted proteins | sample Mesricmetagenome_FD_59108 | JGI IMG/M metagenome (GOLD analysis project Ga0065721, IMG submission 59108) | Mesophilic microbial community from rice straw/compost enrichment Sample: eDNA_1 v2 (version 2) | ecosystem: Engineered > Solid waste > Grass > Composting > Bioreactor | place: USA: Davis... | reverse complement strand
CAGCCATTCCATGCAGAAACTGGCCAATGCTGTCGAGGACGCTGGCTTTCGTGCGCTCAATCTCGACTACCCCTCGCGGCGTGCGAGTGTCGCAGAGCTGGCAGAGAGTGTGTTCGCTGAGGTGTGGGACGCCTGTGGCACGGCGGACGAGGTGCACGTCGTGGCGCATTCGATGGGGGGCATTCTGGTGCGGCAGTATTTTGCCGAACACGACGCGGCGCGACTCGGACGTGTCGTGATGCTCGGCACGCCGAATCAGGGTACGGAAGCAGTGAACAAGCTCTTGCATTTACCGGGCTTGGCCTGGGTACTGGGCCCGGCAGGACGTACGCTCGGCCGCGGTGAAGACTACATTCCGCAGCGTTTGCCACCGGTGAACTTCGAGCTCGGCATCATCGCCGGCACCCAGAAACTCAATCCCTTGCTCTCCCTGCTCGTCGAAAATCCCGATGACGGCACGGTCTCCGTCGCGGCCACGGAAGTGGAGGGCATGTGCTCACATCTCGTGTTGCCGGTGACGCATTCACTGATGATGCGCAACGATGAAGTGATCGCACAGACTCTCTACTTTCTGCGTGAAGGACGCTTCTCGGCTCCCGCAGCACGCAATGGTCTTTGCAGGCATCGTCAGCGGCACTGAGCTCAGCGGATGATCGGCGTCCACTCACCCCAACGCGCGCGAATCCTGCCGCGCGGCAAACTCAATACGATCAAGCCGAGACCACAAACCACCGCAGAGATGGTGGGCACGATGGTGGCACCGATCACGAAGGGCACTGCAACCAGCGCCAGGCCGAGTGCGACGTTCAGGTAGCGTACGATGCGCACCACCTCGGCGAAGGCGGTGATACTCACGGTGAGTACGAGACAGCCGATCAGATGATCGACATTGCCCATGGCGCCCGAGCTGCCGATGGTGAGACGCGTGCACAACAGCCACACGCCGATCAGTACACATAGCAGCAGGTTCCACGGCACACTCACACCACCGGTGAAGCTTTCGCGCAACATGTGGCCGAGCGGTTGCCTGAACTCGTTGTGCGGGCGTGCCGGTTCGCCGTCGTCGGTGTCACCGAGAAAGAGCACCTTCATCCAGGGTCTGCCGGCCCTGGCGCGGCGGCGCAGAAAACCGATCGTCGCCAGGATTTCGTCGAAGGAATAGGGAATCTGGATCAACATCGCTGCAGCCGCGATCAGACAGAGCGTGCACCAGGTGCCGAGCAGGATCGGCTGGATCACGATGAAGGTGAGCGACACGAAGCCCAGCGGCACGATCAGGGCCCCGAACAACAACACCAACCATGGCATCGTGCGCCAACGCGCGGATGAGCCGATCAGCCCGGTGAGAATTTCGAGCAGGTAGGTGAGCGCGCCCACGCCGGCATCGGGCACGGGCCAGGCTTCCGATACGGCGGAGGTGATGATTTCCTCGGTGCCGTTCTTGCCATCGTTCGCAATCGCGCCCGTCGTGAAGAAAGGCTCCCACACCGTATCGATGTGTCCGAGTTGATAGGCCGTCAGATAGCGCGAAATGAAGAAGCCGATGCAGGCGAGCACGATGATCGGCAGTCGTTGCAACCAGCTCGATGGCGAGAACGACCAGCCCGGAGGAATCTCCGGTCCCAGCAGGGCCGTGGGCGACATGAAGGGATAGGGTCTGATCAAGAAGGCGAAGCCCATCAGGAGGGCACCGACCAAGATGCCGTTGAGCAAGGCTGCCGCACTCGGGGTCCAGAACAAAAGCGGAGCAAAGGTGACCCAAAGACCGATGGCCGCAACGNCGAAACGNGCAGGGCGCATCCACTTCGCNGGCGAGAGCGTGAAGAGNGCGCAGATGAGGACGAGCGTGCCGGCGATGAGATCACTCCACATCATGGCNCCGCCGCCGTAGCCGAGAATGAAGGGCGACGTGGTCAGCCAGAAGCCGAGCGCGATGTTGATGAAGGGCGCCCAGAGATTGTCGTAGTGCTTGTTCTCGTACCAGCGTTGGTACTCACGGCGCAGTCGTTCGGGGTCGCGCGATTCCTCCGTGGCCGAGCGCATCCACAGTGGTGGAGCGATCTTGTTCTGCGCATACCAGCGCGCCGGATCTTCCTTGAGCTTCTGGATCATCGCGGGCAGCCTCGTGCGAATGCTGTGACGCGGCGCCCAGCCGAGTTGTTCGGTGGCGCGCGAGATGTCGAGCGCGTAGTGATCGGATGACAGTTCGATCATGAAGGGCTTGATGAAGGGGCGTTTGCCTTCGTCGAAATCATCGGGAATCAAGGGCTCGGCCGCATCCTCCATCCATGCTCCCGCCTTGGCGAGCGGAGAGGGCACCTTGAGCGTGGCCCAGTCTCGTTCACCGTGGATGAGCTTGCCGATCTCATCCTGCAGTTCGTCGTAACTCATCACGTCGGTTTCGCCGGCGAGAATGTAGTTTTCCTGCGGCAGTTCCTTGCGCCGTTCGATCACGCGCTTGAAGACGTCGACCATGTCTTCCTTGTGGATGAAGGCCTGACCCGCCGAGGTATCTCCAGAGTACAGATGGCTCTTGAAGTCTTTCTCGTAGATGCGCGCGATCTGTTGCGTGAGGGTGGGCACGCCGGAGTTTTCGTCGTAGAGGCCGGCAAGGCGCAGGATGGTGAAGGGCATCGCACCATGCCCGCGTTCGATCACCGCCTCGGTTTGCGCCTTCGAACGCGGATAGGCCCACTTCGGCGCGAGTGGCGTGCTTTCGTCGACGCGACCAGGCTGTTCCACCGGCGCATGGACCAGCATGGTACTGGCGTAGATGAAGCGCTCGACGTCGAGCTGCTCGAGCGCACGCAGCAAGCGTTCCGTGCCTTCGACGTTGACCTTGCGATAGAGCTCCGATTCCTCGCCACTGAAATCGAAATAAGCGGCGAGATGCACCACCGCCGCGAGGTGAGAGGAATACCGCTCCTTGATCGTGGTGATGGCCTTTTGCACGGATTCATCCGAACTCAGGTCGAGCGCGACCTGGTTCTCGCGCGGTTCCTTCTGCACACAGCCGACGATGCGATAGTCCGTTTGCAGGGTTGCCGCCAGCGCACGACCGACGTTGCCGTTCACACCAGTGATGAGCACGATGGGCTTGCTGGAGTCGTTCATGGTCGTACCTCGCACGGCTTGGGTAGATGAAAACAGGGGCTCAGCGATAGACCCACAGTTGGCGCAACCAGCGTTGTGTGATCCACAGTGCTGCCAGCAGATAGGGCACGGCACCGAGTGCCCACATCAGAAGCCCCGCGAGTTGTTGCGAAGCCAGGAGTTGGTCGGATGGAAGTGAGGCGGTCAACGACGAGACATAGAGCGGTGCGCGCGCGAAGGTCAACAGCGCACCGAGAAACCCCGTGTGCATCAAGGTGAAGAGCACCGCCAACAAGGCCTGCGGCGCCGATCGGCGCGTGCACTTGAGCACGCTCCAGGCGAAGAGGGCAGCGGTGAGTAGAAAACAGAGATGCTCGGTCACGTGCCACCATGGTGATTCCAGTGCGAGGACGTAGAAGCGCGGCAAATGCCAGAACCACAGCACTGCGCCGTGAATCCAGGCAGCCCACAGTGGATGGGGCGTCAGGCGCATCAGCGGACGCGTGAGCAGTGCCGCTGTCTCGCCCACAGTGCTGGCGCGCAGTTGCGGCAAGGGCTGACTGAGAACCCACAGCGGTGCGATGACGAGCATCATCAGCATGTGTTGCGTCATGTGGGCTGCGGCATCGGTTTCGGCCCAACTGTCGAGCGGGCCGAAGATCGTCAGACCACTGAGCAGAACCGCGCCGTGGAAACACAGCGCCTGCGCGAGCCGCGGACGCCGTCGCGCGCTGCCGTAGCAGTACAGCGACCACAGCACCAGCAGCAAGGAAGCGCTCAGCAGTGAGGCGGCCTGTTCCGCACCCACGCTGGTCAAGGGATCATGCGCACGCGCCACGAGTGGCACTGCGGCGAGCAGTGCGGGGACCACCTTGATGGCGTGGTTCACAGACAAGGCGGCATCAGTGCCGCGGGCAATCCGATCGCCATCATCGCGATCATCGACGCCAGATAGAGTCCGGCCGCCAGATGAATCACGAAGCGCGCCTGTGGCGAACGCGCACTCGGTGTGCGGCGTGCCTGCCAGCAGCTACGCGCAAGGTTGAAGACCAACAGCACGGTCACGACCGTGAGCGCCATCAAACTGTAGTTGAGCCACGTGGGACTGCGCAGACCACGTTCCGGCGGTTCGATCGAGCACACGGCCGAGAGTCCGCCGTACATCACCACGAACCAACAAGCCCAGATGAAGAGACCGAGGATCAAGTGCACAGGATGTGAGAGAGAACGCATCATGGGACACTCCAAGCGAGAGGCAACAAGACGAAGGCAGCAAGGGCCGTCCAGAAGCTTGCCAACGCGTACTTCCATAACAACAAGACCACCTCGGGTTCATATGGTTGCCTTGCGTTGACGTAATTGAGCTGCGCACGACGTGCCTGCAGCAAGGTGGCGATGACGGCGAGGCCACTGTGCAGCACGAGATAGGCGACGAGCACGAACAGAACCGAATCGTGCGAACTGAAGGTGGGCCGCAGCTCTGCTTGCATTGCGGTGTAGAGCAGCGCCAGAACATGCAGCAGCCCGAGTCCTGAGGTGAGCAGACAACGCTGTGCCCAATGCTTACCACGCCCTTGGCGCAAACCTTGTACGCCGCGCCAGTACCACAGCGACGCTGCACCGAGGAATACGCCGCTGATGAGCAAGGGGGGGAGTGAGAGTGGACTACTACGCGGCGCCGACCACTGCGGCGCTACGGTCCATAGGTACAGCCAGCCGAAGATCAACGATAGATAAAGCGCGCCATCGGCCAATAGGGCTGTTGCAGTACCCCAAAGTCCGGGTCCACTGCGCGTGCGCCAGTGCACGGGTGGATAGGCTGTTTCATCGAGCGCAGCCGGCGTGTAGTCGGGATGGGCACCGTTGATCCAGCTCCAGCGCAAGAGCAGCAGCAAGGCACCGATAGCGGTAGCGAGCGCCACCCAATAGAGACTCGCGAGCAGCGCACAGCAGGTCAGCGCGATGACGAAGGCCGTACCGAGTGGCAACCAGGAGTTGCTCGGCAGATGCATGCGCTCCTGTGCCTCTGCCGTCACCGCATTGGTGCCATAGGTCTCGCGAATTCCGGATCGATCGTTCAAGCCGTGGCGTGCCTCGCTCATCTCTTCGGCGAGCCCGGGATGGTTCCACAAAGGATGGCGCGTCGTGATGACCGGCAGGCTGACATGGTTGTAGGCGGGAGGCGGCATCGACTGCGCCCACTCGAGTGTTGCGGCATTCCAGGGATTGCGACCGGCAGGCCGACCGAAGCGGAAGTGCAGGGCGATGTCGACGATCAGCATCGCGATGCCGAGTGCCATCACGAAACCGCCGATCGATGACAGCAGGTTCAGCTCATCCCAACCGACGTCGGCCGGATAGGTGTAGATGCGCCGTGGCATGCCGAGCAGACCGGTGAGATGCATCAGGAGAAAGGTGAGATTGAAGCCACCGAAGGTGAGCCAGAAGGCCCAGCGGCTGAGCAGGGGCGAAGGCATGCGCCCCGACAGATGCGGCAACCAGAAATAGAGCCCCGCGATCAGCGGAAACAGCATTCCTCCCACCAACACGTAGTGCATGTGTGCCACCACGAAATGCGTATCGTGCACCTGCCAATCGAAGGGCACGAGCGCGAGCATCACACCGGTGAGCCCACCGCAGACGAAGATCACGAGAAAGCCGAAGATCCACAACATCGGCAAACGCCACACCACCTTGCCGGCCCAGAGCGTGGCGAGCCAGGCGAAGAGCTGAATGCCGGTCGGTATCGCGATCAACATGCTCGCGATCGAGAAGAAGGCCTGCGCCAGATGCGGAATGCCCACGGTGAACATGTGATGCACCCAGAGCCCGAAGCTGATGAAACCGATCAGGATGATCGAGAACACGATCCAGCTGTAACCGATCAAGGGCCGCTGCGCGAATACGGGAATCAGGGTGGAAACGATGCCGGCCGCGGGTAGAAAGAGGATGTAGACCTCGGGATGTCCGAACAGCCAGAAGAGGTGCTGCCAAAGCAGAGGATCGCCACCACCTTCGACGGCGAAGAACACGAACCCTGCGGCGCGTTCGAGCTCGAGCAGAAGGCTGCCGAGAATCAGGGGCGGAAAGCCGAACAGGATCATCAGCGCCATCGCCAGGATGTACCAGCAGAAGATCGGCATGTCGCGCAGCGTCATGCCCGGCGCGCGCGAACGCAGGATGGAAACGACGAGTTCGACGGCAGTGGAGATGGCGGAGATCTCGACGAAGGTGATGCCGATCAGCCAGAAGTCGGCGCCGGTGCCCGGAGAAAAGCGCGAATCGCTGAGCGGGGTATACATGAACCAGCCGGCGTCGGGCGCGTTACCCCATACCAGTGTCGACAGCAGGATCAAGCCGCCGAACAGATAGCAGTAGTAACCGAAGGCACTCAGGCGCGGGAACAGCAGGTCGCGCGCACCGATCATCTTCGGGATCAGATACATCGCAAGTCCCGAGAGTGCGGGCAGGGCGAAGAGGAACATCATCACCGTGCCGTGCATCGTGAAGGCTTGGTTGTAGCGTTGCGCATCGACCAGCTCTTGCTCCGGCAAGGCCAGCTGCGTGCGCATCAACATCGCGAGCAATCCCCCGACGATGAAGAAGCAGGTGCCGGTGAGCAGTGAGCGCAGGCCGAGCACGGAATGATTGACGACGGAGAAGGCGCGCCAACCGCGCGGGTTGTACCAGACTTCCTCCAGATGCTGCCGCAGCGCTGCCGCCGCTTGTTCGCTCCGCGACATCGTCATGGTCGTTCCTGTGCCTGCAGCCAGGCGGCGAAGTCGGCCACTTCGTGGGCCTCGACGGTGAAGTACATGCGTGCGTGCTGCAGCCCGCAGAACTCGGCGCATTGGCCGTGATAAAGGCCGGGCTCGTCCGCTTCCAGTTTCAGGATCGTGGTGTGGCCGGGAATCGCATCGAGTTTGCCGGCGAGACGTGGCACCCAGAAGGCATGCACCACATCGCGTGCCCTCAGATGGATGAGTACGGGTTCGCCGCTGGGGATGTGCATCTCGTTGCTGAGTCTGAGGTTCTGTGCCGGGTAGTACACATCCCATTGCCACTGTCGTGCAGTGACTTCGATGTGAAGCACCTCGCGCTCGCTCGCGAAGATCGGCAACATGCTGTGTCCGAGCGGAATACCGAAGGCGAGTAGAACGAGGATGGAAAGAGACGGCAGCAGGATGCCACCACCGATGATCAAGCGCCGTGCGACACGGCGCGCACTGCGCTCGTCCGTCGCTTCGCGTTTCAGTGCGAGGCTCCAGACCACGATGACACCAATGAGCACAATCGTGGCGAAGAGCGCCATCCACCACCACAGGAGTGCAGTCGTGCGCGCTGCGGGTCCGGCTGCATCCAGTGTGGAGTAGGGACCTTCGCAGCCTGTGAGCAAGAGCACGCACATCGTTGCCGAACTTGCTACGCTGCTGCACCTGCACAAGGCAGTGGTCGTGCGGTGCGGTAGCGAACGCCGAGGAGGGTGCTCATGAGCAACGGTGCCATCATCAGCAGGATGCGCTTCTTCGGTCATCCGCTGCACCCGATGTTGATTCACTTTCCCGTCGCCGCCCTGATGGCGCTGGCCGCCACCGATCTCGCCTTTCTCATCACCGCCGACGAGTTCTGGGCGCGCGCCGGGCTTTGGCTCGCTGGCGTGGGCGCTGCCGGTGGCTGGCTTTCCGGACTCATCGGACTCATCGATCTCGCCACCGTTGCCGACATTCGCCGTCTCGTTTCCGCATGGTGTCACGCCGCGCTCGCCGTGATGCTGCTGTCGCTCGCTTCGTGCAATTGGTTGCTGCGCCTCGATGACGTCACGCGTCTCGCTCTTCCGTGGGGCCTGGCTCTCTCTCTTCTGAGCGTCGTACTGATCGCAGCCACGGGATATCTTGGTGGGCGTCTGGTCTACGAGCACGCCGTTGGTGTCAACACCGAATAGCACGGGCTCTACCGCAGTCATGGCAGCAGCTCCGCGAAGGGTTTCGTCAACACGGTCCACACGATGGAGAGCATCAGGGTGAGCGAGGGGAGGAGCAGCAGATTGCAATAGCGGCGGAGCGTGAGCGGTGGCAGCGAGCGGGCGCGTAGCAACAGGGCGCCACTGAGCGTCAGCGTGAGGACCAGGCCGGTGACGAGGACGAGCTTGAGCAGCAGCCAGACTTCGATGCTGTGATTGAGGAGAAACACTGCCGTGCCACTCATGATGGCGAGAAGGGCAGCAGGCGTCGTGATACGGGTGAAGAGCCAGCGCGGCAGACTGCCGGAAGAGGGAGCTTGCAACATGGCTTGCGCAGCACCGGGGGCATGCAGCCCCTTCAGCAACACCAGGAGCAGCACCTGTGTGCCACACCACAACAGCATGGCCGCGATGTGGAGCGAAAGCATCCAAAGCACAGCCGAGCTTGTCATCGATCGTCCCTGTTTTCGACCAGTACTCTCCAGCGGCGACGCCGCTACTGTTACGCCACGTGGCCGCGGCGCCACAGGATCACAGCAAGATATGTGCCCTGCCGCCCAAGGAGGACCGCTCGCGGCAGCGAGAAGCTAGAAAGCAGTCGAACTAGAGCAGGGAAGTCCTTATCGCCCTTCGACTTTGCTCAAGGTTGGATAAGGGATGAGTGGTCCAGAACAGGGCCGCGGCTCCCATGACTGGAGCGCGGCCGTCGGTAGTTTGCGGAAGTTTTTCTGAAAACTTTGCAGAGCTAGGGGCGCTCGAGACTCCAGCCGCCGATGTGGGCATAGATGGCGTCGCGCAAGCGGCGCACTTTCTTGTTGAGCTCGGCGAGTTCCTTCGGACTTTGGCCCGACGCTTCGATCAGGGCCTCGCCCAGGCAACCGGCCTTGGACTCGAGCTTGTGACCTTCGGGGGTCAGCGAGATCACCACCTGACGCTCGTTCTCGGGATTGCGTGAACGTTTGACCAGATTGGCGGCCTCCAAACGTTTGAGCAGCGGAGTCAGCGTGCTCGACTCGAGTCCGAGCTGATCGGCAATGCCACCAACGGTCTGCCCATCCTCGGCCCACAGCACGTTGAGCACCAGATATTGCGGATAGGTGAGACCCAACATGTCGAGGAAGGGTTTGTAGGCACGCTGAATGGCCATGCCGGCGGAATAGATGCCATAGCAAACCTGCTCGTCCAGGGGCACGGGGCCAGTGCTTTTCTTGGTCATGCGAAGTCTCCGATCCAGTCTGCGAACAGTTTAGCTCACGAAATAGTTATCGCAATAAAAATTATGCTTGACAGGCTTAGAAGGGTGGTGCTGAAATAATTATCGCAATAAACATTATCCACACAACAAAGGGAGATAAACCATGCAAGTTCTGTATCGCACCCAAGCCACTGCAACCGGCGGCCGTACCGGCCAAGCGGAAACCGCCGACGGCAAGTTGAAAGTCACGCTCGTTACTCCGAAGGAACTCGGTGGGCCCGGCGGTGAGGGCACCAACCCCGAGCAACTGTTCGCTTCTGGTTATTCCGCCTGTTTCCTCGGCGCGCTGAAATTCGTCGCTGCCGGTCGCAAGGTGAAAGTACCGGAAGACACCACGGTTACGGCGAGTGTGGGCATCGGTAAACGCGACGACGGCGAAGGCTTTGGTCTGGACGTAGCCCTGCGCGTCAATCTGCCGGGCATCGACAAGGCGCTGGCCAACGAGTTGGTACAAGCCGCGCACATCGTATGTCCGTACTCCCACGCTACGCGCAATAACATCGACGTCAGTCTGTCGGTGGAATGATGCTGCTGTAACAGGCGAGGCCATGCGGCTTCGCCTGTGCTTTGTGGTTGTTTGACCAAGCGCGCCGTGTGACAGTGCGTGCCTCCTGAATTGAAGATTTCCCCATGCGTCTCTTACCTCCACTCCCGGCTTGGTCGTCCGCGCTGATCGCGGCATTGGTTGGTTTTGGAGGAACCGTGGCGCTGGTCGTACAGGCTTTGCGAACGCTTGGCGCGACCGTAGAGCAGACCGGCTCCGCGGTAACGGCGCTGTGTCTCGGCATCGCCATTCCTGGCGCCTATCTCTCCTACAAGACCCGAATGCCGATCGTATTGGCATGGTCGACGCCAGGCGCTGCCTTGCTGGCGGTTACTGCGCCGGGACTGTCATGGCCAGTCGCAGTCGGGGTGTTTCTCGCTGCGGGGCTACTGACCTTGATACTCGCACTGGTGCCGCTATTGGGGCGGTTGACTGAGCGCATTCCAGGTTCTATCGCGGCTGCGATGCTGGCAGGCGTGCTGCTGCCGTTCTGTTTGCAGCTGTTTCGTCTGGCTTCCGTCGATCCCGTGCTGGTATCCGTTGTACTGGTGGTATTCCTGACTGCCCGACAGCGTGCTCCGCTCTATGCCTTGCTGCTGGTGCTGGTGGCGGACGTGGCTCTGACCTTCGCACGCGGGCAACTGACAGCACTGCCGCCAGGGCCAACGTTCGGCAGCCTGAGCGCCGTGGTTCCGCAGTTCGATGTGCGCGCGATTCTCAGTATCGGTGTGCCGCTATTTCTGGTGACGTTG
>Ga0065721_10053068_pt1 | contig 10605 bp, 8 predicted proteins | sample Mesricmetagenome_FD_59108 | JGI IMG/M metagenome (GOLD analysis project Ga0065721, IMG submission 59108) | Mesophilic microbial community from rice straw/compost enrichment Sample: eDNA_1 v2 (version 2) | ecosystem: Engineered > Solid waste > Grass > Composting > Bioreactor | place: USA: Davis... | reverse complement strand
TCGTAGGTGGTGACAAATCAAGGTTCAACAGGTACACTGTTCGTTTCAATGGTGAACATAAAGTAAAACCCTGGCTCACGATTGGCAACCGGCTTTCTTACTCGCATCATAGACGCCGTGCAATTTCTGATAACGATGAATTCGGTTCCGTGCTTTCCAGCGCACTGGTCATGGATCCGATAACTCCGGTAAGATACACGGGCACTTTACCTCTACATGTGCAAAACGCATTGGCAAATAATAAACCATTGCGTCGTGATGAAGATGGTCATATCTACGGTATCTCAAATTTCCTGAAAGGCGAATATGGTAACCCTTTGGCCAGAATTGATATGGCAAGAGGAGAGAACACGCAAAACAAGATTGTGGGAAATGTTTATGTAGACATTCAGCCGTTTCGCGGATTCACATTCACTTCACGTTTTGGCATAGATGCCGCTTTCCAGACCGGGCATGGATGGACACCCACATTCTGGTTCTCTGATGAAAGCCAGAATACGATTGCCAATGCATATGACTACAACAATAACTGGTATACCTGGCAATGGGAAAACTTTGCGACTTATAAAAGAGCATTCGGCGATCACGAACTCACAGTGCTTGGTGGCGCATCCGCGATTAAAACACATGAATATCATATCGGCGGAAGCTATTCAGGTTTGTTTAAAGAAGATGATCGTTTTTCATACGCAGATTTTGTTCCTGATGATATAGATCGTATTGGAAGCAATTCTTTTGATTATACACTGCCTTCATTTTTTGGCAGGGTGAACTACAGTTATAGAGACCGTTATCTTTTAAGCGCGTCTCTGCGTCATGACGGCAGCTCTAAACTGGCACCAGGCAATCAGTGGAATTCATATCCCGCCATATCTGCCGGCTGGATAATCTCAAATGAAGATTTTTTCCCGGCATCGCTGGCTGACAAACTCAGCTATTTGAAACTGCGGGCAAGCTGGGGACAGAATGGTAATGTATCATCTGTTGGTATCGGCGAATGGATGAACGCCATTGGTTCCGGTATGCTTTATCCTGATGGAAATGGAAACCTGATTGTAGGCGCTGCCCCAACCAGTCTCGCCAACCCGGATCTGACCTGGGAAACCGGTGAGCAATTTGATATTGGTGCCGATCTGGCATTCTTCAACAATCGACTTAACCTGACGGTAGATTACTACAAGCGTACGACCAAGGACATGCTTACAAGTGGAAACGCACCTTATATCGCGGGCAACGAGTTGCGTACGAAAAATGCAGGCAATGTGGTAAACAAAGGTTGGGACTTTGAATTGACTTATGCCAACCGCGCCATGTCACCACGTGCTGTATCTTACGAGATCAGCGCCAACATTTCAACTCTTCACAACGAGGTGACAGTGCTCGATCCCAATTCTCCCATCATCTTTGGAGCAGGCATTGGTACGGGCTGGAGTGCCACGGCGATGAAGGTTGGAAACCCGCTCTGGTATTTTAACGGCTATCAAACAGCAGGCATATTTCAGTCACAGGAAGAGATTGCATCATACCTGTCAAAGACAGGCATCATTGGTTATGCACCAAAGCCCGGTGAACCGATTGTTGTGGATGTTAACGGAGACAAACAAATATCTCCCGCAGACATGACGAATATCGGCAGCCCGCATCCGGGTCTCACCTTTGGAGCCCGTGCCAGTGTTTCGTATAAAGGATTTGATCTGCTCGTGTTTGTACAAGGCCAGTCTGGTAATGATATCCTGATGGGCTTTAACAGGACAGACCGCAGCACTGCTAATAAACCATATTTCTTTTACGCCAATCGCTGGACAGGCCCCGGGAGTACCAATAGCTGGTTTGCCGCCAATACAGCCAATCCCTATATCTACAATAGCGATCTCATGATTTTTGACGGATCCTATATGCGCATCAGGCAGCTGCAACTTGGCTATTCACTTCCTGAAGCATGGATGAGATCAGCTGGATTGAAAAAAGCCAGGATCTATGTTTCACTTGATGACTTCTTCACCTTCACTAAGTATCCGGGTGTGGATCCTGAGGGTGGAAGCAATGGTCAAAACAGTATTGGTATAGACCGTGGCGGCTACCCGATCCCGCGCAAAGCGATCGTAGGTCTCTCCTTTAATTTTTAAATGAATGGTTATGCCTGATATCCTAAAAAGATGGAGGCAAATAAAAATATGTAACATGAAAAAAACATTCATCCACACGATAATCATTTGCCTGTTTGTGTTACTAAGCACCAGCGGTTGTAAGAAATTCCTTGATCAGGAAGTGCCTGGCGCTTTTGCCGAACAGGATTTTTATAAAACTGATCTCGATGCCATACAGGCAGTCACCGCTACTTATGATATGATGCAGGCCCACTACAACAGCAATTGGGCCAGCCTCTACATGATCAAAGTCTTACTGTCTGACGAAAGTAATGCCGGCGGCAGCGATGCGGGTGACCAGCCGGGATACCAGACTATTGATGATTATAATTTCGATGCCACCAATGATAAGATCCGTGATGCCTGGCGCATGTGTTACTTCACAATCTACCGGGCCAATAAAGTAATCAATCGGACAATGCCGGAAACAGACCTGCGGAAGCGTTTGATTGCCGAAGCAAAATTCCTTCGTGCCTATAATTATTTCGAACTGGTTTCCCTTTGGGGTGATGTACCTCTTGTGCTGGATGATATTCCACCGGCAGAATATACCACAACAGGCCGTAAACCCAAAGAAGAAGTATATGCACAAATTGAAAAGGATCTTACCGAGGCGATGGTGGATCTTCCATTGAAATCAGCTTATTCAGGTGCCGATATATTTCGCGTTTCAAAAGGATCAGCACAGGCATTACTTGGAAAAACGTTGTTGTACCAGGGCAAATGGGGAGAAGCAGCCACACAACTCGAAGGAGTAATTACATCTAATCAATACGATCTTGCTCCCACAGTCGGTGCTGCATTTTCACGCGCGCATGAATTTGGACCCGAGTCAGTTTTTGAAATTGCGTATACAACAGATCGCAGTTATGACTGGGGTAATTTCCCCTGGGACTGGCAGCCTGAAAGTAATATCCATATTCAATTGATGGGGCCACGGGGTGATTATTATGTGAAAGCACCCAGTGATTCTTTGATTGCCGGATGGGGTTTTATTTTACCCAAACAAAAATTGTGGAATGCGTTTATAGCCTCAGGAGATGTAAACCGCCGCCGCGAAACAATTATGTCAGAAGTTGAATTGAAAGCTGCCGGTGGTGACTGGACCAATCCCAATGCTTACGACTACGAAGGGTATTTCCAAAGAAAATACGGATCCTTTGGATCACAAACCGGCGGGCCAATCAGTGAATTGAATTATGGTACCAACTGGCGTCATATCCGTTATGCAGATGTACTGTTAATGGCTGCTGAAGCATTCCATAAGTCAGGCAATGATGAAAAAGCACGGAACTATCTCAATGAGGTAAGGGATCGCGCCGGATTGCCTGATGTCACTGCTTCCGGGCCGGCACTGTTTGATGCAATCGTCAAAGAAAGACAACTTGAACTGGCATTTGAAGGGTTTCGTTATACCGACCTCGTCCGCTGGGGTCTTGCTGCACAGGAACTGGGGACACTGGGTTACCAGGAATCAAAACATAACCTGTTACCCATTCCCGATTTCGATGTAAAAACAGCTGCATTGACACAAAATCCGAACTACTAAAATGTGCTGTGTTTTGCAGATTAAACAACACAGATCATCAGACCTGATTGGCAGGTAATATTAAAAGACTTCAAAAAAATATTCATATGCAAAAGTTATTTGCAAGCTGGCCACCGGCTGCATATCTCACAATAATTGGAAGCCTGGTACTACTGGGTTCCTGCGAATATGATGTCAGGGACCTCGAACCAAAACCTGTTGCATCATTTACTGTGTCACCGGTAAATGGTCAGACAAACACATTTGTACTCAACAGTACATCCACCAATGCTTATCGTTTCGACTGGGATAAAGCTGACGGGAAAGGATATGTGACGGGTAAGAGTACAGACACGGTTTATTTCGCAGATAAAGGTGATTATACCGTTAAACTGTTTGCCTTTGGTCATAGCGGAACATCAGAGGCATCGCAGGTGATCAATGTAACCGCTGATGACCCTGCTGCACAAACACCGCATAAATTACTCACCGGAAATGGAAGCCGCACCTGGAAGCTTGCCGATGAAGCGGGTGCTTTATGGATTGGACCCGATCCCAATACTACCTGGTGGTCGAGCGGAGTGGGAGATATCACGGCACGTGCCTGTCTTTTTAATGATGAGTATACTTTTCATAAAGACGGCAACACGGTTGACTTCGACAGCAAGGGCGACTTTTATGTGGACGAAGAAGGAGGTAATCCTCACCCGGGCGGAATGCCTGCAGTAGGCTGTTATGACAACGATGATATTCCCGCACAATTCCAGGATTGGGTTAAAAGTGGAAGCTTCAGTTTTGAAGTAGCCGGAAACAAACTGACTTTGACAGGTACCGGTGCGCATATGGGATTGTATAAAGCCGGCACTCCGCCAGATGCTGCACTTGGTGCACCTGCAGCCAGTGTTACCTACGATATTTTATCCATTTCATCTACAAGGATGGTATTGCATCTCGATTATGGTTGGGGTGCCTGGAAATTTGTTTACAAGGCCATTAACTAGTTTTTAATGTAGGCAATCGCAAGTGGAACGCGTTTACCTCTCCAGGTTGGACGCTTCCACTTTACTTTAAAAAACAGAATGAGATGAGAAGTATTTACTGGATTTATGTTTCCATAATATTTTTTGCATGCAGTAAAGGAAAAAAAGGAGAGGATGAGCCGATTCCCGTCGCTTCTGTTAGTGGCGTGAGCCTGCCTGAAGGCAATAGCGGAAACACATCTTTTGAACTTACATTAAAGTTGTCTGCTGCGATCTCAAAATCTGTCACAGTAACTTACTCTACGCTGGAAGGAACAGCCACAGCAGGGGAAGATTATGTTACCGCCACGAATCAGCCGGTCGTGTTTCAACCGGGTGAAACAGAGAAAAAGTTTACGCTAGGCATTGTGGGTGATATAATGCGTGAGGACAATGAAACTTTTACACTGATGCTGACCGGTGCCACCAATGCCACGATTTTGCAACATACTGCCACCGTCACCATTCTCAATGATGATACAAAGATTCAATTCACTGATGCGGGTTATGATGCACCAGATAACTACCCCGGTTATACACTTGCCTGGGCGGATGAATTTGACGGGCAGGCGCTTGATCCCGCGTCGTGGAGCAACCAGGACGGTGACGGCTGTCCGAATTTATGCGGATGGGGAAATAATGAACTGGAATATTATACGTCCCGGCCGCAAAACCTTTTCTTCCAGGATGGAAAACTGGTAATTGAAGCCAGGAAAGAAAATTTTAATGGCAAGTCGTATACCTCTTCGAAAATATTGACTGCCGGAAAGAAATATTTCAGGTATGGACGTATAGACATTCGCGCAAAGCTTCCACGGGGAAAAGGCATTTGGCCTGCGTTCTGGATGTTGCCACAAAATAATGTTTACGGCGGCTGGCCAACAAGCGGGGAGATCGACATCATGGAAATGGTTGGCCATGAACCCAACCGGACCCATGGAACCCTGCACTATGGCCCAGGACCCGGAAGTACGCAATACAATCGAAGCACAGCCCTTCCTACAGGCGCATTGCATGATGAGTTCCACGTTTACTCCATCGAGTGGAAAGAAGACCAGATCAAATGGTTCCTCGATGGCAACCTGTTTTCAACGGCTAATAAATCGGACCTGGCACAAAATGCCATCTATCCCTTTAATGAAGAATTCTATTTTATTATCAACCTGGCGGTTGGAGGCAATTGGCCCGGCAGCCCCGATGCCACGACCAGTTTTCCCCAGCACCTGATCGTGGATTATATCCGTGTTTATCAATAGAGACGCCTGACTGATAAGTCTTAATTCAAATGTGAATAATAAAGCGGGTTTAGAAGTGGCGTTTTAACGTCTTTTGGTATTATTCTTGAGCAACAGCGGGCAGGAACCGACAGGGTTCCTGCTTAGTTGACGGTTGTCCTATGATGTTTGTGAAGCCTGCGAACGTCCCACCTGTTCATCGCTGTGAAGTGATTGTTTAAATTCCAAATATCCTGTATGAGGCCTTTTTACGTAAACTCATGAAAATGTTTTTCCTTGCTACAGGCTCTTCATTTGATTTCATGCAATTTGTACAAATACTTTGCTGGATACTAGGTCCTGCTTTGCTGATCGCCGCTTTGGTGACAATAGTTTTGCATTACAGGAAGAAGAAAACCGAACATCACGATGGTGAACCCATTCCCGGTTCCCCGGAAATTTTGGGATATACCAAGGGTGATGGTGAGTTTGTCTGCTTTGATCATTCACCGCTGATAAATGAATATAAAAAAAGACTCAGCTTTTCCCACGCCAGGGTTACAGCCCTGAGAAAGGATTTGGAGAAACTTCAGCAACGCTACGATGCCTTGGCTGCCTTTACCATTACACGTTTAAAAGATGATTCTGAAAACAGGAAAATGAAACCGGGAGGTATACCTGCATCTGTAAAAAAAGAAATCGAAAAGGCTTCCAGGCAGTTTGAAAAGGAGAGAAAGGGTTGGGAAGATCAACAACAACAATTGAACGATGCATACAAACGCCTGGAAGATGAATATAAAAACTTGCAGGAAAAAATGGAATTACAAACACTGACTTCTGAAGAAAAGGAAGAGAAGTTGATGCAATGGCAGGAGAAGAATCGCGAACTCAGCGAAAAATTAGATGAACAAAAATGGTTGCAGCATGTGCTCGACGAGAAGAAAGCACAGATCGCATACCTGCAAAACAACCTGGTATACGAGCGCAATGCAAAACAACAGGCAGTAGAGCAGGCAAGCCGCCTGACTGCAACTATTGATAAATTAAAAAAAGAGCTCACTGAAATCCGTAAGCATGCTGAACCGGCCGTTTCAATTTTGGATAAAAAACAACCTGAAGTTCGGGCCATGGTTGCCGGACTTGATGAAGCGGTTTCAACCCGGCTTTCGAATGACAAACCGGATAAAGATCCGGAGCCTGCAAACAATTATCTGTCCATGGCTTTTACCGTACAACCGGTATTCACAACTTCCCCACATCCGCCCCGGGTATGATCCCCATTCTTATTAACTTGCGGGCATGCGACAATACCTGGACCTGCTGACACATATTCTGGACAACGGCGTTTACAAATCTGACCGTACCGGCACTGGTACACAAAGCTGCTTCGGATACCAGATGCGTTTTGATCTTCAAAAAGGTTTCCCGCTGGTCACTACCAAGAAAGTACATCTGAAAAGTATAGTTCATGAATTACTTTGGTTCCTGAAGGGGGAAACAAATATTGCCTATCTCAAAGAAAACAATGTGAGCATTTGGGATGAATGGGCGGATGAGCACGGAGAACTGGGGCCGGTATATGGTAAACAATGGAGAAGCTGGGAGGGAAAGGACGGACATGTCGTAGACCAGATTTCAGATTTGATTAAGCAGATCAAATCAAACCCCGACAGCCGCCGTTTGATTGTCAGTGCATGGAATGTTGCCGATCTCCCCGATATGGCCCTGATGCCCTGTCATACGCTGTTCCAGTTTTATGTTGCAGAAGGAAAATTGAGTTGCCAGTTATACCAGCGAAGCGCTGATGTATTTCTCGGGGTTCCGTTCAACATCGCTTCCTATGCATTACTCACAATGATGATAGCCCAGGTATGTGACCTGGAACCCGGTGAGTTTGTACATACTTTCGGCGACGTGCACATTTACAGCAACCACATGGAACAGGTCAAACTGCAGTTGAGCCGGGATCCTTATCCGTTGCCGGTAATGAAACTCAATCCCGCTGTGAAAGATATTTTTGCATTCAGGTTTGAAGACTTTGCGCTGGAAAATTATCAGTCACATCCTGCTATTAAAGCACCTGTGGCAGTTTAACCTGCTGTTTAAAACAAATAAAAAAATAAGCCGGTGCATTGTGAAGGCCGGGCTTATTTTTGCCAGCAATTCATCACCGTAGAAACAACCCGGATCATGATCATCACCCTCGTCGTTGCCGCTGCTAAAAACAATGCCATTGGGAAGGACAATAAATTGCTCTGGCATCTGCCCAATGACATGAAATATTTCAAGAACGTCACCTGGGGAATGCCGGTCGTCATGGGCAGAAAGACTTTTGAAGCCCTGGGTGAGCCATTAAAAGGAAGAAAGAATATCGTGCTGACCAGCCAAAAGGATTTAAAAAAAGAAGGCATCATCACCATACGAAAATTCGAGGACGCCATCCTGCTGGCAAAAGAAATGGATGTAAAAGAGCTGATGGTCATTGGAGGTGGCGAGGTTTATCGCCAGGTGATAGATAAAGCTCATCGTATTCACATGACCAGGGTGAATGCTGAACTTGAAGGCGATACCTATTTTCCCGAGATAGATCCAAAAACCTGGCTTATGGTGAGTGAAAAATCCTATCCCGCGGATGACAGGCATCAATACAGTTATTCCTTCCAGGTTTGGGAACGAAAATGATAGAAGGGCTGCATGTATTCAAAATTCCATCTGCTATCGAAATTTATCAGTTACTATTTCCGCGCGTCCAATAGCCGTGGTCATGGCATGCACTCCCCGTTTGTTTTTGATTTTATCACCAAGGTTTTGAATGACCGGTCTCAATACGAAGCATATGATCGTGTGGAAGCCTTGCGTAATCGTTTATTAAAGGATCAGCAAATACTGCAGGTGGAAGATATGGGGGCGGGTTCTGTAACGGATAAATCCAGTCAGCGGCGTGTGGCATCTATTGCTGGAAATGCCGCCAAGCCCCGCAAATGGGGACAGCTACTTTACCGGATGGTGAAATATTACCAGTCACAAGGGATCATTGAACTCGGCAGTTCATTGGGCATTACCAGTTCATACCTGGCCATGGGAAATCCTGCCGGCAAACTGATCACCCTGGAAGGTGCTAAAGAAGTGGCGGCTGTGGCACAGAGAAATTTTCAAACCTTAGGGTTGAATAATGTTGAGTTACGAACCGGGAATTTCGATGATACGCTCAACCCGGCGCTGAAAGATCTGCGATCACCCGATTTTGGTTTTATCGATGGGAATCACCGGGAGGAGCCCACCCTGCGATATTTCAACGAACTGGCAGGAAATGCACATAACAACACCATCCTGGTGTTTGATGACATACACTGGAGCCGGGAGATGGAAAATGCATGGCATATCATCCGGCAGGACGACCGGGTGACAAGTACAATCGATCTTTTCTTTATCGGCATCGTATTATTCCGTAAAGAGTTCAGGGAAAAACAACATTTCAGTATCCGGTTCTAGGTTTCTCACAACTCATTCACAGCCTTCTGAATTTCCTTTTAAATTTTTATATCTTCGATACGGTTCCCAAACCAATTTATCCCTAAACAGTATTCTTACATGACGATTGGCCTGTTAAAAGAATCAGCTCCGGAAACGCGTGTATCACTCCTTGCAGAATCTGTTGCAACTCTTACCACGAAAGGTATTAATGTATTGGTCGAGAAAGGTGCCGGCGAAAAAGCTTTTTGTCATGACAGTGAATATGAAAAGGCCGGTGCGAAGATTACAGATGCAGAAGAGATTGCAGCATCAGCAGATATTATCCTTTCCATCCACCGGCCACAGGTAAACATAACCGGATCAAAGATTTTGGTAGGCGCTTACCAGCCGCTTTATCATAAAGAGGTGATGGCGGAGTTGGCTAAAAAGGGATTGACTATATTTTCCCTGGATATGCTTCCGCGGACCACAAGGGCACAGGCAATGGACATTTTGAGTTCACAGGCAAACATTGCGGGTTACAAAGCGGTGTTGCTTGCTGCCAATATATACGGTCGTTATTTCCCCATGTTTATGACTGCTGCAGGCAGTATTGCCCCGGCAAAAGTGTTGATACTGGGTGCGGGTGTTGCCGGATTACAGGCCATAGCAACAGCAAGAAGACTCGGTGCGGTAGTAGAAGTATTTGATACACGTCCGGCAGTGAAAGAAGAAGTGATGAGTCTCGGTGCCAAATTCGTGGAGGTGGAAGGTGCGGCAGATGCCAGCAAAGCCGGTGGTTATGCCGTTGAGCAAACCGAAGAATACCGTCAAAAGCAACAACAACGTATTGCAGACAGTATTGCCAAAGCTGATATCGTCATTACAACCGCACAAATTCCGGGGAAAAAAGCGCCAATTCTGATTACTGAAGCCATGATGGATAATATGCGCAATGGTTCTGTGATCATTGATATTGCTGCGGCAACCGGAGGCAATACGCCGCTTACCAAAAATAGCGAGACCGTTGTTTACAAAGGAGTCACCATCGCAGGTAATTCTAACCTGCCGGCTACCTTACCTTCCGATGCCAGTAAACTTTATGGAAAAAATATTCTCAACTTCCTTCAGTTAATTATTGACAAAACTCCCGCCGTGCAATTGAATTTTGAAGATGACCTGGTAAAAGGAAGTTGTATAGTATATGGCGGAGCCGTGGTTCATGAAAGTGTAAAATCGTAGGT
>Ga0065721_10006544_pt1 | contig 10605 bp, 7 predicted proteins | sample Mesricmetagenome_FD_59108 | JGI IMG/M metagenome (GOLD analysis project Ga0065721, IMG submission 59108) | Mesophilic microbial community from rice straw/compost enrichment Sample: eDNA_1 v2 (version 2) | ecosystem: Engineered > Solid waste > Grass > Composting > Bioreactor | place: USA: Davis... | reverse complement strand
GCCTTCAGAGGGGACGTATATTGCACCAGAACAATCGAAACGGATAGATGGACTTTGCCGGCGGGAATTAACCGGGATAACCGGAGGGCTATCCCAGGTGAGAAAATTGCGGGTCAGGCGGAATAAATGGTGAGAATCAACGGCTTCAACAGTTGGCCACTTTCTGCAGATTATTCTTCTGCTGCTCGCTGTCAGCATTGGAAAAATCCACACCCAGCTCCTTGCTGTATCGATCAAAGCACAGTTTGCCGCATTGCAGACGCATCAGCGCACCTTCTGCAAGAAACTGTGCACACTCGGGTTGCGCCGCAACTAACGGCCGGATAATTTCACGGTTCCACGCCTGCGAATGCGCCACATCCAGCACTGCATGCAAATCAAAATAAGCGCGGGCTTTATGGGAGAAGCCGAGGCGTTTCATCCCCCGTGCGACGCAGGCTGCACGCAGCGGCGCAGTCAATTCGATAACACCCAGCGCACCCAGCGAGTGATAGGTATAACGGCGTGAGACTGCGAGGCCAAGCATGGTGTTGCCCAAGGCAAGNGATTCCCANACGGTGGTATCAATAGAAGGCTTCAGCCCGAGATCCTGCACCATATTTTCCAGGAGCGGACCGTGCATTGCCTTTGGTTTTCCCCGACCCATTTCGTCCCAGTAGTTGCGCGCACATTCGAGCTTGGCCTGCACTGGTAATTTAACCTGCGTATAAGCAACAAGGTCTTCAAATCCGGCTTCGCCTGCAGCTTCCTGTGTAAGAAACCATTTCATCTGTTCCGCTGTTGCTGTGTTGGCCAGCCAGTCAAACAAGGGATGATGCTGACCCGGCCCCCACTCCGCCAGCGATTCAAACCAGGCCACAAACTGATCCGCATCCGTGGCGTTTCGTCTCGTCAGAGGCTTTATGGACGCGCGCAGTTCTTCCAGAAATTTTCCTTCAATAAGACGAAATTTCAATTCGCTGTGTTCATCCTCTTCCCAGGAAGCTGAGGGTGTTTTTACAGCGAGGCGGTTGATATTAAATTTAGCGAGACGCGAGTGAAAAGCGAATGGATCTTTTCCAATGCTGGTAAGTGACGACATGGGAGCTCCTACCGGCGCGTTATTATCAGAATCTGAAACGGGCAATCGTTCAGGCGAAGAATGAGCATCCTCTTTTGATAAGTGTGTTTCAGTTCGCTTTTACACATTGATCAGGTTTGCATTCACTGCCGTTTCGTTTATTAAATTCAATCCGTCCAATTAGATTTTCAAAAAATATGTAGCGAATTTCTTCGATCAACAGTTAACGAAGCCACTGTTTTTTCCGGTTAATAATCTGGCAACTAATCTCACGCGGCTGTAGCTAGTAACGCAACCCGCCAATATTTCAAATATAAAATAGATTCCACTTGTGATTTGCATCCCATATCTGAACTTTAGTCGCGCTATCCAACACCCTGCGCCTCAGCACTGCAAACACTCCTGCTCTCTGCCGCTACTATATGGTCGCGCAGACTATTAACGCCGTATTTAAAGTACTGCTGATTCATCGCAAGTCGAGGCTGTGAGCCTTCGATGTCCTAAAACTTTAATAACGATAGGAGAACCACCTGATGAAGAATTCCCGGTTAAAAATCTTTGGCCTGGCGGCCATACTGGGCTTCGGGCTGGCGGCAACATCTTCCGCTTTTGCTCAGGCCAGTTGTAAATATGTGGTTAGCAACAGCTGGGGAGGTGGCGCAACAGCCTCCATCGAGATCACCAACAACAGAACCACTGCGATTGATGGCTGGCATGTCAGCTGGTCCTATAACAACAATTCAGTGACAAGCAGCTGGAATGCCAACGTCAGTGGCAGCAACCCATATTCGGCTTCTAATCTGAGCTGGAATGGAACTATCCAGCCGGGCCAGACAGTCTCCTTCGGTGTGCAGGTCAGCACCAATGGCACCGCTGAAACGCCAGCCGTTATCGGCAGTATCTGTGGTGACATAGGAGCATCCTCTGCGCCCAGTTCGAGCAGCTCTTCTGCGCCCTCCAGCCGCTCATCATCCACTGTATCCAGTACTGCAAGCTGTGCACCGGCCACTCAGCAATGTAACTGGTACGGTTCAAACTACCCCCTGTGCAGCACAACTCAAAGTGGCTGGGGCTGGGAAAATAATCAAAGCTGTATTTCCCGCAGCACCTGTACCAGCCAGCCCGCGCCGTTTGGCGTAACCGGCAACGCTTCCTGCCCAAGCTCCAGCATCGCCTCGTCGCTGGTCTCCAGCGTTCCACCAGTGAGTTCAAGTTCGCGCAGCTCCAGTTCTTCCAGCGCAGCATCGAGCACACCTAATCCCGGCGGCATGACCAGCGTCGAACTGACGCAGGTGATGGGTGTGGGCTGGAACCTGGGTAACTCGCTCGAAGCCATTGGCGGAGAAACGGCCTGGGGTAATCCACTGGTGACTCAGCAGTTGATCAATTCGGTCAAAGCTGCCGGTTTCGATACTTTGCGGGTTCCTGTGGCCTGGAGCAAATTTTCTGATGCGGAAAATTTCGTCATCGAAAGCAGCTGGATGGATCGTGTTGAAGAAGTGGTGAACTACGGCTTGAATGCTGATATGTACGTTATCGTGAATATTCACTGGGACGGCGGCTGGATGCAGCCCACTTATGCCCAGCAGAATTATGTGAACAATCGCCTGGCCATCATGTGGGAGCAGATCGCCAACCGCTTCCGTGACTACGACGATCGCCTGCTGTTTGCGGGCACCAATGAAGTCATGGTTGAAGGCGATTACGGTACACCGACCGAGGAATATTACACCGTTCAGAACAGCTTCAACCAGACGTTCGTGACAACCGTGCGTGCAACCGGTGGACGTAACGCGACTCGTCATCTTGTGGTGCAGGGTTTCAATACCAACATCGATCACACTGTTAACTTCGCTGAAATACCAGTGGATACCGTAGCGAATCGTTTAATGATGGAAGTGCACTATTACGATCCCTATAACTTCACACTTAACGAAAACAGCAACATTACGCAATGGGGCGAGATTGCCACTAACCCGAACGCGACTGAAACCTGGGCGAACGAGTCCTGGGTTGATACGCAGTTCCAGCGGATGAAAACCCATTTCGTTGATCAGGGCATTGGTGTCATCCTCGGCGAGTATGGTGTGATCTCCCGTTTAAATGTACCTGACCATGAGATCTATCGGACCTACTGGAATCAGTACATTACTGAATCGGCTATCCGCCACAAGCTGGTGCCGGTTTACTGGGACAATGGCTACGCCGGTGATAAGGGTATGGCAATCTTTGACAGAAACAATGGCAATCAGCTCTACCCCGCCATTGTTGATGCCATTGTGAGTGCCGTAGAGTAATGATGTTTATGGCCCGCCACATTCCGTGGCGGGAGTTTCAAATTGTCATACAACGTGAATTAAACACGGCCGCCTGCCAGGGTTTCGATCATCGCAACCCGAGGTTGCGTGATATGGATCACGTAGGCAGGCGGCCGGTTTTCGTTTGGGAATTTCTTTCCTTACAATGGGTCGCTCTTATAAAAGCGGCCGCCTCCGATTTCTACAAGTGCCGCTGGAAAACCCACGCACTGCATAGATTTCAACGACTAACACCATAATTTCAACGGTTGAAAGGAGTTTTCTATGCGCTCGGCATCACCTTTTCTCACCTCTGTCGGTCTGGGGTTAATCTCCTGGCTGTTCAGTTCTGCCAGCTTCGCTCAGGCGAGCTGTGAATACCTGGTGGTGAACGAATGGAATGACGGTTATACCGCGTCCATCCGTTTGACCAATACTCAAACCTCTGCCATCCAGAGCTGGCAGGTCAGCTGGCAGTATCAGAGCAACCGCATTACCAGCAGCTGGAACGTGCAGTTAAGCGGTAATAATCCTTACAACGCCACCGATGTCGGCTGGAATCAAAGCATCCAACCGGGCCAGAGCGTGGAGTTCGGTTTCCAGGTGAGCAAGAACGGTGGTTCAGCTGAGCAGCCGACCATTACCGGCAGCATCTGCGGCTCCAGTGGCACAACGTCATCTGTGGCTTCCTCCACGGTTTCCAGTGCGGTGGCTGTATCCTCCGTCGCACCGGTCAGCAGCGCTGCCAGCTCAAGCACACCGGCCCAAAGCGGTTCTCAGTGTAACTGGTACGGTACGCTCTATCCCTTGTGCGCCAACCTGAACAGCGGCTGGGGCTGGGAGCAGAATCGCAGTTGTATCGGGCGCGAAACCTGCAGCAGTCAGCCAGCGCCCTATGGCATCGTTGATGGCGGTACGTCCAGTACACCCGCATCCAGTACGCCCGCCTCCAGCACCCCGTCATCAAGCGCACCCTCTTCGCAGGCTCCTGCATCCTCAAGCGTTGCCAGCAGCGTAAGTTCCGCCAGCTCGAGCTACGGCCCGATTACCGGCGGCTGCAACGGCTACGCGACTCGCTTCTGGGACTGCTGTAAACCTCACTGTGGCTGGTCCGGTAATGTGCCCTCCGGCATGGAACCCATGAAAAGCTGCGGCGCGAACAATCAGGTGTTGTCCGATCTGGATGCTGGCAGCAGCTGTGAAGGTGGCAATGCTCACACCTGTTATGGCCTNGCGCCCTTTGCCGTAAGCAATACTCTCTCCTACGGTTATGCCGCCACCTCCAGTGGCGATGTGTGNGGCCGTTGCTATCAGCTGGAGTTCACTGGTGAGTCTCACAACGCACCCGGTGACCCAGGTTCCGCTGCCCTGGCNGGTAAAACCATGATCGTGCAGGCAATCAATATCGGTTTCGACGTNGGCGGTGGCCAGTTTGACATCATGGTGCCCGGGGGCGGTGTGGGCGCTTTCAATGGCTGTGCCAACCAATGGGGCGTCTCCAACTCTGAACTGGGCGCTCAGTACGGTGGATTCCTGTCGGCCTGTAAAAGCGAACTGGGTTACAACGCAACCCGCGAGCAATACAAAGCTTGCGTAACCAGCCGCTGCGACAGTGTGTTCGGGTCCCGCGGGCTGACCGAACTGCAGGCAGGCTGCCGCTGGTATGCCGACTGGTTTGAAGCCGCGGATAACCCCTCGCTGCGTTACCGCGAAGTCTCATGTCCGGCTGAACTGATGAATGCATCGGGCATGAACCGCACTAACCTGGGCGGCATCAGCAACAGCTGTAACTAATCTGCACTGATCTGTTGCCGTACCCGATGAGTCACCTGTCGGGTACGGCAACTGCCCTTCACGTTAATCCCACCGAATGCATCTAAAGTATTAAAACTCGCACCAAAAGTATCACTTCTGCCAATTCCCCTGCTCCATGCTTGTTAAGTATTTTGTGGCGAACAGGGCGTCACCGATGCGTGTTGCCACAGAAAATAAAAAACACAAACATTGAGTCGAGGTGATTCTTATGAATAAGGCAATGGTATGGCTGGGGTTGTGCTGCGGAATTTTTCTCTCCGCTCAAAGCATAGCCGCCGTTAACTGCTCCAATCTCCCCACATGGCAAAGCAGTGCTGCCTACAACGGCAATACCACGGTAAAACACAATGGGAAGTCCTATACCTCACAGTGGTGGACGCAGGGCGCTGATCCGGAAACCCACTCCGGCCAGTGGCAGGAATGGAAACTCAATGATGTCTGCAGCGGCTCTTCAACCTCATCATCGTCGAGCTCCAGCCGCCCCTCATCATCGTCGTCCAGCACTTCCAGCAATACCGGCGGATCATGTCCGACCTGGAGTGCGGGAACCTATTATGCGGCGGGAACTGTCGTGCGCTACAACGGCGCCTTCTACATCGCCGAACATGACAATCCCGGTTACGATCCGACTATCAGTACCTGGTACTGGGACCCGGTCGCCTCCTGCCCCAACGGTGGCAATTCATCATCCAGCAGCTCAACGCCGTCCAACGATTGCGGCAGTGCCTGGTATTCAGCGCGGCTCACCAATTACACCTCCTACCCAGAGCCGGGCAGCCTCGAATGTATTTACTACAACGGGTGTCAGTGGGCCGGTTATTTTTACGGGATCAACGGCAAACAGCCGGAATCCTGGGTGGCTGCCAACAATATCATCGCCGTACACATGAAGGACTGGAACTGGCTGGGATTAAAAACTCTGAACCTGCGCCAGGGAAATCGCCACATTACCGGTAAAGTATACGACGCCTGTGCAGATTCCGATTGCCAGGGCTGCTGCACGGCCAACCTCGGCGGTGATGGCTTCCTGATTGATATCGAAAAATACACCATGCAGCGCTTTGGCTCCGGCGATGGCATTGTGGAATTCCAGGTGTGTTACTAAAACCTTGCTGATCCCAAAATGATCGATATGATCCGTAAAGCCATTGAATGAATATCGGCGGATTAATCCGCCGATATTTCACCACATCATGTCCTGAAAAACTTTTTGTAAAAAACCCCTTCTTTTTTCTTTACCAAGCAAGGGGTGAACATTTCCGTCAACTTCCATTACACTCCTCTGCCGCTGCATCTGATTCGCGAACGCGAACCAAAAAACTGCGCAACATTTCAACAAATGAGCAATAACCTCTACGTAAAGAGAAGCCTTATGAGATTTTCGCCATTGCTGCCCCTCGCCCTGACCATGGCGTCGGCACCACTTTACGCTCAGCAACCTCAGGAACAAGTACAGGAACAGCTGATTGTTACCGGCACCTACAGCCCGCTGACAGCGACGCAGGTGTCATCCACTGTCAGCGTGATTGATCGCGCAACAATTACTCAACTTAACAAAACTAATCTTGCGGATGTTTTGCAGACAGTTCCCGGGGTGCTTGTAGAACGCCAGGGTGGCCCTGGTGGTTTAACTGTCGCTTCCATTCGTGGCGGTGAGTCCAATTACACCGTCGTGATGATTGATGGTGTTGCACTCAACGATCCGGGCAATACCCGCGGTGGCGCCTTCGATCTGGGCAACATCAATGTAGACTCCATCGAACGCATCGAAATCGTACGCGGCCCGCAATCGGCGATTTATGGCGCCGATGCGCTCGCCGGCGTAATCAATATCATCACCCTGCAACCGCAGAAAGGTCACCAGCAGATGCTGTCGTATACGACGGGTGACGAAAGTTATGAGCAGATCGGTCTCGGGTTATCCGGCAGAACCGAACAGCTGGATTACTCTGTGCAATTGCGTACGCGTGACAGCGGCGAGCCGGTAGAAGGCAGTGAAGCAGAAGACAACGAAGTAAATCTCCGTTTCGGCTGGCGCCCCAACGTGGCACATTACGTATCCCTGAGCTACCGCTATTTTGACGGCGAGCGCAGCAGCTATCCCGAACAGAGCGGCGGCCCTTTGTACGCGCTGTCGCCGGATCTGGATTTTACGGATTACACCGACGAAAGCGCCGCGCTGACCTGGCAATACCAGATCACCGAATTCTGGAAAAGCCAGGTGCAGGCTACCCGCTATCAACGTGAAGAAGACTACACGTCCCCCGGCATTCCGCCCTACATGGCTGTTCCCGGCAGCGGATCACAGACAGAATTTACCCGCGATCAGATTTCCTGGATCAACACGCTCGGCCAACAGGGAAAATTCTGGGCAAACCTCGGGCTGGAACAACGTAAAGAAGAAGGCGACAGTGTTGGCTATCTCGACATGGGCTTTCTTCTACCCACGGACTTTTCGCTCAAGCGAACGACTGACAGTGGTTTTATCGATCTGAATGCGCAGGTTAACGAGCGCCTGTTGTTACAGGGCAGCGTGCGTTATGACGATCCAGAAAACTTTGACAGTGAAACCTCCACCAAAGTAGGCCTGCGTTTCAGCCTGACCGATCGGTTGACCCTGCGCTCCAGCTTCGGTGAAGGCTATAAACTGCCCAGCTTTTTCTCGCTCGGCCATCCCCTGGTTGGCAACCCGGACCTGCAGCCGGAAAAAGCAGAAAGCTGGGATATCGGCGTTGAGTGGCAGATTAATGATCAGCTCTTCACCGGCGTGGATTACTTCGACAACGCCTACCGTGACGCCATCGACTTCGACAGCGAGTTATTTACCAACGTAAACCGTGATCGCGTTGATGCCAGCGGCGTTGAGTGGCAGGCACACTGGCAGAGTCTGGATGGCCGGGTGGGGATTCGTACTCACGCAACCTACACGGATATCGACGTTAAGGACAGTGTGTCGATCCTGACCGGCCGTCCGCAGGCCCGGGCTGGAGCTACTGTCAACTGGCGGGTGAATGACCAGTGGAATACCTCGCTTGATTATCAATGGGTGGACGAGCAATTCGCCAGCAGCCAGCACACCGGCAATGCGGTTTTTGCAAAACTCGATGATTACCACCGCGTTGACGTCAATCTGTTCTGGAACATTAATGAGGTGGTAAAAGCGAACTTCACGGTAGAAAATCTGCTGGACGAAGATTATCAAACCGCAATCGGCTTTCCGGCGCCCGGTCTGTTATGGCGGGTTGGCCTGCGCTGGCAACTGTCCAACTGACAGCAGGTGTTAAAAACGAAAAATTTTTCAACCTTTAGCGCCTGATTCCCATCCCACTTGCACCAGCAGATGGGCATCGCTTAAGCTCCTGTTTAAACAGGTTTCAATCGCCCCGCCGTTTATCTGGCGGGGCGATTTTTTTTGTTGGATAAACATAGGTAGTTGTTCAATGAATCTTGCAGCTGTAGTCGTTGATGTAGCAGGCGGTATCGGCTTGTTTCTGCTGGGGATGAGTTTGATGAGCGAGGGTCTGCGCAGCCTCGCAGGCAAATCTGTGCGTAAGGCCTTGATCCGCTTCACCCGCAGCCGTGTGTCCGGCGTGTTTACTGGCATCATTGCCACGATCCTGACCCAATCCTCCAGCGCCACCATGATGATCACCGTCGGCTTCGTCGGTGCCAGTGTGCTCACCTACTCCCAGGCCCTGGGTGTCGTGCTGGGGGCAAGTATTGGTACCACCTTTACCGGATGGCTGGTAGCGATTGTGGGTTTCAAATTAAAACTCAGTGCCATTGCCTCGGTATTGATCCTGATCGGCGCACTCATGCGTCTGTTCGGCGGCGCCCGTCGTTCAGGCCTGGCTTATAGCCTGGCCGGTTTTGGTCTGATGTTTGTCGGTATTGACGGACTGCAACAGGGCATGAGCGGTTTACAGTCCCACATCAATCTGGGATTCATGTCTGCTGACACCTTGTCCGGTCGAGCGGTGCTGATGCTGATCGGTATCGCTTTTACATTGATGACACAGTCATCCACGACCGGTGTCATCTCAGCTCTGGCAGCTATGCACACCGGCCTGATCGACTTTGAGCAGGCGGCAGCGCTTGTCGTGGGGATGAATATCGGCACCACCTTTACCTCAGCCATCGCCACCATCGGGGGTAATGTTCATGTGCGTCGTACAGGATTTTCCCACGTCATCTTCAATACGATCGTCAGCGGCTGCGCGCTGTTCCTTATAACACCCTATATGATGCTTTGGCATTGGCTGTTGCCCGACCAACCTTTTGGGGAAATTGCGCTGGTGAGTTTTCACAGTCTCTTCAACATCGCGGGCGTGTTGTTGATTCTGCCGTTTATCGGGGCCTATTCCCGCTTTATTGAACGGTTGATCCCGGAGCGCCGCAGCGATCAGGAGCTGCTGGACTCCAGCCTGGTGAAATATCCGGAACTGGCGCTGGGTGAAGTGCGCAAGCTGCTCAAGGCACANNNGGCCCAGCTGGCCATGCAGTTGATGCACATCCTCGGTGAATCGTCACGCCCGGTTTCTTTGACAGAAACAGCTCGTGCGCTGACAGAGACCCGTCATTATCTTGATCAGTTGCACCTGGCTGACGGTGACGGGCGCTCCTGGCAGGACCTGCTTACCTGTATTCATCTGCTCGATCATTTGCAGCGATTGTATGAGCGGTGTCAGAACTCACAGATCATCCTGACCGTGCGTGATGAACGCGCATTGGAAATTCCGCGAACCATTCTTACGCAACTGGTGAACGAGGTCCTGCGTAAAGAACCGCTGAATGAAGAACAGGCTGAACTGCTTACCGACCAGCTGGCTATACAGGAACGACAACTGCGTGAATTAACTACCGCTCAGATTGCTTCAGGCAACATTGAGCTGGACAAGGGCGTGAGCCTGATGGAGACCTCCCGCTGGATGCACCGGGTGGGCATCCATCTGTTGCGAATCGAGCACTACCAGAATCTTCTGCGTTATCGCATCGAAGCAGAGGCCAAGCCGCGAAGCGAAGGCGCGGCCAGTAAAACAGAGGCTTAATCCTTCGAACTCTGTTTATCGCGGGCCAGGTGTACCGGCAAAGGATTGCCTGTAGAACCCTGACAGCAATGACGTAGCAACAATAAAAAACCCCTGCAAATTTTCTGCACACCACCCCTGCTCTGTTCTGCTTTTCTTGATGGTCTCTTCCCATAAATGTGCCTCGGGAAATAGCGTCTAGGAATAACTCCGGCTTTAAAGCGGTGGTCAGTCAGTCCTAATGGACGCCAATTATCGGGAAAGCCTTTTGTACTCGTAAAAGATCAGTTACATTGGATCAGCAGTATCCTTATAACCTTGCTCGCCTCACGCGTTAATTTATTTATGTATGAGAGGAGATTGTTATGTCCCAAGATCTGTCCGCCCTTCATAGCGAGTATTTCTC
>Ga0065721_10053063_pt1 | contig 10607 bp, 8 predicted proteins | sample Mesricmetagenome_FD_59108 | JGI IMG/M metagenome (GOLD analysis project Ga0065721, IMG submission 59108) | Mesophilic microbial community from rice straw/compost enrichment Sample: eDNA_1 v2 (version 2) | ecosystem: Engineered > Solid waste > Grass > Composting > Bioreactor | place: USA: Davis... | reverse complement strand
TTGCCAGCGTTGCCACGATTGGCATGATTGCCTAAGTCGAGATGCCCATTCAGACGCAGTATAGTTGCAAATCCAGCATTGCCTTTTGCCATCTTGCCGTTTGCCGTTTAATACAACAGATTCGCACTCCTGTTCAGCAATACTAACATTTCAGATTCCGCGATTGCCCCGTTGCCACGATTGGCGTGATTGCCTCAGTCGCGATGCCCGTTCAGACGCACTACAATTGCAGATCCCGCATTGCCCTTTTGCCATTTTGCCCTTTGCCGTTTAATAAAACAGACCCGCACGCCTGTTCATCACCACCACCGTTTCAGATTCCGCGATTGACCCGTTGCCACGATTGGTGCGATTGCTTCAAGTTGAGACGTTCGTTCAGCCGCACACGTATTGTAGATCCCGCATTGCCATTTGCCTATTGCCCTTTGCCGTTTAAGACAACAGATTCGCACTCCCGTTCAGCAATACTAACATTTCAGATTCCGCGATTGCCAGCGTTGCCACGATTGGCATGATTGCCTAAGTCGAGATGCCCATTCAGACGCAGTATAGCTGCAAATCCAGCATTGCCTTTTGCCATTTTGCCGTTTGCCTATTGAAATCAATTCCGCATCTTCACCACCTTCGTCCTCTTCTTCCTCTTATCCTTCTTCTTATCAAACCACGAATGATGATTCTTCGGCTTTACCACCGTCGTGGTCCGACCACCTGCACGGTTGCTGCAGGCGGGCAGGAGTAGCGCGAGGGCTATTAAGTAAAGCCAAATTCTTCTCATTCGGTCCAAAATCTTTAGACGCCAAACCACCGTAGAACCGGCACTTTGGCTGCCAAAACCCTAAAAGTACTATTTTGTTTATGAATCGAAACGCTCGCCGACCATGATTTATTTGACCGTTCGGCGGTGGCACAAAAATTTAAAAGCTTATAAGTGAGCCACCTAAGTCAGGCAGGGAATATGGACAGGTTTCACTTCAACAATCTCTCAGTCACCGATCAGGCATGCCTGCTCCTTGATGGTGGTGACCTGCTGGCTACCAATTCGTTTCACCATTACAACGTTTTGTTGTACAACTATGAGAATCAGTTCATGGAACTAGTGTACGACAACCGGGCAAAGCAAGTCCTGCTTGTTAGAGTCGTTAATGAGCACATCCTGGAAAAATACCTCGCGAATATCCAGCTAGACCTGGACTTTTGAGTACATCCCAACCTGGCGTCAAGCCAGTCCTTTCATCACATTATCGAGATTGCGACGGAAGTACAACTTCACCGGTGTTTGCTGGGTGAGATGCGCTGAAACAATGGATCCTAGAAAAACCGAAAAAAACAGGTTTGTGATGTCGCGCGTCGAACTCGTTTTCGTGATCTCCTTCTTCATGATCGCTTCAAGCGCCATCTTTTCAAGCATCTGATCAAGCGAGAGAATTTCAACAGCGGCGATGTCTTCAACTTCCGGGAAGAAGAGTTTCTTTTCTTCCGGCTTAACCGGGAAAGGCTTGGGCGGACGCTTTGAATCAGACAGATATCCGATCAGACTCAACATTAGCCCGGGCCGATTCTCACATTCATCCCCAAGTTTATCCAACAGATAGTAAACTCCCTGGATTCCTTCTCTTGGCTTTTGCTTTAATTCGACACTGCGCGCAAGGCACCAGATTCGAAAATGATACAGCAAAACATCTTCTTTCTGGGGAAAATATTTGAAGAAGGTAACTTTTGATATTTTTACCTTTTCACAGATATCCTCCACATAGATATCTTCGAAGGCTTTTTTGCCGATAAGTTTAAGCGTATGTTCGAGCACCTGAACCTTTAACCTCGCCGCCTTTTCTTTCCGAAGACTCATGGAAACTAAGTTTGACTTGAATTAAGAGTTTTATCTTCACTTTACCAATGTTAATAATGACAAAACGCCTTTTTCCGCTTTTACTTGCAATTGGTACGGTTGCCTGTCAATCGCCGCTATCAAAGTCACCGGCGATTGGTGTGATTGCCGACTCTGCCGTTGTGGTTTCTGCCCACCCTTTGGCTTCAAAAGTTGGGGCAGAAATACTAAGGGCCGGCGGCAATGCAGTGGATGCAGCAATCGCGACACAGATAGCACTTGCCGTTGTTTATCCGAACGCCGGTAATCTTGGAGGAGGCGGTTTCATGGTTGTGCGAATGAGCGATGGGTCGACAGCTACGCTCGACTATCGGGAGAAAGCTCCCGGTAGGGCTACGCGCGATATGTACCTCGACTCCGTGGGCAACGTAAGGTTTGGTCTTAGTGAGAAAGGACACTTGTCGGCAGGTGTTCCCGGATCAGTCGCTGGTATGTATGAGGCGCACTCCAAGTACGGATCGCTTCAGTGGAAAGATCTCGTTCAGCCTGCGATCGATCTCGCTCTGAATGGATTTCAGCTGACAAAACGTGAAGCGCGAAGTCTGCGCAATCTCCAGGACACTTTGCGAAAATACAACACGATCATGCCTGACTTCCTGCTGAAAAAAGAATGGCAGGAAGGTGATACGATTTACTGGACGGACCTCGGTCATACACTCGAGCGTATTCGCGACTACGGAAGAGATGGATTTTATACTGGCAAGACGGCCGATGACATCGTTGCTGAGATGCAACGTGGCAATGGGCTCATTACGCATGAAGACCTGAGGAACTACCAGCCTGTCTGGCGAAACCCAGTGATCGGTTCCTACAAGAATTACAAGATCATTTCGATGGGTCCGCCGTCGAGTGGAGGTATCGCTCTCCTTCAACTATTGAATTCAATCGAGAACTATCCCATCAAAGAATGGGGACACAACAGTCCTAAGACTATCCATCTTATGGCCGAGGCAGAACGAAGGGTGTACGCTGACCGCGCCGCATGGCTGGGAGATCCCGACTTCTTTAAAGTACCCATCGAAGAACTCATTGACAAGAACTACAGCGCAAAACGGATGGAGTCTTTCGATCCGGAAAAGGCTACACCAAGCAGTGCGATTAAAGAAGGAGAATTTTTGATCGCTGAATCCCACGAAACTACACACCTTTCGATCGTCGATGCTCAAGGAAACGCTGTAGCCGTTACAACAACATTGAACGATTCATATGGTTCGGCGGTCATCGTTGCTGGATCAGGATTCTTCCTCAACGACGAAATGGATGACTTCAGCATCAAACCCGGTCAACCAAACATGTACGGCGTTATTGGAGGTGAAGCCAATAAGATTGAGGCAAACAAGCGGATGCTGAGTTCAATGACACCGACAATCGTGGAGAAGGATGGCAAACTATTCATGGTCGTTGGCACGCCCGGAGGATCAACCATCATTACCTCAGTCTTTCAGACGATCATCAACGTGATCGAGTTTGACATGAATATGCAGGAGGCTGTGAGCGCTCGCCGTTTCCACAGTCAATGGTTACCTGACGTGATCTTCCCTGAGAAAGGCGCCATCGATCGAAAGGACAGCCTCACGCTTGTGAAGCAAGGCCATGCCTTCCACGACGATTACTGGAGAGGAATCGGTCGCGTCGATGCAATCCTTGTTCGGCCCGATGGAAAACTCGAGGGTGGAGCTGACCCACGAGGGGATGATACTGCCATAGGTTTCTGAAAGAAAGGCTTCGTTTAGTATCAGAATTTTTTGATCACGAACTCGACGCGGCGATTCATTCTGCGCGACTCCTCAGTATCGTTGCTCGCGATCGGTCTTGATCCGCCAAAGCCCTTACCGGTGATTCTCTTCGCATCTATGCCTTTCGACACGAGGTATTCCTTGACCTTGTTTACGCGCTGTTGAGAGAGGCGGACGTTGTCGGCGTGGACACCCCTTCCGTCGGTATGGCCCATAAGTTCGATACGCACAGTCGGGTTCTCTTTCATGAACGCAACAACGAGATCCAATTCAGGATATGACTCAGGAAGGATATCAGTCTTAGACTGGGCGAAAAGAACGTTCTTCAGGTTGACGGTCGTTCCAACTTCAACAGGTTGAAGTTTAAAATTCATTTCGAGATTGGGCATCTCGAACGATGCGATGTCGAGTTTCTCGAGAGTACTGACATAACCATTGGATTCGATGCGGACAGTGTAGCTGGCCGATGGAACTGCTACCGAGTAACCAGTTTCATCAGATGCAACTGAACGCGGCTCGATATCCGGGCCTTCAAAAGAGATACGTGCAGAGATGACCTCCCCGGTCTTGGCATTGGTAATCTTTCCATGAACAGTCACCTGTGCATTGTCTGTCGACTGCTCATTGCTATCGGCCACATGCTCCGCGACTGGAGGAACTACAAGCTGTTGGGTCGGTCTTGCATCAGCCATTACGTTTGGACTCACAGGTAATTGCTCTTTTGGTGCAACCATCCTGATGTCTCCATATCCATCACTACTTGTAGTCGACGTATACAGGGCAAATCCCAGTAACGCATACGGGCGATAAAATAGCTCACGGCCTTCGGTGTTTATCATTTCACCGAGGTTTTCGGGTACAGTCCAGTTTGTCCATGAATCATCGAGGCGCTTTGCAGAGTAGACGTCGAAGCTTCCCGATCCTTTTCGTCCATTGCTTGAAAAGTACAATATCTTTGTATCGTCACTGAGCGAAGGGCTGAGCTCCTGGAACTGGGTATTGATGGTGCTGCCAAGATTCTTTGGCTCCGACCATTTTCCATCTTCCTTGATGGTTACATAAATGTCATCCACCCCATAGGTTCCGTAACTCTCCGCGGAAAAAACAAAGACGGAATTGTCCGCAGACAGGGAGCCGCAAAGGGTACCCGACTTATTAAGAAAGTAAGGGATTTGAATATTTTCAGGATGCCCCCATCCCGCACCTGTGTATTTCGAGACTGAAATCCCTTGCGTTCTCGCCGGCGCCCCTCCCTGCCCATAATGACCGTGCAGATAGAGTAATTTTCCATCCGGGGAGAATCCGGCCACAGCGTTATAGGCTCTGTCGTTGATTTGGGATCCGCCGTGAATAGGTGCTGACCACGACGCCCCCTCTCTCCTCACGAACCAGATATCGCCGGGATCCTTCTTCCCTCCAATATTCGATGGATGGTTACCGATCGTAAAATACATGGTATTCCCGTCGGGACTTAAGACAGGAGCTTGTTCGTCGTAGGGGGAATTAACAGCGCGTAAACTTTCGCTGATATCCTGTGACCAGAGTTGGGTCGCATTAAAGGCACAGAGTGCGAAGATCAATGAACGCATTATGGGGTTAAGGCTCTTATGTGTTAAAACGATGAATTTTCTATCGGTTCTCATGACTGCTCCAACCAACTCCTCACCTTTTACTAACCCAGCCGTTGCCTTTCACTGTAAATCGCCATGGCAACCGGGCATCCTCTCCCGCATAGTCGATCCCTATGCGTTCACTGGCCACAATACTTCGGGAAGCCAGTTTCATGCCGGAATCCTCTATCCAAATCTCGTCATCTAAGAGGGATTTTCCATTAAAGCTTCGGCCAATGCCCAAAGCTTTGGTCAGTTTGCCGGGACCGGAGGTTAGTTGGAAGCCATTCACGGGCGTATTCCTGCGAAGCTTCATGATATCAATACCCTCAAGTGGTTCCAACGCGCGGACAAGAACCGCTTCCGCAGTATCGCGTCCGTTAGTCACCACATTAAAAAGATGATGCATCCCATAGCACAGGTAAACATAGGCGCGTCCACCTTCTTCGAACATGACCGCGTTACGAGGAGTTTTTTTCAGACCATAGGCATGACAACCGCGTTCCTTCCATGAATACGCTTCTGTTTCCACGATCATCCCCGCCGTGATAACCCCGTCGACCTTTGTAAAAAGCACCTTTCCCAACAGTTCACGTGCGATTTTTACCACGTCGGTCCTTCGGTAAAAATCCTCGCTTAATCTCATTCAAACGGCTACTTCAAAAAGTTTTTCTAAATTTGCCGGTGCCAATTAACGCAAAACCTGCGTTTCATTAAACTGATCTTTGAACAAAGGCCTGGACGGCCGGAAAATTCTAAGTTAACTGAAGTATGAGAAAAAGCCTTTTTATCGCCGTACTATCATTGATTACTGTTTCGCTGCAGGCACAGATTCAAACACCTATGGCGAGTCCTCCAGCGTCAGTTTCGACCGTTGTAGGATTAACTGAAGTGAAAATCGAGTATTTCCGCCCAAGTTTGAAAGGCAGGAAGATTTTTGGCGCCAAGGATGTCATGTATCCCCATGGCACAATTTGGAGAACGGGGGCCAACAGTGGCACAAAAATTTCCTTCTCAGATGATGTAAAAGTGGAAGGTGTCCAGGTTCCGAAAGGTGAATACTTGATTTATACATGGCCTAACGCCGGCGAATGGACGGTATCGCTTTACAAAGACCTATCCCTCGGTGGAAACACTCCTGCGTATGATGCTTCAAAAGAAGCAGCAAAATTCAAAGTCAAAACACGCACACTGCGCGATAAAGTTGAAACGTTTACGATCACTATCGATGACGTTGCCCCTGACAACAAATCGGCTAAGGTGACGCTCGCTTGGGAGAAAACAGCAGTACCTTTCAAAGTTGAGGTTGATTACGACGACAGAGTAATGAAGTCGATTGAATCTACGCTTAACAGCGACAAGGCTAATCCGGGTGCGTATTACCAGGCAGCCGTATACTACTTAGAAACTGGAAGAGATTTGAAAAAAGCCCTTGAATGGATCAATGTTGCAGCGGAAGCAAACCCTAGCGCTTTCTGGATACTGCATCAAAAAGCAAAGATCCAAAAGGCATTGGGTGACAAAAAAGGTGCGATTGAGTCAGCAACAGCATCGCTGAACGCTGCCAAAGAGGCCAAGAATCGCGACTATGAAACCATGAACCAACAGTTGATTAACTCGCTCAAGTAAGCTAGTCCCCAAAGCCAAAAATTTTCCTTTAACCTAAACTGAACGGCCACTTCCGGGTTCCCCGGGGTGGCCTTCGTTTTTTCGGCACCCGTCGTTGGAACCCGTCGGTTTGGCACAGGAATTTTACGCCGCTAGTTCTCAAGAAAACGTCCCCCGCGTAAAGCATTCACCAAATTCTGCCAACATGAATCAAATGAGAACTCTCAAACACCGTCTCCAAGCGCTCGAAAAAGACATCCGCGTCGCAGTAATTGGAATCGGCTCTATCGGAAAAGGACTGGTCTATCAAGCAAACGCAACGCCCGGGATGAAGCCCGTCGCGATAGCCGATATCGTAATCAGCAAGGCAATTGATTGTGTCGAGTGGCTCGGTCTCGAATATGAAGTTGTCGAAAATCTGGACGACTTGAACTATGCTATACAACGAGGAAAAGTAGCAGTCACTGACAATGGAAGTTTGATCGCCGAAAGTGGACTGGTTCACGTTCTGATCGAATCATCAAACGCCGTTTTACAAGGCGCACTTCATGCCTTGAAAGGAATTCGCAATCATCAGCACGTAGTCATGATGAACTTTGAGGCGGAGATGATGTATGGCCCTCTTCTCCTGAGAGAAGCACTTCATGAAGGCGTGGTCTACACATGTGCGGACGGCGACCAACCAACGGTCATCAAAAAGATGATCGATGAAATTGAATTGTGGGGACTCGACATCGTGATGGCCGGGAACATCAAGAACTTCCTCGATCGATACACCGATCCAATAAAGATTGCCCCGGAGGCAGACAAGCGCACGCTCGATCACAAGATGTGTTCATCTTATACGGATGGCACGAAGCTATGCGTTGAAATGGCCGTCCTCGCTAATGCAATCAACGGCAAGACTGCTGTTCCGGGAATGTTCGGACACAGAATGAAACACGTGAATGAGATTTTCAACTATATCAATTTCGACGAAGTGTGGGACAGGAAACATCCTCTCGTAGACTACGTTCTCGGCAGTGAGCCAAAGGGTGGGGTGTTTGTGGTCGCTCATACTTCTGACAAATTTCAGCAATACACCTTCAACTGGTTTCCACCGGATGTTGGCCCCGGCCCTTACTATGTGTTCTCTCGCCCGTATCACCTTGGACATATCGAAGCAATGCAATGCGTTGCTGAAGCATACCTCGACGGCACCGCCCGTCTGCAGCCGATTTATGGTATGAGAACAAATGTTCACACTTTCGCCAAGCGCGACTTGAAAGCCGGAGACAAACTCGATGGAATGGGAGGCTTTAACAGCTACGGCCTGATCGAAAACATAGAGGACCCAAGCACTTATACGGGATTGCCAATACTGCTGAACGATAACCTTCGAGTTAAACGCGACATCCGGAAGGACGAGCGCATTTCACTCGAGGATGTGGAATACAATCCACGCGATAAGGCATTTGAACTTTACTTCGAGAGTATGCAAAAAGCCTTCCCAGAAAGAAGACCTATCATCGATTCACAAAAATCAGATTTTCAATTGGCATGAGTACAGACAGCACTCCCCTGGTGACGGTCGTCATCGCGACTTACAACAGAGCAGAGACTTTGAAATACGCAATCGAAAGCGTGCTATGGCAATCCTTTCGAGACTTTGAATTGTGGGTGATCGGCGATTGCTGCACAGATCACACGGACAAAGTAGTGAACTCATTCATGCACGACCCTCGAGTCAACTGGTATAACCTTCCCAAGAATTCGGGATACCAAAGCAAGCCAAACAATGAAGGGATACGACGAGCCCGGGGGAAGTACATTGCCTATCTCAATCATGATGATATATGGCTCCCGAACCACTTAAAGGATACTGTATCTCACATTGAAAAAACAGAAGCAGACATTGTGTTCTCCGTAATTCAGTGGGTCTATTCATTTACGCATTCAAAGGCGGACATTCCGTTACTTCCGTTGCTACCAATTCCTCCGGAAGCGACCGCAGTTCTTCATAAAAAAGACATTGTCGGCAAGATCGGATATTGGAAAGACATCCACGAGACTTACTCGTATCCACGAGTCGACTTTTTTCGCCAGGCACAGTTCGCTGGTCTTAAGTTCGAAATCGTTCCGTCGCTGACAGGTCTCAAGTTCCTGTGGGAAGAAAAGAATTACCACGACGTTGGACCCCATCCGATTTACATGGAACGCTTGAGAAATGAGCCGGACTACGCGGCGAGAGAATTGGCTGCCATGCTTGTGAGACAGGAACACGAACTGCATTCAATTCCGAAACGAAAGCGTTTGACGTACATGATTCAAAACCCACTTCGCTCAATGATGCTTAAATGGAAAATTGATCCGGCGTCTTTGCGTTTCTGGCAAAAGAAGGGTACACAAATTCGGAAGTGGAGAAAGAGTCACAAGCTTGCTGACATCCCTGAGAAACACTCGCCTGATACGCCGATTTCGGTGAAGCAATCACCGGCAACATCGAGAAGATAGTTTACTACAGTCCTCCTTTCTTTAACTGTTCCACTGCATAATTCGCAGCTCGGGCGGTAATGGCCATAAATGTCAAAGAAGGATTCTGTGTACCAGTCGAAGTCATGCAGGCTCCATCGGTGACAAACACATTCTTGCATGCATGGAGTTGGTTCCATTCATTCAACAATGAAGTTTTGGGATCCCGGCCCATGCGCACTCCGCCCATTTCATGTATATCAAGACCCGGTGCTTGCTTGCTATCGACGGGACGAATGTTTTTACATCCAGCTTTCTCCAGCATATCAACGCCAGTGTCAAGAAAATCCTTGAGGAGTCGTTCGTCATTCTCGTCGTACCCTATTGAAGTAACAAGCTGCGGGATACCGAATGGATCTTTTTGATCAGTACTGAGTCTTACATGATTCTCATATTTCGGAATCGTCTCACCCTGCATCATCATGTAGATACTCCATCCACCGGGTTTAGTAACATGTTCCTTCAACTCATGCCCCAGTAAGGTCTTAGTATCTCCCCTGTTCCAGCCTTGTCGCGAAGCACTGAAGAAGACCATGTATCCGCGCTTGAAGTCCATTTCTTGTTTGTACACATTTCGATAAAACGGCATCATCACGGCCGTTGGTCGACGGCCATAATAATACTCATCTTCAAAGCCGTCGATCGTAGCTGTGATCGAACCGCGATAGTTATGGAATGCGACGTAACGCCCCAACAGGCCGTTGTCATTTCCAAGTCCATTCGGAAAGCGCGATGAAGTGGAATTGAGAAGGATGAGATTGGTGTTCAACGTCGCGGCATTTACGAAGATGATTTTCGCGAAGTATTCGCGTTCTTCTTTTGTATTTGCATCGATGACACGGACCCCGGTTGCTCTCTTCTTCGATTCATCGTAGATGATGGAATGAACAACGCTATTCGTGGCAATGGTGAGATTACCCGTGCGCGATGCCCAAGGTAATGTTGAGGAGTTCGAGCTGAAGTATCCCCCATAAGGGCAGCCACGTTCACAGAGTGTCCTCGACATGCATTGTCCTCTTCCTTGTTGAAGGTGAACGTCGTTAGGTTTGGTAAGGTGTGCACACCGGCCGATCACTACATGTCTGTGGGGAAAATTCTTCATGATCGATTGCTGAAGGTGTTTCTCCACGCAATTCATCTCAAATGCAGGGAGACTTTCCGAGTCAGGCAAGAGATCTAGCCCATCGCGATTCCCGGCGATGCCGACAAAACGCTCAACGTGACTGTACCACGGCTCAATGTCTTTATAACGAATTG
>Ga0065721_10053064_pt1 | contig 10609 bp, 5 predicted proteins | sample Mesricmetagenome_FD_59108 | JGI IMG/M metagenome (GOLD analysis project Ga0065721, IMG submission 59108) | Mesophilic microbial community from rice straw/compost enrichment Sample: eDNA_1 v2 (version 2) | ecosystem: Engineered > Solid waste > Grass > Composting > Bioreactor | place: USA: Davis... | reverse complement strand
CCGCCGTTCGCCGTCGCGCGCTTCACGTTGTAGCCCGTCGCTCCGGCCGACGCGTTCCACGCCAAGCCAACCTGCGCGTTGCCCGCCGTCGCCGCGAGGCCCGTCGGCGTCGCCGGCGGCTGCGGCGCTTGGGGCGTCGCGCTCGCCTGCGAAGAAATCGCGCTTTCGCCGACCGCGTTGACCGCGCTGACGACGTAGTAGTATGCCATGCCGTTCGTCAGCCCCGTATCGGCGTAGCTCGTCGCCGTCACGCCCGTCGCGATCGTCGCGTACGGCCCGCCGTTCGCCGTCGCGCGCTTCACGTTGTAGCCCGTCGCTCCGGCCGACGCGTTCCACGTCAAGCCAACCTGCGCGTTGCCCGCCGTCGCCGTCAGACCCGTCGGGGTTGCCGGCGGCTGCGGCACGACGGGACCGGGCTCGTTGCCGAACACTCTGACGCCGTTGTCGTAGACCGGCATGTACGCCGTCTTGACCGCCGCGGAAGAGCTGGTCAGCCCTTGCGCGGAATAGTCGTTGCTCGGATTCCAGAACGTCGTGCCGGAAGGCGCGGCCAGGCGGAACTGGACTTCCTTCTTGAAGTGCGGTTGGCCGCCGGGATAAATCTTCGTCCCCGTGAAGTCCACCGTCACGTAATAAACGTGGTTGGCCGCGTCGTGCGCCGTGAGCGGCGACACCGTCGCGCCTTGATTATAGTTCGTGCTGATCGTAATATCGTTCTTCGTGTACCCGGCCGCGTACGCTTCCGACAGATCGACGTAGTAGCGGAAGCTGAGCTTGTCGCCCATGCGCGCCGGCCAGCCGGAGCGGTTGTTCATCAGCGCCTTGATCTCGGTGTACGTCGGTCCGGTGCTGTTGAAGGAAGCTTCCACGAACATCTCGTCTTCCTTCGTCTCTTGCGGCGGGAAGCCCGGAAGCGGCTGCTGCCCCGTTCCGTAGAGCAGGTTCATCTTCGCGAGCACGCCCGTAAATCCGGCGTTATAATCGGTGGCCACCTCGTTGCTCACGTAGTCCCCGATCGAATCGGTATAAGCGTCGCTGCTGTTCGGTCCGCCGACCAGCGCGCCGTACAGGACGTGGCGATGGTTGGCCGGCACGGTCTGGCTGTCGGCCCACGAGCCGTGCGAGGTTCGATGATGCGGGCGCTGCGGCGGATTCGTGCCGAAGCCGACCACGTAGCTGCTGTTGCGCGGATTGTCGCCTAGCGCGTATAGCGCCTGGTTCACCGCGAAATTTTTGTACCTGTCTTTCTTGACGGGATCCGTCACCCAGTCGGAGTACACGAACGCCAGGAACGAAGCGTTCATCGCGTAACGGAGGGAGCCCCACGTATCGAGCCAAGCCAAGCCGCCCGGCGTATACGTGATGCGTTCGCCCGTTCCGGGAACCCCGGTCGTCCAATAATCCAGATTGCGCTCGGTCGACTCGACGAAGGCGGGATCGTTCGTAATGCGGGCAAGCAGCAGCTGCGCCCCGTAATGCTTGTCGTCCCACGCGTGCGTCCACTTATAGCCCCAGTTCGTCGTCTGCCCTTCCTTGCCCCAGTTGTTGGCCGCGGCGATCGCCTTCGTCAAATACGCGTCGTCGTTCGTGGCCAAATACAGCCAGACGCCGCCCCAGCTCAGCTCGTCCCAGTAGCCGGACCAAGAATTATAGAACGATTGGGCATCCGTCACGCAATCGCTGTATTTGCCGCGGTACGTATCGGCGAACGAATAGAGCTGCTCGGCGTGGGTCAGGAGCGTGGCGGAATAAGCCGGGTCGGTCTCTTGGAATACGATCGACGCCGCCGCCAGAGCCGCGGCCGTCTCGCCCGCGGCGTCGGAGCCGGGACACGTCGCCGTGAGCTTGTAGGAAGGCCGATTCATCTGCATCACTTCCGCGGGACCCCACCAGGCATGGTCCGGGCCCCCTTGCCCGACCTGTACGTACAGCTCGTTGGGAGCCGTGTGGGCTTTCATGAAGTAGTCCGTCGCCCACTTGATGTTGTCCAGAATTTCCTCGTACTGGCCCGCTTGCTTGAAGCCGTCCTCGTATTCGTAGACGGCCCAGGCGAGCAGCGTCGCCGAAGCGGCCATCGGAAAGCCGAACTTGACGTGGTCGCCCGCGTCGTACCAGCCTCCGGTCAAATCCTTGCCGACGTCGGCCCCGTCCGTCATGCCGGAGTCTCCGCGCCATTGCACGCGGTTGTTCGCCGGCAAATCCCCGGAGCGCTGAGCCTCATAGAAATAGATCGATTTCTGCAGAGCTTCCGCGTAATTGTACGAGCTTGGCGAAGCTTTCGCTTGCTGAAGCGATCCCAACGGTCCGGCTCCGAGCAGCGCGGATAATCCGACAGCCGCGGACGCCGTGACGCTTAACGCCTTGCGCCATGCCTTCTTCATGCGAATTTCCTCCTTGTAATCGTTTTCAATCGTCTAGCCGCTTTTTCCGACGCGACGGCCTGCTTTCTCTAGCGTCGACCACCTCCTTTCATAAGCGTCGCCCTTTCTGCCAAGGGGAGGCGATGTGCCCGCCGCCTGCCTGCGTGCCTACCCGCCCGCCTCCCCGCCCGATTCGGATTACGGTTCTTGTCCCCACGCCAGCGCGCCGTTCGCGTACAGCGTCACCTTGTTCCAATCGGCATAAGCCGTTTTCGTCGGATCGTACGAATAATCGTTCGTCTCGTCCATGGCGCTCCAATCCGTCTTCGCCATCCGCAGCTGAATGTCGCCGGTCTGCGCGTTGGGGGCGAGCGTTCCCGCTCCCGCTCCGAAAGACAGCTCGACGTACGTATCCGCGCCGGTTCCCGCGGCGCTGCCGAACGTCGCCTGGACGTTCGCCGCGCCGATCTGCGCCCAATCGATCCAGGCGTTCATCGCCGCGCCGCCTTCCTTCGCGAAGTAATAACGCACTTTCACGTCGCTTAAGTTCACCGCGAGCGGCCCGGTATTCTTGATGTTCAGATGCGGCTTGATCTGCCCGTCGGCGGCGTTCGCGTCTCCCGCCTTGTACTGCGCGACCAGCCCGCCGCCCGAAGAGCCCGCTTGCGGCGTCGCGGCCGCCTGAGCGGAATTCGCGCTTTCCCCTCCCGCGTTAACCGCGCTAATGACGTAGTAATAGGTCGTCCCGTTCGCTAGGCCCGTATCGACGTAGCTTGTCGCCGTCACGCCCGTCGCGATCGTCGCGTACGGACCGCCGCTGGCCGTCGAGCGCTTGACGTTGTAGCTCGCCGCGCCCGCCGCCGCGTTCCAGCCGAGCGTCGCCTTCGCGTTGCCCGCTATCGCGGCGACGCCGCCCGGCGTTGCCGGAGCCGCCGGCCCGCCGCCGTACATCTCGCCGAGGCTGATGCCCGTCGTCGAACCGGCGCCGCCGAGCGGCACCTGATGGTCGAGGCCGACGAACTTGCCGCCGCTCTGCCACAGGGCCGGCTTCAGCATCGTATACTTCGTCTCGTCCCACGTCGTCCAATCGTCCAGCAGCAAGCCGCCGGTGTCGCCCGAATTCGGATTGAGGCACCAGAACGTATGATGGATTTTCCGTTCGATCATGAGATCGCGCAGGGCGTGCATCCACTTGTCCTGTCGCGGATCCTGCCCCAGCCGGCCTCCCCATTCCCCGACGAGCAGCGGCGCGATATTTTCCTCGTGAATGAACAGCCAGTTCGGCATCCAGACGTCGTTCGTGAGCGTCGTTTTGTCGAAGCTGCCTTGAAACCACGGCTGGTCGTAGACAAGCGGGCCGTAGTCGTGCGGGGAATACACGAGCCGATCCTGATGGGCGCCCAGATCGACCGGATAATCGCGAACGCCGCGCAGGTTGCCGCCCCACCAGGTGGAGTAGTAGTCCGTGAGGCCCGTGGAAGACCACGTCTTGCCTTCCTTCGGATAGATCTCGATGCCTTCGCACAGGATGAGCACGTTCGGATGGATCGCGAGGATCCGGTTGCCCGCCGTCTCGCAGGCGTTCTTGAAGTTGTCGACGTCCGCCGAGCCGTCCCATTTCGCCCGCGGATTCTGGTTCTGAGTGCCGTGGGGCTCGTTCTTGATATCCATGGCGACGATCGTATCGTTATTCTTGTAGCGGTCCGCGACCCATTCCCAAGCCTGATAGAACAGCTCCGGCGTGATCGTCCCTTTGTACCATGTCGGGTAAAAATGCCCCGCGTTGTCCGCGTCCGCGCTATGAACGTCCAGCATCACTTTCAGCCCGTATTGCTCGCACAGCGCCAGCCAGTAATCCCAGATTTCCAGCGAATTCATGCCCGCCAGCTCCGGATTGACGTACGTGTTGACGTTCGGAGAGTTGTCCGTCTGTCCGTTCTTCCATTCCAGCAGCAGCTGCGTCGAGATCGGCACCCGGACGATGTTGATGCCGCGATCGGCCATCCCCTTCGTGATCTGCCCGATGTTCGCCCCCCATAGTCCGTGAAACACGCGCTCGCTCGCGTTGAAGCCGAACCAGTTCGCTCCCGTCAGCCACGCTTCGTTGCCCGCTTCGTCGACGATCTTGTTGCCCTGCGCGCGCAGCCAATCCTTGGCCGGAACGTCGGCGGACGCCTCGCCGGCCGCGGCGGCCGATCCTCCCAGCACTCCGAGCGCGAGAAGCGCGGCGCAAGCCGCTTTCCATGTTTTCGCTAGCTTCATTGGCTTCATCCTTTCCCCGAGATTCGGATCGGTTCGAAATCCGGCTTCGTTTCGCCCCCTTTACGGAAAAGGTTTTCTATCGGTGCTTTCATTATAAAACCGCGAACCCTCCCGAATTGTGCGAATTGTAACCGCTTTATCGCGTTTTCGTAACCGAAAACGGCCCGATAAGGACGGAGGCCGTTCGCCATCGCTTTTTAAAAAACGAAAAGGCCGCCCGCCGAAGGTCTGCGATCCCCTTCCGGCAGTACGGCCTTACCCGTATATTCCCCCAGCCTTCCTCATGCCGTCTTATAGCGCGCTTCCTCCGTAGAGGAACCGATGTTCCCAATGCTTGCCGGCGATGCTGTCCGTGCGGACCCCTCCGGAAGCTTTCGAATACGTGTGCAGGATCTTGCCGTCTCCCAGATAAATGCCGACGTGGCTGATACGGGAGCCGAACGCGCTTTTGCCGGAGTAGCTGGAGGCGCTCGTCCCCTTGTAATCCATGAAGAACATCAGATCGCCGCGTTTTAATTGCTTCCAATCGGTCTTGACCTGGCCCTTGTCTCTTACGTAATCGCCTTGGCCTCGCGAATCGGCGGGCAAAGTAACGCCAAGAGCGTCCTTGAACATCTGACGGACCAGATCCGAGCAGTCGAACGTGCTCGTATTGCTCCGGCTGGAGCCGTATTCGTAGGGCGTGCCCAAATACTTCATGCCTGCCGCGATCACCGATTCGACCTTGGCGCTCGCGCTGGCGCTTGAACCGCTTCCCGTCGAAGGCAGGGGAGCGCCGATCTGTCCCGTCACCCGGATGTACTGGCTGTCCGAGCTCACGTATCCGGAGCGGCCCTTCGAATCCGTTACCGCGTACCAGTAGGCGTTCGGCTGTCCCGTAACCGTTACTTGCTCTCCCTTGCCGAAATACCGGATGCGCGAAGCGCTTGTCGAAGGCCCCGTCCGGAACGAAGGCGAGCCGACGATCGTCGCGTTCGTCCCCGCCGCCTGGCTGCCTCCGGTTACGGTTCCGCTTGGCGTCGCGCCGTTCACCCGGATATATTTGTCGCTCGAAGAAATATAGCCGATCGTGCCGAATACGTCTTGCACTTGCAGCCAATAGCTGTTATGTCGGCCGAGCACGACGACTTCCTCGCCCTTGCCGATCAACCGGATTACCGACGACGACGTGCTCGGTCCCGTTCTGAAATTAACCCCCGATTCGATCGAGCCGGTCGTTACCGCCGCGCTCGCCTGCGAATGCGGATATGCTCCCCATACCGTTACCGCAGCCAAAAGACCCATCAACGTTCGTTTCACTAGCGCAGTCCTCCTCTAGTTTCGGGCTGTGAAGGGCTTTAAAACCCTTACCAGCTTCATTATAGAGGTGGGCCGAACGGCTTCCATCGGCCCGGAAACCCAGCGCATAGGACCGAACCTGGGCGTTAGGTTGCGCGCTCGCATGGGTCCGGAGTAGGGCGGCCCGCGTGAAAAGCGGGGATCGGGAGCGCCTTTTGCCCGAACTTACCAAAAAATCGGGCCCGCCGCCGGCAAACGCCCGGCGCTTTCAAGCGCCGAGCGCCCCGACCTCGGGCCTCGAGAAGGAAAATGATAGTCGTTTCGGTTCGATGGTCCCAATCCGCAACCGGGAAAATGTCCCGGTTCGGGGCCTGCCCTCCGAATTCATGACGTCGAACCGGCATCTTCCGGCTCGACGTGCACGTGAACGTTCAATATATCGTGCTTCCGTCTCAGCCTCGACTCGACCATTTCGCTGATCAGATGGCTTTCGACGACCGACAGCTTCGGATCCACGGTGACGATGACGTCCACGAGAACGGTGCTGCCGTGAATGCGCGCCCGGATGTCCTTGATGCTCTTCACGCCATCGGTCCGCTCGACGACGTTCTTCAGCGACCGGAGCTCCTTGGCGTCGAACCCGTCGGTCAAATCGTGCGTCGCCGACCAGAAAATGCCCCAAGCCGTCCGCAGAATCAGCAGCGCCACGACGATAGCGGCAACGGGGTCCAGCCAAGCCCCGCCCAGCGAAGCTCCGAAAACGCCGGCGGCCGCGCCGATGCTGACGAAGGCGTCCGACAGGTTATCTTTGGCCGCCGCCATCAGCGCCTGGCTGCGAATTCGCTTGGCCAGCCGAGCATTGTACGCGTAAACGCCCAGCATCGCCGCGGCCGCCGCGACCGCGACCCATCCGGCCTTCATGTCCGGCACCTCGAACTCGCCGCTCCAAAGCTTGCGGATCGCGGCCAAGCCCACCTGCAGGCCCACCGTCGCCATAATGAACGAGGCGATCAGCGCCGCGATCGTCTCCGCCCGCAGATGGCCGTACGGGTGGTTGGCATCCGGAGGACGCCTGGATATGCGCAGTCCGATCAACACGGCCGCGGACGCCACGATATCGGTCACGTTATTGAATCCGTCGGCGGTCAACGCCTCCGATTGAAAAAGCCAGCCTGCCGCCAGCTTCAGGAATGAGAGGGCGAGATACGCCCCGATGCTGACCCAGGCGCCTTTTTCGCCTTTCTTGATATCTCCGTAGATATCCATCGCCGCATCCTCCCCCGCCTCTTCGGACCGTTCGGCCTTATGCCGCGTCGCCTACATGTTGCCCAAGGAGCTGGCCGTTGAAACCTCGTCGGGCAAGCCGAACCGCCACGGCTTGCTTGCTCATAAGCGATACCTGCAAACAAACGCCTGCCAGTCTCTGGCAAGCGTTTGTCCGTGCGTAGCGATGATCGCTCCGTATGCTATTTGCGATCCTCTTCCGGGATCAGCTTCGCGCGAAGCTCCTGCACTTCCGGATGCTCCAAATACTCGTCGAACGTCATCAAGCGGTCGATGACGCCGTTCGGCGTAATCTCGATGATCCGGTTGGCGATCGTCTGCACGAACTGATGGTCGTGGGAGGTGAATACGATCGGGCCGTCGAAGTCGATCAAGCCGTTGTTGAGCGCCGTGATGGACTCGAGGTCCAAGTGGTTCGTCGGTTCGTCGAGCAGCAGCACGTTCCCGTTCGTGAGCATCATCCGGGACAGCATGCAGCGCACCTTTTCTCCCCCGGACAGAACCGAAGCCTTCTTCAAAGCCTCGTCGCCCGAGAACAGCATGCGGCCGAGGAAGCCGCGGATGAACGATTCGTCCGGGTCTTTCGTGTATTGGCGAAGCCAGTCGACCAGGTTCAGATCGACGCCTTCGAAATACTCCGAGTTTTCCTTCGGGAAGTAGGCCTTCGTCGCCGTGACTCCCCAAGTGACGGTGCCTTCGTCCGGTTCCTTCTCGCCGACGAGAATCTGGAACAGCAACGTCTTCGCGTGGCCGTAAGGACCGACGAGCGCGATTTTGTCGCCTTTGTTGACGACGATGTTAAGGCTATTGAGCACCTTCTCGCCATCGATGGACGCCGTCAGGTTCTCGACCGTCACGACTTGCTTGCCGACCTCGCGCTCCGGCTTGAAGTTGATGAACGGATATTTGCGGTTCGACGGACGAATGTCCTCGAGCGAGATTTTGTCCAGCAGCTTGCGGCGGCTCGTCGCTTGCTTCGCCTTCGATTTGTTCGCCGAGAAGCGCTGGATGAACTCCTGCAGCTCCTTGATCTTGTCTTCCTTCTTCTTGTTCTGGTCGCGAACGAGCTTCAGCGCCAGCTGGCTGGACTCGTACCAGAAATCGTAGTTGCCGACGTACATCTGGATTTTGCCGAAGTCGATATCCGCGATATGCGTGCAAACCTGGTTCAGGAAGTGACGGTCGTGGGATACGACGATGACGGTGCCTTCGTAACGGGACAGGAACTCTTCCAGCCAATTGATCGATTCGAGGTCCAAATGGTTGGTAGGTTCGTCAAGGAGCAGAATGTTCGGGGTGCCGAACAACGCCTGCGCAAGCAGAACGCGGACCTTCTCGTTGCCGCTCAGCTCCGCCATTTTCTTGTCGTGCAGGTCGGTCGTGATGCCGAGGCCGTTCAGCATGCCGGCGGCTTCGCTCTCCGCTTCCCAGCCGTTCATCTCCGCGAATTCGGCTTCGAGCTCGCCCGCCCGCATGCCGTCCTCGTCGGAGAAATCTTCCTTCATATAAATGGCGTCTTTCTCTTTCATGACCTTGTACAGCCGCTCATGGCCCATGATGACCGTCTCGAGCACGTTGTATTCGTCGTATTCGAAATGGTTCTGCTTCAGGACCGCCAGTCGCTCGCCCGGGGTCACATGGACTTCTCCGGAGGAAGGTTCGACTTCGCCGGAGAGGATTTTGAGGAACGTGGACTTGCCCGCTCCGTTCGCGCCGATCAAGCCGTAGCAGTTGCCGGGCGTGAATTTGATGTTGACGTCTTCGAATAGGGGGCGCTTGCCGAAACGCAGGCTAACGCCGGATACGGTAATCATGAGTCTGAACCATCCTTTGTTTGATTTTCTGGATTTATGCGCTCGAAACGCAGCGTCTCGCCGTGCTGCAGCAGGAGAAGCTTCTCTTTCGGAATGCCCAAGCGGGCGCGTTCCGCCTCCAGCCGCCCCAAAGCTTCCGCGGGCGTATCGTCCGATAGCTTAAAGGCCCCGTAATGCATCGGCACGAAATACTTCGCTTTCACGTCCAGGAAAGCCTGCAAAGCTTCCTCCGGGCTGACGTGCTGCGAGGACATGAACCATTCCGGATCGTAGGCGCCGATCGGAAGCAAGGCGATATCGATGCGGAACTTCCGCCCGATCTCCTTGAAGCCGCGAAAGTAGCCGCTGTCCCCGGCGAAATAGATCGTCGGTCCGTGATCGATCTGCATCACCCAGCCTCCCCAATGGGACCTGTTCATGTCCCATGGATTGCGGCGCGTCCAATGCTGGGCGGGCACGAAAGAGAACTTGACTCCGTGGAACGTCAGGTCTTCCCACCAATGCAGCTCTTGGGCCTGCAGGAATCCGCGGGTCAGAAGCTTGCGGCGCAGACCGGCCGGGACGATCATTTTCTTCGGACCTCTCAGTCTGCGAAGCGACGACATGTGCAAATGATCGTAATGCGCGTGCGAGATCAAGACCACGTCGACGGACGGCATGTCCACAAGTTCGATGCCCGGAGGAGCCAATCTTTTCTGGAAAGCCATCCTCCTTGCCCATACGGGATCCGTTACGATGTTAAGACCCGCCATCTGAATCAAGAACGTCGAATGGCCGATCCAGGTAATCGACGGCTCGCTGCGGTTATGCTGTAGAAATCTCAGGTCCGGCGCCACGCTGGGGACGCATTCCTTGTAGCCCTTGTTGCGCAGTTTGCGAAACCGATTCTCACGCCAACGGTCGAATTGATCCATCGATGCTTTGCCCGCGCCGACGGAATCCAAGTTGCCGAAGCGTCTTCTAAGCATGCAATCCCTCCGATGATGTGCTCATGTATACTATAGCAGGAAACTCCGAAATGTACCAAGGTTGAGGCGGAGAAAAAATAGCCCTGCTTCTTGCACGCAAAGCGCAAAAAGACATCCTTTCGCAACCATTGTTACCTCGCGTCGGAATTCGTAAATCCGTACTATTGATTGAACCTCTCTCTGTCTGTATCTTGGCCCTAACGAATTCGGTTATTTCAAATTACGTCGCTCGTTCCGGCGCCTATGGGACTTTTAATTCGACCAATCCCAATTACGTTGCTCCTTCCGGCGCCCATGGGACTTTTAATTCGACCAATCCCAATTAAGTTGCTCCTTCCGGCGCTCATGGGACTTTTAATTCGACCAATCCCAATTACGTTGCTCCTTCCGGCGCCTATGGGACTTTTAATTCGACCAATCCAAACTACGTTGCTCGTTCCGGCGCCTATGGGACTTTTTATTCGACCAATCCAAACTACGTTGCTCATTCCGGCGCCCATGGGACTTTTAATTCGACCAATCCAAACTACGTCGCTCGTTCCGGCGCCCGTGGGACTTTTAATTCGACCAATCCCAATTAAGTTGCTCCTTCCGGCGCTCATGGGACTTTTAATTCGACCAATCCCAATTACGTTGCTCCTTC
>Ga0065721_10053065_pt1 | contig 10610 bp, 9 predicted proteins | sample Mesricmetagenome_FD_59108 | JGI IMG/M metagenome (GOLD analysis project Ga0065721, IMG submission 59108) | Mesophilic microbial community from rice straw/compost enrichment Sample: eDNA_1 v2 (version 2) | ecosystem: Engineered > Solid waste > Grass > Composting > Bioreactor | place: USA: Davis... | reverse complement strand
TGGACAACGGCACAGCGAAATGGACGGATTACAACGGCGTCACCAATCAGATCAGCATCAACGTGCATCAAGGCGTGCAACTCTTCATCAGCACGAATCCCATCGCCAATCTTCCCGCATTCGCTCATGCGAAAGATTCCGATAAAGACGGAATGCCCGATACCTGGGAAGATTTGCACGGCTTCAATAAATTTTCCGCGGCGGACGCGACACTCGATGCCGATGGCGACGGTTTGAACAATCGCGACGAATTTCTCGCCGGCACAAATCCACACAATCCCGATACGGACGGCGACGGCGTGAATGATTCGCTGGAGCGCAACAATTCTTCCAGCCCACTGCTCGCGTCGAGTCGCCCACCGTTTACCGGACAAACCCTGCCAACCGGTGTCGATCTCGACAACAATGGTTTGCCGGATGCATGGGAAATTCGATTTCGTGCGTTTGGCTTAGCGCCCGACGGCGATGCTGATGGCGACGGCGCTTCAAACGCGCTCGAAGCTAAGTGGGGCACGAATCCATTCGATCCCTCGTCCGTTCCGGCCGTCGGGATGGCGCAGCAAACAAATCACGTCATTGTCGCGTGGCCTAAAATCACCGGCAAAGAACAACGCCTGTATTCCAGCAGCACGTTGACAAATTGGACGGCATTCAATGGCGCGGTTCAAACCAGCGGCGAACTGGCTTACACGGTTTTCACGAATCGCATCACGCAGACCAATCGCGAGTTTTATCGCGTCGCCACCGACGACAAAGACACCGATGGCGACGGCGTGAAGGATTGGGACGAACTCGTGCTCGGCAGCGATCCAACGCGAGCGAACAGCGTTCGTGCGGCATTACCGTTGATTGCCGATAACGGAACGGTGACCGGCTCGGTTTCCGGAGATTATGTCGCGTTTGTGGAACAATTGCGCGGTGGTCCCAGCGGCAACACGGAATTGGTCACACGCGCACAAGCCGCGCGACTGCTCCAACAGGCGACCTTTGGGCCGACGTTACGCGAGATTGAGCGCGTGCAACAACTCGGCATCGCGGCGTGGCTCGACGACCAGATCACCAACGCACCCGCCACTCTGCACCGGCCGTACATCGAACAGATTTACGCAGATTTCAACGGCCCACGCACCGACCTCACGTATCTCTACAGCGAAATGGATAATTTCATTTTCGGCAACAACTGCACGACGCCTTTTGCGCGTGCGGCATTGAGCGGACCGGATCAGTTACGGCAACGCGTGGCGTTTGCGCTGAGCCAGATTTTTGTCATCTCCCGCCGCGATCCTAATCTCGAAAACAAACCGCTCGCAGTGGCGGATTACTACGACATTTTTGTACGCCACGCGTTTGGTAATTACTACGACGTGCTGCGCGAAGTGACGTTGCATCCGGTGATGGGCCGTTACCTCAGCCACATCGGCAATCAAAAGGCGCGCCCGGAAATCAATCAATATCCGGACGAAAACTACGCGCGTGAAGTGATGCAATTGTTCAGCATCGGCCTGTGGGAATTGAATTCGGACGGCAGTCGCAAGCTCGATACGTTCGGCCAACCGATTCCTACGTATGGTAATGCACAGATCACAGAATTCGCGCGCGTCTTCACTGGTCTGTGGTTCGGCGGTCAACCGTGGGGGCAAAACGGTTGGAACGACGAAGATTCCTCCGTCCCCATGCAAATGTGGGCGGAGAAACACGATTTCGATGCGAAGACTTTGTTGAACGGCGTAACCATTCCCGCACGTGTTGCAACAGTTGAAAACGGCATGCGTGATATTGCCGATGCGTTACGTAATCTCTTCGAACATCCGAATGCCGGACCGTTCATCGGCAAACAACTGATTCAGTTTCTTGTCACCAGCAATCCGTCGTCGAATTACGTCGCGCGCGTCAGCGCCGTATTTGCGAACGACGGCACTGGCAAACGCGGCAATCTCGCCGCCGTTGTGAAGACAATCCTGCTCGATGAAGAAGCACGCGATGCACGCTGGTTCTCCGGCGCGCCGGAATTCGGTCGGCTGAAAGAACCGGTTCATCGCGCCATGGCCGTTGCTCGCGTTGGCAACGTCGGACGTTATACAAATCTCCTCTGGTGGACATGGGGCGACTTCAACAACGCAGCGTTTCAAGAGCCGACCTATTCGCCGAGTGTTTTCAACTTCTTCCGACCGAACTACCAGCCGCCGGGATTGTTGACGCAGATGGGATTGGTCGCGCCTGCGTTTCAGATTACGGACAGTTACTCCAGCATTTCGTTCCCGAACAAGTTATGGGAGATCACTGAAGACGGTCTTGCGTATTACAGTTCATATCAGTTCCCGCCGGATTACGCAGAACTGTTGCCGGTGTCGGGCGATGCTGGCGCGTTGGTGGATCAGGTGAACCTGCTGTTTTGCGGTGGCTCAATGTCCGCGGCGACACGCGACCATCTGGTAAACGCCATAAACCAAGTGGCCGCGTACGATCGGTTGCTGCGCATTCGACTGGCGGTTTATCTCGCCGCCACCTGCCCGGAAGGAGCCGTGCAACGATGAAGCCCAATTCCACTATGAAACCCATTTCCCGTCGTGGCTTTCTCAAACAATTGAACTGCGCTGCGGTCGGTTCGTCGGCGATTCTTAACACGCTGCTCAACCTCAAACTCGCCAACAGCGTTTCCGCGCAAGGCGGTCCGCTCGACAACAAAGCGCTCGTCTGCATTTTTCTGAGCGGCGGCATGGATTCGTTCAACGTACTCGTGCCGTGGGAACAGTCCGCTTACAACACTTACGCTCTCACGCGTGGTCCGTTTGGCAGCGACGGCGGCCTCGCATTGAATCGCAATGCTCTTCTGCAACTGTCCGCTCCGTCCGCTAACTACGGTTTGCATCCGTCCTGCGTGAACCTGCAGGCTATGGCCAACGGTACCGGCGCATTCGCTGGTAAACGCCGACTCGCTTTCGTCGCCAACGTCGGCACGCTGGTTCAACCGATTACCAAAGCTCAATTCAACGCGTGGGAAAATGGTCAGAACGCCGCGTTGCCTGTGCCGAAAGCGCTGTTTTCGCACAGCGATCAAATCGAGCAATGGCAGACAGCCGTGCCGCAAGGGATGTCGCAGTTGAGCGGTTGGGCGGGACGTTGCGCGGACATTCTGCACGCCTACTACAACACGGGTAACAATTCGATGAGCATTTCGCTCGGCGGCAACAACGTGTTTCAGGTCGGTAACACGACACAGCAATTTGTCATCACGCCCGGCGGCGCGTTGTCGTTCGAAGGCCATACCGGTGGAGCGAATCCTAATCCGCTTCAAATTAAAAATGCCGCGCTTCGCAACACGCTCGACCAAACCTATACGAATCTGTTGACCGAAAGTTTTGCGCGGTTGACGCGCGAGAGCGACGATGCGCAGCAGCTCTTTCAAAGCCAGTTCGATTCCGCCAATGCGCAACTCGGCGCATCCGTGGACGCCCTGTTTCCCGCCGGTAATTATGTCGCTTCAACGCTCAAGGCCGTGGTGAAGACCATCAAGATTCGCAGTCAACTCGGATTGCGGCGTCAGACGTTTTTCGTGCAATACGGCGGCTGGGATCATCACGGTGAATTGCTCAATACGCAGGCCGCGATGCTATCCACGCTCGACGCCGCTATCGGCGCTTATCAACGCGCTCTGGAAGCGCTCGGTTTACAAGACGACGTCATCACCTTCACCGCTTCGGATTTCAGTCGCACCTTGCGGTCGAACGGCCGCGGCACGGATCACGCCTGGGGCGCAAACGCCATGGTGTTCGGCGGCAAAGTGGATGGCGGAAAAATTTTCGGCACGTATCCTAATCTTACCCTCGACGGACCGGACGACGTCGGGCGCGGCGGACGATTGCTGCCGAGCACGTCGGCGGATTTGTATTTCGCAGAATTGCTGCGTTGGTTCGGCGTGTCCCCCGGCAATATGAGTTACGTGCTGCCGAACATCGCGAATTTTTGGAATCCCCATTCAGGCACGGCGCCGTTAGGTTTCGTGCTGTCGTGAGAAACGAAGTTTCAAATACAGACATCCAATCGCTGAGGAAACATCAGCCTTCCGGCGCGCTTCACAGCGGAGAATAGTTCGATGAAAAAACTGTTCATCATTTCGCTGCTGTTGCTGCCGGTGCTGTTGGTGCTGATATTCGTGTTCGGTCGCATGAAGTGGAAATTTTCACGCACGGCACAACCGTCCGCCTCCGAATCAATCGCTACCAATACAACCGTCATCACCACACCCGTTCCCGCACTAAGAACGACGAATGTGTTACTCGGTGAAACCATCTTACGCGGTTATGCCGACCCGAATCTTCCAGCGGAAAACGATCTCACGCTGATGTCGCGCTTGATGGAAAACTCACTGTTACTCCTGAAATCAGCGGCGAACCGTCCGTTGAGCGCGAATGAAGATTGGGCGGATCTGTTTCGGGGCAAGAACGCGGCGCGCGAGGAATTTCTTCCCGCCCAACACATCGCGTTGAACGCTCAAGGCCAACTGATTGATCGTTGGCAAAGGCCGTTGTTCTTTCACGCACTCGGCGGCGGACGTTTTGAAATCCGCTCTGCCGGCCCGGACGGCGTGATGTGGACGGAGGACGACATCCAGCGCAACGCCAACGGAACATTCGCGCGCGGAACGAATACGGCAACTGAAGCGACGCGATAAAGACTCAGGTCACTCGAAGCTGCCTCAATCTTTTGGACTGCGATGGCGAGCATGGCGCGACACCGCTTTTGCGCGCCCGATGCTGACTTGAAGCTGTAAGCTCCTCGCTCGATCAACTCGTCTCGCGTTGTCGATTTCAGACTCGCGATGCATTTTTCTCCTCGTTAGCGTTCCAACATGAATTTCTCAGCATCGGCTCAGGACGAACGCCGAGTCCAAGGCGGCGCCTTTCATCCCGATCTGCCCAATGGCCGGGCTTCGGGCGAAATTCTGCTCAACACCGCGGCCGTACACTTCAAATCGGAGAAAGGTGATTTTGAACTGCCAACTGACGGGTTGAAGATTGAACTCGGCGGTGCGAATGACGAGATGATTTTCTTTTCGCATCCGGCTCATCCGAACGTCACGATTCACACTGCCGACCACAGCATTCTGAACCATCCCGTGTTGGCGAATAACGCGGAGTTCGCCCGCCAACGAGATCGCCTTCGCCGGCGCAAACGAATGGCGGCAACGGTGCTATTTGGCGTCGTGAGCGCACTGGTGCTGGCGGTCGTCGGTCTGTTTCTGATGCGCGATCGCCTGGTCCGCACAGCAGCTCAGGCCGTCCCGGTGGATTGGGAAATCAAAGCAGGCGACAAACTGTTCGCACAGATGATGACCGATGCGCGGCTCATCAACGATCCGGAGTTGGAAGCCCAGTTGAAACAGATTACCGAGCCTCTGCTCGCCGGAATCAAAAACAACAGGTATCCGTTCAAGTTTCACATCATTGAAGACGACACGTTGAATGCGTTTGCGATGCCGGGCGGCAATGTGGTGCTGCATACCGGCTTGTTGCTCGCAGCGGACTCCGCAGAAGAAGTTGCCGGCGTGCTCGGGCATGAGATTGCGCACGTCACGCAACGTCACAGCATCCGCACGATTATTTCATCGGCGGGATTGTATTTGATTCTGCAAACAGTCGTCGGTGACGCATCCGGCGTAATGGCAGCGCTGGCGGACAACAGCGCGTTTTTGTTGAATCGCAAGTTCTCGCGCGATTTTGAACGCGAAGCAGACAATCATGGTTGGAATTATCTCATCGCCGCCAACATCAAGCCGGATGGAATGATTACGTTTTTCCAAAAACTGGAAGCAGAAGAAAAACGTCCGCGCGAAGCAGGTTCAACCGGGCTGAACCCGAATGCAATTGAAGTGCTCAGCACGCATCCGGCGACCGGCGAGCGATTGAAACATTTGCAAAGCAAGTGGGATCAAATCGAACAAAAGCAGCAGTTCCGCACTTTCGATCTGAACTATGCGGCTTTCAAAGAAAGTTTGCGTGCCGGACTACGTTCATCCGAAAACGCGACGCATCGCCGGAAAAGCGATTTACCTCAAACACCATAAGTTCATTCTCCTCCTTTGATATGAAACACCTCACTGAATATCTCTGGTTCGAAACGCCGCATCGGCGCGATTACCTGAACATCACCGACACCATCGCGAAATTGGTAAAACGAAGCGGGGTGCAGGAAGGACTCTGCCTGGTAAATGCCATGCACATCACCGCGAGCGTTTATATCAACGACGCGGAGGATGGATTGCTACACGATTACGATGTCTGGCTCGAAAAACTCGCGCCGCATGCCCCAACGGAGCAATATCATCACAACCGCACCGGCGAAGATAACGCCGATGCACATATGAAACGTCAGATCATGGGCCGCGAAGTTGTCGTCGCGATCACCAAAGGCAAACTGGATCTCGGGCCGTGGGAACAGATTTTCTACGGCGAATTCGATGGTCGCCGCCGCAAACGCGTTTTGGTGAAAATCATCGGCGAGTAAATTCAAACTGCATTGCGACTGGGCTGGGCTGAAAATTTTAAAGAACAGTTCGAAACGACTGCTAATTGCTTTCAAACCAACGGTAGCCATGCCCAGAACTTCATCCCGCATTCTCCGGCGGCCCGGTTCGCGGTTGTTCGCTCAAGGCAATCGCGCACGTGACAACGGTCAACTCGCCCGGGCAGAGGAGTTTTATCGTCGATCATTGGACGTGCGTATTCGGCGATTGGGAAATCGCCATCCCGACACAGCGCAAACGCTGAATCAACTGGCAAATCTGTTGACCGATCGTGAGCGTTTTAGCGAAGCCGAGCCGCTCTACCGTCAAGCTCTCGCAATTCGTCGCGCTACCCTTGGCACTCCGCATCGCGATGTTGCTGCCACTTTGAGCAATCTCGCGAACGTGGCTCAAAGCACCGGTCGCTTTGCGGAAGCCGAAAAACTTTATCAGCACTCGCTCCGAATGCGGCGCCGCGTTTATGGAGCGCAACACGAAAACGTGGCGATGTGCCTCGCCAACCTCGCGATTCTTTTTCAAGCCACGCGTCGCTTTGACGCTGCCGAAGATTACTTCCGTCAAGCTCTTGCCATGCTCGAACAAACCGTCGGCTCGCATGATCAACTAATGGCCTTTACCCGCGCCAACTTTGCGGATTTTCTGCGTCACGCTGCGCGCCCCGCGGAAGCTCGACCTCTTGCCCAACAGGCTTTGAGCGACCTGAGAAAAATATTGCCACCGCAACATCGCTATGTGAAATGGGCGCGCCGCGTCTGGAAGAGCGTTAAATCCGTTCCGGCCGTCAGGAGTTAGCATCACTCCTCGGCAGTTTTTCTGCCTATTGGCGTGTCAGAACCGAATCAGTCGGTCACCTCGCGACACACTCATTGTTCTTTGTGCGAGACCGGTCTGCTTCAGCAGCAAAACAAATTACGCTGCCAATGGCAGCGCCGTCGGTTCACCGCTGGGCGGACAAAGCGAAACGGATTTCAGAATGCAGCGGCAACGGCGCGTGTGGGCACCGAGTTCAATCCGATTCTGACAAGTGCGCGGCATCCGGTCGTAAGAGAAAATGACCAAACCGCAGCGGGGACAATGGCCCACCCACTCGCAAGCGAGCCTGGACTGTTTCTGCTTTTGAGGCATAAAAACTCCTGTGCTCCTGGTTTCATTTGATCGGCCTCCTCCTTGCCAATAGAAGGCGATTGTCTCGCGAGTCACCGGGCTGTCCACGAAAAGTTATTCACAGCGCTCGAAGTGCACACTACCCCGACATTCTCAAAACCAGCTTAGAACTAGCCGATTTGCCGGGATGCTAAGACGAAAAATTTACGCCCCGACCTGGCGTTTAATCGAGTCGCAGATCTGCGCACTCCATTTCTCGAGCACCGCTTGCTGCGGACCTTCGATAAGGAGGCGGGCTTTCGGTTCCGTGCCTGAATAACGCAGCAACACGCGACCGCCAGCGGGTTTAACCTCGGCCTCGGCCTGTTCGACGAGTTTGAGCACGCCGTCGAGTCGGTCGAACGGAACTTTCTCGCGAACCTTCACGTTGGTGACGAGTTGCGGAAAACGAGTCCAGCAGTTGGCGAGTTTGCTCAACGCTTTGCCACTGGATTTCATGATGCGCAACATCTGTAACGCGGCCACGAGTCCATCCCCGGTCGTACCGTAATCACGGAAAATCAGATGCCCGCTTTGTTCGCCGCCAAAGTTGAAGCCGCTGCGCAGCATTTCATCAATGACCAGTTTATCGCCCACACCGGTGCGAATGACTTTGCCGCCCGCGGCAGTAATCGCAGCGTCGAGACCGGCGTTACTCATGACAGTGGCTACGAGTGTTTTTTCCGCGAGCGTGTTATTTGCGAGCATGTCGAGTGCGGCGATAGCCATAATGTCGTCGCCATCAATCAACTCACCACGTTCGTCACACATCAGCACTCGATCAGCGTCACCATCGTGCGCGATGCCAACATCCGCGCGGAATTCCTTTACCAGATGACAAAGTTTTTGCGGGTGCATGGAGCCGCAATCTTCGTTGATGTTTTTGCCGTTGGGTTGATCGCCATAAACGATGACTTCAGCGCCGAGTTCGCGCAATACGCACGGCGACGCTTTATAAGCCGCACCGTTAGCGCAATCCACGACGATGCGCATGCCTTCCAACGTCATGCCGCGCGGAAAACCGGCTTTGGCAAATTCGATGTAACGACCGAGCGCATCATCAATGCGAACCGCTTTGCCGATTTCTTCAGCCGTGGGACGGATGTTTTCAATCTCGCCGCTGAACACAAGGTTTTCGATGTTCGCTTCGATTTTGTCATCGAGCTTGTAGCCGTCAGCGCGGAAAAACTTGATGCCGTTATCGGCGTAAGGATTGTGCGATGCAGTGATGACGATACCGGCATCGGCGCGCAAACTGCGCGTAACGTAAGCCACCCCCGGAGTGGGCAACGGTCCGATGAACAACACATCCACGCCCATGGACAGGATGCCCGATGAGATAGCGTTCTCGAGCATGTAACCGGACAGGCGTGTGTCTTTGCCGATGACGATTTTGTGGCGTCCGTGCCCGCGCGCTTCGGTTTCGAGATTCTTGAAAACGTAACCGGCGGCGCGGCCGAGTTTCAGCGCGGTTTCAGCAGTAACCGGTTCGACGTTGGCGGTGCCGCGAACGCCATCAGTGCCAAAGATTTTTTTTGGTTTGCTCATGGATCAGGAGGCGAGTTCGAAGAAATGATTTTAGGCTCCGGTTTCGGTGGCGGCGTGACCTGCACTTCAGTCGGTTCGACACGAACTACAGTGATGCCATTGGGCACAACGACGTCAACATGACCGCGAAAACGTTTATTAAGGTCCGCACCGGTGATATCCACAAAGACGCGAATTTCACGATCAACCAAGCGATGAATTGTACCCGGTCGGCCGCGAATGGTAACATTGACCGTATCCGGCTCGATGCGAAAAGCGCGCACGTCGGCGGTACTGGAAACCAGTTGTGCGGGCACATTGACGAACAGTCGCTCCGTGCCCTGCCCCGCGCTGAGCGCCTTGATTGTGAGCCAAATCACCACCGCGAGCGCCAACGACAGCAGCTTCCATCCGAAGTTCCGAAAGAAAATGTTGCGCGCCATATTATTACTTCGCGCCTCCATGCAGCGACGAACGCGGCTCGCTCCGCGTAATAACCGCCGGAGCAATCCGCGGAGTCTCGTTAGATTTTAAGCGTAACCAACCCATCAAGCCGGGCGCGCGAGTCGGACGCACAATAACCGAGGTAAGGAACGAACGCAGTTCCTCAAGACTCACGCCACGGACAAGTTGACCTTTGTACGCGTAAGAAATCATGCCGGTTTCTTCAGACACGACCACCACCGGCGCGTCAGTTTCTTCGCTCAACCCCAACGCCGCGCGATGACGAGTGCCGATGGATTTACTGAGATCACTTCGTTGCGTGAGCGGGAAAATACAGGCGGCATACGCAATGCGATCGCCTTTCAAAATGACGCCGCCATCGTGAATTGCGTTGTTGGGAAAGAAAATCGTTTCCAGCATCTCAGGCGTTGCTTCGCAATCAATGACAATTCCCGATTCAACTGCTTCGTAGAGCTGAATGGATTGTTCAATCGCAATCAACGCGCCGATCCGGACTTCCGCGAGACGTTCGCAAGTGCTGATAACAACTTCGATGTTTTCGCGCTGTTCCCGCGCTGAGGAAAAGAGCGGCAGATTGCCGAGTTCGCCCAACATGCGGCGGATTTCCGGTTGAAAGATAATGACCGCGCCAAGAATGAGAACGAGCGATGCGTTACCGAGCAACCAACTGATAACTTCGAGTTTGAGCAAGGCGGCGGCGAGCGTCGTGGTGAGCAGCAGAATCGTGAAGCCGATGACCACCGGCCAGCCGCGGGTGCCGCGGACAAAACGGGTGACGAGATAGATCGCCACCGCCAGAATGAAAATTTCCAGCGTTGGTCGCCACGCGTCCTGAATGATCCGCCACACCAACATTATTTCTCCTGTTCCAAAATCGCTTCCGCCATGCGAACCGCCTGAACCGTTGCAGCCACGTCATGAGTACGAATGATCTGCACGCCATTTGCCACGG
>Ga0065721_10006591_pt1 | contig 10611 bp, 8 predicted proteins | sample Mesricmetagenome_FD_59108 | JGI IMG/M metagenome (GOLD analysis project Ga0065721, IMG submission 59108) | Mesophilic microbial community from rice straw/compost enrichment Sample: eDNA_1 v2 (version 2) | ecosystem: Engineered > Solid waste > Grass > Composting > Bioreactor | place: USA: Davis... | reverse complement strand
CACGGTTGATTGTCATGTGGGGTTCGCGTTCGTCGCTGCCCAAGCTGGCACACCTAGGACCTGCCATTCTGCGTAGTGAGAACGGAGGGGGTGCAAATCGCTTGCGTTGACTCAGTCGGTGCAGGCATCTGGCCGCATGGCTCGTCATGTTCACGACAGCCGAGAAGCAGAGGCCCTGCTGGCCTCAGTACGCCAATACGAACCACGCAGAGGAACGTGTCCTTACTAAGGAAACAAGAAGGCGCGGCCTTGTGCTTGGAGGGATTCGGTTGGTCTTCGAAAGGTTCACGCTCGCTGAATGCATCTCCGCCTCCTCGCCTGTCAAAGCTTGCTACCTTGCAGGTATCGGCAAAGCCGCACGTGTCATCGAGTCGAGGCGGCCCAAGAGTGGTATCCAAACGCTAAGCTGCGTCCGCCGATCTTCTCGAATGCGGATAATCGCTCGCCGTCGCGCAGAGCAATGGCAGCTCCGCTTCATTCGATTCGCCCTCGGCTGCGCGAAGCAATGCGGCGGCCCTGCTCAACCATCGTCTCTTAATGCGCGGCACGAGCAACTGGTGCTCATAGCGAGGTGAGACTTGCGCGGCCGTGTCACCGGTCTTGGATCGTGGCGTCGATCATGTGTTTCCAAGTCTTTTCAACCTGTAGCAGGCTGCTTCGGTGGAGGTTGCGCGCTCTTCTTGCGCCTGCTCGTCGCACAGCGGCACTTGGTTCTCGAAGGGTTTGCAACGCGGCGCAAACCGCATCTTCTAAACGTGCGCGGGTCTTAGGGTCGAGCGTGTCCCACTCGTCGGTGCCGCTTGCCTTGCGAGCGAAGGCGCGAGCCGCACGCTCTATAGAAGATGATCTCATTACTCAATCGTAGTCAATCAAGAGCGCTGACGCTACCTTATTTAAACATTTTTGCTCAATATCCTTAGCTTGACGCTCGGCGGCTTGATTGCCTGCTTGTTCAATGGCGTGAGATGCAAAGGACGAGGCTGAGGACGAGGTTGGTCAATCGGATACGGTTATCGTGACGCCGGGCTTGAGACAAAGAACACCCAAGCCAAAATTTTTGTGCCAGCCCGCAAGACATTGGGTCAGCGTAACGAGCGGGAGGTTCTGACGCCATTAGCTAGCTGGGCAGAAGGGTTGGGCGACAGATCTCTATGAGCGGTCACTCGCCTAAGCGTGCGGGTTTCCGGCGAGGCTGCTGTCTTCTTCTCCCTTACCTGGAGGGCCTCACCAAACCGAGAGCAGATTGCTGGCTGGCTCATGCCGAATGCGGTCTGATCTTGAGCCGGGAGCCGAGTCCGCAGTTCAGTAGCGAAGGGGATTGCTACCGATCGGCCGTCGGCATGCAACCTGTGGCTCCGTGCGCCAATTCTTACCGCCGACAGGCGACACTCAGCGTATCCTAGGACTCTTCAGCTTCGATCCGGCGGCGGTCCGAACGCACTGCGTCCGGGGCTGCCGTTAACGGTCCGATTCATGGAATGGTTCTGCACGAAGCCGGGATCGTTCGCTCGGAGTCGCTGCGTTTCACCACAAGGGGAATTCGCACAAGCAAGCGGCTGAGAGAGGAAACCGGTCGGCGGATTCGCCGGTCAAGATCAGAGCCGCGATGTTGCGCATCAGACCCACATTTCAGATATACATTCTGCGCACGGGCATAACGGCTTTCCACTCGCAGGATGCCATTCGCACACGCTCGCTGGCGGCGGCCGCACGATTGGCGGTTTGACGCCATTATCGGAGCATGCGGATAGCATGCTCTATTCCGCGTCATCACCCTTCGCATCAAACGCGGCGTCGAGCATGACGCGGTCGCGGGCGAGGCGCGTGCCAGGGTGCGTGGCAGTGTGGATCTCGGCAAGGTTGGCCGCTCATACACGGGTGTAGATCTGGGTTGTATCCAGGCTTTCGTGGCCGAGCATTGCCTGGATGAACCGGATGTGCCGTTTCGCTGACCGTCAGATTGCCGAGGGGTCGGATTTGCCGCTCAGAGCAGGGGCGAAGGTGATCAACATCTCGCTTGGCGGGGAGGCACTTCCAGCGGGTTGCGGAGCGCCAACGCGCAGGTAGTCAACGCGGGCGCTGTGGTTGCAGTCACGTCCGGCGATGACAATGTGGATGAGCTCACAGGCTTTGCCGCTGGCCTCGTCGTCGCGGGCGCCGGCGGCGTTTTGCTGGTCGGTTCAATCATCGACAAGAACGGGCAGGTCTCCGGCTTCAGCGATGACCAGGCGCCGGTACCCAAGGATAGGAATTTCTCGCTGCCATAGGCGAGCGGGTCAGCTGAGCGTATGAGGATGGCAGCTTGCTGTGGACGTGAAAGGCCACTCCTACCTTCCCTCCGGCACCAGCTTTCAGCGCCGCAGGTTTCCGGCGCGCCGCACTGCCGGCGCAGGCCTTCCTCAATTTGAGCGGTCGACAGATCGCCGGAATCTTGCTGGAGGCGGCGCTGTATGCGGGTGATGCCGGCACCAAGTAGATCTCGGAGGCGCTGATAATGAGCAAGGTTACAGTTATATCGCCGTATTACAACCGGGCTGCCCTCGTTGAACGGACCGTACGGGGAATCGAGGCTCAAACCTATGGCGACTACATTGCTTATTTCATTGATGATGGGTCGCAAGACAATACGTTTGCGGAATTGAAAAAGTTCGAATCCGGCAAGATAAAGATAATGACCCAAAACAATATTGGTTTTACGAATACAATAAGAAATGTTATCGAGCGCACGGATAGTGATTACATCGCAATTCAGGGTTCCGGAGATATTTCTTATCCCATGAGATTGGAGCGACAAGTTGCATATCTTGACACTCACCCGGATGTGGCTGCCGTCGGTTGTCACAGGGTGCGGGTCTCCGAATTGGACGGAAGCGAAGAGATTCAGCGACCCGCAGTAGCGCAGGACGTCAAGCGACAGTTCCTGACAACGAATCCGTTCTCGCAAGGTGAGGTGATGATGCGGAGATCGGCTTATGAAGCTGCGGGCGGCTACCGTAGCTTCTTTATGTATAGGCAGGATCTAGATTTATGGATGCGCATCTGTGAGCATGGGCGACTTGCTGTTGTTCCAGAGGTCCTTTATAAGGTATTCTACCTTCTTGACTCCGTTTCGCATAACCCCGAGAAAGTGGCGTTGGCCGCTACCTTTCGGGACTTCGCGGTTTATTGTTGTCGGGAGCGAATGGCGGGGCGGCCTGACCCGCTTGAGCGCTATGGGCCTTCAGCGGCGCTGCTTCGTCCGCGTTCACCGGTCCTCGCTACCCAATTGGCCTTCGCCGCTCGTCGGCGGGCGTTGCATGGCGACCTCGATGGTGCTCAATATCTTATCAGGGCTGCCGCGAACGAGGCGGCAACTCCGAGTGTTCGCCTAACTCGAACTCTTCTGAGGAGTGCGGCGTTGTGGCGAGGTCTGAGGCTCCTGAGAACAGGCAAGAGGATCATGCAAAGAAGGAAAACTACGTCTCCGCTGTCGCAGAAGGCATCCGGTTAAGGAGCACGATCCCTGGCCGCCTCATCGCTTTTTGAGCAACTGCGGAATCCCAGTTGCTTGGGGCGCTGCCCGTCGTAGCCGCGTGCCGCGCTCGGCGCGTCGGTCGGTCTTTAGGCGGCCTGCTTGATCGTAGTGGCAGGCGAGTTCGCTTCAGGGCTTACGCGACTGCAGCAAACTGTTGCACTTTGGTGCACGTGCTATCAAGGACAGGCACGTTGCGTGTGGCGAGATTGACCTTGAGGCCCACTTGCTGGACGTGAGAAGGACTTCTTGGGCAGGTGGGCCGATATGCCCATCACAAAGCTCGAGTCTGGTGGTCGCGACGTAGTGCAAAGGTGAATGCGAGGGAGTAGCGAATAGCTTCAGGCGGTCGCCTGCTTTCTCTCATCCGTGTGAGGCGAGACCGTCAGGAGGTGCTATCGGACGAACAATGGTCTTGGTTCTAGATGTCCTGCAGGTGAGACGGATTATATAGGGCCGCGGAACCTGTAGTCTAGACATGTGGCGTGGTTCTACAGCGGACGCTTCTATGTTCATCGAGTGCAATGGCGCACCGGGCGGTTCCCTCTGTATCATCGCGATCTCATAACCAAGTTCTGACGCAGGCGATTTACGACCATCAACAGTTACGAAGCTGAGGCGATCAATGGACGCAGAAATATATGGTGGCGCTCGTCCACGAGGAAGTGTGCGAGTTAGTGGCGCAAAGAATTCGGCGACGCGGCTGTTGGCGGCTTCTTTACTCGCTGACGGACCAGTAGTTCTTAACAACTTCCCCACAAAACTTGTTGACGTGGGTCACAAGGTTGAGTTTTGCCGCAACATTGGTGCTGATATTACTATCTCACATGTTGAGAATTCCATGCGCATTGATCCCGCTGGGGTTGCTGCGCGCGAGCTGACGCGGGATCAATTCGACCTGCCGATCCGCACCACGTACCTTCTTGCGGCGGCGCAGATCATGCGATCGGGAATTGCTCGCATTCCCTATCCAGGTGGCTGCCCCATTGGAGGGGGAACTGGAGGCGGTCGAGGTTATGACCTCCATGTTTTCGTTTGGGAACGGCTCGGCTGCAGCGTTATCGAGCGAGAGGACCATATCGAGATTGTCGGGAGCAAATTCCGCGGTGCCGAGATCATGTTCCCAATCTCGACGGTCGGCGGCACGGAGAACGCGCTGATTTGCGGGGCCATAGCCGAAGGTACAACGCACGTCCTGAATGCGTACATCACTCCGGAGGTCGAGGACCTGATCAAGCTCCTGCGGCGAATGGGCGCTGACATCGAGGTTCACGGCACGAGCAGGATCGTGATTCAGGGCAAAGCTGTTTTGTCACCCGCCAATCACACTGTCATGGCTGATAGGATCGAGGCGCTCACCTGGATTATCTACGCGGCCCTTTCGAAAGGCACGCTTACTATCGAGGATGTTCCCTTTGCCTCAATGGAGGTGCCGCTGCTGCACCTGGAGAAGGCAGGCATTGATCTGTATCGGAACAGCACAAGTGTGCATGTCACGCCGTCTTGTCTCACGGCCGGCGCCGTGCAGCCGTTCGAACTCGCGTGCGGAACGCACCCGGGTGTCATCTCTGACATGCAAGCGTTTTACGTGCTGCTTGGAGTGGTTGGCGCAGGAACTTCGCGGGTGTATGATTACCGGTACCCCGAACGGATCGCCTTCGTGGGCGAACTACAGAAACTCGTCGATCGACCTGCACTCGAGGCAAAGCCGGGCGCAATCACCATTCGTGGACCAGCTTCATTTGTAGCAGGCGAGGCCCAATCTACGGATCTACGAGGTAGCATGGCAATTGTACTCGCTGCTCTTTGTGCTGATGGACGGTCGGTCATCCGAAATGTCGAAATGGCGTTGAGAGGCTACAATGATCTTCAAGGCAAGCTAAGGCAACTCGGCATAGCATTTAACACGTTCGATCGCATGGTCGAGAGCCGGGCCGAAGCTGTTTGAGCACTTCAAGATCAGCGGCTTTCGCGCCAGCGCGGCGGCTAGAGCCTTTCTCAATTCTCGCTAAAGCTTTAGTGGAAGATGCTCGAAGGGTTTAACAGCATGCATGCCATGAATGTGGCTCCGTTGGCGGAGCCTTACGAGCCGTTGCTACGCACTCTGTCCAACGACCCTGAGGTGCTCATCCGCGGCAACGTGCCTCTGCGCGAGATATCCCGCTGGCGCATTGGCGGGCCATGTGATGTCCTTTTGGAGCCAACCACAAAAGATGGGTTCGGCCGCGCGTTGCAAGCGTTGCAGCAAATTCCGGCGCCTGTCGTGGTCATCGGTGATGGTTCGAACCTTCTTTTCGACGACGCTGGTTTTCGGGGGATTGTGATTAAGGTCGGTCGTCACCTGGCTAGCGTACGTTTTGACGACAATCGGGTGACCGCCGAAGCGGGGGTCTGGACCCCTCATTTTAGCCGGAAGGTTGGCAACGCCGGGCTTGGCGGGGTGCAACACGCGATCGGTATACCGGGAACGCTCGGTGGATTGCTCGTGATGAATGGAGGAAGCCAGCGCAAGGGTATCGGAGACAATGTCGTCAGTGTTACCTGTCTCGACCGCAATGGAGACATGGTGGTTCTTGACAAGGCCGCCTGTGGCTTCCGCTATCGCACATCTACTCTACAGTCATCCGAACTCGTGGTAATCGAAGCGGAATTTGAGTTTGACCGTGTAGAGCCAAGTGTAGCGCGGCGAGAGATGCTAGAAATCATGGCATCTCGTCGCAAGAAGTTTCCACTACGTCTTCCAAACTGTGGATCGGTGTTTCTCAGCGATCCTGCCATGTACAGCATCGTTGGACCACCAGGCAGGGCCATCGAGGAGAGCGGTTTACGTGGGGTCCGCATGGGCGATGCTCAAATTGCACCGGAGCACGCGAACTTCATCGTCAACCTCGGCCGAGCTTCAAGCGCTGATGTCCTGTCGTTGATACACCTCGCTAAAGAGCGCGTTCACGCGCGAACCGGTTTTTGGCTTAGGTGTGAGGTGCGGTACCTCTCACCTATAAGCGGCAAGATGGTACCGGCCGACGAGGCCTAATGAATCGGAATTCAGATCATTCCTAAAGATTTTGCAGGGTACGTGCGGGTGAAGGCTTGGTTCTACTCCCGGCTTTTTGGCGGCAGTGCGAGTGGCGTTTTTCGCGGCATGGCAAAGCTTGCTGCCGGCAGTGCAGCTGCTCGACTGGTGGGGGTCGCGACTACACCACTTATCACGCGGCTCTATGCACCCGCCGATTACGGTGCATTGTCGATCTTCACCTCACTGATTACAATGATCATGCCTTTTGTCGCATTTCAGTATCCATCAGCCATACCGCTTCCGAAGCACAATTCTGTGGCGGTAAACCTGTTGTCAGCCATCGTTGCGTTGAATGTCGTAACTGTGGCAATAATAACTGTGGGCGCGGTGTTGTTTGCGCCATATATCGGCGATATCACCGAAATACCGGTTACCGGGTCTTACATATTCTTGCTTGTACTAGGACTTGTTGGAGCAGGACTATACGAAATCGGCTCCATGTACGCTACTCGGCTGCGCGATTACAACAGAATCGCGAAGACCCTATTGGTTCAATCCTTGGCCGGGCGCTTGGTGCAGCTGGCCTTGGGCCTGCTTGGCTTCAAAGTCTTTGGACTGCTTATCGGACAAATCATCAGTCAGTCGGCAGGAGCAGGGTCGCTCTGGCGAGCCCCCTTGCAGGATCTGCAAAGATATCGGCACCGAATCTCGGTTCGAAGGATGTATCACGCACTAAAAAGATACAGTACCTTTCCAATTTACCGGCTCCCTGCCCAGCTTCTTTTGAGTGTTTCGACCGAGACGCCGTTGTTATTTGTGGCCGCGATATATAGTACAAGTAGTGCGGGGCAGTTTGGCTTGGCCGTAAGCATGACGGCACTGCCGATGCGGCTCTTTGGGAGAGCGGTAACCGGCGCCTATTATGCCGAAGTCGCAGCATTGGGGAAGAAGGCGGGGGCCGAGATTTACGCCTTGACCAAGCAAGTCACCGTGCGACTGGCCCTGTTATCCATTTTGCCAACACTGGCTCTGCTGGTATTTGGCGAGCCTCTTTTTGCGCTCGTCTTCGGAGAGAGCTGGCGCCTCGCCGGGACGATAGCGGGTCTACTATCGATTACGTTGGCTCCGCAGCTGATCTGCGGAGGCATAACCCAAGGTTTGGCGGTTATCGGGAAAGATGGATATTTTCTTCTTTTCAACCTCGAAAGACTTGCAAGCGTTTTGATATACTTCGCGGTAACCTACTTCTTTGAGTTGTCCATCTTGTCCTCGACCTTGGTGTATAGCCTCTTACTCGCAGTTCATCGTACCATTCAGATTACATTGACACTTCGGCTGATGAGGCGCCATGCAGGCATAACGTGATGGGACATCTTCCGAGGAGCGTTGCCGCTTGGTTGGAAGAAGGCACAAGCTGGCCTGAGTTGCCAGCACTGAGTTGATTGTGCGTTCGCATGCCTTGGCACCAGCGGTCCTCTATTGCAGAGGGAGGTTTGATGGCGCGGCGGCGGTATGAGTTGTCGGACCAGGAATGGGGCGACCGTTGAGCTGGAGACCCGCAAGAACCGGTATTTTCGCGGCGAAGCGGCCTGGCTTGATGACGCCGACGCTGCCGGGCGCAGAAGAGACAGCATTCAGATCGTTTCCCGCGATACCCGGCGCCGGGTTTGCCGGTTGTTCTGGCTTTCAGGCAGAGTCAGCCCGTGCATTGCCTGCGTTCGTGGAAGATCAGCCTGTTGAAGTTGTAGGCCAGGTTGCAAAGGGTCAGCTTCGCTTCGGCACGGGCCAAGCCGATCGTGCGGATGAACAGCCCGAACCTGTTCTTCTGATGGGCGAAGACATGTTCAACATGGGCCCGGATCGAGGATTTGGCAGCGTTGGCCCGTGCGGTTGCCTTTGACATGGGCTTGCCCATGGGTTTGCGCCGATGGATGCGGGACGTGAGCATCCGATCCGACAACCACTTCTCGGTAAGCGGTGTTCTCAGGCCACGTGGGCAGCATCCTGCCACGGCATGAGGGTAGCCAGATCCGTTGCAGGATGGCCTGCTGCAAGGCGGATGAGCGTACCGGCGAGCCAGGCTTGAGGGTCGGTGCCGTTCAGCTTGGCGGTTTCGATGAGCGAGGCGATCACCGCCCAGTGCTGTCCGCCTTCGTCCGAACCTGCGAACAGCGCGTTCTTGCGGCCCAGCGCGAGCGGACGGATCGCCCGCTCGACCGTGTTGCTGTCGAGTTCGACCCGGCCGTCATCGAGGAAGCGGNNCAGNCCGTCCCAGCGGGTGAGTGCATAGCGGATCGCCTCGGCAAGGGCGCTCTTGCGGCTCGCCTGGGTCAGCCTGGGGTCGAGCAGCCCATGCAAGCTGTCGACGATCGGCCGGCTCTGCTCCTGGCGCACGGTTTTGCGCTCTGCCGGAGACTGGCCCCGCAGCCCGGCCTCGATCGCGTAAAGCTGTGCGATGCGTGGCAGCACGTCGTCTGCCACGGGTGATGCGCCAGCCTTGGCCAACTCGAAGAACCGCCGGCGCACATGCGCCCAGCAGAAGGCGAGGCTGACGTCGCCACGTCTCGCCAGCGCAGCGTAGCCGGCATAGCCGTCGACCTGGAGCACGCCGGTAAAGCCGGTCAGGTGCTCGATCGGCCGTTCCGCCTTGCGATCGGGCGCATAGACGTAGGCTACCGCCGGCGGGTCAGCGCCGCCCCAGGGACGATCATCCCGGGCATAGGCCCATAGCTGCCCTGTCTTGGTGCGACCGCGTCCGGGATCCAGCACTGGTGCGGTCGTCTCGTCCGCGAAGAGCCTCGGGCTGTGCTTCAGCCTGCCGAGCAGATGATCGCGCAACGGCGTCAGCCACCATGCCGCACGGCCGACCCAGTCGGCGAGCGTCGACCGGTCAAGCGTGACGCCCTGGCGCGCATAGATCTGCGCCTGACGATAGAGCGGCAGGTGATCGGCATACTTGCTGACCAGCACATGCGCGATCAGCGCCTCGGTCGGCAACCCACCCTCGAGGATGCGCGCTGACGCCGGAGCCTGCACCGGGGCTGCCTCGCATGAGCGGCAGCCATAGCGCGGCCGGCGGGTCACCAGCACCCGGAACGTCGCCGGCACGACGTCCAGACGCTCGGCAACGTCCTCTCCAATGACGTGCAGCGCACCGCCGCAACAGGTGCAGCTCTTGTGCTCGATGTCGACGAGCTGCTCGACCCGCTCGAGGTGAGCCGGTAGTGCTCCGCGATTGCGCCTGGTCGGACGCGGTTCACCTGGGACCGCTGCGGCCGCATCAAGCCCGGCCTTCACGCGGCTTACCGCTGTGTCGAGCTCCTCGAGCGCAAGCAGAAGCTGATCGGGATGCAACTGCTCCGACCGCGCACCGAAGCGGTGTCGCTGCAGGGCTGCGATAATCGCCGCCAGCCTCGCCAGTTCGGCATCGGCCTGCGTTCTGGCATCGACCAGCGCGTCGATCTGGCGATCACGTTCGGCTACCTGCGCCTGCAACTCCACCAGCATCGCGCGAAGCGCCTGGGGATCATCGGGCAAGGTCGCGTCGGCAAGCACAGGTGCATTGAGTCAGGCCTGCAGCCTCGCGTCAACCGGCGATCTGCGGCACCTGTGCTCGCCGGCCGCCATGCACCCGCCGCCAGTCCAGACCCTCCAGCAATGCACCAAGCTGCGCAGCCGTCAGCCGCATTACGCCATCCTGGATCCCGGGCCAGCGGAAGGCACCCTGTTCGAGCTTCTTGGCCATCAGGCACAGCCCGGTGCCGTCCCACCAGATCAGCTTGATCCGGTCGGCGCGCTTCGCGCGGAACACGTAGATGACCCCCGAGAACGGGTCACCGCCGTACTCCTGGCCGACCAGCGCAGCGAGTGCGAAAGTCCGCCGGGCGCGTTGCCACCATCACCCGCGTGCCCGGCCCGATCCCGATCATCGCAGCGCCTGCAGCACCGCTGCCGCCAGATCAGCTCGCGCAGCCCGTCCGATCCGGACCACCGCGCCCCCTATCTCGATCTCTATCGAACCATCGTCGGCCACCGCCTTGGGAGGCTCGGCCACGACAGGGACGAACATCGGCTCGGCGCTGTT
>Ga0065721_10006103_pt1 | contig 10612 bp, 14 predicted proteins | sample Mesricmetagenome_FD_59108 | JGI IMG/M metagenome (GOLD analysis project Ga0065721, IMG submission 59108) | Mesophilic microbial community from rice straw/compost enrichment Sample: eDNA_1 v2 (version 2) | ecosystem: Engineered > Solid waste > Grass > Composting > Bioreactor | place: USA: Davis... | reverse complement strand
CGCCGAAGCGCTTCAGCACGTCGATGCGGACCTTTTCCTGCCTGGAATAGACCGGATGCTTCTCGAAGCCGGCCAGCAGCTCGTCGGCCTCGATCTTCCGGCCCTTGGCACGGATGTCGATATACCAGGTCTGGTGGTTGATGCCCGAGCAGACATAGTCCAGCTCGCTGTCGTCCACGCCCAGCACATTGGCGATCTGGTGCGCGCCATGCTGCACGCCGTGGCAGAGGCCGACAACATTGACCCCGCCATACAAGTCTGCCGCCCAGGTATTCATCGCCATGGGATTGGCATAGTTGAGGAACAGCGCGCCGGGCTCGGCGACCTCGCGGATATCCTTGCAGAAGTCCAGGATCACCGGGATGTTGCGCTGGCCATAGAGAATACCGCCGGCGCAGATCGTGTCGCCCACGCACTGGTCGACACCATATTTGAGCGGAATGGAAATATCGGTCGCGAAGGCCTCGAGGCCGCCCACGCGGACGCAGCTCATGATGTAGCGCGCGCCCGTGATGGCAGCGCGGCGATCCGTAGTCGCTGTTACCTTGGCCGGCAGTTTGTTGACCGAGACGATGGTCTCGATGACCTGTCGCACCATGTCCAGGTTATGCGGATTGATGTCGGTCAGCGCGAATTCGCAATCGACAAATTCCGGCACCTTCAGCAGGTCCGAAATCAGCGTCTTGGTGAAGCCGATCGATCCGGCGCCGATGACAGTGACTTTGAATGACATATTGAGCTCCGAGCCAGCATTTGCAGCAAGCATGCCTGCACATTTCTTGCCCTTTGCCGCCTGCAACTGCTAGAGAAAGCTTGTGCCATTGCGGGTAATTTTGTGCTCAACCAGCTCATCGACCACGGCCATGATCTGCGCGTGCTGGCGCTGCCCCGCAGCGCCGCGCCATTGCATTGCATGGCCATCAGCGCCGGCTATGAGCAACGCCGCAACGAGGTCTATTCCTGGGACGGATTGCAGCGCGGCACGGCGCCCTTTCTCGTCATCCAGCACACGCTGGTCGGCGAAGGGCGGCTGGACTTTGCCAGCATGCAATACCGGCTGACACCGGGCCAGACCATGGTGCTCAGCCTGCCCCATGCTCACCGCTACTGGCTGGAACGCGGCGGACACTGGGAATATTTCTGGATGGTGCTCAATGGCCGCGAGGCCCTGCGGCTGGCGCGCGAAATCATCGATACGGCCGGACCGGTGGTGAGCCTGCCCACCCCGGTGGTCGACCGCATGGCCGATGCCTGCCTCACACTGGTCACAAGGCCCGATATTACCCCCGGCGAGGCCTCCAGCGCCGCCTATGCCGCCATGGCGGCTCTGCATGACGGCGTGTTCGGCGCACATGCCGCGCCGGAGCAGGCACTGCCAGCCGCCATGACTCGCGTCATCGCCCATATCGAGGCCAACCTGGCCGCGCCTCTGCAGGTGGAGCGGCTGGCCGCCATTGCCGAGATGAGCCGCGGCCATTTCGTCCGCCAGTTTGCCGCCGCCATCGGCATTCCGCCCTCCGATTTCGTGCTGGAGCGGCGCATCGAGCGCATCGAGCGCCTGCTGGTGGCGACGGATATGAGCGTGGTGGCCATTGCACGCGCCACCGGCTTCGCCGACGCCAATTATCTCGCCAAGGCCTTCCGGCGGAAGCGTGGCCTGGCGCCGCTGGAGTTTCGCGCCCAGCGTCGGCTGGCGGCGGGCGCCTGAGACAAATGGAAGACCTCGGCAGGTCCCACTCGCCCGCCACGCTCTTGCCTCCCACCCTTCTCCATGCCAAAACCATGGTTGACGTATAGGGAAAGCAAATGACCAATCCTGTCACCAAGGACCGGCGGCATTTCGAGGACTTGCGCATCGGCGAAGTCATCGACCTCGGGCACGTCACCGTGACCAGGGACATGATCATTACCTTCGCCCGCGAATTCGATCCCTTCCCCTTCCATCTCGATGAGGCCGCCGCCAAGGCGAGCCTGCTTGGCGGGCTGGCCTCGAGCGGCTGGCAGACCGGCGGACTGAGCCTGCGCATGCTGGTGGACAGCTTACTCAACAAGGTCGCCTCGGCCGGCGGGCTGGGCTTTACCGATCTCAAGTGGAAAAACCCGGTCATGGTGGGCGACACGATCGGCGGCACGGTGACCATTGCCGATCTGCGCCGCTCCGAAAGCCATCCCCAATGGGGCATCATGACGCTCGATTTCGATGTGCGGAACCAGAGGGAGCAGCCGGTGCTCACCATGCGGCTGGCGAACCTGGTCGACACCCGCAGCCCTGGAGATCAGGCATGACCCGCTGGTTCGAAGATATCGTCATCGATGAAGTGTTCCAGCTCGGCAGCCACACCTTCAGCGCCGACGAGATCATCCGCTTCGCCTCGCTCTACGATCCGCAATATTTCCATCTCGACGCGGCCGCCGCCCAGCACAGCCATTTCGGCGGGCTGGTGGCCAGCGGCTGGCACACGGTGAGCGTCGGCCACCGCAAGATGGTCGATGCGCTCTTTGCCGAGGAAGAGCGTCTGCGCGGCCTGGGCAAGGAGCCTGGCGTGTCCGGCCCCTCCCCTGGCGTCAATTCGATGGATTTCAAGGTGCCCGTGCGCCCCGGCGACACGGTGAGCTACGAACTCGTCGTCACCGGCAAGCGGATGTCCAATTCCATTCCCGGCTGGGGCCTGCTCTTCAACAAGCTGACGGCCACCAACCAGCGCGGCGAACTGGTCTATCGGGCCGACCTGGTGGGCTTCTCCAAGCTGCGCGATTACCAGATGCCGCTGCGGTTGCGGGTGTTGCTCGCTCTCACCAGACTGCCGCTCATCGGCCCGTTGCTGAAGCGCGGCTCTTGAAAGCGAACCGGCGCAACTGCACTCTCTGCCCCATGCGCCGAATCGCCCTCATAGCCGCCCTGGCGGCCCTCACCGCCACGCCAGCTTTCGCCCAGAATTTCACGGGCAACTGGGCCTGCCGCGATGCCACTGCCACCAAGGCCGGCATCCTCACCATTTACGGGTCGGTCTATGGCTTCGCTTCGACTGTGGTCGGCGACGCCAGTTCGGGCACCGGCACCATCACCGCCTATCAGGACGGGGTGACCTTCAACGACGGAGGTCTGCGTACCACCCGCACCATCCAGGTCGGTCGCATGATTCCCGACCCCACCTATGGCACCGCCATCCAGCTCGAAACGCCCGACACCATCGTGATGCTCTGCACGCCGCGTTAAAAAGCGACATTCCGCCACGCCCGGCTTGAACTTTTCCGCCGATCAGGCATTTTCTCTGTGCGGCGCCGGGCCCCTCTGGCGAGAGCGACTTATGCTCTCGTGATGTCGGAGCTGCTCCAAACTTCATGGAGAAAGGTCCGGCGATGGAATCGCTTCTTGGCGCCCTTATGGGCGATTTTCTGGGTACTCCCGTTTATTTCTGGGTCGCGTTCGTCGCGATCGTCATTGGCCTGCTGGTCTTCGACCTGGGCATCCTGCACCGCGACGAGCACGAGATCGGCGCGCGTGAAAGCCTTACGCTCTATGGCTTCTATGTTGCCATAGCCCTTGCTTTCGGTGGTTGGGTCTGGTGGCAGCGTGGCGCCGAAGCCGGGCTCGAATTCTATACCGGCTACCTGATCGAACAGTCCCTGGCGATGGACAACATGTTCGTCATCGCCACCATTTTCGGCTTCCTGGCCATTCCCCGCATCTACCAGCACCGCGTGCTGTTCTGGGGCATTCTAGGCGTCATCCTGTTCCGCGCCGTCCTCATCGGCCTGGGCGCCGCCCTGGTCTATCAGTTCAACTGGATCCTGTTCCTGTTCGGCGCCTTCCTGGTCTTCACCGGCTTCCGCATGTTCCGCCACCAGGACGAGGAGCCCGATATCGCCCATAATCCGGTCTTCAGCTTCCTCACCAAACGCTTCCGCGTCACCAGGGAGCTGCATGGCCGCAATTTCACCGTCAAGCAATCCGACCCCAAGACCGGCAAGCTCGTCACCTGGCTGACGCCGCTGGCCGTGGCCCTGGTCATGGTGGAAACCGTCGACCTGATCTTCGCCGTAGATTCGGTGCCGGCGGTCTTCGCGGTGACGCAGGACACGTTCATCGTCTACACGTCCAACATCTTCGCCATTCTCGGCCTGCGGGCTCTCTACTTCGCACTGGCCGCCGCGATGAACCGCTTCCGTTACCTCCAGACTTCGCTCGCTATCATCCTCGTCCTGGTGGGCATCAAGATCTTCCTCGTGCCGCTGCATATCCATATCGACACCCTGCTGAGCCTGCTGGTGACCCTGTCGATCCTGGCTGGCGGCGTGATCTTCTCGCTGTGGAAGACCCGCAACGAGCCCGACATCGGGGCCGAACAGGCTCCGCAAACGGGGCGCCTGGAACCCTGAGAGAAGAGAACTGGCGGGCTGGCGGTTGACGCCGGCCCGTCCTTTTCCTATCGTCTGCCTCGTTTCAAAGACGAGGTCCTCGCACAAATGAACTGAGAACTTGCCCCGGACGCCCGAGATTCTGCCGTTCCGCGCCTGCGCGTGACCGGAAAATCATGGATGCCGTTCAGCGCGAGTCCAGATTCAGGTGCATGTCTGCCGTAGCGGCAGGCCGACCCATCCCCCTCCCTGACTTCATCCCGGCGTCCGACCAAAACCACGCTTCATCGCGCGGCGCTTTTGCTTGCGTCACGCATAGCCCGTTTTCAACCCCGTTGCCGCGCCGAGAGCGCCGGACGGGGCGAGTGAAAGGTTTTGCTCATGCCCAAAAATATCTTCCAGCGGCCCCAGCCGGTCGCCCGTACCCACAACGTCCCGCGCCACGGCGCGCCGATCCCGATGCGCAAGGTGGAGGCCAAGAAAGTCGTCCAGCCCAAGGAGCAAACCTTGCCGCTCCCCACTCTGGAAGCCCTGCTCGGCAAGCGGCATTGACATCAGGCCCGGCGCTCCAGGGCGCCGGGCCATGGTTTGCACCAGTCTTGCCGCATTTGCGGTCTAGCCAAGGCGTAATGACAAGAAGGAGACGATGATGGGTGTGATCCACGAAATCGTATTTGACTGCGACAAGCCGGCAAAGCTGGCCGCTTTCTGGGCCAACCTGCTCGATGGCTATGCCATCCGCGCCTATGACGATGCCGAGATCGCCCGGCTGGCCGCTCTGGGGCTGACGCCCGAAACCGATCCGACCGTCATGGTGGATGGTCCGGGCCCTTCAATCTGCTTCCAGAATGTCGAGGGCCGCCGCTACGACAACAATCGCGTGCATTTTGACATCGAGGTCGATGACCGCTCCGGCACCGTCGAGCAATTGCGCGAGTCCGGGGCAGAAGTGGTGCGCGTGCTGCCCACCTACACGGTGATGCGCGACCCCGAGGGCAATCAGTTCTGCCTGGTCGACAAGCGCGAAGCCATGGCCGCCTGATAACTCCGTACGCCACCGCGCGCCGATGCTGACAGGCCCTGTCAGCACGCCCGATCATGGTGGATTTCACCAGAACGGAGTTTCGCCATGTCCCTTATCGCCTCCTGCCATTGTGGCGCCACCAGGATCGAGCTGCCGGGCCTGCCCGTCCATGCCAAGGAATGTAATTGCAGCTACTGCGCCCGCACCGGCGCGGTCTGGGGCTACTACAATGCCGGGGACATGAAGTTTGTGTCGCAGCAGGGCGAAAAGACCTATTCGGCCAGCGACGGCATGAACCAGCACCATTTCTGCGGCAATTGCGGCATGCAGACCTGGGGCGACTCGCCTGACTGGGCGTCGGTCTACAACAATGACGGCACGCCCAAGGAAGGCTTCACGCCCGGCAGCATGCCCACCGAGCGGACCTATGCGGTCAACTTGCGACTGGTGGACGACCTCGACTGGTCGGGCATTGCCGTCGAAAAGGTGGACGGGCGCAATAGCTGGTAGGCACCCTGCCTTATCTCGCCTTCCGCTCGAACAGCCCCACCATCAATATCCCGGCCAGGAACCCGCCCAGATGGGCCTGCCAGGCCACCGACACTTCCATGCCGGTCAGCAGCGGCAGGAGCGGCACCGCCGCATTGAGCACCACCCAGATCAGGATGAAGAAGCGCGCTCGGCTGTCCCGCCACAGGTCGCCGAAGCCAGCCAGCCGGCGCCCCACGATCACCCGCTCCCCCGTTTCGGGGTGCTGCGCCACGATGACGGGCTGGAAAATGAAGCGCATTGCCGCGCCGGTCAGGCCCGCCACGCCGCCCGACGCGCCCACCAGATAGGCACCCGAATAGAGCGTCGTCGCCGCGAACAGGGCCGCGCCCACTGCCGCCGAGACAAAGAAGATCGCCAGCATCGGCCCTGCCCCATAGCGCCGGGACACGGGCGTTGCGAAAATGGCGAACCAGGCCGCATTGATCAGCAGGTGCTCCCAGCCCGCATGCAGCAGCGCATGGCTGAACGGCGTCCAGATCAGCGGCACTGCCAGGCTCGGGTCGTCCAGTCCCGCAATGATACGCAGCGGCTGGAAGGCGAACCAGAATACCAGTTGCAACTGCCCGGCCTGGTTAAGCACCAGGGTTGATGCAAGGTGAATGGCCGCCAGCACGCCGATGACGGCCGTCACGTCGCCCGGGAGCAGAAAGACCGGCTCCCGCCCCTGCTGCGGCGCGTTTTCCGGTGCTCGATCTTGTTCACGCATCACTTCGCTCCGACTCGCTGGCGCCCTGCGCCTTGCGCTCCTGTTTTCCACATTGGACCGGCCGCGTTAACCTTAACTGTTCTTTAAGAGCGCTTTTGCCCCGCGCATTTGCGAAAGTCGTCCTGCGGCGGCTGCGTTCTGAAGGGGGAGCGCCGGTCCGTGCTTGCCGGGTCGGGAAAAAACTATGCAAAAGATGAGCACCAGGACGCTTTACGACTACTGGAATTCCATTCGCGGTGCGCGCAGCGCCCCCGACCGCAAGGACATCGACCCCACGCGTATCCGTGATGCCCTGGCCTATACTTTCATTCTCGAGCTCGATGAGAGCGACAAGTTCTCCTTCCGCCTCGCCGGCTCTCATCTGTGCACCAGCTATTGCCGCGAGCTCAAGGGCCGTTCCTTCTCGGCACTCTGGCACGAGCGCGACAGCGACGCGATGGAAACCCTGATCCGCGCCGTCACCGAGGATCATGCCGTGGCTCTGGTCACCTTCCAGGGCACCACTGCCCTGCACACCAAGGTCAGCTTCGAAACCATCCTCATGCCGCTGCGCCACAACGGCTCGACCCATACGCGCCTGCTCGGCGCCATGACGGCGCTCGATGAGCCCTACTGGCTCGGCGTACAGCCCGTCATCGAGCAGCGCATCACCGGCCTGCGCCTGCTCTGGCCCGACGACATGGGCATCGAGGATTCGGTGCGCGAAGTGGCGACCAATGTGGTCAACGACATCGGCTTCGGCGGCGCCGCGGCCCCCCTGGCCATCCCGGCCGTCGTCTATGGCCGCACCGCCCGGCGCTATGCGCACCTGGCCGTTATCGACGGTGGCCGTCAGTAAGCATTTTCTCTATGTAATCCCTGCAATTTGCGCGGCATCGGCTGCGCAAAACCACGGACCGCAATACCTTGCGTTAACCAAGTCCGGCTAGCTTGTTGTGGAAACACAAGCGTCAGTGGTCCGGCGAATGCTCAGCGACGACCTCCCCTCACCGCAGTTCATCGCCCCGGCCCGCACCCGCGCGGACGCGGGCAAGTTCCAGCGCGTGAAAGTGTCGGTGCTGGGTCGCTACATGCTGGCCGACCGCCGCGAGTTTCCCTGCCAGATCCTGGAAATGTCCCCCGGTGACGCCGTGGTCATCGCCCCCGTAGCCGGCATCGAGGGCGAAAAGGTCATCGCCTATGTCGACCATGTCGGCCGCATCGAGGGCACCATTCTCAAGCAGATCGACGGCGGGTTCCTCATGGATATCGCCGCCTCCCCGCGCAAACGCGACAAGATGGCGGCCCAGCTCACCTGGCTGGCCAACAAGGACGTCCTCAATCTGCCCGAGGATCGCCGCCACGAGCGCGTCGTGCCCGATATCCGCCATTCCACCGTCGTGCTCGACGATGGCCGGCGCTACAATTGCAAGATCATCGACATTTCGCTCTCCGGCGCTGCCATCGAACTCGATGTGCGCCCCGCCATGGGCACGCCGGTCACTTTGGGCCGCATGCGCGCCCGCGTTGTCCGCCATTTCCAGAATGGCGTGGCCGTCGAATTCGCTTCCGCCCAGGAAATGCTGACCGTTATCCAGCAGAACCTGCGTATGAACTGACGGGCGGTCAGCCATGCGGCGCGCTCGCGCCCTGGTGATTTTCCCGCCGCGCCGCGGCGGTTATGATGCTTTTATGACAATCACGCTTCGCGCCTCCACCCTGGCAACGCTCACCGCCACCTTCCTCGCCTTCGGCTCCCCCCAGGGCGCCTTCGCCGACGGCCGGGGCGACTGGGACGGCTATGCCTGGCAGAAGATCGACATTGCCGACTGCACGCCCAGCGGCGCCTCGCTGCATTGCCCGCTCTATCACCAGAAATGGGACTGGAAGCGCAATCAATGGGTCGACATCGTGGTCACGCTCGACCTCGCCGGTGGCGTGCTGCATCTCACCCAGCGCCTCACCGATAACGATCCCGGCGACAGCGACTATGTCTGCGTCACCGCCCTGGCCGTCGATGCCGCCGGACGCGATGTCGTGGCGCATCACCAGAACTGGTTCATGCGACCCGGCGCGACCGAGGAGCAGGCCTTCAGCTATTCCTCCGGCGCGCTGGATACGGTGACCACCATCCATATCGGCTCCAAGCAATGCCGCTATGGCGGCAACCAGGACGACGCGCTCTATGCCCGCGTGCTGGCCGGAATCCATTCCTGAGCCGCAGGCGCCAAGCCCCTGGCGCACATGGTTAATTACCTCCGAATCCAATCGATAAAACACGCATAAAAACTGCGTTGTAGTTTTCGGACCGGGGCAAGTCGCGCCCCCTAACGTGGTCTCCATCAGGGAGATCACACAATGTTTTTCAACGGGAAAGGACTGCAGGCCGCATTGCTCGGTGCCCTTCTGGCACTGGCCGTTGCGCCGGCCCAGGCCTTCGACACCACCAACGTCGCCTTTGTGCAGACCGTTGGCGGCACCACCTCCATTCCGGTGGGCCATGCCGAATTCTGCCAGCACCGTCCCGACGAATGCCGCGCCAATCCAGACCCCGTCGCCGCTGTGTCGCTGACCGAGGGCCTGTGGCAGCAATTGCTGGCCGTCAACACCGGCATCAACCAGGCCGTCGTGCCGGTCACCGACCAGGAACTCTACCAGGTCGCCGAATTCTGGACCTACCCCAATGGCTATGGCGATTGCGAGGACTATGTCCTGGCCAAGCGGCGCGAACTCATCAATGCCGGCTGGCCCGCCTCGACCCTGCTGATCGCGGTGGTCAAGCAGGCCAATGGCGAAGGCCATGCCGTGCTCATGGTCCGCACCGATCGCGGCGACCTCGTGCTCGACAACCAGATCGGCACCATCGATCTGTGGAACCAGACGCCCTACAAGTTCATCAAGCGCCAGTCGCAGGCCAATGCCGGCCAGTGGGTCGACATGATCGACACCCGCGACATCGTCATCACCACTGCCGGTATCAACTGATCAGGTCAACCAGAACAAGCGGGGGATCAACGCCCGCAGTCTTCCGGACCCCGCCCCAAGCCTAACCCTGATAGGGGTCTGATGAATGAGGCCAGCTTCGAGCCCCGAAGCTGGCCTCATTGTTTCAAATGCTTGGATTGCAGGCGGCCAGAGCGTTTCCAGCAAAGTGGCCACGGTTTTTATGAAATGGCCTAGAACCGCACTGCCACATAGACGCCCATGAACAGCAGCCCGGTGAGGAATGCCCAGCCGAAGGCGACCACGGCCGAAACCAGCGCCGATGTCATGGAAATCGTGCCGTCTTCCTCATGCCGCCAGCCCATCTGCAGCATGATATAGGGCCCGCAGACGAAGCTCATCACCAGGTTGCCCAGGGAACTGATGAAGGTCTTGCCGTCATAGCGCAGCATTGCCTGCTGGCGCGCCAGCCACTGATAGAGATGCGTTCCCGCCCCGGCGATGCACAAGCCCACGCCGATCAAGAAGGCTGCGAGCAGCAATTCCTTGGTCATGCCAATCCGTCCCCGCGACCCTTCATTAACACTTCATTAAGCATATTGCCGGCGTGATGACCTGTCACGTCCCCTTGGCTGATTTGGTTAATGCTGGAGATGAGTTCGCAACCGGCTCCCGCCGCCCGCCATTCCGGCCCCTCTTCACTGGCCTACAATCTCGCCGGAATTGCCGTTCTCGTGCTGCTGCTGGCNGTGGGCATGGCCTATCTGATCGATAGTTTGGGCCGCACCAGCCGCGCACCTGCACCTGCGCTCGACGATGCCGATCCCGTGTCGCAGACCATTTCGGGCCGCGAACTATCTATCCCCGCGACCTGGTTCCGCTATGGCGAACAGGTCCGCGACGGCTTCACCAGCCAGATCGACCTGCGCATCCTCTATGCGCCCGAAGGTGCCGCGGCGGCCCTGCCCGTCGACATAACCCTGCTGCCGCGCAGCCGCGTCCGCGCCAGCGCCAGCCTGCTCGACCGGGTCTATCTGCATCAATTTGCC
>Ga0065721_10053059_pt1 | contig 10614 bp, 8 predicted proteins | sample Mesricmetagenome_FD_59108 | JGI IMG/M metagenome (GOLD analysis project Ga0065721, IMG submission 59108) | Mesophilic microbial community from rice straw/compost enrichment Sample: eDNA_1 v2 (version 2) | ecosystem: Engineered > Solid waste > Grass > Composting > Bioreactor | place: USA: Davis... | reverse complement strand
CACTTTGAACTTCCTCGAGAGACGCGCCATCAAAGATCGGGGTCGCATACTTCCGTCCGAGTTTCAGACCTGCCCATGCAAGCACGGTTTCATAGATCTGTCCAAGGTTCATACGCGACGGTACACCGAGCGGGTTCAAGCAAATATCCACAGGTGTTCCATCTTCGAGGAATGGCATGTCTTCCTCGCGAACGATACGGGCCACAACACCTTTGTTACCGTGGCGTCCGGCCATCTTATCACCAACTTTCAGTTTGCGCTTCTTCGCAACGTATACTTTAGCGAGCTGAACAATACCAGTAGGCAACTCGTCACCCACCTCAAGAGTGAAACGTTCGCGCTTAAACTCACCAGCGTAGTTGTTACGCTTAGTCAGGTAGTTCTTCACCAACTGGGCGATGAGTTCATTGGTATGATCATCGGTTGTCCAGTTCTCAAGGCTCACGTCAGCGATGAGGTTAACCTCTTCCGGAACGTTGTAGTTACTTTCGTCGCGGTAGATGTTCTTGTCAGGGAACAAGTTATTCTCAATCACTTTCGCAGAGAACTTCACTCCTTTGCTGATCAGTTCATCTCCGAACTTATGCTTCACACCGTTGCTTGTCTTTCCATTGAGCAACGTGGTGAGTTTCTTGATCATTTCATCGCGGAGCTCCGTGAGGCTCTTGCTGTATTTCGCTTTCAGCGCATCCAATTCCTTCTTGGATTTGCTGCGCACATCCTTGTCGCGTTTCGGCCTGGAGAACAGCTTGGTGTCAATAACCACACCCTTCAGTGATGGCGGCGCCTTGAGAGAAGCGTCCTTCACATCTCCAGCTTTATCGCCGAAGATCGCGCGGAGGAGTTTTTCTTCCGGCGTAGGATCAGTTTCACCTTTTGGAGTGATCTTACCGATCAGGATATCACCTTCCTTAACTTCAGCGCCAACGCGGATGATACCGTTTTCATCGAGGTGCTTAACAGCTTCCTCGCTTACGTTCGGGATTTCCGATGTCAGTTCTTCTTCACCGCGTTTTGTATCGCGTACTTCGAGTTCAAACTCTTCGATGTGAATCGAAGTGTAGATATCGTCGCGCACAACGCGTTCCGAAATAACAATCGCATCCTCGAAGTTGTATCCTTGCCAAGGCATGTAAGCCACGAGCAAGTTTCTTCCGAGAGCGAGTTCTCCGTTTTGAGTTGCGTAACCTTCGCACAACGGCTGTCCTTTCACGACTTTTTCGCCCTTCCTTACGAGCGGCGTCAGGTTGATACAGGTATCCTGGTTCGTTCTCCTGAACTTAATCAGGTTATAAGTTTTGAACTCGTCGTCAAAGCTGACGAGGCGTTGTTCATCCGTTACTTCATACTTGATGGTGATCTTGCGCGCATCTACGCTTTCCACCACGCCGTTTCCTTCCGCAAGGATCAGTGCGCGGGAATCGATCGCTACCTGGCGTTCGAGACCAGTTCCAACGATCGGAGCTTCCGGGCGCATGAGCGGCACAGCCTGGCGTTGCATGTTCGATCCCATCAGGGCGCGGTTCGCATCGTCGTGTTCGAGGAACGGAATGAGCGATGCAGCTACCGACACAATCTGGTTGGGAGCGATGTCCATGTACTTAAGATCCTTCGGCTCGACAACCGGGAAGTCACCTTCAAACCTCGACTTCACTTTGTCATCGATAAACTCACCGCCCGGCTTGATCGGAACATTCGCCTGAGCGATGTAGTTGGTGTCTTCTTCTTCAGCTGTCAGGTAGACGACAGGATCCTTCACCTTCACCTTGCCATTTTCGATCTTGCGATATGGCGTCTCGATGAATCCCATCTTGTTAACTTTTGCATGTACGCAAAGTGACGAGATGAGACCGATGTTCGGACCTTCCGGAGTTTCAATTGTACAAAGACGTCCGTAGTGCGTATAGTGTACGTCGCGGACTTCAAAGCCGGCGCGTTCGCGAGACAAACCACCTGGACCAAGTGCCGACATCCTGCGCTTGTGAGTGATCTCCGCAAGCGGGTTCGTCTGGTCCATGAACTGTGAAAGCTGGTTCGTACCGAAGAACGAGTTGATCACAGATGACAACGTACGTGCGTTGATAAGATCAACTGGTTTGAAATCTTCGTTGTCGCGGACGTTCATCCTCTCCTTGATAGTTCTGGCCATACGTGCCAGACCTACGCCGAATTGAGAGTACAATTGTTCTCCAACCGTTCTTACACGGCGGTTGCTGAGGTGATCGATATCGTCGACCACTGCCTTGGAGTTGATGAGTCCGATGAGATATTTAACGATGAGGATGATATCCTCTTTCGTCAATACGCGTTGGTCGTATCCAAGATCGAGACCGAGTTTTTTGTTAATCCTGTAGCGACCAACTTCCCCGAGATCGTAGCGCTTCTCACTGAAGAAAAGACTTTGGATAATATCGCGGGCAGTTTGTTCGTCAGGAGCTTCGGTATTCCTGAGCTGACGATAGATGTATTCAACAGCTTCTTTCTCGGAGTTCGAAGTATCCTTCGCGAGTGTATTGAAAATGATGTTGTAGTCAGCGATGTTGATATCGTCGCGGTGAAGGATAATTGACTTCACTCCTGAATCCAGGATCACGTCAACATCTTCCGCTTCGATAATGTGATCGCGTTCGAGCAACACTTCGTTACGGTCGATTGACACAACTTCACCGGTATCTTCATCGACGAAATCTTCGGTCCAGGTCTTCAACACCCTTGCCGCAAGCTTCCGACCGATAACTTTCTTCAGTGTATTCTTATTCGCTTCAACTTCTTCAGAGAGACCGAAGAGGTCGAGTATATCTTTATCCGATCCATAACCGATTGCACGCAGCAGAGTAGTGACCGGGAATTTTTTCTTCCTGTCGATGTACGCGTACATAACCGCGTTAACATCCGTCGCGAATTCAATCCACGACCCTTTGAACGGGATGATCCTTGCGGAATACAGTTTTGTTCCGTTCGTGTGTTTGCTCATGGCGAAGAACACTCCGGGTGAGCGGTGGAGTTGTGACACGATCACACGTTCGGCGCCATTGATCACAAACGATCCCTTTTCCGTCATGTACGGGATATTGCCAAGGAACACTTCCTGTTCGATGGTTTCAAAATCCTCATTGTCCTCATCGTTACATGTAAGCCTCAGCTTGGCTTTCAGCGGAACAGAGAACGTAAGGCCGCGGTCGATACATTCGTCGACGCTATACTTCGGCGGATCAATTGTATAGTCGACAAACTCGAGGACAAAGTTTTCACGGGAATCGCTGATTGGAAAATTCTCAGCAAAAACCTTGTAAAGACCTTCATTTTGTCTTTTCTCCGCCGGCGTTTCTATCTGTAAAAAATCTTTGAAAGACTGGAGTTGAAGATCCAGAAAATCAGGGTAGTCGAGAATCTTCTCAACGGATGAGAAGTCAATTCGACCATTAATAGTTTTCTTTGCCAAGGTGTGTTTCGTTTTAGGTTCTTAATCCTGGACCCGAACACCCGGACGACGAGGGTTTTTCGGGCTCAGAGTGCCACGAGGCATAAATAGGGATAGACCCCGTCTCATTCTGCAGCGTTTTTTCGCATGCCGAACGCAGATACGGGGTCTAACCGAAGCTTTTAAGAGAAAAACTCTTCCTCAAGAAGATTACTTCAACTCAACTTCGGCACCAGCCTCGGTAAGTTGTTTCTTAAGGTTTTCAGCTTCGTCTTTGGGCAAACCTTCCTTGATGGTTTTGGGAGCACCGTCAACCATGTCTTTAGCTTCTTTCAAGCCAAGACCAGTAAGTTCTTTAACCAGTTTAACGATTTGAAGCTTGTTAGCACCAGGTGCCTTCAACACAACGTCGAAGTTGGTTTTTTCAGCGGCAGCTGCACCACCACCACCAGCTCCTGCAGCAGGACCAGCAACAGCTACAGCAGCAGCTGCAGGCTCAATGCCATAAGTTTCCTTCAGGTAAGAAGCGAGTTCGTTTACTTCTTTAACGGTGAGTTCAACGAGTTGATCTCCAAGAGCTTTTATATCAGCCATTTTTATAAGATTTAATTAATTCAGGAATTCTTTTTACTTAATAATTACTTGTTTCGTTCTTCGAGCGCCTTCACCAGACCTGCAACTTTGTGTTTTCCACTTGAAAGGGCGGAGATAACATTCTTCGCAGGAGACTGGAGCAGAGCGATGATATCGCCGATGAGTTCGTTCTTCGACTTGAGTTCGCTGAGCATGCCCAGGTTCTCGTCGCCGATGTAGATCGAAGCATCGATCGATGCGCCCTTCAGGACCGGTTTGCCTTCTTTTTTCGCGCGGAACTCTTTGATCACTTTCGCAGGTAGGTTACCGGCTTCTTTCGAGAAGATAACTCCCGAAAAACCGTGCAATACCTCGAACAGTGGCGAAAAGTCCGTTCCCTTTTGATTCTCGAGGGCTTTGCGAATCAGCGTGTTTTTGTAAACACCGTATTCTACGCCACTCTTGAAGCACATTCTTCTGAAAACATTCACTTCAGCAACGGTAAAACCCGATGCATCTGTGATGTAGAAGTGCGGGTGGTTGGCAAACTTCTCCGTTAGCTCGTCGATTATGCTTGCTTTTTCTTCTCTGGTCATTGTGTTAGATCTTAAATACCAGCAATCGAGTTCGCGTCAACCGTAACACCTGGGCTCATCGTCGTTGAAAGAGTGATACTTTTAAAGTATGCTCCTTTCGCCGAGGCAGGCTTCAGTTTGGCTAACGTTTGGATCATTTCTATGGCATTGTCCCGGATTGCTTCAACCGGGAAGGAAGCTTTGCCAATGCCAACGTGAATGATACCTTGTTTATCAATTTTGAAGTCGATCTTACCGGCCTTTACTTCTTTGACCGCCTTACCGACTTCGAGCGTAACAGTTCCTGATTTAGGGTTCGGCATCAGCCCGCGAGGACCCAACACCTTACCGAGTTTACCGACCTTCGCCATCACAGTAGGAGTACAGATGATCACGTCGATATCTGTCCAACCCCCTTCGATCTTCTGGATATAGTCATCGAGACCTACGTGGTCAGCACCGGCGTCTTTCGCTTCCTGGTGTTTGTCAGGAGTCGCGAGCACCAGCACGCGTACAGTCTTACCGATACCGTGAGGTAGAGAAACAACACCGCGAACCATTTGGTCGGATTTTTTCGGATCAACACCGAGACGGACATCGAGGTCGACAGACGCGTCAAACTTGGTGAACGTAATCTCCTTCACCACTTTCGCCGCTTCCTCCAGCGTATATGCTTTGTCCGGACTGAACTTTGCTAAAACAGCTTTTCTGTTTTTTGTGATTCTTCGTGCCATTTCTATCTAGTTATTTTCCCATGGAGCCGCTCCAGAGACGGTGACTCCCAGACTTCTTGCTGTACCGGCGATCATCTTCATGGCCGACTCGATTGTAAACGCGTTGAGATCCGGCATTTTCGTTTCCGCGATCTTTTTCACCTGATCCCAGGTGATAGACCCGATCTTAACGGTTTTAGGTTCTGCTGAACCCTTTTGTTTCTTCACTGCGTCAAGGATCAATATGGCTGCAGGGGGAGTTTTGATGACGAAGTCGAACGACTTATCGTTGTAGATCGTGATCAACACCGGCAACACCTGACCGGGTTTATCCTGCGTACGCGCATTGAACTGCTTGCAAAAGTCCATGATATTCAGACCTTTCGAGCCAAGCGCAGGACCGATTGGAGGCGCTGGGTTCGCCTGCCCTCCTTTGACTTGTAGTTTTAAATAACCAGTAACTTGCTTTGCCATATTCCAGCTTCCTATTCTAATTTTTCAACCTGCATGTAACTCAGTTCTACCGGAGTATTCCGGCCGAATATCTTGACCATTACATTCAGTTTCTTTTTGTCTTCAAAGATTTCCTCAACCGTTCCGGTGAAACCGCTAAACGGTCCATCCATTACTTTCACTGATTCGCCCTTAATGAACGGAGTTTCGAGTTTAACCTCGAACTCGTCGATTTCATCTACCTTACCGAGGATTCGGTTGACTTCCGACTGCCTCAGGGCTACCGGGTCTTTTGACGAACCTGTGCCGTTATTGCCGAGAAATCCGATAACGCCAGGGATATTGTTCACCATGTGATACGCTTCCCCGTTGGTCAAATCGGCGGAAATCAGCACATAGCCCGGGAAGAAATTTCTTTCCCTGACGCGCTTCTTTCCATTTCTCATTTCATATACTTTTTCGGATGGGATAAGGACCTGGGGGATGAATTCTCCCAGTTTTGAACGCTCGATCTCCGTTTCCAGGTAAGATTTGACTTTCTTTTCCTGGCCACTGACGACCCTGAGAACGTACCACTTCAACTCACCCATTTCGAAAATTCGCTTAAAAACCTGAACCTGAATAAAACGCCTGCAAACCCGTTTTGAAGACCCAGTCGATAGCGCCGATGATCAGCGCAAAGATGGTGGAGGCAACCAAGACCAAAACGGCGCTGGATTGCAGTTCACTGAATTTCGACCAAGTTACTTTGTTCTTGATCTCGTCCCAGGACTCCCTAAAATAGGTTGTTAGTTTTTCCATGACTCTTTGTCAGCAGGAGGACCTCCTTTTTGAGGCTGGCCTCACCGCCCGTTTTAATTCTATCCCCGATAATCCCGACTATTCCTAGCTATCGGAATCGGGACTCAGCACGGGTGGAGAGACTCGAACTCCCAGCCAACGGTTTTGGAGACCGCTACTCTACCAATTGAGCTACACCCGTTTGTCTAAAATTGTATGATTTAACGAAGCCTTTCAGGGTTTTTGCCCAATCCCCTGAGCCGCACCCGTATACTCAGCCCAAAAGGACTGCAAAGGTAGGCGATACGACATGAAAAACAAAAGCGTTTCTGAGAAAAATCTCAGAAACGCCTTTCCTTGTGCCACCCTCTTGGGAAGGCTTACAATGGGTTCTTAGTCAAGGATTTCAGTCACCTGGCCTGAACCAACGGTACGGCCACCTTCGCGGATAGCGAAACGGAGACCTTTCTCCATAGCGATCTTGTTGATCAGCTCCACTTCGATGGAGATGTTATCGCCAGGCATAACCATTTCAACACCGGCAGGCAGTTTGATTTCACCTGTAACGTCTGTAGTTCTGAAGTAGAACTGAGGACGGTATTTGTTGAAGAACGGAGTGTGACGGCCACCTTCCTCTTTCGAGAGAACGTAAACTTCAGCCTTAAACTTAGAGTGCGGAGTTACTGAGTTAGGCTTGCAGATAACCATCCCGCGTCTGATTTGCTCTTTTTCAATACCGCGGAGCAGCAGACCTACGTTGTCACCAGCTTCACCCCTATCGAGGATCTTGCGGAACATTTCAACCCCTGTAATAGTAGAGCTGAGGTTTTCAGCACCCATACCAAGGATTTGAACCGGGTCACCAGTTTTGATAACACCGCGCTCGATACGACCAGTAGCCACAGTACCACGGCCAGTGATCGAGAATACGTCTTCCACAGGCATGAGGAAGTCTTTATCGATCAAACGGGTCGGGAGCGGAATGTACTCGTCAACCGCATTCATCAGTTCTTCGATCTTTTCAACCCACTTCGGCTCGCCGTTCAAACCACCAAGCGCAGATCCGCGGATAACCGGAATTGAATCGCCAGGGAAGTTGTAAGACGACAGAAGTTCGCGAACTTCCATTTCAACGAGGTCGAGGAGTTCAGGGTCGTCAACAAGGTCAACTTTGTTCATGAACACAACGAGCGCAGGTACACCTACCTGGCGAGCAAGAAGGATGTGTTCACGAGTTTGAGGCATCGGACCGTCAGTAGCAGCAACCACAAGGATCGCACCGTCCATCTGTGCAGCACCAGTAACCATGTTTTTCACATAGTCAGCGTGACCAGGACAGTCTACGTGAGCGTAGTGACGTTTTTCAGTCTGATACTCAACGTGTGACGTATTGATGGTAATACCCCTTTCTTTTTCTTCAGGTGCATTGTCGATTGAAGAGAAATCCCTCTCGGCAGCCAAACCCTTCTTAGAAAGTACCTTTGTAATCGCTGCAGTAAGCGTGGTCTTACCGTGGTCAACGTGACCAATGGTTCCAACATTGACGTGTGGTTTCGAACGATCAAATGTTTCTTTAGCCATATTTGAAAATTCCAGTTAAAGTTTAAAGTGTATAGTTAATAAATTGTTTTTTAAGCAAAACTTCTCCTCGAAAGAAGAAGCACACCCTAAACATTTTAAGCCTCTTGAATAAGGGTAAATCAAATTGATTTATGCGATCGAATCTGACGCTTTCCCTGCTGTTCCGATTGCGCTACTAATCAGTTCAGCAACATCAACTTCGATCTGACCCGGCCATCAGCGTTCGGATTCCCGACACGTCCTGCACCTAAAGATCTACATCAAAGATCAAATCGTCCTTTCGGAGCAGCACCCTCATCACGATCCTGCTCAAACTTAACTGAGCCGTTGATGAGGATTGAACTCACGACCTCTTCCTTACCAAGGAAGTGCTCTACCACTGAGCTACAACGGCGTTTCCCCGGGCGTCAAATTTTTCAGCGGTCAACTCTGACGCCCTCCAGATACTATTCGATCCGCCGCCGGAGCTCACGACTGCAAGCATCCTTTCAAAATACTCCAAAGTCAACGCTTTCGCGTTTTTTCAGAGCGGGACGCGACCTATAGCTTGTTCCCAAAATTTAAATTCTAGGAATTGCTCGCTCTGAAACTTAGAGCGGGAGACGAGGTTCGAACCCGCGACCTATAGCTTGGAAGGCTATCGCTCTACCAACTGAGCTACTCCCGCATTACGAATGACGAATTTAGAATGACGAATGACGAATGACGAATGACGAATGACGAATGGGTGCGGCCGAACAGGCTTGCAACGATATTCGTGCATCGTTATATCTAAATTCTCAATTCTACATCTTTTTATGTCGAAGAACTCCGCGTCCCGGAATTCTACTAAAATTCAAATTCTGAATTTCGAATGTGGGGGAAATAGGATTCGAACCTATGAAGTCATAAGACAACAGATTTACAGTCTGTCCCAGTTGGCCACTTTGGTATTCCCCCTAAAGCACCAAAATTCCTGCTCGAAAAAACAGGAGTGCAAAATTATACCGTTTTCAACTTTTTCAAAACTTAATAGCTGATTTTCGTCCTTTTTGGCCGGATTGAGACCTACATGACGATGATGTCGCTGATTACACCTGCTCCAAACTCCTTCTTGAACATGTCAAGTACCTGAGTTTTGTGCAGTGAAAAGTCGTGTTTCATGGACGGAGAGTCCAATTCAACAAACAACACCTTATTTCGGATATGTATTTTCTTGGTTCGTCGGGCAATCGGTTTTCCGGCCAAACGCTCCCACGAATTGATGAGATTGGCTTCATCAAAACGGGTACTCAGCCGGTAAGTGTTCAATAACTCCCGGATTGCCTGACCCATTGTTTGAAATTCTTTTTTCTCTGCCATCAGTTCTCGCGACGCGGGGAGCAATCTTAGTAAAATACAGGCTCTAAATCAAAAAGATTCCCGCTGGCAGGAATTGTGTTCAACCTTAAAGAACGACGCATCCATCCCGGCATTCTTGAGGATCGCCGTAGTACGTTCCGGTCTTGCGTCGGTGATGAAGAGTTGTCCGAATTCATCCTCCCTGATGAGTTTCAGCAATCGCTCAATTCTGAAATCATCAAGTTTATCAAAAATGTCATCGAGCAATACCATGGGTGGGAATCCCTTTCTTTTCCTGACGAGGTCAAAGTGAGCAAGTTTAAGAGCGATGACAAATGACTTTTGCTGACCCTGCGATCCTAGCCGCTTTAGGTCGCCTTCGCCAAGGGTGAAATGGTAGTCGTCGCGATGAATACCGAACGTAGTCCGCTGCAACGCTAGGTCTCTCGACTGGCGAGTAGCAAGCCCCTCCTGGAATGAAATACCGTTTAGTTCACTATTATATTGGAGTCCTGCGTCTTCATCCGACACGATCAGATTGTAGTATCTCCTGAACACCGGACGATACTCCTCTACAAACTCCAATCTCCTACGATAAATAAAGGACCCGTGCCGGATCAGCAGTTCATTATATACATCGATGGCTACGGAATCGAACTGATTGTTTTCCGCGAACATCTTCAGCAGGCTGTTCCGTTGTCGCATCGCTTGATTGTATTGTATCAGGGCATCCAGGTAAGCGCGGTCAATTTGTGAAAGAATACTGTCGAAAAAGCGCCGACGGGCATCGCTTCCCTCCCTGACGAGATCGGTGTCGTCAGGGGCCACTAATACAACCGGGTATTTTCCGATGTGATCGCTGATTTTCTGGTATTCACTCCCGTTGTCGCGAAACACTTTTCGAGAACCCGACTGGAATCCGACTGACAATTCTCGTGTATCACCTGCGACCTCCAGCGTTCCGCGAATGAAAAACTGTTGCTGTCCCTGCCTGACACAATAATTGTCCGCCGGCGATACCGCACTGCGAGTCATCGATAAATAGTAGATGGCATCGAGGAGATTGGTCTTCCCACTTCCATTCCGACCAGTCAGAACATTGATTTTTGGCGAAAAGTCCACCCTCGCTTCAGCATAATTCCTGAAATCGATCAGCTGGAGCGTTTTTAATTGCATACAGTATTTACAGCGAAAGTTT
>Ga0065721_10000324_pt1 | contig 10614 bp, 12 predicted proteins | sample Mesricmetagenome_FD_59108 | JGI IMG/M metagenome (GOLD analysis project Ga0065721, IMG submission 59108) | Mesophilic microbial community from rice straw/compost enrichment Sample: eDNA_1 v2 (version 2) | ecosystem: Engineered > Solid waste > Grass > Composting > Bioreactor | place: USA: Davis... | reverse complement strand
TGGCAACGCAAAGAAACAACAGAGGGAAAATGGTGCGTGTTGCTTTGGTGGGATATACCAATGTAGGGAAATCTACCTTGATGAATTCACTTTCCAAGTCTGAAGTGTTTGCAGAAAATAAACTCTTTGCTACATTGGATACTACCGTAAGAAAAGTGGTAATCGGGAATCTGCCATTTTTATTGACAGATACGGTAGGGTTTATCAGAAAATTGCCGACCCAATTGGTAGAATCGTTTAAATCTACTCTGGATGAGGTAAGAGAAGCCGATCTTCTGATCCATGTCGTAGATATTTCTCATGAAAGCTTTGAAGACCATATTGATTCTGTGAACCAGATCTTACAGGAAATTGATGCTCACAGAAAGCCGATGATTATGGTTTTCAATAAGATTGATGATTTCAGTTACGAAAAAAAAGATGAGGATGACCTGACCCCTTCAACGAAGAAAAATATTTCTCTGGATGAATGGAAGAAAACCTGGATGGCAAAATCCAAATATCCTACAGTTTTCATTTCTGCCTTAACGAAAGAGAATTTCCCTGAAATGAAGAGAATGATCTACGATGAGGTAATGAAGATCCATATCTCTAGGTTTCCGTACAATGACTTCCTCTTTGAGTATTTTGATAACGACGACGAAGACAATAATTAATGAAAAACTATTTTTTCCTTATATTTTTTCTTTTTTCGGTTGGAGGGTTTGGTCAGAAATTGAAACCGGACTTTAAAAGCATTGAGAAAAACCTTAAAAGTTCAAAATCTCCGTACAATTATGACAAACTGATCTTCAAATACAAAGGCTTTCCTAAGTCTCTTGACAGTATAGAAGCTCAACACCTGTACTACGGAAGAAATTTTGTTAAAAATAAAGTTTCCACGTCTGATGATGAATTTAAAAATCTGGCGGAAACATTTAAAAATCTGGATTTCACCGACTGTATAAAGCAAGGAAAGATTTTGTATAACAAAGATCCTACTAATTTGGATGTTTTATTGATCCTTCTTAGGGCTTATGATAGTCAGAAAGACGGAAACAATTTCACCCACCATCTTAGTCAGCTCAGGTTATTGGCAGATGCCATTAAAAGTTCCGGTGACGGGAAATCTGAAGAAACAGCTTATTTGGTCAATTCTGTCGGAGATGAATATATTCTGCTGAATATGTTGAGCATAGGAGAAGATTATAACAGGGGATCAAAGCCGGCGAAAGACGGAATGTTTGATATTTGGGAAAAAGATGACAACAAAATTTTTATTAAAGTACTTTATTTAGACTTTTCATTTTAAAAAAAACTAATTCGTGGAATTATATTATTCATTTTCAGCCTTAATTGTTTTAGCATCCATATTTGCATATCTTAATTACAGATTTCTTAAACTACCGAGTACTATCGGGATCATGGTGATCGCTATTGTGGTTTCCATTTTTTTGGTTTCATTTGGAGAAACGGTATTGCCGAGAACATTCGGACATCTTAATAAATTAATGGGCAGCATCGACTTTACAGAAGTTCTGATGGGGGCCATGCTCAATTTTCTTCTCTTTGCAGGAGGAATTCATATCAATATTGATGATCTCAAGGAACAGTTCCTGCCGGTCGTCATTTTTTCAACCGCAGGAGTAGTGATTTCTACTTTTGTGGTGGGATTGGGAGTTTATTATTTGTTGCCCTTGGTAGGGCTTAAACTTCCGTTCATTTACTGTCTTGTTTTTGGGGCGCTGATCTCGCCTACAGATCCTGTTGCGGTACTGAGTATCCTGAAACAGGCCAATGTTTCAAAATCCTTGGAAACAAAGGTCGCTGGAGAATCTCTTTTTAACGATGGTATGGCAGTAGTGGTATTTACGGTGGTTTTGCAACTGGCTATAGGAAAGGATGTAGATCTAAGCGCCGAAAATATTATTTTATTATTAGGAAAAGAAGCGGGGGGAGGTTTGCTTCTGGGAGTGGTTCTGGGATGGATAACTTCAAGACTGATGCGTGAAGTGGATGATTATATTATTTCGGTATTGGTGACGCTTTCCGTAGTAATGGGAGGATACCTTATTGCAAGACAGATGCATATTTCGGGGCCATTAACGATGGTTGCGGCGGGATTATTCATGGGTAACTTCAATGTGAAGTTCAATATGAAATCTGTGACTCAGGATTATCTTATTAAATTCTGGGAGCTTATTGATGAAATTCTAAATGCCGTATTGTTCTTATTCATTGGTTTTGAACTTTTAATGATAAAAGACTTAAAGCATTATATGGTTCCGGGATTGGTGGCCATTGTAATTGTTCTATTGGCAAGATTCGTTTCAATTTGGGGGCCTACAAAATTTATGTCCTTCAAAACGAGGTTCAGTCCGCAGACGGTAAAAGTGCTTGTTTGGGGAGGAATAAGAGGTGGTGTTTCCATTGCTTTGGCGATGTCTATTCCTAAAAGTGAATACAGTTCCGTTATTTTAAGTATTACTTATTGTGTAGTCGTTTTCTCAATTGTTGTTCAGGGACTTACCATTGCAAAAGTGGCGAATCCGAAACGAATAGCAAAAGAAGAAATGGAACAGGAAAGTGTTGCTTTAGATGAGGTAAAATAATCTTTTATTAGACAGGTGATTAGTTTGGTTAAAGAGATACAGGAAGCATTGGCGGTCTTATCCATTCCTGAAAAGGCAGCATTTTTCCCGAAATTTTTCAAAACAGGAAAAGGGGAATATGGTGAAGGAGATTTATTTTTGGGAGTTACGGTTCCCGACCAAAGATCAGTAGCCAAGGAATACTATTCAAAGATCTCAATGGAAGAGCTCAGTGAATTGCTTTCCTCGAAATATCATGAGCATAGATTAACGGCCATTTTCATGCTGGTTTCTAAATTTGAAAAAGCAAAATTTCCTGCCGTGAAAAAAGAGATCGTGGATTTTTACCTTGACCATTTACAGTATATCAACAACTGGGATCTGGTGGATTCAAGCTGTTATAAAATTCTTGGGAGATATGCTTTTGAAAATCAACAGGAAGATCTTCTGAGAAAGCTTTCCGGATCTGATGAAATGTGGCATAAAAGAATTGCNGTNGTNGGNACCATGTATTATATTAAAAAAGGATCTTTTGATCTTACGAAAGAGTTTGTAACCCGAAATCTGAAACATCCTCATGATCTGATGCATAAAGCAAACGGCTGGCTGTTGAGAGAAATGGGAAATAAAAATCAAAAGGAACTGACAGGTTATCTCAATATTCATTACAAAAAAATGCCAAGAACGTGCCTGAGATATGCTATTGAAAAGTTGGATGAACCGGTAAGACAGGATTATTTAAAAGGCAGGATATAATGGATTGTTTCTTTTGGAAAACAGGGGTGCATTATTTTATGCATTTCATCTTTCCGATTTTCATTGCATTAGTCTTTTATCGGGAAAACTGGAAAAAAGCCTCTTTTATATTATTGGCAACAATGTTGGTAGATCTGGATCATTTATTGGCCGATCCGGTATTTGATCCTTCGAGAAGTAGCGTAGGATTTCACTTTTTACATTCCTACTATGCCATTGCGGTGTATTTTTTGATGCTGTTTTTTAAAGGAAATATCAGGATTATAGGCATCGGGCTTTTGTTCCATATGTTGACGGATTTCCAGGATTTTCACCTTTGGTGTCATTAAAATTTCATTAATATTTTCTTTCGATATTTGAAATCTTATAGATTATTTGTATTTTGTACAAGCTTATGAAGTTAAAAGAATTTTTGCATTATACCTATATAATCCCCGTATTAGCAGTACTTTATTACTTCTCTGGATTGATGGGGACAAGTGTTTTATACGATGTGATAGCAGGAATACTTCTTGCAGGAAGTGTTTTATCGGCAGTACATCACGCAGAAGTTGTTGCTCATAAAGTAGGAGAGCCATTCGGAACCATTATTTTGGCACTTTGTATTACCATCATTGAAGTTGCGCTAATCATCTCCCTTATGGTTGCCGGAGGAGATCAGGCCATTACATTAGCCCGAGACACGGTTTTTGCAGCTGTTATGCTGATTCTCAATGGAATTCTCGGAATTTGTATTTTGGTGGGNGGCGTNAAATACTATGAACAGTTCTTTGCCAGAACATCTGCAACCACTTATTTAGTAAGTATCGTTTCCATATTAATTTTGACTTTGGTACTTCCCAATTTCACCTCAAGTGTGAACGGGCCGTTTTATAATGAGGCTCAACTGATGTTTGTATCTATCGCCTGTGTTGTCATTTACGGAGTCTTCTTGATGGTTCAAACGGTGAGACATAGAAATTACTTCATCATTCCGGATGAACACCCTGAAGAAAATTATATTCCGTCTTTTACCAGAACCGTCGTGAGTTTTATTTTCCTTATTTGTTGCCTCGGAATTGTTGTTTTAATGGCAAAAGGATTGTCTACAACCATAGAAGGTATGGTTCAGAGTCTCGGAGCTCCAAAATCTTTGGTAGGAGTTATTATTGCAGCACTTGTATTGCTTCCTGAAGGAGCAGCGGCGATTAGAGCGGCTAAAAACAATCAGATACAATCCAGTCTTAATCTGGCGCTTGGTTCTGCTCTAGCGAGTATAGGACTTACAATTCCTGCAGTTTCCGCAGTGTGTATCATCTACAATATCCCATTGGTATTAGGCTTGGATAAAAAAGATATTATTCTTCTTTCCTTATCCGTATTTATCGTGATGCTTTCATTAAGCAGGGGCAAAACAAATATTCTTTACGGAACCGTTTTGCTTGTAAACTTAGCTGCTTATATTTTCACCGTAATAGTTCCTTAATTAAGCTTTCTTGCCATTTCCATTTTATATGCCATTAGTTTGGCAATATTTTCAGCTTTATAGATAGCCATATCCGCATTTTCGCCCACGAAGTTTTCTTCAATGGTTTTCTTCCAAAGCTCGATCCATTTTTCAAAATGTTTCATTTCCATGGCTTTGATCTCATTGATGGGGAAATGTACAGCCATAGGGTTTCCTTTATAGCTCATTTGTCCGAAAAGAATCGTTTCCCAAAATGAATACATTTTTGGAAGATGGTGGTCCCAGTTTACTTTGGCGATATCATTAAAGAAGAAACCGATCGTTTCATCTTGAGTTACTTTTTGATAAAATGAATTNACAAGAAGTTCTATGTCTTCTCTTGATTCCAGTTTTTTCATACCCCCAAAGTTACTTTAAAATCAATTTATAAAATCAATGGTTCGCTTGATAAATTTCATGAAAACAATATTTTATCTTTGCATCCTCTTATCAGAATGTGATTAAAATGTCATATTCTGTGAGAACAGACGTATCATGAATTTAGAATTTTACAAAAAACAAGCTTTACAAAAGCAGAAAGAACATAAAAAATTTCTGGAAGGACTAAAGAAAAAACCTCCCAAAAACCTTGATTATGCAGTGCAGGAAGTCCACGAAGAAGTCTTTGAAAGTATCAACTGCCTGCAATGTGCCAACTGCTGCAAAACAACCGGTCCATTATACACCGAAAAGGATATAGAACGTATTGCAAAACATCTCAGAATGAAACCCGCAGATTTTGAATCAAAGTTTCTGAAAGTGGATGAAGACAACGATAAAGTGCTCCAAAATCTCCCATGCTTTTTTCTGAATGATGATAACACATGCTCTATATATGATGTAAGACCAAAAGCGTGCAGAGAATATCCGCATACAGACCGGAAAAAGATCTATCAGATTAATAACCTGATGATTAAAAATACAGTGATTTGCCCCGCTGCATTTGAATTTGTAGAACGGATTATGAAAAATTTAGGAAAATAGCGTATAATCCCAAATCGTCTTAAAGAATTATAAAGTACGTTAAAGTAAGTGTCTGAAATATAATTTAATANAAAAAGGGTCGTTCTAAAAATGTTAAACAACCATTTAAAATATTAAAATTATGAAAAAGTTAATCTTAACAGCAGCGCTTACATTTGTCGGAGTAATCGCGGTCACAGCACAGGAAACTCAGCCTCAGAAACCGGTTGAAAAACCTAATAACCAAACGACAACTCAACCTCAACAGCAGAATACACAAGCCAGAACAGATTCGAGTACTACTACGCAAAATCAAAATGCAACGGCTACAGTAGACGTGTCAGCCACTTCAACGGCAACGGATACAGCAGTGAAAGCAGATACCAATCTGGAAGCCNCCCGACCAACAGATGCGGTAAAAGATGAGAAAAAATCGAAAAAGAACAAGTCGAAATAAAAATGGAGTAGGTAGAAATGTGAGTCCTGAAATAGTACTATTTCAGGATTTTTTATTGATCAATTTGCTTGATTCTAAATTGTACAATGCTAATAATAAGCTCTGTAGGAAGACCTTCATTAATAGGGAACTGTACTGCTCCTTTTGAGAATTTATATTTTCTCTTTATGAAATCATTTTCAAAGCGTACAATTGCTTCTGCCCCCGGATAAAGACCGATATGTTTCTTATAAGCTGCGAAGTAAACCAAAGGTTTACCCTTATACCTGAAAGCAGGCATCTGATAGCCTATATACTCTTCAATTCCCGAATGCTGATCGTGAATAGTTCTTCTTAGATCATACAGCTTTTTTTGGACATCTTCTGGAAAGAGAAAAATATATTCATCAATAGTTTTGAAAGAATTTTCCATCCTATAAAAATAAAAAAAGCATTGAATATCTCAATGCTTTCTCCTTTCACTTTTTACTTTTATCCCATTTTCCCGGGAACAGGCTATAAGAAAAAAGGTCGGGAATTTTCCCAACCTTTATATGTTTTACACAACTCCCTGAGCTAACATGGCTTCTGCAACTTTCACGAAGCCTGCAATATTGGCTCCTTTTACATAGTTTACATAACCATCTTCTTCTTTTCCGTAGTCTCTACAAGCTTTGTGGATTCCGATCATGATCTCCTTCAATCTTGCGTCTACTTCTTCTGAAGACCANTTCAGACGGATAGAGTTCTGAGTCATTTCTAACCCTGAAGTAGCTACACCACCTGCGTTAGAAGCCTTACCTGGAGAGAATAATACTTTACTGTCTAGGAAGTAGTTGATAGCATCTAATGTAGAAGGCATATTTGCAGCTTCTGTTACACATACACATCCGTTCTCAACCAATTTCTTAGCATCTTCAAGGTCAAGTTCGTTTTGAGTTGCAGATGGGATCGCAACATCACACTTCACTTCCCAAGGTCGTTTTCCAGCGTGGAATTCAGCAGAAGGGTATTTTTTAGCATAATCTTCAGCTCTGTTATTTCCAGAAGATCTAAGTTCTAATAAGTAATCGATTTTTTCACCATCGATACCGTCTTTATCGTAGATGTATCCATCAGGTCCTGAAATAGTTACTACTTTTCCTCCTAATTCAGATACTTTTTTGATAACTCCCCAAGCTACGTTTCCGAAACCTGAAACAGTTACTGTTTTACCTTTGAAATCCTGTCCGATTGTTTTAAGCATTTGCTCAGCGAAGTAAACAACTCCATATCCTGTAGCTTCAGGGCGGATCAATGAACCTCCGTAAGCAAGACCCTTACCTGTAAGAACTCCGGTAAACTCATTTCTGATTTTCTTGTACTGACCGAATAAATATCCGATTTCTCTTGCTCCTACACCGATGTCTCCCGCAGGAACGTCAGTTTCAGGACCGATATGTTTGCACATTTCTGTCATGAATGCTTGGCAGAAACGCATTACTTCCATATCAGATTTACCTTGAGGGTCAAAGTCTGAACCTCCTTTACCACCTCCCATTGGAAGAGTAGTCAAAGAGTTTTTAAATACCTGCTCGAACGCTAAGAATTTAAGAACTGATAAATTTACAGTAGGGTGGAAACGGATACCTCCTTTGTATGGACCGATCGCAGAGTTCATCTGAATTCTGAAACCTCTGTTTACCTGAATCTCTCCTTTGTCATCAACCCATGGAACTCTGAATATAATGATCCTCTCAGCTTCTGCCATTCTCTCTAGAAGCTTCATTCCGTTATATTCTTTCTTAGTAGCAATAAACGGAATTACAGTTACGGCAACTTCTTTCACCGCTTGTAAAAATTCCGGCTCGTTAGGATTCTTTGCTTCTATCTTCGCAATAAAGTCCTGAATTTTCTGCTCAATATTATATTGTTCCATATATTAAGGTTGAAATATTATTGCCAACAAATTTAATTTTTTTTTCAAGATTCACAACCCCTTAAATTATGTTTGCTGAAAATTCAATGATACAAATACATGTATTGGTAGATTGATGATTTATGCTCGTATTTTTATGAAAAATTAAATTTTATGTTTGAAATAATGCAATATTAAGAAATTGTTAATTTTCATATTGCTGTAAATTGCCTCCCGGAAAACGTTTTTACCATCCCCAAAAGCTCTAATTCTAAAATTATGGGTAATATTTTATGTGAAGGAAGCTGTATTTTTTCAGACAAATCATCCAACGAAATTTTAGGGTTTTCTGTAATTGTGATGTATATTAGTTCTTGATTTCCAGATAATTGAACTTTTGTCTCTGAATGTGAAAATAAGTCCCCGATTTTCTGTTCGTTTGGATTAAGTCCAAGCATTTCCACCAGATCCTGAAGAGAGGAAATAGCGATCGCTTTATTCTGAAAGATCAGCTTATTGCAACCCTGGCTGTAAGGATCTGTAATTTTTCCGGGCAATGCAAAAACATCTCTGTTATATTGATTGGCGTAGTTGGCTGTGCTTATGGAACCACCACCATATCCGGTTTCTACTATAANGGTTGAAGGAGATAGCCCTGCAATGATCCTGTTCCTTTGAATAAAATTTTCCCGGTCTGGCTTTCGGGAAGTATTAAATTCAGTAAACAGAGCTCCACCCTCTTCTAATATTTTTTCAGCAAGTTTTTTATTCTTTGATGGATACAATGTATGGAATCCATGTGCTAAAATAGCAATTGTAGGNNTTTGATAATGAATGGATTGTTCATGAACTTCCTTATCTGCCCCTAAAGCTAATCCGCTCACTGAAATGAATTGAGTAGCCCGAGTTTTTTCAAAAAAATCTTGTATGAATTGTTTTCCGTATGAAGTGATATTTCTGGTTCCTACAATGCTTACTTTTTTCTTAGAATCATCAAAATTTCCTTTTTGATACAAAATGGAGGGGGCATCATCACATTCATTCAGTAAATAGGGAAGCTCATTGAAGTGTCTCAATCTGATCAGAATATTATTCTTTTCGCAGAATGAAAGTTCCTTTTCCGCAAACTTCAGATATTCGGAATTACCGATGTCTGCAACGGCTTTTTTTCCGATCCCATCGAGAATATGATAATTCTTTTTTGCATTTTCCCAGACCTCTTTTGCTGTCCCGAATGTTTTAACGAGTTTGAAGAAATTGATGTCACCAATTAAGTTACATTCGCGTAATGCGATTGCATAAAGATGTTCTTCGGAGTTCATTTGTGTTTTTATTTCAAAAGTAATGAAATATGTCTTACTTTTTCCTTAATTCGTCCAAATGATCCCAGATCTCATCTCTTTTTTTGTAAGGAAGCTCCTGAAAATCGTCAGGATGATTTTCCTTATACTCCTGCCAAAGCTTATCATCTTTTTCACTATAATAATTAGGAAATTCCCAGATGTATTTTTTCTTTCTCTCCCCAACCTTTTTAAAGGCAAAAGCCATAATACTTCCTATTACGGCTCCGGAAAGGTGAGCCTGCCAGGAAATTTTACTGGGTTCATGAAGATTATAGAAAAGCTCTTCCGGAAACATTCCCCAAACCAAGCTTCCGTAATATAAGACGACAAGAAGGGAAATGGTGAGAAGCTTCATATTCCATTTAAAAACGCCACTGAAAAACAGAAAAAAAGCCAAGACATACACGACACCACTTGCTCCTATGGTACAGGTGTATAGATAATCACCGGTGAGAATATCAATCGGAGGGAGAAGCCATATCAAAAGTCCTGTAGCCAGCCAGCCTAATATGAAAACTTTATTGGCTACCAAAGGATAAAACTGATAAAGCAGAAACATTAAGACAGCTATCGGAATAGAATTACTCGTAATATGATCTATATTTCCGTGAAGAAGGGGAGCGGTGACCACTCCAAGCAGACCTTCAGGCAATAAAGGAATAATGGCGCCAAAACAGCTTTCGAAAAAGCCCTGAAGCTGCAAGAAGTAACCAAACCACATTGCAGCCAACATCAGCAATGGATTTATAATAGCCTTTCTGGAAATTATATTTTTAAACATGTGGTTTGTACGTCAAATCAAAAGCCAATGATAAATGTCGGAAAATTTGTCGATGATTTTAATGATTCGGATATATTTTAAGACAAAAAGATAAGGTTTTTAAGAAAAATGATGTTTAAACTAAAATATTTTGTCATTCCAGTTATTTGTAGAAGCTATTTTCATGAAAAACAGGCGGATGCAAATATTCATTCTATGGTGAATAGTGTACCACAAAAATTATATTTTTACTTTTGCACTGAAATTATTTAATTATGAAAAAAATCTTATTGATTATTTCCATTTCCTTGGGAATAAGTATTGCTGCACAGGAAGAAAAAGCAATCGTAGATACGACAAAAGCATGGTCTGTGCAGGGGCAGAACACATTAATGCTTAATCA
>Ga0065721_10000121_pt1 | contig 10614 bp, 12 predicted proteins | sample Mesricmetagenome_FD_59108 | JGI IMG/M metagenome (GOLD analysis project Ga0065721, IMG submission 59108) | Mesophilic microbial community from rice straw/compost enrichment Sample: eDNA_1 v2 (version 2) | ecosystem: Engineered > Solid waste > Grass > Composting > Bioreactor | place: USA: Davis... | reverse complement strand
TTTTTAAGATTATTCTCATATATCTCGATCCACTCATCCACAGTCATTCTTTTACTTACCTCAGCAATCAATTCAAAAGGGATATCATCCATTTTCTTGAATCGCACACAGGATTTTCCCATATCCAGTTTTCTCTTAGCATATTTTGGATATTCGCTTACAAACCAATCATGAAGTTCAGGTTTAGCATACATTCCCATATGATAAAATGCAATAAAATTCTTTTGTGAAGCCAATCCCATAAAAGGTAACGGACTTCCCGGAGTACAATGATATCCTGCCGGATAAATTTCCAAAGGAACATTCCATCCTATCATTCCATAACTTACTCCCTGCTTAAATCCTTCTGGCAGGTTTTCATCAATGGTATCAAATAATTTTTTAAAAACCTCCTGTCTTTCCTCAGGGATTTTTGAAATATAGTCTTCAACGGAATTTGCCGGAATTTGCATAGTGTTTAATTTTTAAGACCCAAAATAACAAAAATTATGATTAAGATTCTAATTGTACAGATTAAAATAATAAAAAAGCGGCTATCCATTTAAATAGCCGCTTACCGTTTGTATTGTTGTAATTTATTATTGCTTAATAGCTTTCACTGTTGACATTGAACCATCTTTAAACTGAATAGTTACAAGATACAATCCGGTTTTCAATTCTCCTAAATGAAGCTGGTTTGAAGGATTGTCAATAGTTTTCACCACTCTACCCGATACATCTCTGATCGCAACAGACTTCACATCTCCGATGTCTGCGATATTCAATACATCTTTAAATGGGTTTGGATGAACTTTGATTTGATTTTTGTTTACAGATGTTTCAGCGGTTGCCAAAACTGACTGAGTAACAGAAAGATCATCAAATCCCATATAATATGGAGCTGAAGTTGTACAAAGAGCTTTGATCCCAAAAGTATAATCTCCTGTAGTTGCAGGCACAAAAGAAACAGTCACCTGAGTATAGTCAGTACTATTAGTTCCTGAACCACCACCTACGGTTGCCGTTTCAGTAGGTGTAAGAAAAGTCGTTAAGCTGGTAGCACCGGTTGCCGACTGTGTATTATTTACCAATACTTCATTCTGCCAACCTGTTTTTCCATCTCCCACCCAGTAGAATGAGAAATCATAAGAAACTCCCGCAGTTAAGGTAAACATTGGTGTCCATAAATAAGCAGCGTTGGTTCTTGGATAATAAATCGTCATATAATTTGGAGCAGATTTAGGGTCATTATATGTCTGCTGAGAAACATTTGCCGATGTAAAATTAGTAGTAGATGAGNTACCTCCNGGCGCTTGNTTCCAACAATTCGGAACTATTCCTGCTCCAATTGTTGCCATTCCATCAAAATTCTCAGTCCAAGGCAATGTAGCTACCGGATAACAAGGTGTAGTAAAAGTTGTTGAAGTAGCACTCCATTCACTCTTATCCGTAGCACTACAGCTGGATCTCACCCAAGCATAGTAGGTTGTTGCAGGCACTAAACTATTCAAGACTGCAGAAGTGGTAGCAGAAGTTGCAGAATTGGTAGCATCTAAAACAGTAGAAGAAGTAGGCGCTGTATTGGATGTACTGTAATACACTTCATATCCAACTGCCGGAGCCGGATTAGCGGCTGTCCAGCTCACTGTTGCTGAGTTCACAGTAATATTTGATGATGTAACTGCCGTTGGCTCAAAACAAGTTGGAATTTCCTGAACCGTAATATCATCAATATAGATAGAACGATACGTTCCTCCTAAACCATGTTTAAATGCCAATTGCAAGTCAGTTCCCGCCGGAATATTAACCGTATATTGAGTATGAGTCGTTGTTAATGAAATCGGAGCGCCTATCTGTGTAAAAGAATCAGGATCCGTAGGGTTTGATAAAGTACCTACTAATAATGTATAATTAGCTCCTCCTGATTTAGCATAGAATCTCACACGCTTATTTCCATCTGACAGGTTTACAGTTGGAGGCGAAACCAACATCTGACTACCCGTAGTAGCAGATGAATTATACAAATAGTAAGCATTAGGTGCTGAATAATTATTGGATGTACTTACATATCCATATCCTGTAAATGACGCACTCTCTAAATACGACCAGCAGCTTGGTGCATTATTATTTGTTGAACTACCTGTACTTGTCGTATCAAAATCTTCCGTGTATGGAACTGTGAAAGTTGAACAGGCTGTTTTAAATGTTCCGGCAAAAGACCAGGTACTTTGGGTTGTTGCAGAACTGCAATTTGTTCTTACCCAATAATAATAGGTNGTATTAGAATTAAGACCTCCAATCGTATTACTTGTACCCGTTACTCCCGGATAAGTTGGCGTTGTAGNACTTGTAGGCNCTGTATTGGAAGTNCTGTGATATACATCATANCTTACAGCATTGGTTGGAGCTGTCCATGAAACCAAAGCAGAATTAGCTGTTATGGCAGAAACAGGCTGTAAAGCTGGAGGAGGACAATCTGAATAAACATCAGCAGAAAATGCGAAAATATTAGGTAATCCCGGACCGCTTGCCTTAGTTACAGTAACACTCTGGATAAGCTTCGTTTGATTAGCCGCATCTATTGCCAATTCAATTTGATACAATCTTGGATTAGTACCGCTTCCTGATTCTAAAGCATCATTTGTTCTGTTAATTCTTCCTATCCCCTGAATTGCAAAATTTGCCCCATTATACCAGTCAGAAACATTAATACCTGTAAATGTTTGAGAAGTTGCATCTGCAAAATTCACAACCACATCTACCGTAGTCGCCGTAGGAGAACTTCCGCTTACAGCCAGCATATATAATTTGAAGGCTGCCTTTGGCGTTGTAAACGTTAAGGTTCCCGTATCACTTACAGCAGCCAATCTCAAAGAATTATTTGCGCTAAAATTAGCTAACTGATAACTTAATCCGGGAGTTGCCGCTACCGCAGAATTAATAACTCCATCAGCAGGAATACCGTAAGTAAGAGGTGTACTTGAAGAGGTTAACTGAAAATCTTTCGATACGAAAGCATAAGACACACCATCCACATCATTATTTGTGGAAGCAGATGAAGAACCCACACCATTAGCAATAACATCTGCCGTAAATCCTGATTGCACAGGCATTGTCTGAAAGTTCTGCCCCATCATTAATGACGAAGAAAACAGAGCCGCTGTACTCAGAGCTCCAAAAAANAGTTTTAATTTCATATTACTCATTATTATCGGCGTAAATTTAATAAAAAAACAATAAAAACAAATTTTTATTAAAAACTAACAATAAAAATCATTAAATTAATAAATTTTACTTAAAAATAAATTAAGAATAATATTTTTCTAATATCAACATAATTTAGATGTAAAATTTAAACCCTAAATCCAGAACAAGCAGAAACAGACCGGAGTAGACCCTAATTTTTATGATATAGCCCCCACATATTTTAGTATTGAAAAATTAAATCTTATTTTTGTCATACAAAATTTTTAAACAATGCCGAACATTTCAAACAGAGCACAGCACATGCCGCCATCTCCGGTAAGAAAACTGGTTCCTTACGCTTTACAAGCTAAACAAAAAGGAATAAAAGTATATCATTTAAATATAGGACAACCCGATATTGAAACTCCGGAAACCGCTTTGAATGCTTTGAAAAATATTGATTTAAAAGTATTGGAATATGCACTTTCGGAAGGAAATCTTGAGTACAGAAAAGCCCTGACGGAATATTACCACTCTTTAGATTTTACAGATCTTACGCCTGATAATTTTATCGTAACAAACGGAGGTTCTGAAGCTTTAAATTTCGCCATCTCAACCCTTTGCGACGAAGGAGATGAAGTAATCATCCCCGAACCGTACTATGCTAATTATAACGGATTCACAAGCACTTTCAATGTAAACGTTGTAGCGGTACCATCCACTATAGATACAGGATTTGCACTGCCTCCTATTGAAGAATTCGAGAAAAAGATCACAGATAGGACAAGAGCGATCGTAATATGTAATCCAGGAAATCCAACCGGTTACCTTTACACTCGCGAAGAACTTCAGAAACTTGCAGATATCGCTTTAAAACATGACATCGTAATCATTTCTGATGAAGTGTACAGAGAATATGTATACGACGGAAAACAGCAGATCTCTATGCTTGCTTTTCCTGAATTGAGCGAAAACTGCATCATCATTGACTCCGAGTCTAAACGTTATTCTATGTGCGGGGTAAGAATCGGATGTCTGATCACCCGTTCTAAAAAAATACATGACGCAGCAATGCTTTTTGCGCAGGCAAGATTAAGCCCGGTTCTTTTAGGACAGATCGCCGCAACTGCTGCCCACCAAAATGACGGAGCTTACATCAGAGCTGTAAGAGAAGAATATACACACAGAAGAAACGTTTTAGTAGACCTTTTTAAATGCCATTCCGGGAGTTATCTGCCCAAAACCAAAAGGTGCATTTTACTGCGTTGCCGAGCTTCCTGTAGATGATACGGAGAAATTCGCTCAATGGTTACTGGAAAAATACTCCAATAAGAACGAAACTATTATGGTTGCTCCTGCAGGAGGTTTCTACAGCAATCCTGAATTAGGAAAAAAACAGGTTAGAATTGCATACGTGTTGAAAGAAGAAGATCTTAAAAGAAGTGCAGAAATCCTAAAAGACGCACTGGAACAATACAGATCTGAATTTAGCCTATAAAAACATAATGTCAGCAATAAAAATTTTTGGCTTGAAAATATGCTTTTCAACATTTTTATTGCTGATATTTTTTTCATGTGATAAGAAAACTGATGAAACACCTGTTTTAATTCCCGAAAAGAATAGAATCGCTTTCATCAGCATTTCATACATTGGAGGCGGAAATTATAAAATCATTAAAATCACAAAAAATTCCCTGCACGCAGAACAAGGAACTACTGCTACCAAAGTTCATCATGAAAAGAATTTATCCATAAGCTCTACGGAATGGAAACAGTTAATTACTCCAATTGACCCGAAAACATTGGATAAAATAAAAAGCTCACCAAGCACACAATCTGTTGACAAACCCGATGAAACCATCATCATTAAAACTCCAAAAAAATCTTATATTTACGTAAACTCTTATATTGACACCCTTCATTATAAGCAGTTTCAGGAATTTAAAGATCAATTAAAAAGAATTCTTCCAAAAGAATATCAATAAAACCATGCATGAAAATTTTTCTCTAAAACCCTACAATACTTTTGGGGTAGAAGCAAAAGCAAAATACTTTACAGAAGTTAGATCCACTGAGGAACTAAATGAGGTTCTAGAGTTCTCAAATCGACAGAAACTCAACACTCTTTTTCTGGGAGGAGGCAGCAACGTTTTGTTCACAAAAGATTTTGACGGATCGGTTATTAAGCTTAGTTTGAAAGGAATTTCAGAAACAACATTAGATGACAATCACGTTTTAGTAACTGCCAAAGCCGGAGAAAACTGGCATGAATTTGTGATTCATTGCCTAGAAAAAAATTATGGCGGATTAGAGAACCTTTCTTTAATTCCCGGAAATGTAGGAACTTCACCCATGCAAAACATCGGAGCATACGGCACAGAGATCAAAGATATTTTTGTGAATTGCAAAGCTCTGAACCTGAAAAATTTTGAAGTCGAAACCCTTAACCTTGAACAGTGTAAATTTGGATACAGAGATTCCATTTTCAAACAGGAAGGAAAAGGAAAATATGTGATTCTGGAGGTTACATTCAGATTAACTACACAAAACCACATCATCAAAACAGAATACGGAGCCATTCAATCTGAACTACAGAAATCAGGCATTGAAAACCCAACCATTCAGGACGTTTCAAGGGCAGTAATCCACATCAGACAGAGCAAACTTCCCGATCCAAAAGAAATCGGAAACGCGGGCAGTTTTTTTAAAAACCCCACCATTCCTTTAGCACAGTTTAAGGAATTGGAACAGAAATTCGAAAACATTCAGGGATACCTAATGGAAACCAGGTAAAAGTTCCGGCAGGATGGCTGATTGAACAATNCGGATGGAAAGGCAAACAGATCGGAAATGTAGCTTCACACAAATTACAATCTTTGGTCATCATCAATGCCACAGGAAAAGCTACAGGAAAAGAAATTTTCGATTTTTCCACAGAGATTATCAATTCTGTAAAAGAAAAGTTCGGAATTGAATTGGAAAGAGAAGTGAATATTATTTAGTCTTAAAGAAATAATTAAAGNACCAAACGTCCAAACTTATTTTCAATTGCTTTACACAACAACCATCCTAGATACACTCCAAAAGTATTTAGGATGATATCATCAACTTCAAATATTCCCATCCGGGTAAAATATTGAAGTGCTTCCACAATAACAATAACCGACATAAAGGCAAAAAGCAAGTGTTTCAGATCTTTTAACCGTGGGAATATCCAACCCAGAAAACCAAACGGAATAAACATAATGATATTTCCTAAAACAATCCTAATAACATCCTCCCACAAAATAGTCTCTTCAACAAACTTGACGGTTGATATAATAGGCTCTATCCTCAATACATTATCATCATACTGAAATCTTCCCATTCCCAAAAACATCAGGTAAAGAAGAAACAAAGTATAAGGCAAAATAATGAGCCGATAGAATTTCTTTAACATAGTTTACAAATGTATTCATTTCAAAAATATTAAATTTGTATATTAAATCAACTTAATGAAATACGTTTTACTTACGCTCATTTCAGCAATGCTGCTGTCTGTATCATGGCCTACTTACGGCATTCCATTTTTTATATTTTTCGCTCTTGTCCCTTTACTGATGATGGAACACGGCGTTTCAAAGTTTTCGGATTATAAAAGAAAAAGCTGGGTTGTTTTCGGACTATCTTATCTATGCTTTATCATTTGGAACATCGTGACCACAGGCTGGTTATACGGATCAAAAAATCCGGACGGAAGTCATTCTTTAATGGCTGTTTTATTTCCGGTTCTTGTTAATTCTCTCTTATATTCTTTGGTTTTCCAATGTTATCACTGGTACAAAAATGCTCAGGGCACATATTGGGGATTAGCTTTTTTTGTTGCGATATGGATGAGCTTTGAAAAATTCCACCTGAACTGGGAGCTTACATGGCCTTGGTTAAATCTAGGAAATGTATTTTCAGAATATACAGAATTCGTACAATGGTATGATACTTTAGGTGCAACCGGAGGAAGTTTCTGGATCCTGCTCATTAATGTATTTCTATTTTACACACTGAGAACATGGGAAGCCGGAAGAAAAAGAAAAGATCTTATTAAAAACACTTCCATTGCTGCTCTTTTGATCATTTTACCGATGATTATTTCATTGATCAAATACAACAGTTTCGATGAAAAACCTATCGGACAGGTAAATGTTCTCCTGCTCCAACCGGAACTCGATCCTTACAATGAAAAATATTTAAAAGACAGCTTAACCATTCAGAATGATCTGCTTGGACTCGCAGAAAAGAACTCTAAAGGAAAAATAGATTACTACATCGCTCCGGAAACAGCAATTCCCGGAAGAGGTTCTATTTCCGAGACCGCCCTTGAAAAAAGCTTTCTTTTGAATAATGTTAAGAATTTCCTTACCCAACATCCGGGTTCTGTTTTTGCAACCGGTATTTCGTCTCACCGTTATTTTTTAAGTGAAGAAAACCTGCCTAAAGAAGCCTATCAGCTTAATCCCCGCCTTTGGGTAGCAAACTATAATTCAGCGGTACAAATTGTTCCGAATCAAAAAGTAGAGATCTATCATAAAGGAAAACTCGTTCCCGGCGTTGAAATATTTCCTTACATGAATGTTTTAAAGCCCATCTTGGGAGATGCTATGCTCGATCTGGGGGGAACTGTTGCTTCATTGGGGACCGATAAAGAAAGAGTAGCTTTCTCAAATCCTTACAACAAGGGAAAACTAGCTCCTATCATTTGCTACGAAAGCATCTATGGTGAATTTGTAACCGATTACATAAAAAAAGGAGCCAACTTTTTAGCAATCATGACCAACGATTCATGGTGGGGTGTAACGGAAGGACACAAACAATTGCTTTCCTACGCCAAACTCAGAGCCATCGAAACACGAAGAGAAATCGCACGTTCTGCCAACAGTGGAATCTCCGCACATATTGATGCCAAAGGAAATGTTCTGGAAGATACTTTTTACGGAGATCAGACCACACTATTCGCCAAGATCAACCTGTATGATAAACAGACTTTCTACACCAGAGCAGGAGACCTTCTTTCAAGAGTTTCAATTTTTGCATTAGGATTTTTAGTTTTTTATTTCCTGATCAAACGATTTCAGAGAAAAGCCGCAAAATAGCACCCTGAAATCTTAATTGTTTTAAAAAATAATCTAACTAATTGGAAAATAAATTTTAAAACATTTGCCTATCTAAAAAATTCTTTGTTATTTTGCACACTCAAATATTATACAAATAAGAACATCGAGATATGTCAAGAATTTGCCAAATAACAGGAAAGCGTGCAATGGTTGGTAACAACGTTTCTCACGCTAATAACAAAACGAAGCGTCGTTTTGAAATTAACTTATTGGAGAAGAAGTTTTACCTTCCAGAGCAAGATAAGCACGTAACGTTAAAAGTTTCAGCTCATGGATTGAGAGTGATTAACAAGATTGGAATCGAGGAAGCTTTAGAAAGAGCAACTAGAAACGGATTGATTAAAAAGTAATTGAATCATGGCAAAAAAAGGAAATAGAGTTCAAGTAATCCTTGAATGTACAGAGCATAAAGAAAGTGGTATGCCAGGAATGTCTAGATACATTTCTACTAAAAATAAAAAGAACACTACAGAGAGATTAGAACTTAAAAAGTATAATCCTGTTCTTAAGAAATATACTGTTCATAAAGAAATCAAGTAATTATATAAATTATAACTTACCATGGCAAAGAAAGTAGTAGCAACCCTACAAAGCGGTCAGTCAAAGAAAATGACTAAAGTTGTGAAAATGGTGAAGTCATCTAAATCAGGTGCTTACGTTTTCGAAGAAAAAGTAATGAATGCAGACGAAGTAGACAGTTATTTGAAAAAATAATCCATACTTTATTTACAATATAAAAAACTACTCAGATTTTGGGTAGTTTTTTTGTTATCTTTGCTTTTAATTAATTATGAGCCGTATAGGAATTAAAAAATACAGCTCCTGATTTGTAATTCAAATTCCGTAATTCATAAAAATGAGTTGGTTTAAAAAGATATTCAAAAAAGAAGAGAAAGAGACTTTAGACAAAGGATTGGAAAAATCCAGTCAGGGGTTCTTCGAAAAAATGACTAAAGCCGTAGTCGGTAAAAGCAAAGTAGATGATGAAGTACTGGATGACCTGGAAGAAGTACTTATCGCTTCCGATGTAGGCGCATCAACCACCATTAAGATCATAGAAAGAATTGAAGAGCGCGTTGCCAGAGACAAGTACGTAAGCGTAAATGAGCTAGACAGAATTCTTCGTGAAGAAATCTCTGGATTACTACTGGAAAACCCTCATGCCGGAACCGGAAATATCGATACCACAAAAAACCTTACGTCATCATGGTTGTTGGCGTAAACGGCGTGGGAAAAACCACTACGATCGGAAAACTTGCATACCAATTCAAATCAGAAGGTAAAAAAGTAGTTTTAGGAGCCGCTGATACCTTCAGAGCCGCTGCCGTAGATCAGCTGACCATCTGGAGCGAAAGAGTGGATGTACCCATCGTTAAACAAAGCATGGGTTCCGATCCTGCATCAGTAGCATTTGATACAGTACAAAGTGCAGTTGCCCAAAATGCAGATGTAGTGATCATTGACACTGCAGGAAGACTTCATAATAAAGTAAACTTAATGAACGAGCTTTCCAAGATCAAAAGAGTAATGCAAAANGTAATTCCTGATGCGCCTCATGAGATCTTGCTAGTTCTTGACGGTTCTACTGGACAGAACGCTTTCGAGCAGGCAAAACAATTCACAGCAGCTACCGAAGTAAANGCNTTAGCCGTTACCAAACTGGACGGAACAGCCAAAGGAGGAGTTGTAATTGGAATTTCAGATCAGTTNCAGATCCCGGTAAAATACATAGGTGTCGGAGAGAAGATGCANGACCTNCAATTGTTTAATGGTACAGAATTTGTTGATTCATTTTTCAAGAAAAGATGATTTTTATCATGTTTATTGAAAACAACACTTCAAACACCATTAACAATTAAAATGTAAAACTATGGGAATTTTAACTTGGATCATTTTTGGTCTTATAGCAGGAGCTATCGCAAAATTAATTATGCCGGGAACTCAGGGAGGAGGCTGGCTAATGACCATCATTTTGGGAATCGTAGGCGCCTTTGTAGGNGGATTTATCGGAAGTATGCTTGGCTGGGGAACAGTGGACGAATTTGATTTCCGAAGCATGCTATTAGCAGTAGGGGGAGCACTTATTGTCCTCTGGATATTCGGAATGGCAACACGGAAGAGTTAAAAAAATATCAAAAAATAAAATCCCGGCGCTGAAATCAGCGCCGGGATTTTTTGTACAATAATATAATTTAGTTAATTTTTATCTGGTAAGGCATTTCCATTTTAACTTCGGATTTTAGTTTTTCATCCGTGATCTGCTGTAAGATCTCATAATTGGCCTTTCCTATTTTATTCTTAA
>Ga0065721_10053061_pt1 | contig 10615 bp, 9 predicted proteins | sample Mesricmetagenome_FD_59108 | JGI IMG/M metagenome (GOLD analysis project Ga0065721, IMG submission 59108) | Mesophilic microbial community from rice straw/compost enrichment Sample: eDNA_1 v2 (version 2) | ecosystem: Engineered > Solid waste > Grass > Composting > Bioreactor | place: USA: Davis... | reverse complement strand
AGAAGGAGCTCATCTCGAAGAAAGAGCTGCTGGAGATGACGGGAATCTCCTACGGTCAGCTGTATCGCTGGAAGCGCAAGCAGCTGATTCCCGAAGAGTGGTTCATTCGCAAGTCTACGTTTACCGGGCAAGAGACCTTTTTTCCGAAGGAGCTCATTCTGCCCCGCATCGATAAAATCGTCAACATGAAGGACGATCTATCCCTCGACGAGCTGGCGGATAAATTGTCCCCGTTCGTGTTCGACCACCCGATGCGCAAAGACGAGTTGATGAAACGAAACATTGTTTCAAGGGTTGTGATGAATCGATTCGGCGAGAAGGATCCGGACAACACGGTATATTCGTTCGAGCAGATCCTGGCGTTCTATACGGTCGATCAGCTTCTGCTCTCGGGAGCGATGAGCCTGGACGAAGGCGAGCTGCTGCTTCAGACGCTGAAGGAGCACGGGGAGAAGTTCGAGAGCAGGGCGTGCGAGCTCATCTTCATCCGCAAGATGGGGGTTCCGGTGTTCGCTCTCGCGGCTTCCCCGGCGGAGATGTATTTCGAGAGCGGAACGAAGGTCGTCGCCAAGGTGGCGCTGACGGATTATATCGAGCAGCTTAAGCTAAAGCTGGCCTAATGGAGGGGAACGGACATGGAACGAAAGGCGACCTATCCGGATTTGAAGATCAACGGGGTCGGGCAGGCTTCGGGCGGAACCTATCGCGAGGTGCGCATCGACGGCGTCAGCCGGCTGAAGGGGGACATCGAATGCGAGAAGCTGAGGCTTAACGGGATGGCTACCGCGCAGGGAACGATTCGGGCCCGGGAGCTGGAATGCGACGGGAAGCTGAATGCGGTCCGCCTGCTGGAGGCAGGCAACGCGGTCTTGAACGGCATGATTAAAGTCAAGGGAGAGTTCCGCGGGGAGAAGGTCGAGCTGAACGGCTATATCGTCGTGCAAGGCGACCTGTCGGCGGAGAGCTTCCATGGCAGAGGCTGCGTCGAGGTCGGAGGGCTGCTGAACGCCGGCGAAGTGGACCTGACGGCCGAAGGCCGCTGCACGGCCAGGGAGATCGGCGGGGAGAGCATCCGGATCCGCAGGGGAACGGGCGGCAGCAGGTGGAGGACGATGTGGAGCTGGGCGATCCCGAAGCTTACGGCGATCACGGAGGCGGACACGATCGAAGGAGACCGAATCGATCTCGAGCATACGACGGCTTCGGTGGTGAGAGGCTCCGTCGTCCATGTCGGCAGGGGATGCAAGATCGGCCGGGTGGAATATACCGAGGAGCTGAAGGTTCACCCGGAAGCGAAGGTCGATGATCAGGTTAAAGTTTAGCGAAGAGGAGAGGAGGAGATGGCAATGACGGTTCCTGCAAAGCAAGGGAATTTGAGATTGGTCGGAGAGTCGGTGATGAACGGAGGTTCGTTCGGCAGGGTCTCCATCGTCGGAGAGGGCAAGCTGATCGGCCGTACGGAATGCGACAGCTTCGGCTGCACCGGGAATTCGGTCGTGGAAGGCGACCTGGTCGCGAAGAAGCTGCGGGTCATGGGAGAGCTTGAGGTCGATGGCGATCTAAAGAGCCGCGAGGCCAAGGTGACCGGGGAAATCAAAGTGAAAGGGAGCGCTCAAGGCGATTCTTTGAACGTGCCCGGAGGTTCGTTCTCCATCGAAGGAGATTGCGAATTCGAGGAGATGACCGTCAAAGGAATGATTCGGGCGGGAGGGCTGCTCAGCGCCGACCGGATGGAGCTTCGGCTGTTCGGAGGGTCTTCGGCATCGGAGATCGGCGGCGGCCATATTCTTATCAAGCAGAGCAAAGCGATGAAGCTCAAGAAGATGTTCGCCGCTCACCCCAATGAAGTGATCAAGGCGGGAACGATCGAGGGGGACGTCATCGAGCTGGAGAATACCGCGGCGGACGTCGTGCGCGGCAACCGGGTATCGATCGGTCTCGGCTGCGAGATTGGAAGGGTGGAATATCGCGACGAGCTGAAGCTGGACCGGAGAGCTAAGGTCGGAGAGCAAATCCGCATCCAATAAGAAAAATAAATCCATAGAAGAAACGGGAGTGGAGAGCAAGTGGCAATGGCCAACGGCAATCGAATCGGCTTTATCCTGGCGGGTCTCATGCTGGGGATCTTCGTGGCGGCCATCGACAACACGATCGTCGGCACTTCGATGGCGACGATCATCTCGGACTTGGGAGGCTACGAGAAGATCGTCTGGGTCACGTCCGCGTATCTCGTCACGGAGATGGCGGGGATGCCGATCTTCGGCAAGCTGTCCGACATGTACGGGCGCAAACGGTTTTTTGTCTTCGGCATCGCGATGTTCCTGCTCGGCTCGATCCTGTGCGGAACGGCGCACAGCATCGTCGAGCTCAGCATCTATCGGGCGATTCAGGGAATCGGCGGCGGAGCGCTCATGCCGATCGCCTTCACGATTCTGTTCGACGTCGTCCCCTTGGAGAAGCGGGGCAGCATGTCGGGAATCTTCGGGGCGGTGTTCGGCACCTCCAGCCTGATCGGTCCGCTGCTCGGAGCTTATATTACGGATCACATCGACTGGCGCTGGATTTTCTACATCAACGTCCCGATCGGCATCGTCGCTCTGGCGTTTATCCTTATTTACTATAAAGAATCGCCGATACACGAGAAGCAGCGGATCGATTGGTGGGGAGCTTCGACCCTCGTGGGCGCCGTTGTCTGCCTGATGTTCGCGCTTGAATTCGGCGGCCAGGAGTACGCTTGGAATTCCTCCGTCATCCTGTCGCTGTTCGCGGGAGCCGCGGTGCTCGTCGCCGTCTTCCTCTTCGCGGAGACGAAGGCTAGGGACCCGATCATCTCGTACGCCATGTTCCGCAAGCGGCTGTTCGCCTCGAGCACGCTGGCCGGCTTGTTCTACGGCGCCGCTTTCATAACCTTCGCCATGTACATTCCGATTTTCGTTCAAGGGGTGAACGGTGGCTCCGCGACGAACTCGGGCCTCATCCTGCTGCCTCTGACGCTAGGCTCGGTCGTCTCGGCGCAGATCGGCGCGGTCTTGTCGATGAAGACCTCTTATCGCAATGTCATGATCGTCTCCGCGCTTATCTTGACGCTGGGAGCCTATCTGCTCTCCACGATCACGCCGGATACGCCGCGCTTCATGCTCGTGCTGTACCTCGTCATCACCGGCGTCGGCGTCGGCTTCTCGTTCTCGGTGCTCGGCATGTCGAGCATGCACAGCTTCGACGAGAGGCAGCGCGGCTCGGCCAGCGCGACGATGTCGTTCGTCCGCTCGCTGGGCATGACCGTCGGCTTGACCGTGTTCGGCATTCTGCAGCGGAACACGCTGACGTCGAAGCTGAGCGAATCGTTCGCGGAAGGCGGCGGAGGCGCGCCGGCAGGCGAATCGCTCGGCGATCTTCGCGAGTCGCTGACTCCCGAGAAGCGGGCGCAGATTCCGCCGGACGTGCTGGATAAGATCATCGACGCGATGTCCTCTTCTATTACACATATGTTCCTGTGGGCGCTCGTTCCGGCCGTGCTGGCTCTCGTCGTCGTCTGTTTCATGGGCAAGGCGAAGCTGGATATTCCGGCGAAAGCGAAATAACGGCCGTTCATATTCAGTTCATCTTTCGCTTTTAAGCTGGTTTCCGTTAGGAGATCGGTTTCCAATAAACGGGATTCGCCGGCATTCTCCTAAACGAAATGAGTTTGGGGTGTTCAACAACAATGGTTCTAGCCAAAAGCAACAACAAAGCTCTCGTGCTCGTCGGCCTGCTCATCGGTCTGATCTTCGCGGAGCTCGACGAGACCGTCGTCTCGACGGCGATGCCGACGATTATCCGCGACCTGCACGGCTTGTCGCTATATGGATGGGTAGCCGGCATCTACATGCTGGCGATGACGATGTTCATGCCGATTCTCGGCAAGCTTGCCGACTTGTACGGCCGCAAGCGGGTTTATCTAACTTCCATCGCTTTGTTCATCGGCGGCTCCATCATAGGAGGTCTTGCCGTTTCGATGCCGATGCTGCTTGTCGGCCGGGGCATTCAAGGGATCGGAGCCGGCGGTCTCATGCCGCTCGCCATGGTCATTCTCGGCGATACGTATCCGCTCGAGCAGCGCGCCAAGATTCAGGCGGCGATCGGCCCGGTCATGTTCCTGCCGCAGCTGCTAGGTCCGACCGTCGGCGGTTATATCGTCGACCATATCAGCTGGCATTGGGTGTTCCTGATCAATATTCCGGTCGGCCTGCTCGCCGCCTTGATCATCGGGATCGGCTTGCGGGAGACGAAAGGGGAAGAGAAGCGGTCGATCGACTGGGCCGGCGCGTTTGTAATGATGCTGGGCTTGCTCTCGCTTCTGCTTGCGCCGGTGCTGGTCGATACACAAGGCCTTGCCTGGTCGTCTCCGTGGGTCATCGGATTATTCGTCCTGTCTGCGCTGCTGTTCGCCTTGCTCGTTCGAATCGAAAGAAGGGCGAAGGAGCCTCTTATTCCGCTGCATTTATTCAAGAATCGGACGGTCGTCGTGCTGTCGTTGTTCGTACTCGTCTTGATGATGGGCCTCATGGGCGGCATTTCGTCGTTCCCGTTCTTCGCCCAGAACGTCATGGGGCTGACGCCGACCGGTTCGGGATACCTCAATCTGGCGTTCATGGCCGGGGCGATTCCGATCAGCATCCTGATCGGCTTCCTGATCACCCGGGTCCCTTACCGCACGCTGTTCATCGTCTCGTTTATCCTGCCGATCGTCGGCATGTATCTGCTGACGCAGATCGGCGTCGGGACGACCGTCCTGTACATCATTATCACCTTCGTCATCATGGGCGTCGGAATGGGCGCTCTGTTCGGAGGAGACAATCTGATCGTGCAGGAATCCGTCGACAAGAAGGATAGCGGGATCGCGCTATCGACCGTCCAGCTGTTCCAGTCCATCGGAGTTACCATCGGCATGAGCGTGTTCGGCAGCCTGCTCGCGAAGAATATCAAGAGCGGCGTCATGGGGCTGAGCGACCAGCTTCCGGAAGGCGCGGCGGATACGATCGCGAAGGGAGACATTCCCCAGGGGCTGGCCCCGGACTTGATCGAGAAGGTGCAGGTCGCGTTCTCGGACGCCTTCCAGAACATCTTCACGATCGGTCTCGGCTTCGCGGTTGCGGCTTTCGTCATCGTCTGGTTCCTGAAGAAGGAAGTGCTGTCCAAGAAGGACGAGAACTCAGGCGGTGGCCTGGAAGCGGCGGCGGGAACGGCACCGCAATTGAATTCATAAGCGCCAGCCCGAATGAACCGCCTAATCGCGGTTCGTTTTCCCTTTCCTGCGGGACATTGTGCTATAATGAAAATTGCCATTTTTCTAGGGAAGGGAACTTCAGACGATGAGCCAAACGTTGCGCGAAGAATTGAAACAAGAGGTGGCCAAGCGCCGCACCTTCGCGATTATTTCTCACCCCGACGCGGGGAAAACGACTTTGACCGAGAAGCTGCTCCTGTACGGAGGAGCCATCCATATCGCCGGATCCGTCAAGGCGCGCAAAGCGGCCCGCCACGCGACGAGCGACTGGATGGAGATCGAGAAGCAGCGCGGTATCTCGGTTACGTCTTCGGTCATGCAATTCGAATATGCCGGCAAGCACGTGAACATTCTCGATACGCCGGGTCACCAGGACTTCTCGGAGGACACGTACCGGACGCTGACGGCCGCGGACAGCGCCGTCATGCTGATCGACGTCGCCAAGGGAGTCGAGGCGCAGACGATCAAGCTGTTCCAGGTGTGCGCGAAGCGCGGCATTCCGATCTTTACCTTCATTAATAAGCTGGACCGCGAAGGCCAGAACCCGTTCGACCTGCTCGAGGAGATCGAGCGCGTGCTCGGCATCCGTTCGGTGCCGATGAACTGGCCGATCGGCATGGGACGCGAGCTCTCCGGCGTGTACGACCGGATGAAGAACCAGGTCGAGCTGTTCCAGGGCAACGACCATTCGTCTATCGAAGTTCGAAAGGTCGAAGGCTACGACGATCCGCGCATCCGGGAGATGGCAGGCGACTACCTGGCCGATCAGTTGGCGCAGGATCTCGAGCTGCTCGACGTCGCGGGCGATCCGTTCGACTATGAGAAGGTGCTGCAAGGGCAGCTCACTCCGGTGTTCTTCGGAAGCGCGGTCAACAACTTCGGCGTGCAGACGTTCCTTGAGAACTTCCTGCAGCTCGCTCCGGAGCCGACCTCCCGCAAGAGCACGAGCGGTCCGGTGGATCCGGATCAGGAGAAGTTCTCCGGCTACATCTTCAAGATCCAAGCGAACATGAATCCGGCGCATCGCGACCGCCTGGCGTTCCTGCGCATCTGTTCGGGCAAGTTCCAGCGCGGCATGAGCGTCCGCCACGTCCGCGCGGGCAAGGAGATCAAGCTGGCGCAGCCGCAGCAGTTCCTCGCGCAGGACCGCGAGATCATCGACACCGCCTATCCGGGCGACATCATCGGCTTGTTCGACCCGGGGATTTTCCGCATCGGCGACTCCTTGAGCGAGGGCAGCAACATCGTGTTCGACGAGCTGCCGACGTTCTCTCCCGAGATTTTCTCCAAGGTATCGGTCAAGAACGCGCTGAAGCAGAAGCAGTACCTCAAGGGGCTGGATCAGCTGACGGAAGAAGGCATGGTTCAGGTGTTCCGCTCCGCCGGCGTGTTCGAGGATACGTATCTAGGCGTCGTCGGACAGCTGCAGTTCGACGTCTTCGAATACCGGATGAAGAACGAGTACGGCGTCGACATCCAGCTCGCGCGCACGACGTTCCAGTTCGCCCGGTGGATCGTGGCCGACAAGGTCGACCCGGCGAAATTCCGCATTAACTCGACGCTCGTCAAGGACAAGAACGACAACTATGTCGCGCTGTTCGAGAACGAGTACGCCATGCGCACGGCGATGGAGAGAATGCCGGAGGTTCAGTTCCTGGAGACGGCTCCTTAAGGGTCAGGATCGAGAAGCTCCCGTTCGTCTGAGGGATCAGGCGGCGGGAGTTTTTTTGCATTGTAATCCTAGGTTCGGGCTATGTAAAATAGGAGGATATGGAAAGGGGAGAAGCGAGATGAACAAAATGTTGATCGTTCGCGGCGGCAGCGTCGTTCTGCCCGGGGAAGTACTGGAAGCGGATATTATTCTCTCAGACGGACGAATAAGCGAGATTGCGGCTTCGGGCAGCGCGGCGGCGTTATCCTCGGATGACGAGATCGTCGATGCCGAGGGAGCCTGGGTGCTTCCCGGGCTGATCGACCTTCATTGCGATGCGATCGAGAAGGAGGTCGAGCCTCGTCCGAACACGCTTTTCCCGTTCGATATGGCGTTTGTCCAGTATGAGCGCAAGCTGGCGCTGCACGGAATCACGACGATGTACCACTCGCTGTCTCTCGGAGTCGGCCTAAGCCTGAGAGGGGAGCATCTGACTTCCGAGCTGATCGCGCACATCCTGCGAAGCAGGCGGGAGCGGGCGATGATTCGCCATCGCGTTCACCTTCGCTACGAGGTGTCACATCTGACCGGAATGCCGCTGGCCCGAAGGCTGATCGAGGACGGGAGCATCGACTATTTATCGTTTATGGACCATGCGCCGGGCATCGGACAGTATCATCGTCCCGGTGCGTTCGAGCGTTACGTGATGAAAAATCAAGGAGTCGACATTCACGAGGCCGCCGCGATCGTCGAGGAGCTGCAGGAGAGACGAAGCCGGATCGATTGGGGGGAGCTTCGGTCGCTTGCCGGGCGTGCTAGGGAGAGGGGAATCGCGATCGCTTCGCATGATGACGATTCGGCGGGACAGGTGGACCATTCCCGTTCCTTCCATGCGGGAGTCGTCGAGTTCCCGCTTAACCTGGAGACGGCGCAATACGCGACGGAGCAGGGCTTGCAGGTGTGCGTCGGCGCGCCGAACATCGTACGAGGAGGCTCGCACGACAAGAACATGTCTGCGCTCGACGCGATCCAGGCGGGGGCGGCGGGCATCATCTGCTCCGATTACCATCCGGCATCGCTTCTGCAGTCTATCTTCATCCTGGAGCAAGAGGGCATTCCGCTGCCGCAAGCCGCGGCGATGGCATCGCGGAATCCGGCGCGCGCGATGGGAATCGATGCGGAGGTCGGCTCGATCGAAGCCGGCAAGCTGGCGGATCTGCTGATCGTGCGCAAGGTGCAGGGCTGCCCGGTCGTGGAGCGAACGCTCGTCGGCGGCAAGGTCGTTCAGCAGACGTTCGATTATCGGTGAGGTGCGAATGAAGCGCGGTCGCACGACGGAGAAAGAGCTGTAACCCGAAAAATTCGGGTTACAGCGCTCTAGAGAGCGAATAAGGAGCTGAACCCTGCCGGGGCAGGCAGAGCCCGGTTAGGAAGAGGACTTCTGAAGCTCGCCGTGCAGCGCTTCTACCATGCGCTGTTGATCTTCGGGCGCGCTTCGCTGCCAAATAATTTCGAATAGAACGCCGAGTCCCGGCAAGGTTACCTCCGCATTGCCGATCGAATCCTCGATGACGCCGCGAAGCTCATCCGGTCCATGATCTCGGACCCGATGCAGAATGGCTTCGCGCAAGCTCATGGTTACCGTCACGGGCGAACCTCCTTTGGAGATAAAGAGCCGCGGATTAACGCTCCGAATCGCGGCTTTCCGTAGAATTCCCCCGTTTCGGGCTAGATATGCCGCAGACGAATGGGGAAGAATGTTATGCTATAATAGCAAAATAAGGAGCAAGGTATACGGTAATGGGGAGGAGCCAGTTCGCCAATGGCTAAGAGCAAGAAACAATTCGCAATTATCGGCTTGGGCCGCTTCGGCTCCAGCGTCGCGAAATTCCTGTCCGAGATGGGGTACGAGGTTCTTGCGATCGATGCCGACCCGGAAAGCGTGCAGGATCTCGCGAACATCGTCACGCACGCCGTCTCGGCCGATTCCACCGACGAGGAAGCGATGAAGGCGCTCGGCATCCGCAACTTCGACGTCGTCGTCGTCGCGATCGGGGAGAATATTCAGGCCAGCATTCTGACGACACTAATCCTGAAGGACTTGGGTGTACATAAAATCATCGTCAAGGCGCAGAACGAGCTGCACGGCAAGGTTCTGAACAAGATCGGCGCGGACAAGGTCGTCTTCCCGGAGCGGGACATGGGCTTAAGAGTCGCGCACCATCTCATCTCGCCGAACATCATGGAGCATATCGAGCTGTCGAGCGACTTCAGCATCGTGGAGATGAAGGCGCCCTCCGCCATGTGGGGCAAGGACTTGAGAAATCTGGATATCCGGGTCAAGTATCAATGCAACGTATTGGCGGTCAAGCGGAATGGCGAGATGAACATCTCGTTCCCGCCGGACGAGAAGCTGCTGGTGAACGACGTGTTGGTCATCGTAGGCCGGAACGAGCAGCTCACGCGAATGGAGCAAGCGTATGCGGAACCTTGAGCCGGCGTTGACCTCGCTTGCCAATCCGCGGGTAAAGGGTTGGGCGAAGCTGTCGGAGCGCAAGCATCGCGAGAAGGAAGGGCGCTTCAAGCTGGAAGGCGTTCACCTCGTCTCCGAAGCGCTTGCTTCCGGCTGGCCCTTGGAATGCGTCGTCTTCGAAGAGGGAATGGAGATTCCGGAGGAGCTTCTGGCCTATGCGGATAATCAGCCTTCCTCGAGCTCCGCTCCGTCGTGGATTCCGGTCTCGCCCGACATTATCGCCAAGTGCGTCGAGACGGAAACTCCCCAGCCCGTGTTCGCGGTAGCTTATCGGAAGCCGGTCGACCGCGAGGCGCTTTTCGCGGAAGGAGCGGGTCCGGTCGTCGTGCTGGACGGCGTGCAGGATCCCGGCAACGTCGGTACTATCGTCCGCAGCGCCGCGGCGAGCGGAGCGAGCGCGGTCGTGCTCGGCAAGGGAACGGCTGATCTATACAACGCGAAGACGCTTCGCTCCACGATGGGCACTCTTTTCTACCTGCCGGTTTTGGAAGCCGATCTGACGGAGCTGCTGCCCGAAGCCAGAAGGTACGGCAAAACGCTTTACGGGACAAGCCTTCAAGCGACGAAGAGCTGCTACGAGGTCGAGCTCGGCCGCGATGCTTGGCTGCTGTTCGGGAACGAAGGCAGCGGGCTATCCCCGAAGGTTGAAGAGTTGGTGGACCGGCCGATCATCATCCCGATGACCGGCAAGGCCGAGTCGCTGAACGTGGCTATGGCGGCGACGGTGCTTCTGTTCGAGGCTCAAAGGCAGCGGATGGCTTACATAAATAGATAATTTGTGTGCCGTAATTCAGGTATCGACCGTGATAATTAAGTACCGGCTGAAGGCGTTAAGCTAACGGGCAGGGGTTAGTTCAGCAAATAAAAGCAGTTCTTAGAGGTCGAGGCTGTCCAGAAAGTCCGTTTCGGAGGGGCCTGGGCGGCTAACGGACACCAGCGGCGCTTAAAATCTTAACACCAACCTACAAAAACTCTAACGGTCACCAGAAACCCTTAGAGCTCAAAAATGGCTGTTTAAAGCAGGAAAACACACTCTAAGCGTCGCTAATGAGACTGTCGATTAACTGTTCATAACTCATCATCTTCAGCAATTCATATTCCGTTGTTTTAGTAATAAAATGAATGGTTTTCTCCCGAATTCGTCCATTATCTACGTATTTCATGG
>Ga0065721_10053060_pt1 | contig 10615 bp, 4 predicted proteins | sample Mesricmetagenome_FD_59108 | JGI IMG/M metagenome (GOLD analysis project Ga0065721, IMG submission 59108) | Mesophilic microbial community from rice straw/compost enrichment Sample: eDNA_1 v2 (version 2) | ecosystem: Engineered > Solid waste > Grass > Composting > Bioreactor | place: USA: Davis... | reverse complement strand
CCCGCGATCGTCCGGGGCTCGTCGGCATCGCCGACACGTCGCTCGCCCTCCGCAGGGCGCGGGCGCGCTCGTCGTGGGCACGCCACGCGAGCCACAGCACCGCCGACAGCAGGGCCCCCACCCCCACGGCGGTCTCGACCGGAGCGGCCAGGACGAGGGGGCCGATCTGCAGCGGCGCGCTCGTCGCGGTGCGTCCAAAGAACAGTCCGAAGCCGGTCATCCCGAGACCCGCGACCACCGCGGCCGTCGCCCACCGGTCGCTGCGGCCGGCGAGCGCGAGCGCGAGCGCGGTGCCGACGAGGAAGACCACCAGGGCGGGGATGAGCAGGTTGCGATAGGCGCCGACGGGGAGGTCGACGGTGACGAGGTCCTTCCACGCGACGACGATGCCGGCGTACGACTCCCCGAGGCCGCGCAGCACATCGAGGGGAGAGGTGAGCCGCGAGGGCACGGCCACGGGCACGGCCAGGAGCGTGAAGGCGGCGACGAGCCCCGCCGCCAGCATCCATCCGCTCCCCCGCCGCCACGCGACCGACGCCACCACGACGGCCGCGGCGACGGATGCCGCGACGACGAGGATCACGAAGCTCGCGGCGGCGTAGATCGGCCACGCCGCCACCGCGGCGAGCACCACGGACGCGAGGGTGTAGACGGCGGCGGCGACCCAGCGCGGAGCAGCCGACGCCTCGCGCCGGCGCCGCGGGGCGCGCTCGCGCGACCCGCTCACGAGGTGGCCCCGCGCACGAGAAGGCCCGAGAGGTCGTCGAGAGTCCCGATCGTGAGCACGGTGAGCCCCGCCACGCTCTGCATGCGCGGGTGCGCGCGCTCGTCGCAGATGACCGCGGCGACGGCCGTGTCGGCGGGGAAGGCGAGCGCCGCTTGGCGCAGACGCGCGAGGGGCACGACCGAACCGGTCACCACGAACGCGATCGAGAGACGTTCGTTCGCCTCGGCCGCCAGGCGGCAGACGTCTTCGACGGGCATCGTGTTGTCGTGGCGCTCGATGGCGCTGAACCCGTCGAGCATCGCGCGCGACGAGATGACCGGGATGTGGCGGATCGCGCGCAGGCGCCCCTTCACCACGCGCGGGATCTCCGACCCCGTCACGATGTCGATGTCGCGCGCATCGCGCACCGCGCGCATCCCGAGAGACGCCGCGGCCGAGACGGCGAGCTCGTACTCGTCGGCATCCGCGTACTCCTGCGTCGCGGCGGCGAGCACGACAGCCATGCGCGAGCGACGGGACTCCTCGTACTGCCGGACCATCAGCCGACCGGTCTTGGCCGTGGACTTCCAGTGAACCTGTCGCTGCGAGTCACCGGGGGCGTACTCGCGGATCGCGTGGAACGACATGTCGGCGTCGACGAGACGACGGGTCGCGTTGCCCTCCAGGTCGCGCACGAGACCAGCACTGGTGGAGGGCAGGCCGACGGTGCGCGGGTGGACGAAGAGGTCGTGAACGTCGTCGAACGCGTGCTCGCGGCGCAGCAGCCCGACGGGATCGCTGCGCACGGTGGTGACGGGGCCGACGCGCACGACACCCCGGGGAAGCGGGGGGATCTGCAGCGGTTCGGTGCTGCTCTGCCCCGGTCGCAGCAGCGGCACGCCGAACTCGACGAGCCCGCGGCCGACCGGGATATCGAGCCGCCCCGGCAGCGCCGGGCGCGAACTGTCGTTGCGCACGACGATCTCGCCGGTGACCCCGTGCCCCGCCGTCACGCGCTCGTGCTGCAAGGCCAGGTCGACCTCGTACGCGCGGGCGCCGAAGAGGAACGGCACGCTCATGACGAGCAGCAGCAGCGCCGCGGACCCCGCGACCATCCATTCCATCCACCCGAACAGGATGCCGAGCAGCAGACCCGCGGTCGCCGCGATCGCGACGACCGCTCCCGCGGGGCGCACGGTGCGGCCGGCCCACGACACGGCCGCCGCCACCGCCTCGGTGACCACCCGCCACGCTTCGGACGCGCGCACGACCGCGCGGACGATGCGGCGCTGGCGGCGGGTCGCGGTCGAGGTGATCGAGGTGCGCGATCCCGTGGCCATCGTCGCCGCGGAGGTGCGGGTCAGCCGCGACTCGGTGAGGTTCACGTCGGGCACGGCTCACCCCCCTCCCGCGCGGCTGCGGATGCCGGGCGCACGGACGTCACGCGCTCTCGCGCTGGGTGGGCGGGAGCGTGTCGAGCAGCACCTGACCGATCACGGCCTCCTGGGTGACCCCGTCGAACTCCGCCTCGGGGTGCAGGATGAGCCGGTGCGAGAGCACGGGGACGGCGAGGGCCTTCACGTCGTCAGGCGTGGCGTACGTGCGTCCCTGCGAGGCGGCCCGCGCGCGGGTCGCGCGCGTGAGGGCCAGCGCACCGCGGATGCTGACGCCCAGACGCACCTCGTCGGCCGTGCGGGTGGCATCCACGAGGCGGGCGATGTAGTCGAGAACGAGGGCGTCGACGTAGACGGATGCCGCCAGGTCGGCCATTCCGACCAGGGCCTGCGGCGTGATGATCGGGCGGAGGTCGGCGGTGGCGACGGGGGCGCCGTCGAGGATGCGCACGGTCGCCGCGTGGTCGGGGTAGCCGAGCGAGGTGCGCAGCAGGAAGCGGTCGAGCTGCGCCTCGGGCAGGCGGTAGGTGCCGGCCTGCTCGACGGGGTTCTGCGTCGCGAGGACGAGGAACGGCACGCCCACCTCGCGCGAGACGCCGTCGATGGTGACGCGTCCTTCTTCCATCACCTCGAGCAGGGCGGACTGGGTCTTGGGGCTCGCGCGGTTGATCTCGTCGGCGAGCACGATGTTGGCGAAGATCGGACCGCTGTGGAACTCGAACGCCCCGGTCTTCTGGTCATACACCGTGATGCCGGTGATGTCGCCGGGGAGCAGGTCGGGCGTGAACTGGATGCGCGTGTTCGTGCCCTGCACCGACTGCGCGACCGCTCGCGCGAGCGAGGTCTTGCCGGTGCCGGGGACGTCTTCGAGAAGCACGTGCCCGTCGCTGAGCATCGCGGTCAGCACCAGCTCGACGACGTGACGCTTGCCGAGGACGGCGCGCTCGACGTTGTCGGCGATCTGCGAGAAGGTCTGGGAGAACCAGGTTGCCTGCTCCTGGGTGATCGTCATGTCGGTGCGTTCTTTCCTGTGGGGGACGGGGATGCCGGGGCGGGGATGCCGGGGTCAGTTGTTGCCCGCGGGCGGCTGCGAGGGGTCGGTCTTGCCGGGGTCGCAGCGGCCGCTGGTGACCAGGGTGGCGTCGTCGAGGCCCCAGCCCTTCGCCGACCAGCTGACCAGGACGCGGGCGTTCTCGACGCGCTCCGCCCCCTTCGGGACGATGGTCGGGTCGGTCGCGTCGAGCTTTTTGCCGGCCTTGTCGTAGTAGATGACGCCCGAGCGATCGAGGGACGTGCTGCCCTGACCGTTGCTGGTCTTCCACCACAGCTTGAGCTCGCTGCCGGCGACGCACGAGTCGACGCCGGCCGTCGCCAGCACCTGGTAGGGCGCACTTCCGGATGCCGGCTTCACCACGCCGAGGTCGGACCTTGTCGGCCAACGATCGTGCTGGAAATACACGCCGATATCGGGGTCGCGGTCGTAGACATCGCTGCCCGGGCCCCAATTTTCGTACCGCACGGTGTTGTTGCGCGGCGGCTTCGAGCCCTCCTCGATGCGGCTGATCTTCCACCGGGCGCTGTTGCCGTCGACCACGGGCTTCGCGTCGACGCGGAACGTGTATCCCTGCGGGGCGGAGGTGTCCTGGGCGGCGTCGACGGTCTGCTCGACCTGCGCGGAGCCGAAGCTCTTGCCCTGATAGACCGAATCGACGCACATGCGCACGGTGTACGTGACGCCGTCGTCCTTGCCCGGGAACTCCCGACGCGGACCGTCGTCGCCCACGCGGCACGAGCCGTCGATCGCGAAGCCGTAGCGCAGCTCGGAGCCGTCGCCGTTCTTCGACGCCGATCCCTCGGCCACGATCGTGACCTTGCCACCGCCTTCTCGCTTCGAGGTCAACGCGAGGGTGAGCTGCTGCGGCGCGCCGACGCCGTGCGCGGAGAACACGAGGGCCTGCCCGCTCTGCGACCCGCCGAGACCCGGCGGCACCGTGAATCGCGAGATCGGGGTCACCGTGATCTGGGTGGAGGAGTTGCTGCCGACCGGGAAGGCGCCGATCGAGACGTTCTCCTGGTTTCGGCCGATGTCGACGGTGCGCTTCTGCCCCGCGGCGCTCACGATCTCGAGCGACCCCGTCTCCGCGGCATCCACACCCCGGATCGTCAGGTCGGCGACGCCGCCCTCTCCGCCGTTGTCGACGGGCGTGAAGTCGCCGGATCTCGGCCGGTCGGGCGAGGCGTACGCCCACGCGGTGGTGCGGACGGCACCGCGCGACTCGCCGACGCTGTTCACCGCCGTCACGACATACTCGCGCTGCTCGCCGTTCGGCGCCGAGATCACGGGGCAGCCGCCGTCGGGGCCGCACTGCGCGACGACCTCGCCGCGCGAGCGCACCGTGAACCCGGCGAGCGCGGGATAGGCGCGGCGGGCCTCGCCCGGGTCGATGCGCAACGTGAGCGAGCCGTCGGCGTAGGCGGTCTGCCGCACGCTCGCGGGGGCGCGGGGATAGCCGAGCAGGTCGAGCACCACGCGGGCGTCGCGCGTGGAGGCGGTCGTGCGCCCCTGGGCGTCGCGGAGGGTCACGCTCGCGCTGCACGTGGCGCCGGGGGCGTCGGCGTTCCACGACGCGACGACGCTCGTGGGCGAGGCGACGGAGAAGTCCACTCCCGTGCACGCGGCGGTGGGCCGCACGCCCACGACCTCGAGCGGGGTGCGCGGCAGCGGGTTGACCTCGCCGCTGATGCCGATCACGCCGATCGTGCAGCTCGAGCCCTGGGCCTGCGAGCACTGCGACGAGGTGGTGCCGCCCTGGGGCAGGGTCGAGGGGGCCGCGCCCACGCGCAGTACGAGTCGCGCCGGGGCGACGGCGTTGTGGCTGGTGACCGAGACCACCGCCGCGGTGTCGGTGCCGGGCACCGCGCGGTCGTCGCCCACCACGGTCACCGTCGAGCCGTCGAGGGAGACCTGGAAGGCCGACCCACTGTCGCCGACCGCGTACCGGATGCCGGCCCAGTCCTCGCGGCCGAGCTGCCAGGAGGTCATGTTGCGCAGGTCGAACGTCTTCGTCTCGCCGGGGCCCACCGTGAGCGAGCCGGGCCGCAGTTCGGGCTGGGGATCGCGCGCCACGACGCCGATCGGCACCGACAGCACCGTCCACTCCTGCGTCCCCGCCACGCGCACGGGCACCTGGCACGCGTCGGTCCACGGCGAGCCGGTGCCCGCGTCGTACCGCACGACGGAGCCGCTGACCGAGCAGCGCCCCTCCGCCCGCACGCCGGTGGTGGCGACGTCGGTTCCGACCTCGAGGGTCGCCCGGCGGGGCAGGGCGACGAGGGATGCCATGTCGAACTCGACCGACGCCAGCTCGTCGACGCGCTGCGCCGAGCCGGGTCGCAGCGCGAGGCTCACGTCGTCGTCGCCGGGGACGCGCAGGAACGCGTAGGTGGTGACGTCGGCGTCGCCCACGCGGCCGGTCACCGCGAACGGGATCACGCGCCGCGTGGCCGGAAGATCGCCGGACAGACGGCGGCCGTCGAGACGAACGTCGGTGGGCTGACCCCACAGCGACACGTCGAGATCGCCGACCTCGCCGCCCGACCAGGTCGCGCGACCCGCGAGCACGTCGACGCCGGTGGAGAAGTCGTCGCGGTTCTCGACCGTGAGCACCGTGTCGGTGACGACCGGGTAGTCGGGAACGCTCTCGCGGACCACCTTGACCACGATGAGGCCGCGACCGGTGTTGCCCGAGTCGGACTCGACGTCGTAGAGGAACGACATCGTGCCCGGATCATCGCCCGCCTTCAAGACGACGCCGGTGTCGCTGACCGTCTCGACGAACCCGTTCAACCGCGCATACTCGGGGTTGGCGCTCCCGTCGACCAGGGTCTCGGGCAGGTCGGGACGCACCGCGGTGAGGGTGAGGCGCCCCTGCGTGGGGTCGATGTCGTTCGCGAGCGGGCTGACGCGGATGGTGCGGTCTCCCCCGGCCTGCACCTGCACGTAGTCGGTGAAGGTGATCGGACTCGGGTTGGCCTCGGCATCCAGGATCCCGATGCGCACCGTGCCCTCTCCCGTGGCGCCGGAGGGGTCGGACACGCGGTAGCGGAACGACACCTGCCCGCGATCACCCGGCACCGAGGAGTAGACGATCGACGAGCCGTCGGGGGCGACGGATGCCGTGCCCCGGTCGGGCTGGGCCACGATGCGGTCCAGCGACACGGCGTCTCCGTCGGGGTCGACGCCGAAGGCCTGGAAGTCGATCGTGGTGGTCCCCCCGCTGAGCACGCGCCCCTGCAGCGTCTCGGGCAGCGGGGCGCGGTTGGCCTCTGCGCCCAGGACGGTGATGCGCACGGTCGCCTCGTCCCACAGGGCGGGCGTTCCGGTGGTGTACACGCGGTAGGTGACCTCGTACGCCCCGGGGGTGGTGGGGGCGAGATAGCGCAGCACGCCTCCCGACGCGAAGGCGAGGGCGTCGCTCGCCGGCTGCGCCTGCACGCTCGAGGGGTCGAGGCTGGGGCGCCCTCCGGCCGGGGAGATGTCGTTGTCGAGGACGGGGATGTCGATCTGCGCGCCCGCGCGCACCGTCACGGTGTCGTCGACCGCGATCGGCGCGATCTCGGGCGCCGGCGGCAGCAGGTACACCGTCGCCTCGCCCGCGACGCGGGAGCCCTCGTCGTCGGTGCCGTCGCTGACGGTGTATCCGACCGTGCCGAGCAGCCCCGCTGCGCCGTCGGCCGTCGAGCCCGAGACGCGGAGGTCGTTCTGCCCGACGGTGTCGACGGTGAGCGACGCACCGTCCGCGGCGGCCGGGGTCACATCGCTCAGCAGCAGTACGCGCCCGGTGGGGTTGGAGACCGCCGTGAAGACGTCGAGGGTGGCGTCCTCCTGCGGGCGGACGAAGGCGACGACCGGCGCCGTCGACAGTTGCGCGGGCGCGTCGCCGGGCAGCAGGGTGATGCGGGCCGTGCCGGTGGCATCGCGGCCCCCGCCGTTGACGGTGAAGTCGACGCGGTACACACCCGGCGCGGAGGCGGAGAAGTCGAACACCGTGCTGCCCGCGACGACCGTCGCGGTCGCGGCGGCGTCGTCGAGCACGCGCACCGAGCCGAGGGTCACGTCTCCCGCGGTGCCGGTGACGTGCGGACCCACGTCGACGGAGAGCGAAGTGCCGACGGTGTCGATCGTCGCGAAGGACTGCACCGCGAGCGAGGGATCGGGGGTGACGCGGATGACGAGGGGCTTCGTGGTCGTCGCCCCGGAGGTGTCGGCGACCGTGACGTCGAGCTGGATGTTCTGCTCGCCGCCCGAGCCGTCGTCGGCGTGCTGGTAGACGACGTCGCCGCCCGGAGTCGCGGCGACCGTGCCGACCCCGCCCGGGTTCTCGACCGACAGCAGCAGCAGGGGGTCGCCGTCGGGGTCGACCCATCCGGGCAGCACGGGGACGGTGATCGTCCCGCCGCGCGCGACCTCGGGGGTCGGCCACGGCTGCAGGCATTTATCGACGCCGCACCAGACGGGGGCCGCGTTCGACTCCGCAGGGGACACGGTCAAGGTCACCGTCGTCGCGGCGGAGGTGAGCCCGTCGGCCGTCGTGCCGTCGGTCACGGCGTAGCTGAAGGTCGCGGTGCCGGTCGCTCCCGGCTGCACGCGCACGGCGAGGCGCTGCCCGGAGTCGGTGAGCGAGAGGGCGCCGAAAGCTGGGTCGAGACCGGTGACGCTCTCGGGCACGATGCTCAGCACGTCTTCGTTGGGGTCGTGGTCGTTGAGCAGGACGGGGAGGGTCGTGAGCCGTCCCGCGCGCACGCCGAAGGAGTCGGGCTCGGCGATCGGAGGCTTCGGATCGAGGACAACGCTCAGCTGCTCGTCGCTCTGCACCGCGGCCTGTTCGGTGCGATCGTCGAGCGACCAGTTCTGACTCGAGGCGACGAGGGCTCCGTCGGGCACGGTCCACACCCAGCCGGTGCGCGTCTCGTTCAGGATGACGGCGTGATCGGTCGCGACGAAGACCGGACGACGCTGGTCGGGCAGGCTCGCCCCGCCGTAGTCGAGGGAGGTCTCGCCCTGGTCGCTGCGCCAGAGCGTGCCGCCGCCGTCATCGGGGAGCAGCCACGCGGCGTAGGCCACGCCCTGGTGAGTGAGCGGGCGCACGGGCTGGCCGCGCACCTCGCCGCTGCCACCCGCTTCGCGCCGCGGCCCCGAGCCGTCGGCGGGGATCGCCCACAGCGAGCTGTCGTCGGCGAGGTAGACGGCGTCGGCGCCCGCGTCGGCCTCGCTCAGCGAGGCCTGCTCCCCCAGATCGATGTCGACCGGATCGGCGCCGCGCGTCCAGACGCGGCCGGCCTCGGCATCCACGAGCACCCAGGTGTCGCCCGCGGCCGAGAGCTCGGGAGCGGTCACCGCGACATCGAGGGCGTCGCGCGCGCGCACCTCGTCGGCGTCGATGTCGTACCGGATCACGGACTTGTCGACCGAGGAGTAGGCGAAGAGCATGCCGCGATCGTCGAGGGCGATGGCATCCGCGGTGTACGACACCGCGTCGTCGTCGCCGGCGGTGCCGAACGGGTCGAGCTCGGCGGCTCGCTGCCCGGCCTGGCTCAACCGCCCGGCGAACAGCGCGCCCGTGTCGGTGCGGTAGACGACGTAGTCGCCGGCCGTGGCCACCGAGGTCGTTCCCGGAGGAGTGTCGGGGGCCGCCTCGAGCTGGTCCTGCTCGAGGTCGACGGGCTGCGCCTCGTCGATGCGGGTGAGCTTGCTGTAGCTGTCGGTGAACAGGTAGGCGCCGTCGTCCGCCTGCGCCACATGGCTCGGGTTCCCGGCCGTCCGCACGGTGTCGAGCTCGCCGACGGTGGTGTTCACCCGGGCGTAGCGTTGCCCGTCGCCGGTCTGCAGCGCCCACACCGAGGTGTCGACCTCGGGCGTCTGCTGGGCGTCGAGCCCCGGCCAGACGATGCTCGCGGTGACCACGAGCGTGGCCGCCACGACGGTCGAGGCGAGCCCGACCAGCGTGCGGCGCTTCACCGCAGCACCCCCGTCGCGTAGAGCGCGGCGACGACCACCGCGCCGGCGGTCACGAGCGTCGCCGAAGCGAGCACCCACGGCAGTGCCCGGGATGCCGTGGAGACGGGCGTCGCGATATCGGTGTCTTCGTCGCGGGCGTAACCCGTGATGCCCGACGAGTCGCGGGTCTTGCGCGAGATCTCACGCTCCACGCGCGAGCGGGCGGGCCCGCGCACCGTGCCGTCGGCGAAGTCGATCGCGCGCGCGGCGGGCGCCCACTCGGCCGCGGGCACCTCGAGCGGCGTGGCCGCGGTACCCATGTCGGCCTGCACCCCCTGCAGCGCCTCGCCGAAGGCGCGGGCGCTCGCGTACCGCTGCGCGGGATCGCGCGCCATCGCCTTCTCGAGCACCTCCTGCACGGACGCCGGGACGTCGTCGCGGGTGATCGGCGTGTACGAGGCCCGGGCGATGCGCCGGCGCAGCTGCTCGCGCGAGTTCTGGCCCTTCTCGCGCCGCTCGAACGGGCTGTGGCCGGCGAGCAGCGAGTAGACCGTGGCTCCGAGGCTCCAGACCTCGCTCGCCACCGTGCCGGCGGTCTGCTCCGCCACGACCTCGGGCGCGCTCCACGGGACGCTCATGGCGAGCATCTCGTCGGCCCCCTGACGCACGAGCGACGACGAGATGCCGAAGTCGGCCAGCACCGGGGCGCCGAAGGTGGTCACGAGGATGTTGCTGGGTTTGACGTCGCGATGGATGAGCCCGGCGTGATGCGCCGATTCGAGTGCCCCCGCCATGCGCACGCCGATCGAGAGCACCTCGGCGACGGGGATGCGCTCGACGCGGTACCGCTGCGCGAGCGAGCCGGGGCAGAACTCCATGACGATGTAGGGGCGCCCGTCGGCCGAGATGCCGGCCTGGTAGACGGTGACGATCGAGGGGTGCGCCGACAGGTGCGCGAGCACGTCGGCCTCGGCGTTGAACATGCGCAGCAGGTCGGTGTCGCGCACGTCGCTCGGCAGCACCTTCACCGCGACGTCACGGCGCGGCATGTCCTGCCCGTAGAGGAAGACGTCGGCGAACCCGCCCGATCCGAGGGGACGGATGTACGCCAGCCCGGGCAGGATGGGCGGCGACGACGGAAGCCGCTGCGGCATCGAGCCCCCTCCCCCGGACGACGCACCCGCGACTCAGCGGGCGCACAACCCGACGATGCTAACAAAGCAGTCTTTGACGACCGTGCGCGTTGTGCACAGGCGCCGACCGGCCCATGCGTCGACTCAGGATGCCGGGGCGTCGGGCTCGCGGGGATCGAAGGGCGCGTCGAGGGAGCGCGTCAGATCGTCGAGCAGGGCGGCGATCTGCGGCTCGACGTACTCCGCGACCGCGGCCTGGATGCGCAGGCGGTGATGCAGCAGGATCGTGCACACCTCGCGGCCGATCATGTTCGCGTAGTCGTCGGCGAGACCCACCTCCTGCCGCAGGGCCGCCTTCGCGGCATCCGACAGCGGGGGGAGGGCC
>Ga0065721_10006201_pt1 | contig 10616 bp, 10 predicted proteins | sample Mesricmetagenome_FD_59108 | JGI IMG/M metagenome (GOLD analysis project Ga0065721, IMG submission 59108) | Mesophilic microbial community from rice straw/compost enrichment Sample: eDNA_1 v2 (version 2) | ecosystem: Engineered > Solid waste > Grass > Composting > Bioreactor | place: USA: Davis... | reverse complement strand
GAGCACAACCGGCTGAAGCCGGGTATCGGATTGGGGCTGACCATCACCAAGCTCCTGACCGAGACTCTGGGCGGCGCGATCGCCGTCGAGAGCGAGCCGGGGCAGGGAGCGACGTTCCAGGTGCGCCTGATGCTTTCCAAGGTCGACCGGCCGGCGGCGCGGGCCTCGGAAGACCGGCGCATCCGCAGCTACAGGGGGCCGCGGCGGACGATCATGGTGGTCGACGACAATGCCGACCATCGAGAAATGATGCGCGAGATGCTGCAGCCGCTCGACTTCACCGTACTGACCGCCGTCGACGGGCCGAGCTGCCTGACGCTGACGGATGGGGTGAAGCCGGACCTCTTCTTCATCGACATCCTGATGCCGGGCATGACCGGCTGGGAGCTGGTCAGGCGCCTGCGGGAAGCCGGGCAGGTGGCGCCGATCGTCATGCTCTCGGCCAATATCGGGGACGGGGCCAACAAGCCCGAGAGCGACCCGGGGCACAACGACGCCATCGCCAAGCCCTTCAGCCTGCGCCAGCTGATCGAGAAGCTCGAGAGCCACCTCGAGCTCGAGTGGGTGGACGACGAGCCGGCGCAGAAGCCAACGCGCCCGCAGAACGATGGCGGAAAACTGCGCTCGCCGGGGCCTGAGCACTTGCGCGAGCTCATCAGCCTCGGGCAGATCGGGCATGTGCGCGGAATCGATGCCAAGCTGACGGAGCTCTCGCGCGAGCCGGAGAACGGCCCGTTGGTCGATGTGCTGCGCCAGCGCATGGAGGCCTATGACTTCACCGGCTACACCCAGATCCTCGAGGGCGTGAGCGAGAATGAGTGAGCTCGTGCGGGGACAGGACGTGGTGCTCGTCGTCGACGATTCGCCCGAAGCGCTGGGATTCCTCACCAGCGCCATGGAGGAATCGGGCGTGACGGTGCTGGTGGCCAAGAGCGGCGAGGCGGCGCTCGGCATCGCCGAGCGGGTGACGCCGGACATCATCCTCATGGACGCGGTGATGCCCGGGCTGGACGGGTTCGAGACCTGCCGGCGGTTGAAGGCCAATCCGGCGGTGGCGCATGTGCCGGTGATCTTCATGACGGGCCTCACTGAAACCGAGCACGTGGTGCATGCGCTCGAAAGCGGCGGGGTCGACTATCTCACCAAGCCGATCAATATCGACGAGCTCAAGGCCCGCATCCGGGTGCATCTCGCCAACGCCCGCACCGCGCAGAGCGCGCGGGTTGCGCTGGATGCGGCCGGGCGGCATCTGATGGCGGTCTCGACGGGCGGGGAGGTGCAGTGGGCAACGCCACAGGCGAGCCGGTTGCTCGCCTCGGCAGGTATCGACGGCGCCGCGCGCGTCGGCGCGCGGGTACGCCAATGGCTGGCTGCACGTGGCGATATCGGCGCGAAGGCGGGCGAGACCTTTGCCCTCGATCCGGCAAGCACCGGCAGCCTGCAGCTCGTCTGCCTCGGTAGCATCGGAGCCGACGAGCATCTCTTCCGCCTGCTGGCGCCGGCCGGGGACAATCCGGACGAGATCCTACGGCAGAACTTCGGGCTCACCCAGCGCGAGAGCGAGGTGCTGCTGTGGATCGCCCGGGGCAAATCCAACCGCGATATCGGGGACATCCTCGGATTGAGCCCGAGGACGGTCAACAAGCACCTGGAACAGGTCTACGCCAAGCTGGGGGTGGAAAACCGCGCCTCGGCGGCGATCAAGGCGACGCACGTGCTGCAGTCGCCTTACGACGGCTAGGCCTCGACCGCCGCCGGAGCGGCTTTCGGCCGGCTCCGGCAGAGGTGTCTGCACCGCTGAACGCCCTGCAAACGACGTGCCAAAGCGTACCCCACGGAGCAAGTTATTGGGGCGGCTGAAAATGCCGCTGGTTCGAGGTTTCGCCTAGTACGTCCCCAAGGCCTCTTCTGCCCAAGAATTCATCGGCGTGCGTAACAAATTGTAGCTAACCCGCGCGAAATGCGTGACCTGACGTCACGAACGCGTTATATTTCCTTCACCGTAGGTTCATCCTTCGGCAGAGGTTGTTTGCACCGACACCCTCGGCCCCGTGCCATCGCACCAATGGCGCGGGGCTTCGTATGTGTCCCTACCGTTCCAGACGCGCCAGCACGTTGCCGTCCGCTGCCTTGAGCAGCAGGGCGCCGTCGGCGATTTCGTAGCTTTGCGCCGCCTCGAGCGCGGCGAAGAACGCCTGTTCCTGCTGCAGGTGATCGCAGGCCATCATGGTCGAGAAGACGTTGGTGATGTCGATGTTCGAGTCGTCGACCTCGAGCGTGCCGCCATAGGTGTTGCAGCCGCCATTGCCGCCGATTTCGCCGGGCGAGACGATGAGGGTCGATTCCGCGCCCTCCGCCGTCGGTGCGCCATCGATCTCGATGAGCCGCCAGGTGCCTTCGAGCGCGTTTTCGGCCGCGTCGTCGGCCTGCGCCCGATCGTCGGCGGGGTCTTCGCCTGCAGATTCTCCGCCTGCGGGCTCTTCCGCCGCCGGCTCGGCCGACGAAGCGCGCACCAGCATCAGCTCCACCGGCAGCTCGACCGAGAGCGGATCGACGGTATTGCGGGTGTCGGTGATGAACCAGAGATCGCCATCGGCTTCGATGCGGGCCGAAAGCGCGTAGGTGGCGCGGTCCTCGACCTCCGCCGGATCGAAGGCGAGGGTGAAGGGGATCGGCACCTGCCCCGCCGGCTCGACGCGGGTCGAGGCGATGACCTTGGCGGGGGCATCGGCGAGAGAGACGTCGGCGAGCTGGACCTCGAGCACCGCATTGGGAGGCAGGGCGATGCGCTCGCGATAGGAAGCGGTGCCGGAGATGGAAGCGCCATCGGCAAGGGCGGTGCCGGAGAGCAGGGCGGCGGCGAGAAGCGCGGCCGGACGGGCGACACGGGCAAGGATGATCTTCATGGGAGCTCCCTTCATTGTTCGCGCCTCGGATGGCGGACGATTGCGGCGGATTTGGCCACGGCTTTGCGTAGAACCGCATAGCATCGTGCACATAACTTGCATCAAACGCATGAAATAAGGCGCCAAGATTGTGCGGTTTCCACCGCGATGCTTGCTTCCCCGCGTCGAAGAGACAAGGGAACTTTGGAGCAACGACATGAACAAGTTGATCGCACTCTCCGCCGCCGCCGTTCTGGCCCTGACCTCCGCCTCGGGCGCGCAGGCAGGCGGCCTCTTCAGCAAGCGGAACTCGCTGCTGGGCAACGTCACCGGTATCGTCGCGGGCGTCGCCACCAAGGACATCAACGTCCTCAACGGTACGACCGTCGCCATCGGCACCGGCCCCATCCTTTCGGGCAACAACGTGCTGAGCGGCAACGGCCTCCTCAACGGGAGCAACCTGCTCAACGGCGTCGGGGTGCTGAACGGCAACGGCATCCTGGGGATTTCCGTCAACAAGCCTCGCCACTCGCGGTGGTGAGCAGACAGCGGAAGGCCGTCGCCCCTCCGCAGGCCCGCGTCTGGTGCGGCGCGGGCCTTTATGCGTCGGCGTGGCTCACGACCAGCGGGTGAGGCTCGCCGTGGGCTGGCCGACCGGATCGAGCCGGGTTTCTTCCATGGAAAGGTGCGCCTCGCCCGCGGCCGGTTCGAAGGCGAGCTCGGCAAGGCAGACGGCAGCGCCGGAGACGGCATAGATGGTGTTCTGCACGCGGGCGATCCAGCGCTCGTTTCCGTCGACGAAAGGTATGACGAGCGCGAGGCTTATGGTGCCGCGCGGGCTCTCCATCAGCTCGCGGTAGCGCCGGTGGACGGGCGCTATGGCCGGGTTGGCGCGCGGGTCCAGCACCCAGCCGAAGCGGGCGAGCGGACTGGACTGCTCCATGAACGGGCGGGCACGGGCGAGCAGGCGAAAGCCGGAATCGAAGAGCACCAGGTTCTGCTGCGAGTTCGAGACGAACTGGCGCAGCGCCGCCAGGGGCTCGTTGTCGGGGCCCCAGAGCAGCCGCTCGATGGCGGCGATGTTGTGCGGACGCGGCGTATCGCGGCCGCTCTCCCAGCGGCTGACCTGGCTCTGCGCCACGCCCAGCGCATCGGCGACGGTCTGCTGGCGCAGGCGCGCCTGGATGCGGTACGCGCGCAGCGCCGTGCAGATATCCTGTGGTGTAGACATTTGAACTGCCCCGAGTGGTTGTTCCGGAGCGGATGATGGCGCATTGCGGAGGTGTTTACGGTTAATTAACCGAACAACATTGGTTCACCATGAATTTATACCAGTGTTCATAAGTGAATCCGCGTAGAAACTACGTAGAATATTGCTTAACCGGCTGCTGTAGAACTTTCCGTATCGAGGGGGTGGCCGATGCGGTTGGGGTTCGTCGCTGGTTTCGTCCTGTCGGGACTGATCTCCGCGGGTGTGACGGCGGGCGAGCTGGTGCCGTTGGTCTCCTCCGCCAGCCACGTCACCGGCGGCTGGACATCGAACGCGACGGAAACGCCGGGCGGACCGTCCGACACCTATGTCGAGCATCGTCACGACATCTCGTTTGCCGGCGGGCAGGACGGTCTGGCGCTGCGCGGGAGGCTCAGCCTGTCGCAGACGCGGTTCGTCTCCACGGATGTTGCCGAGGACGAGTTCGGCGCCGGAATCGAGGGCGAGATGCTGCTGGCGCCGGGGGTAACGCTGCGCCTGGGCTATGCGCTCGACCACAAGCAGGCGACGGACGGGTTGCCGCTCGGGGGCGGCATTCTGCCGGTCGACTCGGCGGAAACGCGGCAAGAGGTCGGCGGGCAGGTAACCGTCGCGCGCGGAACGGAAACTGTGACCCTCAGCCTCGTGCGCGAGGGACTGCATTTCGGACCGACGCGCATCGGAAGCCTGCCGCCGATGCGGATGACGGCTGACGCGGGCGTCACCAGCCTCGAGGCGGAATGGCGGCATGCGCTCGGTGGCGGGGCGCTGGTCCTCGCCGGCGGACGGCTGCGGTTTACCGGGGTCGGTGAAGAGGACCGGCTGCTCTTCGAACGCTTCCCTGCCCATGACCTCAGGATGAGCTTCGGCCTTGGGTCGGAGGGGCAGGGCAATATCGCCGCTCTCGCCAGGGGCGGGCTCGATGTCGTGTGGCCTGACGGGCGAGGGGACCTTGCCGAACTGCAGCCCTTTGCCGAATTCCTGCTCGAGGCGCGGTTCGGCGGGTTCGCGGCGGCGCTGGAAGCGGGGACGGAGATCGAGCTCATCGATCCGGTGGACGGCGTCGCCGGTACCAAGCGGCGGCTGGGGATCGAACTGGTGCAGGCGTTGATGCCGGGGCTCGATGCGCATGGCGGATTCGCGCACGAGCGGGAGAAGGGGATCTACGATCCGGCGTCCTTCATCGAGAAAACCAGCCTTTCCGCCGGGCTGCGCTATCGGCCCGACACGCACTGGTCTTACGGATTGGCCGTCACCCGCACCGGCCATTCGGAACAGGGGCTTGCCTACCGCAAGACTGATGTGGCGCTGACGATTTCCGGCGCAATCTAGCGTAACCACACGGGAACCCGAGCGCGGTCTGCCCGTTTTTCTTGCGAACGCAGCCAGCACCAACACCGGTTTCGGGCGAGCCGCCGCAAGGGCTGACGCTCCCTTGCGACATCCCCGAGGGGACGCGGGACTCCGGTCCCGCGTCCTTGCCTTTTCAGGCGGCAAGAGCCGCGTCCGGCGACATGAACTCGTAGTTCTGCACCTGCGCCACCGGGGCGCAGGTGACGTGGCCACGCCATACGTTGAGGCCGGAGCGCAGATGCTGGTCGGCCAGCAGCGCATCGCGCCAGCCGAGATTGGCGAGCTTGACCACATGCGGAAGCGTGGCGTTGTTGAGCGCGTAGGTCGAGGTGCGCGCGACCGCGCCCGGCATGTTGGCGACGCAGTAGTGCACGATGCCGTCGACGACATAGGTCGGTTCGGCGTGGGTCGTCGGACGCGAGGTCTCGAAGCATCCGCCCTGGTCGATGGCGACGTCCACCAGCACCGCCCCCTGTTTCATGGTCGCAAGCATGTCGCGGGTGACGAGCCTGGGCGCCGAGGCGCCCGGGATCAGCACCGCGCCGATGACGAGGTCGGCCGAGGCGATGGCCTCGGCGATCGAGGCCTTGTTCGAATAGATGACGCGGGCGCGGGCGCCGAAGTGGTTGGAAAGCCGCTCGAGCGCGGCCGGGCTCTTGTCGAGAATGGTCACGTCCGCCGAAAGGCCGACGGCATTCTCGGCGGCGTGGAAGCCGACGACCCCGCCCCCCAGGATCGCAACCCTGGCCGGCTTCACCCCCGGCACGCCGCCGAGCAGCACGCCGCGCCCGCCATGGGCTTTCTCCAGCGCCGTGGCGCCGGCCTGGATCGACATGCGCCCGGCCACCTGGCTCATGGGCTTGAGGAGCGGCAAACCGCCCGAGGCGTCGGTGACGGTCTCATAGGCGATGGCGATGGCGCCGGATTTGACGAGGTCCCGCGTCTGGTCGGGGTCGGGGGCGAGGTGGAGGTAGGTAAAGAGGATCTGGCCGGGGCGGAGCAGGGCGCGCTCCTCAGGCTGCGGTTCCTTGACCTTGACGATCATATCGGCCCCGGCAAACACGGCTGGAGCGTCGGGAACGATCCTGGCACCGGCGGCGCGATAGTCGGCGTCGCCATCGCCGATGCCGGCGCCGGCATCGGTCTCGACCAGCACCTCATGACCTTGATGGGGTCAGCTCTGCAACGCTCTCAGGCGTCAGGCCGACCCGATATTCATGGTTTTTGATTTCTTTCGGAACACCGATACGCATGGCGTCTGCCTCCCTGCGGAAAATGGTTCACTCAAGCAGGAAACGCACGGAAAGTCCTTGCAAACTCGTGCGAGGGCGGCCAGTGTTTCGGATATTCCCCGAACATTTCGGCAGGTGGCGAGAGAGAATTGCAGCTGGACAGGATAGGTCGGAAAATTCTGCGCGAACTACAGGCCGACAGCCGCAGAAGCGTGCAGGAGCTCGGGGAGGCGGTGGGGCTCTCACCCTCGGCCTGCCACCGGCGGGTACGCACGCTCGAGGAGCGGGGACTGATCGAAGGGTATCGAGCGTCGCTCAACGCCGAACGCCTCGGCTTTTCCATGCAGTTCTTCATCGAGGTGGGGCTGACGAGCCAGAGCGAGGCGGCGCTCGACGCGTTCGAGGCGGCGGTCAAGGACATCCCCGAAGTTCTCGAGTGCCACCTGATGGCCGGGCAGTCCGACTATATCCTGCGGGTCATCTGCCGCGACCACGAGGACTTCGAGCGGCTGCACCGGCGGCTCTCGGCGCGGCTGCCGGGAGTGGCCCGCATCCACTCCAACATGAGCATAAGGACGGTCAAGGCGCGAACCGGGCTTCCCCTCTAGCGTCATCGGCCTGTCAAGGCGCGGTGCGATCAGAAGGGGCTTACCCGGGGAACTTCCATGATCCGCATTCCGCTGCTCATCGCGAGCGCCATCATCCTTGCGCCTGGCGCCCTGGCCCAGGAGCTTTCCGACGCCGACCGCGCCATCAACAATACGATCGCTGTGGGCGAGGCCACGCAGGCGCCGACGCAGTGGCTCGGCGCCGTGCCGCATTTCGTGATGATCGGCGAATTCGACGACTACACCTTTGCCATCAACGCTCCCGATCCGGAGGCGGCGGGCGTCGCGCTTGCCGGCAAGCGCGAGTACCGGCCGAACGGGGAGGCGCTCGACTTCATCGACTTCGAGGTCGCCTTGGATGCGGTGATCGGCGGCATCGAGCGGTCGATCGAGATGGAGTTCGAGAACGCCAATTTCGCCGCCTATGAGTTCCCGGCCGATTTCGCGCTGCAGGGCGCGGCCTTTCCGGAAGGAAACCTCAGCAATCTCGAGCTGGAGTTCGAATGGGAGTGGGTTGAAAAGAGCGTCGTGGTCAACGAGGAAGCGCTCTTTACCGACGGCACGCTGACCTTTGCCCTCAACGAAGGCGAAGCCGACGAGCGCGGCCTTTCCGACAGCGGCGTGATCGGAGGATTCGTGACCGTCACGCGGGATGGGCAGACGCTCGCCATTTCCTTCACCGCGCCGGTCCGGGAAGCCGAGATCGATGAATAGGGGTGCGGCAGTCACACTCACCCTGCTGCTCGCGGCGGCGCCGGCGGGGGCACAGGCACCCGTCTTTGCCACCATCACCGCGGTCGCCGAGAGCGAGGCGGTCGAGGCGGATCCGGACGATCCGGCGATCTGGGTCAATGCCGACGATCCGGCGCAAAGCCGCATCATCGGCACCGACAAGCAGGTGGGACTCGTCGTCTTCGACCTCGCCGGCACCGCGGTGCAGCGCCTTTCGGACGGGCGGCTCAACAATATCGACCTGCGCCAGCATGTTTCGCTCGGGGGCGAGGAACTGACCCTGGCCGCGGCGACGCGACGGGACGACGATACCATCGTCTTCTACACCATCGATGCCGAGGGCACGCTGGCGCCGGCCGAACCCTTCGCCTTTCCCGGCGCGCCGCGCGAGATCGGCGATGATATCTATGGGCTCGGACTTTACCACGATGCGCGGAGCGGGCGGCTTTATGTCGTCGTCAACTTCAAGACCGGCGACGTCTTCCAGTGGGAGGTGACGTCCACGGACGATCGGCTGGCGCTCGAGCTCAGGCGCGAATGGTCGGTGCCGAGCCAGCCGGAGGGCATCGTCGCCGACGATGCCCTGGGCTCTATCTACGTGGGCGAAGAGGATGGCGGCATCTGGCGCTTTCCCGCCGACCCTGAGGCCGAGCCCATCGGCACAATGATCGACGCGGTGGGGTCGGCATGCCTGCCGGTCGATGACGTCGAGGGCATGGCCGTGGGGCCTTCGGGCGGACCGGAGGACGGTTACCTCGTCGTCTCGGCGCAGGGCGTCAACCGCTACGTGCTTTATCCGCGCCGTCCGGATGCCGAAGGTCGGCAGCCCTGCCTCGGCGGCGTCGAGGTCGGCACGGGGCCGACCGATCCCGTCTCCGAAACCGACGGCTTGGACGTGGCCACGGGCGTCGTGACGCAAGAGTTCCCGCGCGGCGTGATGGTGGTTCAGGACGACCGCAACGAAGGCTTCAGCCGCAACTTCAAGTTCGTCTCCTGGGCGGACGTGCTGGAGGCGCTTGGGCTCGACTAGCCTGCCGGATGTGCAGGGCTCCGGCAGAGTGCGTGAGCATGCTGCCCATATTATGGGCAATCGCAGAATCTGCGCTACATTTGAGCGTTTTTTGCTTGCATCGCGGGAAAAGCCGCGCTTGTCTCCTGTCGTATAACGAATTGGGGACTTGCACATGCCTATCCGCCGCACGTTCGCTGCCATTGCCGGCGCGCTTGGCTTTGCCCTTGCCGGGCTTTGCGCGATGCCTGCCAGCGCGCAGACCGACATCAAGTTCACTCTCGACTGGCGCTTCGAGGGGCCGGCGGCCGGCTTCCTGCTGGCGCAGGACAGGGGCTATTTCGCCGAGGAAGGGCTGAACGTGACCATCGACACCGGCAACGGCTCGGTCGAGGCCATTCCGCGCGTCGCGACCGGCGCCTACCAGATGGGGTTCGGTGACATCAATTCGCTGATCAAGTTCCTCGATGAGGATCCGAGCCAGCCGATCAAGGCCGTGATGATGATCTACGACAAGCCGGTGTTCTCGCTGGTTGGGCGTGCATCGCTCGGCATCACGCCCGATCCGAAGTCGCTCGAGGGCAAGACGCTGGGCGCCCCGCCGCCGGATGGCGCCTTCGCCCAATGGGCGGCCTTCAAGCAGGTGGCGGGAATCGACGATTCCACCATCACACTCGAGAACATCGGCTTTCCGGTCCGCGAGCCGATGCTGGCGAGCGGGGACGTCGACGCCGTCTTCGGCTTCGCCTTCTCGGTGATCCTCAACCTCAAGGCCAACGGGGTGCCGGAGGAGGACATCGTACCGATCCTCTTTGCCGACAACGGGCTCGAGCTCTATGGCAACGCCATCCTCGTCAACGAAATGTTTGCGCAGGAGAACCCGGAGGCGGTGAGCGGATTCCTGCGGGCGCTCGCCAGGGGATTTGCCGATGCGGTAGCCGACCCGGCAGCGGGCGCGGCAGCGGTGATCGCCCGCAACGAGACGCTGGACGTCGCCGTCGAGACCGAGCGGCTCGAGATGGCCAACTCGATGAACATCAAGACTCCCTATGTGATCGAGAACGGCTTCGGTGGGGTCGACATGGACAAGCTCTCGGCGTCCATCGAGACCCTGAAGATTTCCATGGGACTTGCCGGGAACGTGGCGGCAGCGGACGTGTTCGACGCCAGCTACCTGCCTCCGGCCGAGGAACGCATGCTGCCTTGAGGGAACGCCAGCATGCAGGCCCGGGCGCTGCAGCGCCCGGGCCTACTTTTTTCTTGAGGGACAGTCGGGGCCGCCAACGGATCGGAGAAGCACATGCCGCTGGTATCGATAGAGCGCGTCGACATGCGCTATGGCGGTCCGGATGGAACGCTCGCCGTCTCGGGCCTCGACATGAAGATCGAGCGGGGCGAGTTCGTCGCGGTGGTCGGCCCGTCGGGCTGCGGCAAGTCAACGCTCATGAAGCTCGTCACCGGCCTCCACATCCCGCAGTCGGGGGTGGTTATCGTCGCCGGCGAGCGGGTGACCAAGCCCGTCTCCATCGTTGGCATGGCCTTCCAGAA
>Ga0065721_10006065_pt1 | contig 10618 bp, 12 predicted proteins | sample Mesricmetagenome_FD_59108 | JGI IMG/M metagenome (GOLD analysis project Ga0065721, IMG submission 59108) | Mesophilic microbial community from rice straw/compost enrichment Sample: eDNA_1 v2 (version 2) | ecosystem: Engineered > Solid waste > Grass > Composting > Bioreactor | place: USA: Davis... | reverse complement strand
CGGGCGCGCAGGGGCGGCAGGGTCACCACGTCGAAGGCCAGCCGGTCCAGCAGGTCGGCGCGGAAGCGCCCGGCCTCGGCCAGGGCCGGCAGGTCGGCGTTGGTGGCGCCGATCACCCGCACGTCCACGGTCAGCGTCCGCCCGCCGACCCGCTCGATCTCTCCATACTCGACGGCGCGCAGCAGCTTCTCCTGCACGGCGGGGCTGGCCGTGGCGATCTCGTCCAGGAACAGGGTGCCGGTGTCGGCCTGCTCGATCCGGCCGACCTGCCGCCGCACCGCCCCGGTGAAGGCCCCCGCCTCATGCCCGAACAGTTCGGAGTCCAGCAGCGTCTCCGGCAGGGCGGCGCAGTTCACCTTCACGAAGGGCCGGTCCCAGCGCCGGGACAGGTAATGCAGGCGGGCGGCGATCAGCTCCTTGCCGGTGCCGCGCTCCCCGATGATCAGGAGCGGGCGCTCCAGCGGAGCCACGCGGGAGACGTGGGCGAGCACCGCGTGGAAGGCGGGGGACTCGCCCAGCAGCGGGGGCGGGGACGGGATCATGGCGCTTTCGACGAACAATTCGCGGTTTTCTTCATTCTATCGCCATGCCGGCCAACAGCCAAGGGCGGGGCTGCTTGGGGAAACCCAGGAAGGATAAGGCTTTCCGGCGATTCGCCGGTTTGGCACGGACCTTGCCATAGAGAGGGTCAAGGCAAGGAGACTGGTATGAGCCACTACAGCGACTATCACCGCCGCTACGTCCGCGAGGCCCGCCCCCTGATGGAGCGCGTCCGCGTCTACCTCAGCACCCGCCCGACCGAGAGCTGGGTGTTCTTCGCCGCCGGCCTGCTGGTCGCGTCGATCCTCGGTTGACGAACTGCGACAGCCAGAGAACACAACCAGAGAACAAGGGACAAACCCCCATGAGCATCTTTTCGCGCCTGACGGATATCGTTCAGTCCAACATCAATTCGCTGCTCGACCGCGCGGAAGACCCTGAGAAGCTGATCCGGCTGATCATCCAGGAGATGGAGGACACGCTCGTCGAGGTGCGCTCCTCCACGGTGAAGATCATCGCCGAGAAGAAGGAGGTCGAACGCCGCATCGCCGACCTGAACCGGGAACGCGACGACTGGGATCGCAAGGCCGAGACCGCCCTGACCCACGGCCGCGAGGATCTCGCCAAGGAGGCGCTGAAGGCCAAGTCCAAGGCCGCCGACGAGGCCGAGGTTCTGGTCCGGCAAATGGTCCAGGTCGAGGAGGCCCTGTCCAAGGCCAACGAGGACATCGGCCGCCTTCAGGCCAAGCTGACCGACGCCAAGAACCGCGAGAAGGCCCTGGTCGCCCGGACCAAGACCGCCGCGAACCGCGTCCGCGTCCGCTCCACCCTGCACGACGAGCGCATCAACGACGCCTTCTCCCGCTTCGAGCAGGTGGAGCGCAACCTCGATGAACTGGAAGGCCGGGTGGAGGCCTACGATGTGGGCCGCACCAAGACGCTGACCGAAGAGATCGCCGAGTTGGAAGCCGACAAGAAGGTCCAGGACGAGCTGGCCGCGCTGAAGGCGCGGGTCGCCGCCCGCCGGGAAGGCTGATCCTTCAGCCGAACCGCAGGCCGGAGCCTCCCCACCGGTGCGGCCGGACACGCCCCCGTGTCTTGCCCCCGCAAGGCTTCGCCGGCACACATCCCGGCCTGCGGTCCTTTCCTTCCCGCCCCCTCGCCACACCCAAAACGCCCCAATCAATAAGAAAGGCTGACCCTTGATGAGCGGTTTCGGCTTCGTGCTGGCGGTGCTGTTCATGACCGTGGTGGCACCGCTGTGGATCATCTTCCACTACATCACCAAGTGGCGCTCGCAGCGCGGGCTGTCCGCGCAGGACGAACGGCTGATGGCCGAACTGTGGGAGATCGCCAACCGGCTGGAAGGCCGCATCCAGACGCTGGAACGGGTGCTCGACGCCGAGGCGCCCAACTGGCGCAACAAAAATCCGACCTGACCCATCCCACCTGACAGGAGAGGTTCCAATGGACCGCTCTTCGCCGCCCCATTCCCCTTACGACTCGCCCAACCCGCACAAACTCTACCGCGAACCGCAGCGCGGCGTGGTCGGCGGCGTGTGCGCGGGCATCGCCGATTACTTCGGTGTCCGGCCTGTGCTGGTGCGTCTGGCCTTCGTGGTGGGCCTGTTCTTCTTCGCGCCGCCGCTGATCCTGGGCTACGTCATCGCGGTGCTGGCGCTGCCGGTCCGTCCGCCGCAGCTCTACAGCACGCCGGATGAGGAGGCCTTCTGGCGGGGGGTGAGCATCAAGCCCGACCGGACCCTGGCCGGCTTGACGCAACGCTTTCGCGACTTCGAGAAGCGCGTCGGGGGCCTGGAGGCCTATGTCGCCTCCAAGGAATTCGAACTCAACCGCGCAATCCGCGACCTGGATCGCTGAGACCCAAATCGCCCAGCCATCGCTCAGTTCAACAACCCTGCGGCCAGCCCACCCGTGCGCGACCGCGCACGGCCTGCGGCCGAAGACCGGCGTCGCGGATCAGCGCTGGATATCAGCGCTGGCGGCGGCGATCCCGGCTGCGGATGCGCACCGGCTTCATGGCCGGCCGCGCGGCGGCAAGGCCGGCCAGGGCTGCAGCCATCGCACCAACGAGTACAACCAGATCGAGATCCATCACGGCTCCTCCGCTTGTCTTGCTCAGAATGACGCAAGTACGAGGCACATGGTAGCGAAAAGAGGTGACGACAACCGTCCGACCGGCAGATGACGACCGACGGGGTATCTCCATCCGGCGCACCCAACCCTTTCGATGGTCAGCCGAGGTGTTGCTGAACCGACAGAATGGTGAACCCCTTTTGATCCGGGTAGCGCGCGACCATTTTCTCGCGCGCCTTCTTTTCATCGAGCCCCCACACCAGGAACCGCCGTCCGCGCTTCCAGCTTTCCTGCGCACCCTTGTCGAGGGTGACGTTCAGGCGTGCACCATAGTCCGGGTTCGACACCTTCACTATCCAGCCGACGTCGGCCTGCGTGCGCCGGTCGTCCAGCACGAACAGCCGCCGGTCCACCGCGGCGCTGGCCTTCAAGCGCTGCTCCAGATCCTCGCAGGCGAACTCGATGGAGTTCCGGCGGCGGCGCGTGTCGCGCAGTTCCCGCGCTTCCTGGAGCGAGGCGCGGGCGGCGCGGCGGATGCGCTCCGACTGCGCCTGCTTGCGCGCCACGGCGTTGGCGATCCGGTCCTCCGCCGTCTTCAGCCGCCGCATCGCCAGCAGCATGGCAAAGGCCAGCGAGGCCAGACCGATCAATGCCGCGAAGCCGTAAGCCATGGCGCCCGCCTCCTCAGCTCGCCTTGGCCACGGGCGCGTCGTCGGCATGGTTGTGCGCGTGGCCGCCGCCGAACCCGTCCGCCTGCGCGGCATCCTGGAGTCGCAGCACCACATAGCCGAAGGCCGGCGGGTAGCGCCGTTCGATCTCGGCCCGCGCCACCGGCATGGTGCGCGCCCAGACCTCCATGGTCTGGGGCAACGCCCAGGAAGAGTCGATGAAGGCGTGCTGCTTATGCTGGTTGGCGCCGGAGCCCACGTATTTGTTCACCACCTGCGCGGCGTAGCAGGGCGTGCCCGCGATCTCCTCCCCGATCAGGCGGACAAGCTGGTCGCCCGAGCCTTGCAAGTCCCGCATCTGGCGCTCCAGCGCCTGGCGGCGGCGCAGCAGGTCGCGGATCTCGTCCTCGATCTTGCGCAGTTCCACGGCGCGCTGCGCCTTGCGGGCCTCCAGCCCGGTCTCCAGCTTAGCCCGGCGCGCGATCACCTCGCGCACGCCGCCGGTGCCATGGCGCCGCTCGATGGAGCGCTCGCCCAGCACGACCGCCACCTTGCCGATGCCGAACGCCATGCCGGCCAGCGCAAAGGCGGTGAACAGTGCCTGGGCGTAGTCGTGCCACATGGAGCTGAACCTGAATCGTTCGCCTGGGACGTCTGCCAATGGGGGAGGGGCGCCCTAGTGGTAATCCACGCTCCAAGGACGTTCAACGCCAATGTGTGCCGCCAAGCTGTTTTGCAAGCTTTGTATTCAGTCGCGAAACAATGCTGTCGTACCCGGACCAAAACGGTCGCATCCGCGGCGTGAATGAAACGCCGTGCAACACCATGCAACATGAAACGCCGCGATGTTGCACGAACGTGTACGAACGATACGTTGGGCAGGGGGGTGATGATTGGTGTGGATGGTACCATCAAGGCGGGAACGTTCAAAGAACGTTTTGCGTGCCCGGCATCCATGCGGCAGTCATGCGGTGCACAGGGGCCGGGGATGCGCGTCGCGGCAGCGCTGTACGCTCCCCCGCCGTGCGCGCTAGCCTGCATTCGTCCGATCAAAGGAAGAGCCGCCAGGGCAGAGCCACAAGTGGAAAACGTTCCGTTGACCGGCGAAGACGCGACGATCGATCCCGCCGACGAGGGATTCTGGGGCCGCATTCGGGGACAGTACGAGGTCTCTCCCGAATTCGTGAACCTGGAGAACGGTTTTTTCAGCGTCCAGGCGAAACCGGTGCGGGAGGCTTTCGAAGGCTACAACCGTATGGTCAATGCCGAGACGGCGCATTTCTACCGCCGCACCTACCCGGACCGGCAGGCGGACATCATCCGTCAACTGGCGGCTTTCACCGGCGCGGCCGAGGACGAACTGCTCATCACCCGGAACGCGACCGAGGCGATGAACATCCTGATCCAGGGCTATCCCTTCGTCGCAGGCGACGAGGTGGTTCTCGGCGATCATGACTACGACGCCGTTCTCGCGACGTTCGAGATGGTCCGCGCGCACAAGGGGCTGGCGTTCAACCGCGTGCGCCTGCCGCTGCACCCGGACAGCGACGACGAAATCGTCGGCCTTTACGAGCGCGCCATCACGCCCAGAACGCGCGTCCTGCTGCTGACCCACATGATCCACACCACAGGCCATGTCCTGCCGGTCGCCCGGATCGCGGCCATGGCGCGCCGCCACGGCGTGGACGTGATGGTGGACGCGGCGCATTCCTTCGCGCAGGTCTTCGACCGCATCCCCGACCTGGGCGCCGACTTCGTGGCGGTCAACCTGCACAAGTGGCTCGGCGCTCCGCTCGGTGTCGGCCTGCTGCGCATCCGGAAGGATCGGATCGCGGACATCGCGCCGCTTTACGGCGACGCGACGTTCCCGCCCGGCGACATCCGGCGGCTGGGGCATTTCGGGACGAGTCCGGCAGGCCCGGTGCTGGCGATTGCCGACGCGCTGGCCTTCCATCGCTCCATCGGCGCGGCGAACAAGGAGGCAAGGCTCCGCTACCTGAAGAACCGGTGGGTGGATGCCGTGGCCGGCCTCGACCCCATCGCGTTGCTGACACCGCGCGCCGCGGAACGCTCCTGCGCCATCGCCGCCTTCCGGATCAAGGGCATGGCGTCGAAAGACGTGGTGGACCGCCTGTTCACGGAGCATCGGATCTTCACGGTGGAGCGGACCATCGACGGCGGCACCGGCGTGCGCGTCACCCCGCACCTGTACAACGGCCCGGAAGACCTGGACCGGCTGGTCGAGGCTTTGAAAAGGTTGGTGAAGGCGTAGCGTTCGGCACCCGCTCAGCCGCCGGCCACGCACACCCGGTTGCGGCCGGCCAGCTTGGCCTCGTAGAGGGCGGCGTCGGCGCGGCGCAGCGTGTGCTCGATGGACGGTTCGACGCCGTCCCATTCGGCCACGCCCAAGCTGCCGGTGATCGGGATGCCGAATCCGTCCACCGGGACCGGCCTGCCGGCAATGGCCGCACGGACGCGTTCGGCGACGATGTGGGCGCCGGGAAGGTCGGTTTCCGGCAGCAGCACCACGAATTCCTCCCCGCCGAAGCGGGCGATCTGGTCGGAGGTGCGCAGCGCCTCGCGGGCGCGGGCGACGGCGACGCGCAGCACCTCGTCCCCGGCGGCGTGGCCATGGCCGTCGTTCACCGCCTTGAAATGGTCGAGGTCGAGCAGGAAGACGCTGAGCCGGCGTCCGTGCCGCCGCGCCCGGCCCAGTTCCGCCCCCGCGAATTCCAGGAAATGGCGGCGGTTCCACACGGCGGTCAGCGGATCGACGGTGGCCAGCCGCTCCAGCTTCGCGTTCGCCGCCTCCAGCGCGCGGGTGCGCTCGGTGACACGCGCCTCCAGCGTTTCGTTCGCCTCGCGCAGCCGCTCGTACAGGCTGACGTTGGCGAAGCTGATGGCGATCTTGGAGGCGAACACCTCCACCAGCGCGCGGTCCACGTCATCCAGCGGCCGGTCGGTGTGAATCCAGGCAGCCACCTCGTTGCCGTCCGGCACACGGATGAACAGGGTGGTTTCGTTCTGTCCGTAATGGCTCTGGCGGCTGCGGAAGGTTTCCGCGATGCGTTCCGCCAGGAGGGGCGGGATGTCGCTGCCGGGATGCCCGGCCGCCTCCGCGTAGCATCCGGCGCCGGCCAGCACATAGAGAGAACCGCCGGGGAGAGAGCCGCCGGGCAGGGGATTGAACGGGGCGGCGCGCTGGGCGCAGAGGATAGCGTTGGGCTTTACCCGCAGGAAGGCGGACAGCTGGGTCAGCACTCCGGCCGCGAACTGCTGCATGGAGCGCAGTTCGAACAGCCGGTCGGTGGAACGGATGATCTGTTGCAGGCCGCGGCGGTTGGTTTCCAGCGCCACGATGTCGGAATAGGCGCGCAGCGCGGACACCACCGACGTGAACAGCTTCTGCGCCGTCAGCTCCGTCTTCGACTTGTAGTCGTTGATGTCGTAGGCGAGGACGACGTCCTCCTCCGGCGCCTGTCCGGGCTGGCCGGTGCGCAGGATGATGCGGATCGCCTGATTGCCGAGGTCCTCGCGGATGAAGCGGACCAGCCGCAGGCCGGCGTCGTCCGTCTCCATCACCACGTCCAGGAGAATGATCGCGATGCTGTCGTCGGCGCTCAGGATCGCCGCGGCCTCCTCGGCCGACATCGCGCTCATCAGCGTCAGCCGGCGGCCCTTGTAGCGCAGGTTGCCCAGCGCCAGTCGGGTGACGGCGTGCACCTCCTGATCGTCGTCGACGACCAGCACCGTCCAAGGCTCTGCCTCGTCCGCGGGTAATTCCGGTGGAAGATCGTCGGCGAACAGAAAATCGGAGCCCATGGCGCACGTCCTGCCCGGCTTGCCCGGCCGGGATCAACAGTTGATCCTATTCCGGGACGATCCATGCACGGAATTATGGTGCCTGAAACAGTTAATGAGCCGTAACCGATGCAACATGAAGCGTGCAACCGGTTCTTTGTTCGGAAACGGCGAAATTCCATTCTTGCCCGCATCCCGGCAAAACACCACGTCCAGCAACATTCGGCCGTGAGCACCGGCGGTTGCGTGCGGTGGCCGGATGCGTTGGACGGATGCGTTGGACGGATGCGGGGATTGAGCGCGATCAAGGAACGGTCGCCTCCGCCGCGGCAGGATGCCGGTGACCGGGGTCCGGGATCCTGGTGTTTCTGAAAACCATGCTTTCTTCAAACTGGGGCGAACGGTCATGGCGGTGAATCGGCGAACCTTCCTGACGGCCATGGGGGCCAGCCTGTCGGTCGGACTGCTTGCCATTGCGGTGCGCAGCGTGACGGGCACCGCTCCCGCCAGTGCGGCGGCCAGCACGACAGAGGTGACTGTGTGGAAGTCGCCGTCCTGCGGCTGCTGTGGCGGCTGGGTGCAGCACATGCGCGTCGCCGGCTACACCGTGACGGTGCATGATGTGGACGACGTGGATCCGGTGAAGGCGCGCCTGGGCGTGCCGGCCTCGCTCCAGTCCTGCCACACCGCGGTGGTGGACGGCTATGTGCTGGAAGGCCATGTTCCGGCCGACAGCGTCGCCCGCCTGCTGCGGGAACGCCCGTCGGCCAAGGGGCTTTCCGTGCCGGGCATGCCGCAGGGGGCGCCGGGCATGGAGACGGGCGTGAAGGAACCCTATGCGGTGGTGCTGTTCGGCACGCCCTCCGGCAGCACGGTGTACGAGCGGCGCTGACACCGGTGCCGGGCCGCCCCCGCCCAAACGCCCTTGCTAGGCAAACGCCTCATCCGCCGCCATAATCCGGCGAAGCCCTGGCCATGAAAACAGACCATGGAGCAGGCCGGGCTGTCGGAGGAGGGGGACGGTTGGTCGAACTGCTGAACACGCGCGAGATCGCGGATTACCTGCGCCTGAAGCAGCGCAAGATCTACGATCTGGTGCAGCGGGGGACCATTCCCTGCACCCGCGTCGGCGGCAAATGGCTGTTTCCCAAGGACCAGATCGACCGCTGGCTGGTCGCGCAGGGGGCATCCCACAGCGCCGCGCCGACGTTGGCGCCGGTTGCCGCGGCGCCTCCCGTCATCGCGGGCAGCCACGACCCTTTGCTCGACTGGTGCGTGGATGAATCCCGCTGCGGGCTCGCGCTGATGGGCGGCGGCAGCCTGGCGGGGGTCGAGCGGTTGGCCGAAGGGGCCGCGGTCGCCTGCGGCCTGCACGCGCTCGACGCGGAAACCGGCACCTACAACGTGCCCTTTGTGACGCGCGGGCTCGGCGACCGCGACGTGGTCGTGGTGGAATGGGCGCGGCGGGAGCAGGGGCTGGTGGTTGCCGCCGGAAACCCGCTGGGCATCCGCTCCGTTGCCGATCTTGCCGCCACGCGCGCCCGCATCGTGCGGCGCCAGCCGGAAGCCGGCGCCCAGGTCCTGTTCGACCAACTGGTCGCGCAGGCCGGGCTGCGCTGGGGGGATCTCGTCACGCTCGAACGGCCGGTGCGGGTGGAGACGGACGTGGGTCTTGCCGTGCTGAACGGGCAGGCCGACGCAGGCTTGGCCATCCGCGCGGTCGCGCACCAGCTGCGGCTGGACTTCATCCCGCTGCACTGGGAACGCTACGACCTCGTCATGCGGCGGCGCGATTACTTCGAGCCGCCTTTGCAGCGGCTGCTGGCCTTCGCCCGCTCGCCCCAGGCCGCGCAACGGGCGGAGGAATTGCAGGGCTACGACCTCCGCGGCTTCGGCACCGTGCACTTCAACGGTCCGTAGGGGCGTCGTCACAACGGAAGGGGCACCGCGGCGGGGATAAGCCGTTTCACCCCCGACCCACCCGCCCTATGGGGGTGTTCCTCCCGGTTGGCGCCAAAAAGAACCGGCGCTCCGGAAGGGAGGAACGACGTGACCACGGCCTTCGATCTTGCCATCGTGCATTGGCTGAACGCGTACAGCCGCGCCAGCATGACGGTGGACAAGACCATCTATGTGATCGCCCAGAGCGACCTGCTGAAGGGCGGCGTTCTTCTCGCCCTGCTGTGGTGGTGCTGGACCCGGCGCAACGGGGCTCTGATCGGGCCGGACCTCTATTCCGTGCGCACCATGGCCGGCGCCCTGGTCGCCATCGCCGTCGGGCGGGCGCTCCAGAACTTCCTGCCGATGCGGCTGCGCCCCGTGCACGACCCGGACCTCGGCTTCATCGTTCCCCACGACGTCAACGCCTGGGCGGTGGATGGGTGGAGTTCCTTTCCGAGCGACCACGCCGTGCTGTTCTTCGCGCTGGCGACGGCGGTCTGGTGGGCCAGCCGGACGCTGGGCGTGCTGGCTTTCCTCTGGACTCTGGTCGCGATCTGCCTGCCGCGGGTCTATCTGGGGCTCCATTACCCCACCGACATCCTGGCCGGCGGCGTGGTTGGCGTTTTCATCATGGTCGTGGCGCTGGCCGTCCCGGTGCCGGACCGTGTGGGCCGCTGGTTCGGGCGTTTGCAGGATGCGCAGCCGGGGTTCGTCTACGCCGTCGGCTTCCTGCTGACCTTGCAGATGGCAACCCTGTTCGCCAACGCGCGGCGGCTGGTGGAGGGGGTGACGACCGTGCTGCTCGGCCAATGATGCGCCTGCGAAGAAAAAACGTATGGGGACGAAAAAAGCGCTTGCCCGGCTCGGCCAAGGGGCCTATACACCGCCTCCCCGGCGCGGCGCGGCTGACGAAGCGGTGACGAGCCAAGGGAAACGGAAGACAAGATGAAGTAACATCAGGCCAGCGGTTGAAACAAAGGCTTGACAGGGCAAATCGAAGCTTCTAAATACGGCGCCTCGCCGCTTCGCACCCTCCCGAGGGTGCCGGGAGTGGTGGTGCTGCGGTCTGCGGACCGCGGGTTCTTGCACATTGTGGATACCGTGTTGTGAGAAGGGATGCGCAGGCGGCGGTGTTGTTGCCGTTGGCCGCGGTTTCGGTTCTCCGGAAGGGGGATTGGCATCGCGGGTCGCTTGAGCATCTCGGTCAAGCAGTAAGAGACAACAGTTTCGAAAGCTTGGGTGAGGTCGTTTTGGCGACCCTTTCGAGAGAACGGACCTTATGGTTTGTTCGTCTTGAACCTGAGAGTTTGATCCTGGCTCAGAACGAACGCTGGCGGCATGCCTAACACATGCAAGTCGAACGAGGGCTTCGGCCCTAGTGGCGCACGGGTGAGTAACACGTGGGAACCTGCCTTTCGGTTCGGGATAACGTCTGGAAACGGACGCTAACACCGGATACGTCCTTCGGGAGAAAGTTTACGCCGAGAGAGGGGCCCGCGTCCGATTAGGTAGTTGGTGGGGTAATGGCCCACCAAGCCGACGATCGGTAGCTGGTCTGAGAGGATGATCAG
>Ga0065721_10006816_pt1 | contig 10619 bp, 6 predicted proteins | sample Mesricmetagenome_FD_59108 | JGI IMG/M metagenome (GOLD analysis project Ga0065721, IMG submission 59108) | Mesophilic microbial community from rice straw/compost enrichment Sample: eDNA_1 v2 (version 2) | ecosystem: Engineered > Solid waste > Grass > Composting > Bioreactor | place: USA: Davis... | reverse complement strand
TTGACGATATCGCCGAACATCTGGTTGACGTCGGCATAGGTCTGGGCGACCTCGTGCCAGCGGGTTTCCAGCCCCAGCGAGCGCGCCTGTTCCTTGAGATTGGTGAACTGCCCACCCGGCATTTCATGCAGGTAGACTTCCGAGGCGCCGCCCTTGAGATCACTTTCGAAGGCGCGATACTGCGTGCGCACCGCTTCCCAATAGAACGAGATCTGGCGGATCGCCTTCGCATCGAGCCCGGGATCGCGCTCACCGCCGGCCAGCGCGGCGACGATGGAGCCGAGCGTCGGCTGGCTGGTCGTGCCACTCAGCGCGTCCATGGCTGCGTCCACCGCATCGACACCGGCTTCCACCGCCGCCAGCACTGTGGCAGAGGCCGCGCCCGACGTGTCATGGGTGTGGAGGTGGATCGGAAGGTCCACTTCCTGCTTCAGTGTCGCAATCAGCGTCCTGGCCGCGGCGGGCTTCAGCAGCCCCGCCATGTCCTTGAGACCAAGCACATGCGCCCCGGCCTTTTCCAGCTCCTTGGCCAGCCCGACATAGTATTTGAGGTCATACTTGGATCGCTCGGGGTCGAACAGGTCGCCGGTATAGCAGATGACACCCTCGGCGACCTTGCCCTCCTCGATGACGGCATCGAGCGAGACCCGCATATTCTCGACCCAGTTCAGGCAGTCGAACACGCGGAAGATATCGACGCCGCCGGCCGCGGCCTGCTTGACGAAGAACTTGACGACATTGTCGGCATAATTGGTGTAGCCCACGCCATTGCTGCCGCGCAGCAGCATCTGCGTCAGGATATTGGGCGCGCCCTCACGTACCTTGGCGAGACGCTCCCAGGGATCCTCGTTGAGGAAGCGCATGGACACGTCGAACGTCGCCCCGCCCCAGCATTCCAGCGAGAAGAGGTTCGGCAGCCCGCGGGAATAGGCCTGGGCGATGCGAGTAATGTCGAACGATCGCATGCGGGTGGCGAGCAGGCTCTGATGCGCATCGCGCATCGTCGTATCGGTGAAAAGTACCCGCTTCTGCGCCTTCATCCATCTGGCCAGCCCTGCCGGCCCATCGCGGTCGAGGATCTGCCGGCTGCCCTCGATTGCGGCCAGCGGCGGGAACTCCGGCACGACCGGTGCTGCGGCATCGGCGGGCGGCCTGGGTCGGTCGCGCACTTCGGGATGGCCGTTGACCGTCACGTCGGCGATGTAGCTCAGCAGCTTGGTCGCACGATCCTTGCGCGGCTTGAAGTTAAACAGCTCCGGCGTCGTATCAATGAAACGCGTCGTATAGCGGTTCTCGACGAAGTCGGGGTGCGTGATGATGTTTTCGAGAAAGGCCAGGTTGGTCGCCACGCCGCGGATGCGGAATTCACGCAGGGCGCGATGCATGCGTGCGATGGCTTCCTCAGCGCTCGGCGCCCAGCAGGTGACCTTTTCCAGCAGCGGATCGTAGAACCGGGTGATCACCGCGCCAGCATAGGCCGTGCCGCCATCGAGGCGCACGCCGAAACCGGTGGCGCCGCGATAGGCGGTAATGCGGCCATAGTCGGGAATGAAATTCTGCTCAGGGTCCTCGGTCGTCACGCGGCACTGGATGGCATTGCCGTTGAGCCGGATCTGCTCCTGCAGCGGAACCCCCGATTCCGGCGTACCGATCACCGCGCCATCCAACAGGTGGATCTGCGCCTTGACGATGTCGATGCCGGTCACTTCCTCGGTGACGGTATGCTCCACCTGGATGCGCGGATTGACCTCGATGAAGTAGAATTTGTCGGTATCGGCATCCATCAGGAATTCGACCGTGCCGGCGCCGCGATAGTTGGCGGCCTTGCCCAGCCGCACCGCCGCGTCGGTCAGGTCCTTGCGCACCTTGTCGCTGAGATAAGGCGCGGGCGCGCGTTCAACCACCTTCTGGTTGCGCCGCTGCACCGAGCAGTCGCGCTCGTAGAGATGGACGAGATTGCCGTGGTCGTCGCCGATCAGCTGCACCTCGACATGGCGGGCGCGCTCGACCAGCTTTTCGAGATACATCTCGTCCTTGCCGAAGGCCGCCTTGGCCTCGCGCTTGCCTTCGCTGACTTCACTCAGCAGCGACTTCTCATCCATGATGCGGCGCATGCCGCGCCCGCCGCCACCCCAGCTCGCCTTGAGCATCAGCGGATAGCCGATCTCGGCGGCGAGTTTCTTGATCTGCTCGGGATCGTCCGGCAACGCATCGGTGGCGGGCACGACCGGCACATTGCTCGATATCGCCATGTTGCGGGCGGCGACCTTGTTGCCCAGGTCGCGCATGGTCTGCGCCCGCGGCCCGATGAAGATAATCCCGGCATCCTCGCAGGCATCGACGAATTCGGGGCTTTCCGACAGCAAGCCATAGCCCGGATGGATCGCATCGGCCCCCGAAATGCGGGCAATGCGGATATATTCTTCGATCTGCAGATAGGCCTCGACCGGCCCCTTGCCCTTGCCGATCAGATAGGCCTCGTCGGCCTTGAACCGGTGCAGCGCCAGCTTGTCTTCTTCGGCATAGGCGGCCACCGTCTTGAGCCCCAGCTCATTGGCGGCGCGAAAGACGCGAATGGCGATTTCGCTGCGATTGGCGACGAGGATTTTCTTGATGGGCATGGATATCCGTCCGAGCAGGAGGGGTTTGGGACCCAGGCGGGTCCGGCTCAGGTAGTGCGGACGGCTGCGGACGGTTGCCCGTCCAACCGTCGAAACGAAAGTCTATGTGCGGCTCAGGTGACCGGCGAGATGGCTCATGTCGTAGCCGGCCTCGGCCGCCTCCCGAATGATCTCACTGGCCTCCATCTCGCCTGCCTGGCTCAGCGCCCAAAGCGTTGTGGAGCGCGTTCCGGAACGGCAGAAGCAGAAGACCGGACCCGCGCTCCCCTCGAGCACGGATTTGGTCTTTTCGACCATGTCGGGGGAAACCCCTTCACGGCCGAGCGGGATGGCGTAGTAGTTGAGGCCCGCCGCCTTGGCTGCCGCCTCGATTTCGGCACCTTCCGGCTGATCGGGCGATTCCCCATCGGGGCGGTTGTTGACGATAGCGACGAAACCGGCGGCTTTGAGCGCAGCGACGTCCTCGGGCTGAATCTGTCCCGAGACACTGACGTGATCGTTGATCCGCTTCAAATCCAAGTCACTACTCCCGCTGCCACATCGGCTTTCCCCGGCCCCCTTATATCCGCGCGCTTACGCCGGACGCAACTGCGACGGAAGGATAGCTGTCATGAACCTGTCATGACGGATCAGGCAGCAGCGGCGGCACCGGTCTTGAGCAGCGGCTGCGGTCTCCCCAGCAGATAGCCCTGGAATGCCGTGCAGCCCGCCTTGCGCAATTGCGCAAACTGCTCCTGCGTCTCGACTCCTTCGGCCACGACATCGACCTGCAGCGAACGGGCGATGTCGCAGATGGCCGAAACGATCATGCCATCGATACGGCTGTCGCCCAAATTGGCCACATAGCTCCGGTCGATCTTGATAATGTCGAAGGCAAAGCCGCGCAGGTATTGCAGGCTCGCATGGCCGGCCCCGAAATCATCGATGGCGATGCGCACGCCCAAGGCCCGCAGGGCGGCGAGATTGTCGAGTTCGACCTGCCTCGCGGCCAGCGGCACCGTCTCGGTGATCTCGACAATGATGCGGCGGGGATCAGTCCCGGTTTCCTCCAACGTCGCCGCGAAGCGGGCGGCGAAATCGGCATGGCGCAACTGCATGGGCGATACATTGATGGCCACCGGCCTGCCAGCGAGACTTGGCAGATCAGCGCAGACGCGCCGCAACACCCATTCGCCCAGCTTGTCGATCAGATCGCTCTCCTCGGCAATCGGCACGAAATGCGCCGGCGAGATCATGCCGCGCACCTGATGGCGCCAGCGCACCAGCGCCTCATGAGAACGCACCTGTGTATCAGCACCGAAAATGGGCTGATAATGCAGCTCCAGCTCGTTCATCATCAGCGCAGCGCGCAGCTCGCGCTCCACGAACCGCCGATGGCGCTCGTCGCCCAGCATATCCGGATCGAAGCAGAGCACGCTACGCCGGCCGGACCGTTTGCCCCTGTAGAGCGCCAGATCGGCCTTGGAAATCAGATCGGCGGGGTCGACCGCGTCCTGGGGCGCCAATGCCACGCCGATGGAGGCAGAGAGCCGGACCGGCCGGCCCTGGATGGTGATCGGTTGTTCCAACTGCCGCAACAATTCCTCGCCAAGCCGTCGCAAGGCCGGCTTGTTGTCATGCCCCACGATGACGACGCCAAATTCGTCACCACCCAACCGGCCCAGGATGCCGCCGGGAATGACCTGCTGGATGGTACGCGCCAAGTGGATGAGCGCCGCATCGCCCGCCGCATGGCCGGCGCTGTCGTTCAGCACCTTGAGATTATCCATGTCGAGTTGCAGGTAGCCGACCGGATGCTCGGCACCATGAAACACGTTATCGGCCAGTGCTTCGAGGAAATGCGCGCGATTGAACACGCCGGTCAGCGCATCCCTGTTGGCTTTTTCCCTAGCCTGCTGCGTCTGGGTGGCAATGGCCCGCAATTGCCGCGACAGCCAGTGATGCCCGGCCGCCAGGATCACCAGCAGCAAGAGACCGCTGGCCAGTCCGACGCCTGGCAACACCGCTTCCGCGGCGGGAGGCAGTAGGCCGAGAAAGCCCAGGATGCGGACGATGACAATGGCAACGACCAATATGCCCACACCCAATGCGATGCGGCGGTAACCGGCAAGAATGGACGCAAAATTAAAATCGCGGCGCATGGGCGAGGTCCGGTAGAGGCCCCACCATATCGCAACCAAGGTCTGAACAATCGGTAAATTGTGCAAAAATACATATGTATTTCAAATGCTTATACCGGTTGATCTGTTAGATTAGCGCTTCTGCATGACAACCGTGCGACAGAACGTTCAGCCGATACCGGGCGTATAGCGCGCCAGAGCCTTGATCACCTGCTTGGCGGTGACGCGCCCGATCTGCCGCCCGGTCTCGTCCACCACGCCCACCCATTGATGCTCGGCAAAGAGCGGCAGCACATCCTCGCAGCGGGCATCGCGGGGCACGGCCTGTTCGCAAGGCTCATGCTCGCCGACTTCCATGATCGAGCGCACATGGATGGCCCGCGCCTTGTTCACCTCGCGCACGAATTCCTCGATATGCTCGTTGGCCGGGCGCAGCACGATATCCTCGGGCCGACCGACCTGCTGCACGGCCCCGTCCTTGAGGACGGCGATACGCTGGCCGATCTTGAGCGCTTCGTCGAAATCGTGGGTGATGAACAGGATGGTCTTGCCTAGCGTCTTCTGCAGCTCGATCAACTGGTCCTGCATGCCCGAACGGATGAGGGGATCGAGCGCCGAAAAAGCCTCGTCCATCAGGATGATTTCGGTATCGAGTGCCAGCGCCCTTGCCAGCCCGACGCGCTGCTGTTGGCCACCTGAAAGCTGACGCGGTCGCGACTGCTCATAGCCGGACAGGCCGACGATCTCGATCCACTTGACCGCTTCCTTCAGCCGCTCGGCCTTGCCGACGCCCCGCACTTCCAGTCCATAGGCCACATTGTCGATGACCGAGCGATGCGGCAGCAGGCCGAATTTCTGGAACACCATGGCGACCTGCGTGCGGCGATAGGTGCGCAACTGGTCGAGGTTCATCTGAAGCACGTCGATGCCATTGACCATGATCTGGCCGGCGGTGGGTTCGATGAGCCGATTCACATGCCGGATCAGCGTCGACTTGCCCGAACCGGAAAGCCCCATGACCACGAAAATCTGGCCCCGGGCTATGTCGAGCGAGACATTGTCGAGCCCCACGACATGGGCGGTCTCGGCCTGCACTTCGGTCTTGGACTTGCCTGATTGCAGCAGCGCCAGTGCGCCCTCTGGATTGTCGCCGAAAATCTTGGTGACGCCGCGCATGGCGATGGCGAGGTCGAGTTCGGTATCGATGGCGTTCATGTCAGCGTCCCTCCGCCAGGCCGATCCGGCCCTGCAATTGCCGCCCGAAGGATTGGGTGATGCGGTCGAAGATGATCGCCAGTGCGACAATGCCCAGGCCCGCAAACAGGCCGCGGCTGACCTCGAGCCGCCCGATGCCCTGCAGCACCTGATAGCCTAGTCCGCCCGCGCCGATCATCGAGGCAATAACCACCATGGCCAAAGCCATCATCGTGGTCTGGTTTATGCCAGCCAGGATCGTTGGCAGTGCCAGCGGTATCTGCACGCCGAACAGGCGCTGCCGCGGGTCGGTGCCGAAGGCTCGGCTGGCCTCCATAACCGCCGGATCGACCGACCGCAGGCCCAGGTCGGTCAGCCGCACCAGGGGCGGCGCGGCATAGACGATGGTGGCGATCAACGCCGGAATCTTGCCCGGCCCGAAGATCATCACGGTGGGAATGAGATAGACGAAGCTGGGCAGGGTCTGCATCAGGTCGAGCACCGGCGTCACGATATTGCGTATGCCGAGCGACCGGCTCATCCAAACGCCGACCGGAATGGAGATAACAATGGCCGTGATGGTCGCGGCGATCATCAGCGCCATGGTCGTCATCGCATCTTCCCAAAGGTCCATGACCCCGAGAAACAGCAGCGAGGCCAGTACGATGGCGGGCAGCTTCCAGCTCCGCGTGGCGAGCCAGGCGATCCCTACAAGGATCGCCATGATGAGCCACCATGGCGTGGCAACCAGCAGGTCCTCGATGGCCTTGAGCAGCATCAGCAGCGGATAGGCCGCCGCCTCGAATTCGTCGCCCCAGTTGCGCACGACCCAGTTGAGGCCATCATCGATGGCGCGGCGCAGCGGGCGGGTGTCGATCAGTTCAGGAAACACGTCAGTCCTCGTTCAGGATTGGCGCGCGATGCCGGAAGGCGTCAGCGGCGCGTTCGGGCATCACGCGGAAAGCGGCCGGGTCGAAACCCGGCCGCATCGGCTTTTCGCTGTGAGGCAACGATTAGCTAAGGCTCGCCTTGACCTTTTCGGCCACCGCGGCCGGCACCCAGCCGGTCCACAGCTCTTCCTTGGTCTTGAGGAAGTTTTCCGCCGTCGCGGCGGCATCGGCCTGGTTTTCATCGCCATAGACCAGCAATTCGCTGATCTCGGCATTGGTCAGCCCGACCTTGGAAAAGTACGCTGCCACCTCAGGCGCTTCTTCCTGTACCCACGACGCCGCGCCGACAATGGCGGGCGAGGACGGATAGGCCGTCACGCCTGCCGGTTCGTCGCAATCGGGGTCGGTATTGCAGACATAGACTTCCGGCTTGGTCTCGCCGAGGTCGAGCTGCACCGCATCATATTTGCCCAGGATGGCCGTCGGCCCCCAGTAGTAGAACAGGATCGGCTCTTCGCGGGTGAAGGCACGGGCGATCGAGGCATCGAGCGCACCGCCCGAACCGGGCGAGAACAGGTTCCAGGTGTCATCCATGTCGAAGGCCTCGAACAGCGCCGAGGTCGACAGCTCACAGGCCCAGCCCGGCGGGCAGGAATAGAGGCGCCCCTGGTCGGGCTCTTCCGGGTCGGCAAACAGGTCCGGCCGCGCAATCACCGCTTCGGCCGTGGTCAGTTCGGGGTGGGCCTCCTGCACATAGCGCGGGATGAACCAGCCTTCGACGGTCCCGTCGGTAATGGCATCGGCAAGAGCCACCACGTCACCCGCGGCTACGCCTTCGGCCCAGGGTTCTTCAATGGCGCTCGTCCACAGCTCCGGCGCCACGGCGGGCGTGCCGCGTGTCAGCATGGAGGAAGATGTCGGGACGGTGTCGCCGGTGACAATGTCGACATCGCAACCATAGCCGGTCTCGAGAATGATGGCGTGGATATGGGCCAAAGCGGCCGCAGAGGGCCAGGTCATTTCGGCAATATCAATGGTTCGATCGGTACCGCAGGCCGCGGCGTCGGTTTCCTGGGCAAAGGCGGGCAAGGGCGCTGCAGACAAAAGGGCAACGGCCATCGCGGCGGCAATGCCACCGGACTTCAAAATCATCAGGCTTTCTCCTGCGATGTATATGACGGTCGGACCTTAACGGTCGCAATACAGATGTGTCAAATCACCGCATACTTGAGATTCAACTGTAATTATGCAGAAGCAATGTTTGCAGATCGAACTAAAAATGATTGATGATGAACTGTCGCTATGGAAAAACTTGCTCCTGGAAATGAGCAGATTTCAATGGAGAAATTGTTGCGCAAGCAAAAAATATTGTTCGCCTTGGTTTTGCCGCGAATTTGTCCGGTTTTCCGGCGGGTTACGGTAGGGCCGAGGATGTCCATTCGCGCCACAGCTCTTCTCGCTCCGCAACGAAACGATCGGCGACGCCCTCCACCGTGGCACCGGTTTCGTTGAGCTGAGCCAGCAGCACATTCATCTCCTGCAACGGCAGGCTGGTGCGCTGGAAATAGGCGGCAATGGCGGGAATATCGGTGAATACCCATTCGGCCAGCGCAACGACGACCGTTTCACTGGGAAAGGCGCTGGGGGCCGGAGCGGGGCAGTCGCGCCGGGCCAGGCACTTGGCCGCCTCCTCGTCATAGGCGCCCATGTCGAGCGGCAGGAAATCGAACTGCGCCAATACGGCATTGGGCTGCCAGTAATAGAACAGGATCGCCTCCTTGCGGCTGACCGCTTCGGCAATCAGCGTATCCATCTCGAAGCGGTTGGCCGGCTCCACCAGCTCCAGCATGCCGGACAGGCCGAGGGCCCTGATGAGGTTGCGATTGATGAGGGCACAGGCCCAGTCGATCGGGCAGGAAATGAACCGCACCTTCATTCCGGCATTGAGCGCGGGCAGCGTCGCGGCAAGGCCGGCAACGCCAGTCAGGTCCGGATGCGCCAGCGCCAGATAGTCGGGCATGAACCAGCCCTCGAACTGGCTCTCGGCATAGGTGGGCGCCGCCGGGCGCAGCATCTGCCCCTCGATGCCGGCATTCCAGACGTCGGCAATGCGGGTCACCCACATTTCGGGCGCCACGGCAGGCTGGCCGGTCGAGCCCATGGACGAGCCGGTTGCCGCCAGGTCGCCGGGCGTGACCCGCACCTCGCAGCCATACTCACGCGCCAGGATCCGCGCATGGATTTCGGCTAGCAGCTCAGCGGAAGGCCAGCTCATCCGAGCAATGCTGAGCGGCTGCGTGCCGCAGGGCGGCGGAGGCGCCGCAGGTTCGGTCGCGCTTTCCGGCGCGGGCACGGCATCCTGGGCCTCATCGAGCACGGTGATCTGTCCGAAAGCCGGGCCTGCCGCCGCCAGACCCGCCAGCAGGAGCATAGTCCGCAACAACCTCGCCGTCATGGCCGCATTCCCCGCATCAGGACCTCACTCTATGCAAAACCCAGGTCCGTTAAGCAACAGCGACAGCAAGCCGATTTGCCAATCAATACAAGGTGACTCGGGCTCATTAAATGTGCAACATTCGTCGCCAGCGGGGCGCGGGTTGCGCCCCCTTTATCGCGTCATTCCGCATGGGAAGACTGGCCCGGGCAAGGGCCTCTCCGCGGAATGGCCCAAGCAGAGGGACGTACATGCGCAATCTCAAGAACACCCTGGCACTGGCCGTTGCCGCTTCGACGCTCGTCGTCGCCGCGCCCGCCATCGCCCAGGACACCGGCGCCACCATCGGCTTCATCGGCGGCTTCACCGGCCCGATCGAATCCCTGACTCCGCCGATCTTCGCCGGCGCCGAACTGGTCGTGCAGCAGATCAACGAGCAGGGCGGCATTCTGGGTGGCGAGCTCAAGCTCATCTCCGCCGACGGTGGTTGCGATGCCACCATCGCCGCTGCTGCTGCCGACAAGGTCATCAACACCGATAACGTGACCGCCGTCGTCGGCGCGCTCTGCACCGGTGAAACCATCGGCGCCTTCAACGGCTCGGGCCTGTCGGGCAATGTCGTCTTCGTGTCGCCGGCCTCCTCGGCTCCGGCGCTGACCACGCTCGAAGACAATGACCTGGTTTACCGCACCACCCCGTCGGACGCGCTGCAGGGCGTGAAGATGGCCGAACTGCTGCTCGCCAAGGGCGTCAACGACATCGCCATCACCTATGTCAACAACGACTACGGCAAGGGCTTCGCTGATGCGCTCAGCGCTGCCTACACCGCTGGCGGCGGCACCGTGGCCGCCAATGTCGCCCATGAAGAAGGCAAGGCCGACTACCGCGCCGAGCTGGGCAACTTGGTCGCCTCGCAGAACCTGGTCATCCTGGCCTATGCAAATGCCTCGGGTAACACCATCCTGCGCCAGGCCGTCGAATCCGGCAACTTCACCCTCTATGTGGGCGGTGACGGCATGGTCGGCGACGACCTGCTCTCGGGCATCGACGCCGCCGCCGTGGAAGGCCTGATCGCCACCCGCGCCGGCGCCCCGACCGGCGAGGCCGTGGACATCTACAATGCCTTCACCGGCGGCGAAGGCTTCGTGGCCAACGCCACCTATGCTCCGCAGGCCTACGACGCTGCCTTCCTGCTGGCCCTGGCCATCGAGAAGAACGGCTCGGCCTCGCGTGACGGCCTGTCGGCCGCCCTGCGCGAAGTGGCTTCGGCCCCGGGCGAAAAGATCCTGCCCGGCGAATGGACCAAGGCTGTCGAGCTGATCAAGGCCGGCACCGACATCGACTATGAAGGTGCCGGTGG
>Ga0065721_10006019_pt1 | contig 10621 bp, 11 predicted proteins | sample Mesricmetagenome_FD_59108 | JGI IMG/M metagenome (GOLD analysis project Ga0065721, IMG submission 59108) | Mesophilic microbial community from rice straw/compost enrichment Sample: eDNA_1 v2 (version 2) | ecosystem: Engineered > Solid waste > Grass > Composting > Bioreactor | place: USA: Davis... | reverse complement strand
TTTCTCCATGACGCGTACCGATCACTTTTACAGGAACTTCCTTACCTGTAAGTTCTATCAGCGCCTGTGCAAGATCTCCAATAGTTCCTGCAGGAGCTTTATTTACAAACAGATCTCCCGGATTGGCATGCTCGAATGCAAACAGTACAAGATCTACCGCATCTTCCAATGACATGAAAAATCTGGACATATTGGGATCGGTTACCGTAATCGGTTCTCCTTTCTGGATCTGATTCAAAAATAAAGGGATCACAGAACCTCTTGAAGCCATTACGTTTCCGTAACGGGTAAGACAAACCACCGTGTCTGTTAAATTTCTCGCTTCGGCAACGGCTACTTTTTCCATCATTGCTTTGGAAATTCCCATTGCGTTGATAGGATATGCTGCTTTATCCGTAGATAAACAGATAACTTTCTGTACTTTGTTGGCTGCTGCGGCACGGATCACATTCTGCGTACCTTCTACATTGGTTTTTACAGCCTGCATCGGGAAAAATTCGCAGGAAGGAACCTGCTTCAATGCTGCCGCATGAAAGATATAATCTACTCCACGGGTAGCCGGTTCTACACTTGAGAAATCCCTTACATCACCGATATAATATTTGATTTTATCGTTTTTGTATAAGTTTCTCATGTCGTCCTGCTTTTTCTCGTCACGGGAGAAAATACGGATTTCCTTGAAATGGTCTGTTTCTAAAAACCTGTTAAGAACAGCTGTCCCGAAAGAACCTGTACCTCCGGTTATAAGTAAGGTCTTATTTTGTATTTTCATTTTTGTAAATTTTAATCCTATTTATTTATTTGAGTCTTGATAGCAAACTCCTGATCTAACAATAATCTTGCGTTCACACGCATTTCACGATATTCATCATCCTTCATGTCAATTAGTTTATCTATATTTTGGGCAAGGATTTCCGGTGAATTGCTCACATGGAAACCACAACGGTATCTGTTCAGAACAGACCAAGGTGTACCCAAAGAAGCAATAACCGGTGTCCCCTGATTGAGTGCTTCCACCACTACATTTCCAAAGTTTTCCGTCTCAGAAGGCAGTATTAATGCATAAGATTCCGCATATACATTTTCTTTTTCATATCCCGTTAAATGCCCTTTAAATTCAATTTGATCCTGTAATCCTTTAGACCTGATTAAATTTAATATTTCTTCGTAATAGTCCTGATGTCTTTCCTCATGTTTTCCAACAATGACAAGTTTAAAATCAGAATCTGTAAATCTTCTGCTTATGGCCAAACCTTCAATCATTTTGTGGATGGCTTTTATCCTGTGAATTCTTCCAAGATATAAAAACTGTTTTTTTACAGCCATATCCAGTCTTTGGCTAGGTTTGATAAAGTTCGGAATTTCCACAACTTCCACATTCCCGAAAACGGATCTTATTTCTCCGGTTTCTTTTTCTGACGTACTGTGAAAGAGAATGTTCTTCGACAGTTTTTTATATAAATGCAAAAGAGGTATTTTTTTAGCCTTGCTGAACTTCAGTGCATCGGGACTGAGCTCTCCTCTTACAGACCAAATGATTCTCTTTTTCGGAAAGAATGTTTTGAGATAAAAAAAGCTGATGATGGAAAGTACATTGAAGAGACTGTTGAGATGAATAACGTCCGAAGAACGGATTCCTGATTTGATTTGTTTCCATATCCCCCCTCGAAACTGACTGAGCCGAACCATAATATACAAATCCGCATTCTTTTTCCAAAACTTTATCCAGTTCTACCACACCTTCCGGTAAACCAAGCGCAGTCGTGGTAACGTCTACCTCTATACCACTTGACTTCAATGCACTGGTATGCCAAAATAGCGTATTACACGGCCCCCCAATCTGGGATGGATAAAAAGCTCCTATGGGAAAGTATATTTTCATTTATTAATAGGATTTTTTCTTTGATAAAAAATAATTGATGTGTTTAGGATCCCAATAAGGTTCACAATGTCTTCTATTGAAAACCCTACCATCATAACTTAAATAGTTTTTCCAATTTGAAGCACTAAAGATATTGCTATAATATTTTTCGGCTATTTCGATAGAAGTTATATCAAAATCCCTTTCTATATGACCATACGGAAATGCAAAATCTTCACAATTAATTCCTGTTCTTTCTAAAATTTCTTTTTTACAATGTCCAATCTGATATTCTATTGTTGGTATATCTTTAAGTTCACTAATTCTGATATGATCCATGGTGTGAGCTCCTATTGTATGTCCTTTTATCGACAACTCCTTTATTTGTTGCCAGTTCATAGGTCTTTTATATAAAGGCAAGTGTACTTTGTTTATCAGGAAATTTTCTACGTATTCATCATCACCGTTAACAAAATTTGGATTCACAAAAAAATAGGCATATCCATTATATCTTTCTAAAACCGGCGCAATGTGAGTATAGCATTCAGCAAAGCCGTCATCATAGCTAAAAGCAATAAGAGAATGATTAACAGATTTCTTTTTCCTAATCAATTCTACAGCTTCAGCAAAAGGAATAATGGTAGACTTTTTTGAAAGAGCCTTTAGTTGATCATCAAAAAAAGATGAATCTAAATCTTCTTGCATTGTTAACAAATGACTGTTCAAAAGGTGAATACCTTGTGATGGTGCTACAAAATATCCTGTAACATCCAAAAATGTATTTCGAAGAACTTGCCTGATCTTATACATCCTTTCTCTCTTTTTTTGGTACTTCTTTAATAACTTTAGCAGGATTACCTACTGCAACCGTCCAAGCCGGAATATCTTTTGTAACAACAGAACCTGCTCCAATCATGGCTCCTTCACCAACCGTTACACCAGGTAAAATAATGCTTCCTATTCCTATGGAACAACCTTTTTTCAGGACTATTTTTCCAAATATATAGGGAAGTTTATTGTAATCATCTCCATGATAATACAAAGACACATCTCTTCTGTGACATAAAAGGGTTACACGCGGCGTAATCCATACTCCCTCCTCAATAATAATCATATTGGCACAATTCACATCATAGTATACATCATAAGCAATATTAACCTTCCCGGTAATTTTAACGCCCGTCAGTTTCCACAACCATGGTCTCAGTTGCATACTAATTCTATTTAATACTACCCAGTTCTTTGCAATTTTAAAAAGCACCCATTTTGGATAGATTTAAAAGCATATTTCTTAAAAAACGCAAAAATGAAAACAATATCGGCACATTTTGCATCATTTTTTTTAAGCTTGTCTTTCATTATATTTTTATTTATTATATCTGAATTGTTTTTTTGCAAACCATTTTTTAGCTTGTGGATACCATAAATCACTTGTATACTTGGATAAGCATAATAAAAACACAAAACCGGCTCTATATGACAAAACTAAAGTTGAGCTTATAACCCATAATAAGATAAAGAAATACAATCTGTATTCAGGAGCGGTATTCCTAAATACCAAAATATAAAATAAAATAAAGGCTAAGACGAACAGCAGACCATAACGATAAAATAAATCCCCCCATTCAGAATCAAACTGAATAGCTGATAATCCGTCATTACTGAAATTGCCAAAAAGTGTCTGAATTAAACTACTATTCGAAAGATAATCTATGAAAATTTGAATCTTCATGGATAAACTCTTATCTACTCCTTCATTGAAATCTAAGAATCTCATGGATTGTGACAATTCACCGGCTGATAAAAAAACAAAAACACCTATAAAACCAACCAGGGAAATGAAAAGAAACTTAGAGGCGTAACCACTCTTTTCAGTTTTTCTGTAGAAAAACCATAGAAGCATTAAAGCTGCAATTAAAAAGCCTGTTCTACTACCAGTAGCAACAATTGCTAGAATAGTAATCCCTATAAAAGGAAGAAGATGCTTGATCTTTTTCTTATGGTTTTCACACAAGAATACAGCAAATAATATTGTTAAATATCTGGCACATTGGTTTGGGTTTAGGTATAGACCTCCCAATCTGAAATTTCTGTTCGTTAATGACATATTATTGGCATGAGCCATTAAATAATCTGCCTTATAGTAATAAGCATCACCTTCGTAAGGATAGTTGGACGTGAAAAAGGAAATAATAGATCCTATTCCTAAAATATAAGATATTTGGGAAATGAATATATAAATCACTCCAAAATAGAGATAAAAATTAGGAATCTTTACATTTTTACTAAATGGAAAAAAGAAGATAAGCTCAAGGATTACGATATTCCGTAGTAGTCCTTTTACATCCATTCTATCTACGTTTGTAATTCCAAATAGTAAGAAAGACATTGAAATGAGTAAAATCAAAACAATTTTGATAAAATTGTAATGATTATTAAAATTAGAAAACCGTAGTCCTAAAATGAAAATGACAACAGGTACTAATAGATAAAAAAGATTACCATTTGGCATAAAAAAGCCAAACATTAGAGCGAGACCTAAAATGTGCTTATCTATATTTCTCTGTCGTTTAGAAATATGTATGTTATTATTTGCAATTTGAAATTGGTTCATCCTATAATCTTTCTATTTACACCGTAATCTCTGCAAGATTTTTATTCTATTTCTTGAATTTACAATAGATTCTGGGAAATAATAAAAATGACACTGCTTTTAATTGTACTTGCCACCTGCTTAATAATAAGGATTTATACATTAATTTAAAATATGTACGATATTCCTTTATCAAATACTTAACCTTGGTATAATCTCTCATTTTATAATAATAAGAGGTTATAATTATTGTTTCATTAATTAAAGTCGGCATTATATATTTAAAAATCTCCGGGCGTGTAGACGATATTTGAAACAATTCTTTTCGAATATTTTCCAGCTGTTTAACCTTTTTTTCATCATACTTTGCGCGGCTGACACTTTGCTCTCTAATAAATATATGATAAAATTTATTCTTTATTAAAAGCAAGGACTCTGCTCTCATAAAAATCTGTAAACTAACTAAAACATCAATCCCTACATTTTGTCGTAATAGTACTATGTCCTGAAATAATTCCTTTTTCATTACTTTAAGACCAATACTTGGATGTGGAATTTTGTTATAGTAATAATTTTCTACATTTTTATTACCAACAATATATTTTTCTTCAAATACATGTTCGAAAGTGACTACATCATTTGAATCAAATGATTGATATCCAAACTGTATAACATCAGCTTTTTTCTCAGAAATATGTTGAGCCAAAACCTCGTACATATCAAGATCTACATAATCATCACCATCCACAAATGAGATATAATCTCCTTTTGCAACTGAAAGAGCATCAATGTATGCGCCACCAATTCCTTCGTTTATTTTATCTATAACAACGATTCTGTTATCAGTATCGGCATATTTTTTTATAATTCTCAACGAGTTATCTACTGAACCATCATTTACAATTATTATTTCTAAATTCGTGTAACTTTGGTTTACAATACTGTCTAAACACCTTTCAAGGTATAATTCCATATTATAAACAGGAATTATAACTGAAAATAACAAATCCTTACTCATCCTTCTTTTTATTACCAGGTTTAAACCTACTTGTTACTAAGCTAATAATATTTATATTGAAATATTTTTGTGATATAATAAGCGAAAACAAAACAGATAATATTATTGTACAAGACGCAAGTAAGTATTTTAAAATGTTGTTTTCCATTGAGGAAATCGCCGTTGCACTCACTACAAAAAACAAAATCGTAAGAGCAAGCTTTACAAAAAATCTGTTGAACCGTATGTTATAAAGCTTATAAACCACCGTTGTCATCATAAAAAAATGAATAAAACCCATTGCCGCAGTCGCAATTCCAACTCCTATTAATCCATAATACTTATAAAGAAGAATGGTAATAATAGTTTGAATAAATCTATAGATAACAGACAGAATGATAAAAACTTTAGTTTCATACTTCGCCACCAAAATACATATCTACCTGATTGGAACAAATAGTAATTAGCGTGCCGAAAATTCCAATCTTTACATAATCGATACTTGGCGTAAACTCTTTTGAAAACAGGAGCTCAACTACAAAAGGCAGTGAAAAAACAAACAATACCATTAGCGGACCTGTTAAAATCAGACTTACCGCAGATTGTTTGTTGAGTTCATCCTGAAGCTTACGATTATCGTTATTCACGGCTGCAATTCTCGGATAATAATCCGTCGAGAGTGAGGTAATAACAATTCCGAAGTACCCAACCATAATGGTTGTACCCGCATTGTAATATCCCAATTCTTCTATTCCACCCTCCGAACGGATAAACACAGAGATCACCAATACTACAATTGTAGTTAAAAATGAAATAAGCATGAGCGACATCCCCATCTTAACCATCGGAAGTGCCTCTTGGTATACATCCCGGAATGACAATTTATTCCGTTGGAATTTGATCTTCTGAACAAAATAATTTGAAAAAAAAAGTGCGGCAAGCGCAGCGAATATAAGTGAAGGTACTATTCCCGATTTTCCGAAAAAATAATATAACGGCGCAGCTACAACCAGACCGGAAGCAGCTCCCAAAACACTTGCTTTAGCCAGCTCACGCAGTTTGCGCATTCCCTTCAGTATCGCCAATTGTCCGTCGGTATAAATTCCGAAACCCACCGCTAATCCTAAAAGGATAAAAGATAAAGTATAGGTGGTGTCACCCATTGTATACTTACTGATAAGCGGGGAAAAAATAACCGTTATAAGTAATCCGGCGAGTCCTGTAATGAGAAGAACCTTATTGGTTACCGATATGGTTTTAGAGAATCTCTCATCATTATTGGTTGCATTAGCTTCTGAGATATCTTTAACAGCACTTTGTGAAACTCCCAAACCGGCTCCAATTTTCAGCATATTAACGGTATTAGAAAATATCCCGATAATCCCCATTCCTTCAGCACCTAATAATGTAGCAACAATTTTATTGGTTGCCACTTTTGTAATTATATTGAACAACTGAACAAAACCAAACAGAAATGTCGTTTTAAAAATCCCTTTATATTGCGAAGAAGAACTGTCTCCCATCAAAAACTTTTATTTAATGAAATAATATTAGAATCAATAGTTTCTGTTGTTAATACATTGCAAGCTTTATTTAAATCAAAAATTTTTATTTGCCCGTTAAATTTTATCCAATTATTTTTTTTCGTAAAACAAAACCAATTCATCTTTACATAATAAAATCCCCATAACTCCTCGTTGCCTGATATATGCTGTCACAATCTGCACAACAAAGAAACCATACTTTTGGTTCAGGTATTTAACGTCTACACAGACACTTCCAATACCCAGAGCTTCTTTCTCAGTATTATCTTCTGTAAGATATTTGATGTTTACTATAGTGGTATACGCAATGAGATCATCTCCATTGAAGACACATACATGTATATCCTCATCTATCAAATTCTCATTGAACCATCTTATTTGTTCCGCAACAGGATAATCCCAATGCTGCTTTTTTAAAGTGCATATCTTCTCCAGCAACTCTGCTGAACATTCCTGATGCGTTATAAATTTTATATCCATTAAAAATTTTCTTTTTGTACCCACCATCCGGATGGCACAGCAACAAAATGACTACTGAAATATTCTACACCCGGCAAAGACGCACTTTTACCAAAAACACTGTAAATATTGTTATTGATATGAACACCGGAAGCATAAAACCCCCGGTTTCTCATTTTCTTGATCATCTCTACTTTATCATCTGCAAGAAATCCAAATACCCAGAAATTGGGATTAGAATTCTGCTGATCAATCATCTCTACAGACGGTTCTTCAGAAAAGAAATCCTTCCAGTATTCGGCGTTTTCTCTTTGTTTTTTCAGTAAATGATCTACATTTTCCATCTGCTGAGTTCCAATGTAGGTATTGATCTCCATGGGAGTGGCACTATGTCCTATCAATGTAATATCACAATCCGGACTTATCTCACCCAGACTGTCTCTGAAACGTGTACGGTCTATCCCCGCATCTCTGATCAGCTTACTCTTTTCAAAAAGCTTTTGGTCTTTAAAGATCACAGCTCCACCATCCAGTGTATTCGGTATTCTCACCGGATTGAATGAAAATATAGTGACATCAGAACCTACATTTCCTATTTTATTTCCTTTATATTCACTTCCAAAAGCTTCGATACCATCATCAATAACAGGAATGCCGTTTTCTTTTCCGATTGCGTTTATTTCGTCAATATGACCAGGATATCCACAAAAATGATTATGAATAATTGCTTTAGGCTTCATGTGGATCAAACTCCTTACACTATCCGGACAAAGCGTACCTGTTTTAGGATCTACATCCGCCCACTGTACTTTTACTCCAATCGACAAAAGAGGTTGTGTAGATGCAAGACATGCCATTGGAGAAACAATAACCGTATCTCCCGCTTTTACATCAAGAGTAGTTAACGCCACCAGAATAGCCATATTGAAAGTATTGGTAACCAATACCTTATCCGTACCGAAATATTGAGCAAGCTGTTCTTCGAAGATTCTTCCGAATTTTCCGTAAGCAAGCTGTCCACTTTGTAATATATCATTCAAAAGTGGTGTTTCCGGCATAAATGGTTTATATAAAGGTATCATTTTACCAACCTTTTTTTATTGTTTCGACCATATGTTCGCGATCTTCATTCGTAAGCCACCATCCGCAAGGAATATGTACCATTTTTGAATAGAAATCATCTAATCCCGGCAGATCTCTTTTAGATTCTTTAAAAATAGAATGCAGGTCGTTTCTGTAATGAAGCGGACTTGCAGAGATGCCGTGAGCTTCCATATGTTTTATAAAATCCTCCCTTCTTTCAACCATCATGGTATACAGCCAATAAGAAGGTTCGGTGTCTTCGGAGTATTTTATTAATTGTACTCCGTTTGTATTTTTAAGCTGTTCGTCAAAAAACTTACCGTTATCAATATACTTCCCAACGATAGTTTCCAAATGCTTCATCTGTACCAAACCGATGGTAGCATTTACGTTATTCATTGCGTATTTGTAACCGGTTTCCACGATGTCATTTTCCAATCTTGGTTTACCTTTATCCAAACCAAACCATCTCATTCTTCTGGCTCTACCTATCTGATCGGCTTTATTAAATGACAGGAAACCTCCATCAACGGTGGTCATGTGTTTAATAGCCTGCAAAGAGAAAATAGTGTAAGCGGAATTACTTCCAACTCTCTTACCTTTATATTTACTTCCTAATGCATGTGCTGCATCTTCAATAATAGGAATATTGAATTCTTCACTGATTTTGTTGAATTCATTCATATCGCAGACCATACCTGCATAATGAACCAAAATTATAGCTTTAGTTTTTTCCGTAATCAAAGATCTTACAGATTTCGGACAAAGCAATCCCGTATCAGGATCAACGTCTCCCCACACCACTTTACCTCCTACCATTGTAATAGCAACATTAGTAGGTTCCGCTGTCATAGGAGTGCTTATCACTTCATCACCAATGCCTACATTTGCAAGCAATAATGCAATATGCAATGCATCTGTACCGGAGTGCAAAGCCAAAACATTCTGATTATCCAAATATTCACCAAATAAATTTTCGAAATCGTAAACAGGTTGCCCTTCTGCGATATAACCGGAATATAGAATTGCTTCCAGTTCAGGAAGTAGCTCTTCTCTAGGAGGTAGATATGGTTTTACTAAAGGTATCATTGTAATTTAAATATTAATTTTTATAATCTTCTGTCAAAATTTTCTAAGATTCCTTTCACATCATATATAACTCCATTATCATTTAAGAACCTAGATAAATCGAGGTTTAAAAACTCTTGATGTGCTACTGTTAGAATAATAGCATCAAAACGTGTTTCTGCAATATTGCTTAAACTTGTAGTGAATTTTATATTATATTCAATTTCCACTTCTTCAGGATTTGCCCAAGGATCATAAGTGATAACCTCTAAAGAAAAACTTTCCAGGTTTGTAACAACATACGGCTGCTTTTGTATTTCTTACATCCGGACAATTCTCCTTAAAGGTAATCCCCAAGTTTAATACTTTAGCTCCATTCACATTGATTCCTTTCTTAATCATAGCTTTCACCACCTGGGAAGCTACAAATTCACCCATAGAATCGTTAAGCCTTCTTGCTGTAAGGATTAACTCTGAATAATAGCCTACATCTTGGGCTTTCTGCGCCAGATAGAACGGATCTACCCCAATGCAGTGTCCTCCTACTAAGCCCGGTTTAAACGGAAGGAAATTCCATTTAGTTCCGGCCGCTTCTAAAACAGCGTGGGTATCAATATCCAAGAGGTTAAAGATCTTCGCCAATTCATTTACAAAAGCAATATTGATGTCCCTTTGGGAATTTTCAATCACTTTTGAAGCTTCAGCCACCTTTATCGTAGGAGCTAAATGAGTTCCAGCCTCCACTACGGATTTATACAGATCATCTACTCTTTTTCCAATTTCAGGTGTAGAACCTGAAGTTACTTTTAATATTTTTTCTACTGTACGTTGTTTATCTCCCGGGTTGATTCTTTCCGGTGAATATCCTGCAAAGAAATCCACGTTGAACTTCAAACCAGAAACTTTTTCTAAAACCGGCACACATTCTTCCTCCGTCACTCCCGGATATACTGTGGATTCATAGATCACAATATCTCCTTTTTTCAAAACCTTTCCTACAGTTTCGGAAGATTTAT